>Ga0316219_1000631_pt1 | contig 45435 bp, 36 predicted proteins | sample TBH18003PmetaG_FD_203635 | JGI IMG/M metagenome (GOLD analysis project Ga0316219, IMG submission 203635) | Freshwater microbial communities from Trout Bog Lake, Wisconsin, USA - TBH18003P | ecosystem: Environmental > Aquatic > Freshwater > Lake > Hypolimnion/Profundal zone | place: USA...
CACGCGGCGTTGCTGCGTCAGGGTTTCCCCCATTGCGCAAAATTCCCCACTGCTGCCTCCCGTAGGAGTCTGGACCGTGTTTCAGTTCCAGTGTGTCCGTGCGCCCTCTCAGGCCGGATACCGATCATCGCCTTGGTGGGCCATTACCCCGCCAACTAGCTAATCGGCCGCGAACTCCTCTCCAAGCGCATTGCTGCTTTGACTCGTAAGTGTTATGCGGTATTAGCCAAGATTTCTCTCAGTTATTCCCCACTCGGAGGTAGATTATTCACGTGTTACTCACCCGTGCGCCACTTTACTCATGGATTGCTCCACTTTCTCGTGCGACTTGCATGTGTTAGGCACGCCGCCAGCGTTGATTCTGAGCCAGGATCAAACTCTCGTTTAATCTTGGTTTGTCCGCCATCCACGACAGGGGTCGGGATGGATCAGACGCCATCGCTCGCTCGAAAGGAGCGATGGTTATAACTAGTGAGAATGACTAAACCAAATTCTGCATCATCTCACGACTGGCACGTTCAACTATGTTGTCAAAGATCCGAACTGCTTTCGCCTGAGCGGGCAGCTTTGGATCAAGAACAAACCCAACCGAAGTCAGGGTGTGTCCTCGAACTTGATGGCGCTGTGTAGATCGTCTATTGTTTCTGTTGCCCGAAGGCTAACTCTCGAACTTCTTATTTGCCCCCAGCTAACTAACACATTCTGCTTAGCATCGGGGTGGCGAAGTAACCGCTTATTGCCGGGTTCTCGAGGGTCACTCAGAAGCGGGTGACGTTTTGCGCGAACCTTTTGATATTATCCATAATCCGAGGTTAAGTCAAGACGAATCATGAATTTCCTGTGTAAAACTTGGTTCATTGTATCCCCCCAAGTCCTCCATTGGCTCGTCAAGTCATCCAAATCCAGTTTTAAGTCATATTAAAACAATGACTTACTGGAAACGTAAATATCCCCCTGTTCGCACAGCGCAAAAGTAAAAATAACCGAACGTCCGGCGTGCGGACGCGAAGCACTTAGCTCCTATGTCTCCATTCAGGCGCAAATACCCCTGAACATCAATTTCCTTGCAGTGGCTTGGGTTTGCTGTCCGGTCTGCCCCTGTTGCCGGCATCAACCGCGATCAAACACTTGGACTGCGCTCCGTCGTCCCTTAGCAGGCAGATACGGTCTCTAAACCTTAGAGACCGAACCACCTTGTAGTTTGCAGTCTAAATGAAGCTAGACCACTCAACCGATGCCGAGGTGCGAAGCAGTACTTCACTTGCCAATTAACAATAGCGTATTTCGCCGTATCGTGCAACCCAGATGGGACAAATTTACCGAGCTATGCCTGATATCCGGCATATAGTGGTGATGCATCCAGCCATACACCACAGCGTCCGCTGAATTTTCTGGAGAAACATTCATGAATCTCCGTCGCATCTGTATCGCACTCGGTCTTCTCTCTGCAATAGTCCTTTTTTCCCCCTCAGCGGCATTTGCTGAACCAGCAAGCTCCTCTGCACAGGCCCATAGTTATAAATCAGCATCCAGCGTTGCATCGCCCGATGGCAGCATTATTCTCACCCTGCTGACCAACGTACCACTGGGATATAGCATCACGGTGGATGGCAAGCCAGTTATGTTGCGCTCACGCATAGGTTTGGAATTGGCCGGCAATATTTATCTCGGAGCTCATCCCAAGATGATTCATGCTTCGCGGAGATCGGTTGACCAGCATTGGCAAAACAGCTTCGGCAAGGACCGCGATGTGCGTGATCGCTTCAACGAACTAACCCTCACGTTGAAGGACGGCGTACGAACATTCGATGTCGTTGCACGCGCCTATAACGATGGCGTCGCCTTTCGCATTGTGTTACCCAGACAACCCGGTTTGGACTCTTTCACCGTCACCCGCGATGCAACGGAATTTACCTTTCCCGGCGATGAGCGGTTATGGGCGGGCTGGAACAACGCCGAAGGAGCGGTCCGGCCCGAGGGGGGATTCATCGGTTCTCAGGAGTGGCGATTTGCGCCCGCAAGAATCTCTACCCTGGACCCGGCGTTCAAGTACGGTCTGCCCGTCCTGGTGCAGACACCTGCCGCCTACATCGCGATCACCGAGTCCGATCTGCTGGACTGGTCCGGCATGTGGCTTGTCCCCGAGCCGGGTACTGTAAATACGCTGCAAGCGCAACTTGCTCCTCCTATACCGGCACAGCCCTGGCCCGCACGCTCGCCCTCCGCCACCGACGGGGCTGCCGTGAACACAGCGGCTGCGCCAGTCGGAGACGTCCAGAAGGGACTAGTTGTGGGAACCACTCCGCATAACTCACCATGGCGAACGTTTATTATCGCGCGCAAGCCCTACCAGCTTGTAGAAAGCAATCTGGTGCTGAATCTTGCCACACCCAGCCAACTTGCAGATACCTCATGGATCAAGCCCGGCATGGCCTCCTGGGGAACATGGTGGTCGGCCACCGGACAGAACAACCTAGATACGCTGAAGCAATACATTCAGCTTGCCGCAGACATGGACTGGCCCTACCAGTTGTCCGAGATTGGCGACAAATCCATCGTCCCCGATCTGGTCGAGTTTGCCCGTCAGCGTGGCATCCGCGTCTGGCTCTGGTTTCACTTCAACGACTTCATCGACAGCGCAGTCTACACCCGCGACTTCCCTATGTATGCGAAGTGGGGCATCGCCGGACTCAAGATCGACTTCATCGACCGTGACGACCAATGGGCCGTCAAGTGGTACGAAGACGTCGCCCGCGTTGCTGCCCAGAACCATCTATTAATCGATTTCCACGGCGCCTTTAAGCCCACCGGTCTGGAGCGCACCTGGCCCAACCAGATCACGCGCGAAGGCATCCAGGGCAACGAGTACAACAAATGGAGCTCCAAGGAGACGCCCGAACATAAGGCTACCCTCCCCTTTACCCGTGGCCTCGCCGGCCCGGCAGATTACACCCCCGGTGGCTTCCTCAATCGTCAACCATCGCAGTTCAAGGTCGGTAGCAGTAACACCCAGGTGCAAGGTACGCGAGCCAGTGAGCTGGCCATGTTTCTTCTCATTCAGAGTCCCTTCATCGTTGCCTGCGATTCACCAGATCACTACAAGAACACGGACGGTTCCTATCAGCTCGGCATGGACTTTCTCAAGGATTTGCCCACCGTATGGGACGAGACCCATGGCCTCGCTGGCGAGGTGGGACAGTACATCGTCGAGGCCCGCCGCAACGGCGATAAGTGGTATATCGGCGCAGTCTCCAACAGTCAGGCACGCCAGTTGTCCGTGCCGCTCAGCTTCCTGGGCAAGGGCGCATGGAAGATTAAGCTCTGGCAAGACGCGCCGGATAGCGGCGAGAATGCGGAGCACATCATCAATGTCGAAAAGACTGTGCATGCAACAGACACGCTTTCTATGAAGATGGCCCGTTCGGGAGGAATGGTCGCCATCCTCTCGCCCGCCGCCGCAACTCCTTAGCGCTTCATACGCTCGCCGCTTCATCCACCCAACCCGCGCAAAGCGATACACTATCTCTTGCACACTACGCCGAGAGCGGAGACCGAATCTTGACTGACAGTACAGCCACCACCCCCGACGAAAAGACCAGCCCAGTTGCAACCCCCGAGCCGCAGCAAGAGGACCACGAGACCGTGCTCGAGTCGCTCGCCTCCATCTGCACTGTTCTTGCTGTCGGCCTCTTCGTAATGACCTTCATCTTCCAGAACTTTGAAATTCCCTCCGCCTCGATGGAGAAGACTCTGCTCATCGGCGACCACGTTGTTGTCGATCGCATCTCGCTAGCACCGGCCTCGAGCTGGGCGCCCTTCGTCCGCTACCGAGACGTCCGTCGCGGAGACATTATTGTTTTCCTCAAGCCACACCCAGAGACGCCCGATCTCTATCTGGTCAAGCGCTGCATCGGCATTCCGGGTGACCGCATCCACCTGCGCGACGGCATTGTGTACCTGAATGGAGTGGCCCAGAGTGAGCCCAATGCTCAGATGCCGCGCGACGACGGCGATCCCAGCGACGCCTACATCCCTTATCGCGACGACTTTCCTTCCGATCTTGAAGGTATTGAGCAGGCAGCCAGCCAGAACAATGCATCCCTGTGGGCGCTCGATCTACCCAACCACGTTGTGGATGGCGACCTGGTCGTCCCGCCCGGCACCATCTTTGCCATGGGTGACAACCGCACGCAATCGCTGGACGGCCGCTTCTGGGGATTTGTCCCACGCGAGAACATTGTCGGACGTCCGCTCTTCGTCTATTGGTCGTTTCTTACCCCAGCCGACCAGATCAATAAGACCGAACTCGGCGATCGCATTGGTTTCATGGCGCACATCGTGACCCACTTCATCTCCGAGACACGTTGGGGACGCACCTTCCACATCATTCGCTAGAGCGCAGGCATAATCTTTGTTGCTGCTATAAATTGATTGGGATCAGTGAAACAGCTGCCCTTTGCTCTATGGAGCCCGCAGGATGCGCAGAAGCATACTCATTATTAGCGCGGTACTCGTTCTTGCACTGTGCTCCCTCTCGGTGCGGGGCCAGTTCATCGGGCCTCCCATGCACGACGACTTCCGCGACACCACAATCCTGCGCCCGCCCGTTGGCAACAAGGTCGCTATCTTCGTCTTCGAGGACTTAGGGTGTCCTGCTTGCGCGCGCGCGCATCCCATCGAGATACAGGCTGCAGCGAAGTATCACGTTCCGCTGATGCGCTATGACTTTCCCCTTGCAATGCACGTCTGGACCTTCGAGGGAGCAGTGTATGCACGTTACCTGCAGGACAAGGTGAGTACGAAACTGGCTGATGATTTCCGAACCGATGTATTCCACGATCAGGTGGCGATTGCCAGCAAGGACGATCTGCACCAATACATACAGCGCTGGTTCCAGAAACATGGTCAGAAATTACCCTTGGTCCTCGACCCCACCGGAGTCCTCGCCGCGAAGGTCCAGGCCGATTATGATCTGGGGAAGCGCCTCAATGTAACCCAGACACCAACCCTGGTCGTCGTAACCCGCAATAATTATCAGATTGTCTGCGGCACGAATATGTTGTTAGACCCAATGCAACTGTTACCGATTCTGCGTGCTGCTATCGCGCAGACAAAGACATCCCCAGCAAACAGACCCAAGTAATTTTGTACAAGCACTCAGAGCAAAGCACCGATAGCATGCCTCAATAATCGCCGTACTTGATAAGTTCCTTTGTCGCAGGCACTATGTGGCCGTATCCTGCAATAGTCCATGCAAGAGTCGAATCAAATACATGATCGCCCCACGGCCGAGTTCTCCTCTGCTATAACCCGCCGCATCCTCGCACTCTTTCTCGTGGCGTTTGCGCTATTGTTGCTGGTTCTGTTGCCACCCTATCTCAATGTAAGTCGCCTGCAGCGGCGTGTAGCGCGCAACATTAGTGCCTCGTTGGGCCGCCCGGTTCACTTCGACCAGATAACACTCGACCTGCTCCCCATGCCCGGCTTTACCCTGCAGAACTTTGTTGTTGACGAGGATCCTGTCTTTGGATTTGAGCCAATCCTTCGTGCCAGCCAGGTCCGCGTCAATATCCGTCTCCGCTCAATTTGGAGTAGTCATGTGGAGATCTCCCGTATTTCGCTGACCGACCCCAGCGTCAATCTGGTACAGACCGCTGATGGCCAATGGAACATCGGCGAACTTCTGCTGCAAACATCTCGTACACCGTCAATTGGTATATCCGCCGCACTGACCAGCGATGGTACAGTACCCCAGCTTCCCTATATTGAAGCTAGCGGCGCGCGCCTCAATTTCAAGCTCGATCAGGAGAAGACTCCTTTTTCGCTGACCGACGCTGACTTCGCCCTGTGGCTACCTCAACCGCACCAGTGGCGTCTCCGATTGAAAGCGCATCCGGTACGCACCGACACCGGTCCAGCCGACACAGGAACTGTAAACATCGAAGCCACGCTTGGTCCTGCCAGCCCGTCGGCGGACTTGCTGGCAAACCTACCCATTGAGTTACACGGCTCCTGGCAGGATGTCGAGCTAGGCGGCTTAAGTCGGCTACTATTCGCCAATGACGCAGGCCTGCGTGGAGAGCTTGCAATGAGCCTTGATCTGCTTGGCACCCTCGGCCAAAACAACATCACAGCCGACATCCAGCTCAACAATGCTCGCAGAGCCGATTTCGTTCCTCCGCATCTGCTCTCGATCGAGGTCGGTTGTCGGGCCATTGCTCAAAACACACTAACCACCTACACCAAGATTGAGTGCCGATTGCCGCCATCCATCACTTCAAATCCCAAACTTCTCATGCTTACCGCCGATCTCCCCGATATACGCCAGCCCAGTTCCACCTCCGCCACACTTAGCATTCCAGCACTCCCCGCTGATACATTTCTATACTGGCTGAGTGTTGCCACACCCCACCCTCCTATCGGGCTTGTCGGTCCCGGAACCCTTGCTGGAAAACTCTCCTGGGGAGCCAACCCGCCTTCTGTCAGTACAAAAGGTTTAGGCTCGAACCTTCCAACACTGACTGGCGAACTCGAATTCTCAGATGAATCGTTGCAACTTGCAGGGCTTGGACCTAAAGCCATCCCACTAGGCGCACTTCTACTACGCTCAATTCCGCTGGCCGACCGCACACCCCACCAACGTAGCGCAATCCCTTCCACGCAGTCTGCCAACTTCGATCTCGCCTCTATCTCGCTACCCCTCGGAGGCAAGCAACCTGCAATTCTGGAGGGTCACCTTGACGCCTCAGGCTATACTCTCCACCTGACAGGTACCGTTGTGCTCGAACGCCTCCTGGCCCTTGGCGACGCAATCCCACAGCTCGGCGACGGCCTTCGGCAGCTACTGCAACCCATTTCATCCACCATCCACACCGCGCCGTCACAGAAGTCAAACCCCATGCCGGCCTCTATCCCCATCAGAATCGATCTCACAGCTGTTCGCGCATGGGGAGGCCCACAAGTCTGGAGCCAGACCGCGCATCCATGATTCATGCGCATCCACGACTCGTCCAATCCTATGAAACCCAGATCTCGTTGTCGGGAGATGGATGTCTTGCGCCAGGCTTCTGCAGCCCTTAGCCTAAGTACATGCGCAGATTGATTGCTATTCTGTTTCTGGTTTCTACCAGTATCTTTGCCCAATCGAATCAAAGACCTGTTCCAGCCAACTTTTTAATTCCTCAGCCGCCTCCCTCTGCACCATTGGCAGATTGGACTGCAAGCGCATCCCGTGTGCTACAGAGCATTCCTCTGCCGGACGCTACGCTACGTGGTTGGAAGTATCCTTCGTCCAACCCCAACGCCCCAGTCATTCTGTTCTTCAATGGCAACGGCATGACCGTGGATCGCTCCGACTCGTTCTATCGTCAACTTGTGCAGACAGGTGCTGAAATTTGTGTCTACGACTACCGCGGGATAGGCTTCTCCGCGGGCACGCCCGATGTGATGACCTTCCGTCAGGATGCGCTACGCCTATACGACACGCTCACCGCTGCCAGTACAGGCCGTCCGGTCATTGTCTATGGATTCTCGATGGGTACTGCCATGGCCACATATATCGCCTCACAGCGCAAGGTCTCCGGACTTATTTTGGCCGGCACTATTGCAAGCGCTGCTGAGGAGCTTCCCGTATACACCCATGCGCAAGGCCTGCCTGCCGAGACTGCCGCCGCGCTGATTCCAGCGCCCGACGCCATTGAGGCGTTCGATGAAGTAGGCAACATCTCACGCTCTGTTGCACCACTACTTATGCTGCACGGCGACGCAGATATCCTTGTCCCCATCCGTCAGGGGCGCGAGGTTTTTGCCGCAAGCTCTTCCACGCAGAAGAGATTCGTCAGCCTTCCTGGTGTTGGTCATAACCAGACCGCTGGGAGTACACAGTCGCTGAGTGTCGTCGCCGAATTTCTCGCCAGCATCCATTCAGCCCACTAAGTAATTGATTTGCCACCATTAGGGTGCAGGTAGTGCCGCACCCCCACTCTGCGGGGCAAGGTGTATGTGAGGGGATGCGGCTGGAGCAAGAGTAAGTCTTGGAGGAGCAGGCGGTAGCGGAGGTAACGGAAGAACCGTCCCTTTATCCACGGAGATGTCGCCGTTGGTGGTAGTAACGTGAACCAAAGGTCCTCCCTGGCCCATTTTTCCGCTGATACTTCTATGGCTTTCACTGCCTGTAGTCGGAAGTGCAAAGTCCGTATAGATATCCCCATTACTGGTATCGGCCTGCACTGAGAATCCAGCGTGATCGGGGAGAATAAGCTTGATGGATCCGTTGCGGTCTTCGATATTGATGGTGCCTAGCGGGGGCGCGGCGGTCAGTTCGATGGTTCCGGAGCGATCGGTTACGGAAATGTCGCCGGTGATACGGTCCATGTTGATGTTGTGGTTATTTGAATTGAGGACGACGGGACCAACTGCCTGGTCGATGGATAGATCGGAATGAGGACTGAGCTCGGCCTCTCCATCCAGTCGGGCCAGTTGCAGATCGGTTCGGCTGGTGTGGTAGTGGATCGGCCCGTTGATGTGCTCCAGGTGGGTTCCGAAGAACTCGCCGGTGAGAGAGACCGCTCCCGTGATATCGATTAGCGTGACATCCTGCGCGTGTCCCTCAATGGCAATGCCGGATCCCATACTGTGCGCTGTGAGCGATGAGCTTCCGCTGTTAATATGAGCGGTGGCTGCACCTGTGATAGCTGATAGGTCAACATCGCCGTGGTTCGCGATCGCACTAACAGCCGCTTTGACAGATGCGATGTGGATATTGCCGTGGTCAGCGGTGATACTGACCGATGTGGATGGTGGCACCGATATGACAAGGTCGGCGTTTGCACCCTCCAGCGACGGCATGCTGACAGTCCACGCAGAGTTCCGGTATTTATTGTCCGGGTTGAACTGCTTCGACTTCGTATCCGCGTCCGTGTCCGAGTGCGCATAGATCTGCTTATGGATGGCGAGATGCATCTGGTTGTCGTCGCTGGTACCGTTCACTGTTACATCGCCGCGCGGATTCGCAATGGTGAGTGAGTCTCCCGGCGCAAAGGAGAGGTCCATCGTCTCGTCGCTCTCATGCTTGTCGCCGAATAGCTGGTCGAAAGATTCGGGGTCAACATGCCAGCCGGGGAACAATCTGCTGTGGCCGTCGGGGAAGTCGCGGGCGTGGTTGCCGAAGTATCCCACCAGCCCCAGAATCAACAGGAAGAAGAAGACCCCGGAGCCAAGTGTGCGCCGGTAGGGTGGTCGCTGACCATCGCGAAGATGATACTGATCGAACGCCCATTCGGCCAGCAGAAGCACGCCAGCCGCAACCAGCAGCAAAGGCCACCAATGTCCGTACCAGCCCCAGAACACCTCTCGATCCAGCCGCCCGCTCTCTATCAGCAAAAAGAGGACGCCGACTGCGATCAGCAGGATGGGCCCCAGAGCGGAGCTTCGACGCAGACTTCGCATCTGGAAACGGACTTGGTCGCGTTGTGCACGGATAGCATCACGCTGTGCGCGCATCTGGGCGCGAAACTGATCGCGCTGGAACCGCCTCTGCTCGCGAGGGTCGTATCCGGAAGGGGGAGGCGGTGGTGGAGGATAACTCGCCATGATTTACCTTCTTTCCCCATCATTGTTCAAGCTGTCGCCAGATTCGCCGCCGGGCGCATCGTGCGCAGGCTCACTGGGCATGGATTCGCTACCTGTAACTGTCTTCTCGGGCGGCGTGTTGCTCGACGGGCCGCTGCCGGTTGCGCTGCTACTTGATCCATAGCCCGTAAAGCCATATCTGCCAGGAAGGCTGCGTTTGAATAACTGCAGCACACCCCCGGCGATCAGAAAGAGTGGCCAACTTCGGCTCCAGGAGAGGATGCCAAGTACATCCAGAAGCCAGAGCACCCCAACCAGTACGATCCAGACTGAGTTGTGTATAGCTCGCGCTAAGCGCCAGCGATAAAACTCAGTGCCGTCGTTCTCCAGTCCATGGCCAGTGACGATCATCTTGTGGACAAAGACCCAGACGCCGGCGGCAATCAGAAAAATCGGCCAGAACACACGCTGGTGAAATATGTGGAAGAAGCCGGTGTCGCCAACCAGAAAGATCACGCCAAAAATAATCAGCCAGATCGCGCCGGAAGGAAATCGACGGTAGTAGGGAACGGGGAGATCGGCTGGTGCAGCCGAAGGCGGCATCGCAGGTCCACCCGGTGTAGTGTAAGGCTGGCTTACGTCTGCCGCTTGATAAAAGAAGGTATCGGCCCCGCCAGCCATGGGGCTGTCATCTGGTGTTGAACTAGCAGGAGGCGGGTAAGCCGAAGCGTTCGTCGCTGTAGCGTGAGGCGTGCCACTGGGCCATGCTTTACCGAAGCCGAGACGTTCCGAGAGATCGTTTAACCCAAATGGATTGGGTAGCGGAGTGCCATCGCGTCGCGCCGTAGCCGTGTGGTGTGCCTCGATCACCATATAGCAGATCCAGCCGGCGACGAAAAGTCCAAAGATCCCATTGACATCGCTGGCCAGTGAGACCAGCACGGCAAAAACAATCAGATGAACAATCCCCTTGGCATACTGCCCGTTGTACATTGCACCCACGCCGGGAATGAATCCAAGCAGGGCGGCAAGGCCGGGACTTGGCTCGCCCACGCTAGCCGGTGGAGCAATCGGGGGATAACCAGGAGCGTTCGTATAGCTGTAGACAGGCGGCGGTGCAGATGCACCCACTCGCGCTGTCAGGCAGGGTTCGCAGTAGCTTGAACTGCCCACGTTGCGGACGCATTCGCTGCATACCGGCTTGCCACAGTTCTGACAAAACGCGGAGCGTTCTCGATCGGGATGGTTTGCGCAATTCATGCCATCACCCTTTCTGTGTATGCGTAAGTTTGGTTGTCGTAGCTCTTGCCGCTACGACCGGAGCCAATGAGGCGACGGCTTGGATAGATCTCTTCCTTATGGCTGGTGCCTGGGTTGGTGGTAGACTTTTTGCGCCCAGTCTGGTTGCGATCGGCAGGAGGATCGTCCTTCTGGCTCCCTGAGCCAGGTTGTGCAGAGGGAGATTGTATTGCGGGTTGGTTGGGGCTGGTTGGTACGCTCTGGCTGTCTGCAGGAACGTAGTTGTCGGAGGCGCCCTCGAAATCATGTACCCGCGATTCCAGTTCATAGACCACGCGCAGCCCTTCGTAATAGCGCACTACCCGCGCGTCAGCATCCGTGAAGTTGCGTTTCAGAGCGCTAGGTCGCAGATCGCTTGCACGCAGCGACATGGGATGTACTCCGGTCAGGTTCATGGTCAGCGCGATAGAGAAGAAAGCCATCGCGGCGGTCATGGCAAAGCGTGGTTGCAGCGCGATTTGCCCCAGCGAACTCGTCCGCACTGCGGCGGTCGCACGGACATGGAACGGAAGCACGTTGCCGTAACTCGCAGCCACGCCGCTCATCCTCGGTGACTGGCCAGGGAATGCGCTCGCAAACGCCACGCGCTTCACTCCGCGCGAAACCGTTCGGCCAGGGTTTTGTACCTCCTGTGCCCCGCTGGTCACAGCCAGAATCTGATTTTGTAGCATTAAGGGTGGCTCCGGCCGGGGCATGCGCAACATCTCCAGCCAAGCTGCTCCGCGTCGTGCATCGGCCAGCATCTGGCTGCACATGCCGCATTCGGCCACGTGCGCATCCATGCGCTCCTGTTGCTCAGCGGTCAGCGCCCCATCCAGCGCGTCAGTCAGCATCGTCTCGCACTCGGCGCACTGCACCGCGCCATCCGTATGGTTGCCGACTACCTTGTCCCCGAAGTGCATTCTCTTCAGGCTGCCGATCTGTTTCTCGTCTGCCACTTATACCACCTGCCCTTCTATACGATACAAAAGCCTTGCTAGTTCCCCACGTCCCCGGCTTATTCTGCTCTTTACGGTCCCTTCAGGTATGCGCAACACCTGTGCAATCTCCTTGTAATCCATATCTTCCAGGTCGCGTAGAATTACGGCCTCGCGCAACTCTGGCGACAGTTGCGCCAAGGCCTGCTGGATGCGTACCTTCAGCTCCATGCCCGAGGCATGTGCCTCCGGAGATGGTTGCGGGTCGGCTAACTGGCTGGCCTGCGTCGCGCCGTCTTCCTCCCCCGTATAACCTACGTCCATTGAGTCGCTGGCCCGCTCCAGCCGCGTCCTACGGAAGTGGTCCACCAATAAATTGCGTGTTAGTGTCGTGATCCACGTCTGAAAGCTGCCCCGTTCAACGTCGAAGCTCGCTAGATTGCGGTACAGCTTCAGGAAGACATCCTGCGTCAGGTCTTCCGCGTCGGTCGCCGACCCGGTAAACCGGTAGCAGATTGCGTAGATTCTTCTATGCTGTGAGGCGACGAGCTGCTGCCATGCCTGCGGATCGCCCGTCCTGCATAGGCGTACCAGCTTGCTGAGTGCCTCGTGCGCTGCTTCCTGTTCTGGCGTGCGCTGCAAACTTGCCTCGTACTTTGGCCTGTTTGAGTCCCGGTTCATACCTTGCCCGGGTTGCTGCGGCGTAGCTTCGGCCAATGGCAGAAGTGTACAGCCTCGAAGGCCCGCGTGCTGCTCCGCCCGATGTAGACGGGGAAAGATAACCCCGCTCGTAATTGCCATCCGCAAAACGCCCATGCGCAGCTATACGCAAGGGCGTGGATGTTGGTTCCAGAAGTGCATATGGGGTTTGGATTGACCCCATCAGCAACGGCCTCTTAGTTCGTTGCCGGAATCACCCCGCATGCAATCCGGGTTCCCGCGTTGCCGGTTGGATCGGTCACCATATCGTCGGGCTTCTCGTGCACCATGATCGAGTGTCCCAGTACCGAATTGGTGGCGCCCGGCTCCAGCGTTAGGTAATCCACCTTGAAGGTGATATCGCCGGTTTCGTATGTGCCAATAGAGACGTTATGGGGCATATCGCCCGCGTGGTGGCCCATTGGGTTGTCCATGCCATGCTGTTTACCGTCCGGATTGAAGTGCCCGCCCGCTGTAGTGAATGCAGGAGCATCGCACACCGGGTTCTGGTGAATGTGGACTGCGTGATTGCCGGATGGCACGTTCTTCAGCTTCACCGTGATGGAAAGTTGCTTGCCGTCCTTGCTTTCCTCGAATGTCGCATTGCCGACATCCTGCCCGGTCGAGCTCTTAATGGGAACCACGAGGTTTCGTTTGTAAGCCGCATGCGCCGCCGTCTGGGCATGAACTGAGACGGAATAATGAGTAAGCGCAAAAAGGCAAAAAGCGGAGACAGAGACTGCAAGGGCCCAACGCATCATTCGCATGGCGATTCCTCCTATAGCAGCCTGCACGGGCTGCAGTGCATTCAAGCATAGCGCAGCTACTTCAATATAGTCAGCGTCCGGAAGCGAATATTCGCAGCCGCCGCTGTTCACGTTTGGCCAACTTGCGACGGCCCAGTAGCAGGTCCAGCAACGTCACACTGCCGCAGACTGTGTTGCTGCTACGATCCACGACCGGCAGCGTATCGATACACGCAATCGCCATCTTCTCCGCCGCCGCGCGCGATGTCTCATCGCTATAGGCATAGACCTCTGGGAGAGGCCCTCCGGGTCCTGCCTCACTACAGTTTTGCCAGCCAAGCTCCGCCATCACTTCCATCAGACTCACTGTCTCCAGCGGATCGGTCCCATACTCCCGCGTAAGGTGGGTCCCGCGGCGGCTCAGCTTCTCCGTCAGAATCGAACGCGGCATAAGCAGGGACGTAACTGTGTACGCCGCTACACAGCCAAGCATCACCGGGAGCAGCGCAGGTAGGCAATGCGTAATCTCCAGGCAAAAGAGTATCGCGGTCAGAGGCACGCCCAGTGACCCTGAGAGCATTGCTCCCATGCCCACAGCGGCCCACAGCGCTTGTTGCGGAGCGTTTGCATGACAAACGTGCGCGGCCAGCTCCCCCATCGCCCCGCCGATCATCAACAGCGGTGCCAGCACGCCGCCGGATGTTCCCGACCCCAGCGAAAACGCCCACATTAGTGACTTCGCAAGCACCAGTCCAGCCAATAGGCCGACTGGAGCATCCCCATGCAACAGCTCCACTATATTGTCGTATCCGACACCAAGTCCGCGGGGAAAGAACAGGCCCCCCACTGCAATGCCTATTCCGCCCAGCGCGGGCCACCACATCCAGTGGATAGGAAGCCGCTCGAACAGATCTTCAAATCCGTACATCATCTTACTTAGCCCGGCTGCGGCGATGCCGACCAACAGCCCTAAGAGAAGAGCCCCGCAGGCTACTGGAAGGGTCTGTTCGAAGTGCGTATTGGGCATGGCGAATAGAGGCCCAGACCCGAGCCACGGAATGCGAACAAACTCCGCTGTAATACTTGCAAAAGCGACAGGGATGAGACTACGTGGTCGCCATTCAAACAGCAGCAACTCCACGGCTAACAAAATGGCGGCAAGTGGAGCTGCAAAGGTGGCCGACATGCCGGCGGCTGCGCCTGCCACCAGCAAAGTTGTGCGTTCGGCGTCCGTCAGATGCATCCATTGCGCAACCAGCGAACCGAATGCGCCGCCGGTCATGATGATCGGCCCTTCGGCACCGAAGGGTCCGCCTGAGCCGATGGCAATCGCCGCCGAGATCGGCTTCAGCAACGCGATGCTCGGCTGCACCTTCGCGCCATTCAGTAGGATTGCCTCAATAGCCTCAGGAATTCCGTGGCCGCGGATTTTGTCGCTGCCAAAGCGTGCCATCAGGCCCACGATCACGCCACCTATCACCGGCACAAGAAGCATCTGCTGTCCCAGCGGACTGTCTGCCGGAGAGACCGACGCGACGCTCAACCGGTGGTAGTAAAAGATATTGGTGGCAAATGCGATGGCCTTCAACAAAACCAACGCAAGCATCGCGCCGCACGCGCCAATTGCGATTGCGACCGATGATAGCAGCCATACCCGCCGGTCGACCGTAAAGTCGCGTAGCACCGAGGAATGCGAGTTCAACCCCGCCTCCCGAATCGTAGCTTCGCCGGCTTACGTGTCGTTTGCAAACCCAAGGTCACCGTGCGTTTCCGCTTATCGCTGCGCACGATCTTGATGTGTTCCAGCGTGCGAATGAGTTGTGGCCCGAATTCATCCAGCTCGCGCGCATGGCTGGCTGACAACGCATCTAGCACGCGCATCCCCTTGTGTGTGACCGACAATATCACTCGACGGCGGTCGATCGGATCTTCGTTGCGCCGCACCAGGCCTTCGGCAACCGAGCGGTTGGCCAATTCCACCACGCTGTTCTGGCGCAGGCCAAGGCGCTCGGCAAGAAAGTTGATGGTGGCCGCGCGTCCCTCCGCAATACCCGCGATCTGCAATAGTAGCTGGTGCTGGCGCGGATGCAGGTTCTGCTTTTTGGCAATTTGCTCGCTGAATTGCAGAAAGCTGCGTAGGTGAAATCGGAACTCCGCTAGAGCTTGCAATAAATTGATCTGTGAAATGGGCCGCTGTTTACCGCGAGTCATTAATATATCGTATCACGATGTAATGATCCAATCAAAATGCAGCAGTTACAGTTGTCCGCAAAGGATGAGTGTCACGCAGCGCTTAAATATCCTGCCATAAAACCAGGTTCCTCAACAGGCGTCGGGCAGCTCCATCTGCTCGTTTTCTTGTGCGTTCAGGTAGGGACGGAAGCAGGCGCGGCAGCGCGCCTCGTACACTCCAGCCGCACCTACCACCACCAACTCACGGCTCGCCCCTAGCCGTTGCGTATGAATGGCCGGCGACCCGCACACTATACATACCGCGGAGAGCTTAGTGACTTCGTCGGAGATCGCCATCAGCGCCGGGATCGGGCCAAATGGATCGCCCGTAAAGGTTGTATCCAAGCCCGCAATCAGGATCCGCTTGCCCATGTGCACCAACTCACCCACCAAATGCACTATCGCCTCGTCGAAAAACTGTGCCTCGTCGATGCCGATTACCTCAACTTCGGGCAGTTGTTCATACAGCGCCTCGCGCATCCGCGCCACGTTGGCGACGGTCATCGCCTCGTGGGTCTGCGCGCTATGGGATGCAATAGCGGTGCGATGGTAGCGCAGGTCGATGTCCGGCTTGAAGCATACCACCCGCTGTCGCGCAATACGCGCGCGCTTCAGGCGGCGAATCAGCTCTTCGCTCTTGCCCGAAAACATCGGTCCAGTGATGACTTCGATGCGGCCTACTTCACCGCGAACCACTTCATTTCTACTCTGAGCAGATGAATCCATGATGCGCGTACCTTTATGTAGACAGAATGTTTGGAATCTCTAACCAGCATGTTTGCTCGGTTGCTAAAAGTTCTAGCTCACCCCACGAAACATCCTACGCGCAACCATGCCGTGGATTTCTCGGATGTTTTATCCTGCACGTTTTCTTCGAACCATCTCTGTTTTTCCGTTGAGACTCCTTTGACTCATATCCTCGTTGTTGGTAGCGTGGAGATAAGGTTGGAGCGCTATTCCAATAAGAATTTGCCTCCGGTCCCCATCGTTCAGCGGTTAGGACATCGCCCTTTCACGGCGGTAACACGGGTTCGAGTCCCGTTGGGGACACCAAATAATTCAGCAAGTTAGCAGATGTGCCGAGTCGGATGTGATCTGTCAGCGACTCTATATGGCGATGCGAGCTAGGGTCAATCCTCCACTGCGATGACCGGAAATGCGGGTCCATCAACCACCGCAATCGATACTCCCAGTTCCAGATCGTCCAGTCGCCGCCATTTATAGATAGCAATCGAAACTACCCAACTCAGCCCAAACAGCGCAATGATGCAGTAGCCTAGCGCGCCAAAGTTGTTATTCAGCCTGCGTACAGCATCCCAGAACAATCCGCCCGGGCGGAAGTGTTCGGCGAGCAGTCCAAGTGCCTCGACCCCTCCAACTGCCAGGGCCACAATCACCGAGACTAATGTGATGGTCATGTTGTAGTAGAGTTTTCGTACCGGCTTGATGAATGCCCAGCCATACGCCCCCAGCATCAGGATGTTGTCCGTTGTGTCGATCAGCGACATCCCCGCAGCAAACAGCACCGGGAACACCAGGATCGAGTAGACGGACAAGCCCTTCGAAGCCTCAGCCGCGGAAATTCCCAGTAGTCCAATCTCGGTCGCAGTGTCAAAGCCAAGGCCAAACAGGACGCCTAGCGGGTACATATGCCAACTGCGCGTGATCATCCGGAACATGGGGCGGAAGAGTCTCGACAGAAATCCACGATCTGCCAGCAGCATATCGAAGTCTTCGTCGACATAGGGCGCCCCGCCGCGCACCCGCACAAAGGCGCGATAGATCGATCGCAGTACCACTAGGTTCACAAAGGCAATGCCAAGTAGAAAGATGGCCGACACCAGTGTGCCGATTACGCCACCGATCTCCCGCATGCCGTCCATACGATGCTGCAACGCCAGTGCCGCGGCCGCAATCGCTGCCGAGCCCACGATGACAACGGTGGAATGTCCCAGCGAAAACATGAACCCCACCGCGACCGGACGCTTGCCCTCCTGCATCAGCTTGCGAGTCACGTTGTCGATGGCAGCGATGTGGTCGGCATCCACGGCGTGACGCAGGCCAAAGCTGTATGCCAGCAGCGCCGTTCCCAGCAGCAGCGGATAGTGGCGCGAAGCCAGGATCGCCCACGCCCACGCTCCAACATTGAGTGCCAGCAGGATCCCATAGATTCCTACCACCTTGCCGCGGACGTCGTGCGCTGCATCGTTGAATAATTCCGAGAACCTGGTTTGCATAATCTGTCTTTCCAGCAGTATATTTCGCGTGAGTTCAACGTCCTGTGTTTGCCCTATGGGTGTGCTCCAACTCTGGGTGGGACAGAACGCGCTGCGTAGAGTCGCCCAGTCAGTAACACGATTATAGAACCCGTATTATTGTCGCGGTCCGCTTGCCCGCGATCATGCTCTGTAAACATCCCTTCCAAAATACGAGCTATGGCGCCTCGTCTCTGTTCCTTATTCAAACCTCCATGTAAGCCCAGTCGTCAATCCGATGGGATATCCCGGCGTTCCATGCACCCGCGCTTCTACCGGTGCTGTTGGAGTCAGGCGAGAATCGAAGTAATTCTGCGTCTCGTAGTAGTGCTTATTATTCAAGTTGTCTACCGAGACGTTCCACTCCACGCCGCGCCCCAGTTTCTTGGTCGCCGCAAAGTCCAGCACGTCCAGACCGCTGGCATGGGTCTCGGCCGAGTTGGTATACGGCGCAGCCGGAGGCACCGATGTGTCGTCCGGATTCACTATCAGGTAGCGGCTGATGTGGCGATAGCGCAGCGAACTGAATAACCCATGCCACCCATTCAGCGTCACGCTCGCGTTGCCCACCGAGTGCGGAGCACTGTCCACATACTGGCGCGGCGAAGTCCCCAGAAAAAATGCATTCGACACCTGCGTGATGCCCGCGTTCCAGCTCAGATGCGCGCTTACCTGCACCGACGTCTTCACCTCCCACCCATAAGAGCGGCTCGGCCCCTGATACTGCATCGTGCCATTGTCGGGGTCATAAACGTCCTCGTGCTGCAGGTCGATCAGAAACATATCTGTACTGGCAGAGATGCGCTTCATCTGGTGCGACGTGCCTGCCATATAGAAGTTGGTCGAGGCCACCTTGGGAGCTGTAGCGTCGAGCGCCATACCGCGCGCATCCTGGCTGGTCACAGCGCGTCCGAAGTTGAAGTGGATCGCCATTGGCACACGATTCGACGGTGTATAGACGATATTGACCTTTGGTTCGACGCTGCCTGCGTAGCTCAGCCCGCTGTTTGCCGGTGTCAGTCGGTCCTTCAGATTGAAGCGGAACTCATCGAAGCGCAGTCCCGCGTCCACATGTAGATGCGAAAGGTCCACTCCCTCCTGCGCGTATACCGCCGGATTCGTAATATGCACGTTCGCCTCTGTCCATGGGTCTCCCAGAACGGGCGCGATGATCAGACGGTTCTTATCGTGAAACAAATCCACATCGATACAGTTGTCTCCCAGATTGCCTCCGGCCATAAACAGCGCAGGCCGCCCAAGCAGCGTGTTCGCGTGCAGGTACTGTACGCTTGCGCCTTCTTGCAGCCGCGAATCGTGCTGCTGAAGCCCGTCGCCGTTGACCGGGTCGCTCAGGAAAAAGGTGAAATCCGAAAAGAGATCGAAGAGCGAACGAGTCACATAGCCGTCCACACGCAGCGTATCGTTTGAACCCAGGTTATTCCTGTAGTACACGCCGCCGGTTGCATTGCGGACCTTGCCGCCGTCGCTAGGATCCATAGTTCCGAAGCGGTCCAGCACGCCCGACGCAACCAGGTCCAGCGGAATCTGCCCCGAAGAGTTGAAGCCGTTGCGTCCTGCGTCGAATCTGAAGCCCAGCGACTGTGCGTCATCGAGTTTGAGAGTGTAATTGCCGGTAAAGTTGTCGCGCACATAGTTCAACGGATTCTTGAATGGCCCGTCCGTGTAGGCGTGCTCCCAGGCAAGAAATCCATCGGCATTCTTCAAATGCGGACTCCACGCGGCAAAGGTGCGGTAGCCGTGGAACGATCCGCCCTGCGCGCGCAGCGTCCAATGGTCGTCCAGGCTTTCCTTCAGCCGAATATGGATCACGCCGAGCGCGGAAAAATCCCCATACTCCGCGCTGAACGGGCCGTTGATTAGGTCCACGTCCTTCACCAGCTCCGGGCTTAGCGCTTTCAGCCAACCCAGGTAGCCCTGTCCGTGGGCCTGCGTCGCCTGGTTCTGCGGAATGTCGTCCACCAGAACCTTCAGCCCACCGTTCAGTCCGCCGTGGTCCAGGTTGAACCCGAAGCGGCGAAACTCCAGCGACTTGCCGCCGCCTTCGTGCTGGCCCGCGTTGATGCCGCTGTCCAGCGTCTCGAACAGTTGGTCGTCGCGCAGAAACAGTGTGATCTTGTAGACCGTGTCGTTGCGGCGGTCGATCGCCGGGTCGGCAGCCGTCGCAGTAATCACCAGCGTCGTCCGCTGCATGCCAAACGCGGATTTGGCCTGCAGGCGCAGCTTCTCCGTCGCGGTATCGCTTTCGCTGACCGAACGGATCGCGGCTCCAGCTACGGCAGGAGCGCCAACGCTCGTCGCGCTCTGGCCCCGCAGCGCCGAAGGAGCCAACGCAATCGCGACAAGTAATGCAATTTTTGCTGGAGTGTGGCTCATCCAATGTCCCGTCGTCGGGGCTCGCAAGGGTTCCAGAACCAGACAACGGTAACACTAATTCTGAATTCGTATGCGTGACCACCGTCACGTCCCCTTAAGGGCAATCAACCCAGGGAAATACAAGGAAATGGTCGTTCCTACTTACACCGTCGGGATACCAACCCTGCCATGCCACCGCTAATGAGGATGCGTGTGAGGATGCATATGAGGGTGCGCGACCTTCAGGCCCTTGCCGGTGTTGGTCAGCACCAGCTTGCCCAATTCCACCCCGCGCAGCGCCAGCATATGGTCTGCGATCTCTTGAAGCTGCTTGCTGCGTCCCTTCATGATGACCACCTCCAGGCAGTAATGCTGGTCCAGATGCACATGGGTTGTCGCCAGGATCATGGCGCCGGCAGAGTGTTGGAACGCGGTCAGCTTCTCGCCCAGGTTCGGCATGTGGTGGTCGTACACCAGAGTCAGAGTGCCAACTACTGGCTTGTTGGAATCCACTGTGTCCGCCAGCAGGGCCTCGCGTATCAGGTCGCGGATCGCCTCCGAACGGTTCTTGTAACCGCGTTTGCCGATCAGCCGGTCGAACTCCTGCAGCAGATCATCTTCCAGCGAAACTCCGGTCCTGCTAAGGTGTGACATTGGCCTCGACCCTCCCGAATGCATGCCGCTGCACTGCGACCTATGCCAGTAGTCTAACGCCATCACACAACCAGCAATTTCTCTTGCAATCTCCGTGCATAATTCCAGCAACCGCGTTACTCTTCCTTCATGTTCAATCCAGGTTGTTTTTCGTGGCCATTCACTCCCCTCTCCGCACGGACAAAAGCAGCATCCATCATGGCGACATCCTCTCACCTCATACTTGCTGCAAGCATCGTTGCCACGATAGCACTGATTATTGCTTCCGATATAGCTGTAGCCCAGCCACCTGCGGCTTCTGCTGCCAGCGATCCTCTTCAGTTCGGCCCCTACAACGGCAGTTTCCTGGCCGACGGCCTAGGCCTACGGGTGCCTATTACGGATGCGCGCGACCCGGTTCTGTTGACCGACTCGCCCTGGTCGCTCAGTTGTTGGATTAAAACAGACGAGCGCGTGGCGACCTTCCAACTGGTTGCTGGCATGGGCAACCCCACCGCCAAATACTCACGCTATCTTGCGGTCGATGCAGGCAAAGTGACACTGTGGTTGGGGCAAGACAACCAGCTGACCGGCACTGCGAACCTCACGCCGGGCGAGTGGCATCTGCTGTCGGCATCTTTCGATGGCACCCGACTTAATCTCTACAGCGATGGCAAGCCTGTCGCATCCGGTACGCAGAGCCTTGGCAGCATCAATCCAGTACTTCAGATGGCACCGATTACAGGCCCAGGAATTGCACCGGGCCGGCACTTTGGCGGGCAGATTGCCGCATTCACACTTCTGCGCCGCGCACTCTCCGACACGGAGAACGTTCAGCTCTACCAGGCAAGACCGGACTTTTCACTGATTGAGTTTGAGGCAGGCTCGAAGCCGTGGCCGATCCAGACGCGTGGCCAGGCCGGATACCGAGCGCCCCAGGCGCCTGCTACGATGCCCACTTCACGCGCGCCCTTTACCGCTCCTGTAGCACTGCAGCGACCGCCGGTTGGACCGTCGCTGACCAAGAATGTCACAGGAGAATGGATACTATCCGATGGTTGGACGATGCGCGAAGCACCGAAGATCGACGCTGACGGGGCACACATCAGCGCTGCCACCTATAATGCGACCGGCTGGATGCGCGCGACTGTTCCTGGTACCGTGCTGACGACCATGGTCGATGACGGTGCCTATCCCGATCCCGCGTACGGTCTCAACAATCTTGCTATACCCGAGTCTCTCAACCGTCAGGATTACTGGTACCGTAATGAGTTCACCGTGCCGACAACGGCTATCACCAGCACCGACCATGCAGCGCTTATTTTCGAGGGAATCAACTACAGCGCATCAATCTGGCTGAACGGCAAGTTCCTGGGCACAATTGAGGGCGCGTTCCGTCGTGGCAGCTTCGATGTCAGCCATGCCCTTAAGGCTGGGCAGAAGAACATTCTGGCAGTCCGCATCTCACCACCGCCGCATCCCGGCATACCACAGGAGCAATCCATATTTGGCGGACCGGGAGAAAATGGAGGAGCCATGGTGTTGGATGGCCCCACCTTTGTCGCAGCCGAGGGCTGGGATTGGATTCCCGGTGTCCGCGACCGCAACACCGGTATCTGGCAGCCGGTTATCCTGCATGTTACGCATACGCTGAAGCTTGGCGACGCGCAGGTTGTGACCACCTTCAAGAATCACGACACATCACGCGCCTCTCTCGAGATCGCCGTGCCGGTCAGCAATCTCTCGTCTGCTCCGGTTAGCGCAACGCTCGCAGCCACTATCGAAAAGATCACCGTCCGCAAGAGCGTTACCTTGCCGCCGGGCGACAGCGTCGTCAAACTCACTCCCGCCGAATTTGCCCAACTCAATCTCGATCATCCACGACTCTGGTGGCCCAATGGATACGGCAACCCCGAGCTTTACACCGCAAAACTATCCCTCCAATCCGGCGGCTCCGTCTCCGACAGCAAAGATGTCCGCTTCGGTGTCCGCGAGATTAGTTATGAACTCAGCCTGCTCGACAGTACCGGACATCTTCGTCGCGTCGAGTTCACGCCCGCCAATGCGCGTCAGGCGGAGACCGCCGCTCCTATCGTCGATGTCAGCCACGACGGTATGTTGGAGGTTCCTGCTCCCGCTGCCGAACTCGCCGCCATGCCGGAGGAGCGTCGCGCCAATGCCAGTTCGCACGTCAGCTCACTCGCCCCCGGTGGGGAAAACTCGCCCGCCATCCAGCCATTGACCGACCTGCGTGCCGAGCCTTACCTCGTCCTGCGCGTCAACGGAGTGCGCATCGCCGCGCGCGGCGGCAACTGGGGTATGGACGACTTCCGCAAGCGCGTCTCCCGCGAACACCTGGAGCCGTTCTTCCGCCTCAATCGCGACGCCGGCCTCAACATCATCCGCAACTGGGTGGGCCAGAGCACCGAGGAGTCCTTCTACCAGCTCGCCGACGAGTACGGCATGATGGTGTGGAACGATTTTTGGGAGTCCACCGAGAACTACAACATCGAGGCCGAGGACCCGCAGCTCTTCCTTGCCAACGCCGCCGATGTGATCCAGCGCTTCCGCAACCATCCCTCCATCGTCATGTGGTGCGGACGCAACGAAGGCGTGCCCCAGCCCATCATCAACCTCGGTCTGGACAAGCTGGTGCGCACCCTCGACGGCACGCGTTACTATTCGCCCAGCTCGAATGCCGTGAACCTGGCGGGGAGCGGGCCGTATCGCTATCAGGTCCCCGCGCAGTACTTCACCACGCTCAACCGCGGCTTTTCGGTGGAGACGGGCACGCCTTCCATGTCCACGCTGGAGTCCTTCCAGAGCACCGTGCCCAAGGCGGACCAGTGGCCCATCGATGATGTGTGGGCCTACCACGACTGGCACCAGAGCGGGAACGGCGATGTCGCCCCCTTCATGACGGAGATTCAGGCCGAGTTCGGCGCACCCACCAGCCTCGAAGACTTCGAGCGCAAGGCCCAGATGCTCAACTACGTCGACCACCGAGCCATCTTCGAGGGCATGGACGCCAACCTCTGGGCACCAAACAGCGGCCGCCTACTGTGGATGACCCAGCCCGCGTGGCCCAGCACTATGTGGCAGATCCTCAGCTCCGACTACGACACCCAAGCCTCGTTCTACGGTGTCAAGAAGGCCTGCGAGCCGCTGCACGTCCAGCTCAACCTGGCCAACTACCGCGTCGATGTCGTCAATACGACCACCGCCGCGCACACCGGCCTTACTGTCAGCGCGAAGGTCTACTCGCTGGCCAACGCGCTGCTCTTCCAGACCACGGAGCACAAGGATGTTGACGCCGACTCAACCACCGCCAGCCTGCACCTGGACCTGGAACAGTATCTCGCCAAGGGCATGGTCCTGGTCTCGCTCGAGCTCCAAGATGCACAGGGCGCGCTGGTCTCGCAGAACCTTTACTGGCTCGGCGCAAACTCAGCGGCCTATCGCGAGTTGAACAGCCTTGCGCCCACACAACTCAAGGCCTCAGCCACTTCCACCACCGCCGGGGACACGGTGAAGCTGACCATTCAACTCACCAATTCCGCATCGGTCGTCAGCCTGGAGAATAAGCTCACGCTGCTGAACGCTGGCGACAAGCAGCGCATCCTGCCCGCCTACTACTCCGACAACTACGTCTCTCTGCTTCCCGGCGAGTCGCGCACCATCCAGGTGGAGTACCCATCCGCCGCCGCCCACGGCCCCGCCCAGATCGCCCTGCGCGGCTGGAACGCCGTCCCCCAGGTGATCTCAGTGAAGTAAACCCAAAGAAGTCAAAGCCGCGTGTCTCAAACGAGCGTGTCTCAAAGGAGCGCGTCTCAAAGGAGCGCGTCATTCTGAGCCGAAGGCTCAGAATCTCTGTCGTTTCTCGTCTTATTCTTTGTCATTCTGAGCATAGCGAATGGGGTTCCCGGCCAGCTTGCTGGATGGGGCAGGAAGAATCCCCGCATTTACGGGTGCCCCATTGATCGCGGCCTTATCGCCGTTAGGGTGGGTATCGAGCGAAGCTCAATCGCTTGCTGCCCCATTCACGCGCGTTCTCTGCGGGTAACTTCTCTAATGCTGCCTAGCACGGCCGACTGCACCATGTAGGCAGAGCGGGTCATCCCCGCCTTGCGGGCCAGCTTGTCGATTGCCTCGATCTGGCTCTCTCTTGCCGTGATGTTCACGCGCACAGTCTTCGTGGGGGCCTCTGCGCTCACCAGGAACGCAACCGCGCCCTTCATCGCCGGATCGCGCGCAAGCTGGTCCAGTGTCGATGGCTCCGGCAGCGCCTCGCCGTCCTCCAACATCCCGGCGATGTGTAGTGTCAGTGCCTCGACCGCCAGTTCGCGCGCTTCTTCCAGCGACCTGCCCGCCGTCACGCAACCGGGAAAGTCCGGGAAGCTTACGCCATAGTCCGAGCGCTTGTCTTTGTGCAGATACGCGATGTACTCCATGCCTCGCCTCCAACCGACGCCCTACCGCAGCTTTACGGGTGCCCCATTCTAACGGCGACCTTATCGCCGTTAGGGTGGGTTATCGCGCAAAGCGCGACCGTCCTACTCAGCCGCCAGCTTCAACGTACTGTGCAGCGGAAGTTCCGCCGACGATCCTCCCACCTCGATCAGGAACTCGCCCGCCGGCCTCGACCATTGGTCGGTGTCGGGAGAATAAATAGACAAATACAGCGGATCAAGCGCCACCGTCACCGATTGGCTCGCTCCCGCCGCGAGTGAGACGCGCTTCCATCCCGCGAGCTTGCGGAATGGCTCGCCCGCCGCGCTGGGCAGCGTCACATAGACTTCGGCAATCTCATCGCCCGCCTGCGCGCCCTTGTTGCGCAGATCGAAGCTGACACCTTTCCCATCCGCATCCACCTTCAGGTTCGAGTAGGCGAAGCGCGTGTACGAGAGCCCAAACCCAAACGCGAACTGCGGCTTCAGGTTCTTCTCCTGGAACCAGCGATAGCCCACCGCCATGCCCTCCACGTTGTAATCCACCGGGAACTCCGTGGGCCGTTGCCGTGGCTGGGTGCGCGTCACCGCGTCGGCATTATTGCCCGTTCGCTCGGTCAGTCCCGTCACCTTGGGGTGCGGCAGTTGGTCGTCCGACGTGGCAAACGTCACCGGCAGCTTGCCCGATGGATTCACGCGGCCAAACAGGATATTCGCAATCGCCTCTCCTCCGCCGATCCCCGGATACCAGCTCTCGACGATCCCCTTCACATGCGACGCCCACGGCATGTTCACCGGGCCGCCGTTCTCCAGCACCACAATCGTGTTCGGATTGGCCGCCGCAACCGCCGCAACCAGATCGTCCTGCTTGTCCGGCAGGCTCAACGTCTCCGAGTCCTGGCCCTCCGTCATCCACTGCGTCACAAACACAATCGCCACCTGCGCGGATGCCGCAGCCTTTGCCGCCTGCGCCGAATCGGTTCCTGCGTCGAACGTAATGTTTGTACTAGCCGCGGCTTGCTCACGGATGTAGCGCATCGGCGAGGAAGGGAAGTAGATCGCCTTTCCCCATGGTGAGCTGCCAGGCCCCGGAGCAATCGCGTTTCCGCCCGGAGAATCCACCTGCGCCGATCCGCCGCCGGAGAGAACAGCCACATCGGCGTGGCCGCCAATAATCGCAATGCTCTTCGTCTTCGCGGCAGAGAGCGGAAGAATTCCGCCCGTATTCTGTAGCAGCACCAGGCTCTCTTCCTCAATCTTCTGCGCGTCGTCTCGTCCGCGGAAGGGATCAACCACGCTACGCGGCATCGGCGGCTGGTCAATCACGCCACTGGCGAACATACTGCGCACAATGCGATGCACCATATCGTCCAATCGCGCCTGCGGAACCGATCCATCCTGCACGGCCTTCTTCAGCGGATCACTGAAGAAGTTGTCGTCGCCCGGCTGGTCCATATCCAGCCCGGCCAGCGCGGCCTTCACCGTGCTGTGCGTGCCGCCCCAGTCCGACAGAACAAATCCCTGGAATCCCCAGTCCTTCTTCAGTACCTGATTCAGGGTGTAATCGTTCTCGCAGGCATAGTCGCCGTTAATGTGGTTGTAGGAGCACATCACGCCCGCCGGATGCGCCGCCGTAATAGCTATTTGGAAGGCCAGCAGATCGGTCTCGCGCAGCGTGCGTTTGTCCATTACCGCATTCAGAATGTTGCGCCCCGTCTCCTGGTCGTTCACCGCGTAGTGCTTGATGTCGCCCATGATGTGGTTCGATTGCACCCCGCGCGCCACCTGCCCCACCATGGTGCCGGCCAGGATTGGGTCCTCGCTTGCGTATTCGAAGTTGCGCCCATTGCGCGGTTCGCGGATCAGGTCCATGCCGCCGCCAATCGACATGTTGTATCCCTGCGCGCGCAGCTCGCGGCCAATCACCGAGCCGTACAGAAACGCGGCGTCTGGGTCCCAGCTCGCGGCCATGCCGATTACCGATGGTAACAGCGTTGCGTACCGACTCTCAGGCGCGGCCATCCTCACACCTACCGCAGAGTCGGCCAGGTTGATATCCGGCAGATGCAACCGCGGAATCCCCGGAACAAATCCTGCACCACCATTGTGCCCGTTGGCCACCGGCGAGCCTGGGCGCAGCACTCCCCAGCCCGCGCCATGCACAAGCTGGATCTTCTCGTCCAGCGTCATCTCGTGGATCATCAAATCTGCGCGTTTATCCGCATCCAGAGATTGATTCATCCAGGGTTGCGGCGCGGCCTGTGCCGCGGATGGCGTTGCACTGGCCTGTGCATTGGCAATATGCATTCCACAAGGGCCGAGCGACAGGCTAACGAAGGCCGCCGCGAAAATCAACATCGTGCGAGAGTTGCTCATAAACGTCATACATTTCCTCGTAAATAACCAGAATCCCTGCGTTGCGCAATGCCGCCTCCCATGCGTGAAGCGCCTGGAAATTGGCGAATCAAATACGGGAATAACTATAGCAAGTCGGTGAACGGAACTACTGCACCCTGGCATTCCGGCGCGATCAACCGGCGTGGGACAGGACGCTCCGATACGTTTCCAAGGTCTTCTGTGCAATGTCGATCCACGATGCATCGCCGAAGTTCATCGCTCTCACGTTGGCCTCCAATCGGCCGCGCAACGCCGCATCCTGCAGCAACTCCAACAGTGCGCTGGCCAGCGCATCGGAATCTTGCGGCGTAACCAGCAGTGCGGTTTCGCGGTCCGTCAATAGCTCACGAAAGACGGGCAGATCGCTGGTTATGATTGCTTTTCCAAGCGCAAGTCCCGACGCCAGCGCTCCGCTGGTGGTTATTGCACGGTAGGGATACACGACGACGTCCGCAGTTCGATAGAGTGCTACCAGCTCATCGCCGGGTACGAAGACGAAGTGCAGCTTCACCCGCTTCAAACCATACATTTCCACCTGTGCTCGAATCTCCTGCAACAGTTCAGGCGCTCCCGTTCCGGCAATCACCAGACAAGCGTCATTGTTCTTCTCCTCAACCAGTTGCCATGCGCGCAACAACACATCGATTCCCTTGTAGGGAAATATGATGCCTTGCCATAACACAAGCGTTTTGCCTGGTTCAAACACACAGCTTTTATCGTTATTGGTTGCGGGCAGGTCATAGAAGAAAGGCCCATGCTGAATTATCGACACTTTTTTATAGGGAACGAAAAACTCGCTTGCAAGCCTCGCTCGAACTGAATCCGAATGGCAGATAATTGCATCCACTCTCCGATATATTTCCAAGAACGCGGCTCTGTACTCGTCGCCCGAATCGTGGGGAAGCAGGTCATGTACCGTCAATACGATCTTCGCACCGCGCCACTGACAGAACTTCATAAACCACAGGTCCAATGGGACCCGCGTCTTCAGCATAGGGAGGTATTGCACATGAACTACATCCGGTGGAGAGATAGAAAATCTCGCCGTCAAAGCGCACAGGTTTAATATTCCTTCCATCAGCTTCAGAATCCTACGTGGTAGCCGTGGCAGGTGAATCTTTCCTATTACATTCAGCAAGCCGGGATTGAGTCGGACCTCACGACTTGAGAAGCAATCCGGATCGAGATAATACGAGATAGATCCCACAGTAAGGTCGACTGGATGATTCCTAAGTGCCCTGGAGAGATAGGCCGTATAATAAGGCACCGTCGCCAGCAGGTCCATCATGAAGACCCTGGGACGTCGTTCGCTCAGTCTCACTTGGCACATCCATGAATATTCGCGGCGGGTTTGGATCCACCTCTTGACGGCATAGTAGCTGCAATGGCCTCTTTGTAGATGCGCAGATAATCGGCTGTCATCCTTGCCGCGGAATATTCTTCTTCGATGAGTTCGCGAGCCGCAAGGCCCAGCCGTTTTCGTTTTTCCGGGTTGTGCAACAGTTCCATGATTCCTGCGGCGAGTGCCCCAGAGTTCTGCCCCGGCACCAATAAACCAGTGCGTCCATCCACAATTAGCTTTGGCACGTCGCCAACCGCCGTTGCCACCAAGGCCAACCCACTTGCCATGCCCTCCAGAAGCGCAATTGGCAGTCCTTCCTGGCGCGACGACGAGACCAATACATCAAGCGATGCGTATTGCGATGCCATATCTTCTCGTCGGCCTATCAGATTTACACACTCACGAATTTTTAAGGCATCGATCAAACACTCCAACTTCTCGCGGTCCGGCCCATCGCCAATCACCTTGAACCTGGTCTCAGGAATCTCAACCAGGACTTCCGCCACAGCCTCGAGAAACAGATCGATACCCTTCTCCCACGCCAATCTTCCAACCAATCCAACAACCAGTGCATGGTCAGGCTTTCTGCCTTCGCGACGCGCTGAGGCTGCGCCATCGAATGAACTAAGATCAATTCCATTGCGCACAACGCGAATTTTTCCTTCGTGTACACCAGCCTTCAGCAGCCTCTGCTTCACTTCATCAGAAACCGCGACAACACGCGTAAACTTTCGCAGCACATAACGGTCCAGCATGCCATAGAAGGACACGAACATATCCGTGTCATACCAAGTGTGACAGGTCGAGACCAGAGGCAAGTTCGTTCCACGCAACGCGAAGCAGGTATAAATGTCCGCTTTATATCCATGGGCATGAATGACATCAGCCTTAGTTTGATTCACCAGTTCCCGAATTCTGGCAATTGCCGCGCGGTCCACCTGCCCTCTGCAAGGAATCAGTTGCGAATCGATACCTTTCCTAACGGCAGTTTCATGAAGCTGCAGGTTCGGGTTTGGGGAATTGGAGAACACCCCGAGTGCGCAGCGGTGCGATTCATGCTGCAGCGTATGCGCCAGGTTCAGGATCACTGCCTCAGCGCCGTACATACCACCACTGCTGATGATGTGCAGAATCTTCACGGCGCGCCTTCCTCACCGCCATCTGTACCAGACTCGCGGCGATTGATTTTTGCCCACAGCTTTTCATAAAGCCGGTCACCCAACAGCTTTTGCGCGGTTGCTTTCCAATAGTATTGGCGACCGAGTTTTGAGAGTATTCCGCTATCCGGCTGAAACAGTTTTACAATCCACTCCAGGGACACCCCTCCATGTATATTTACCCGACCCACAGTAACTCCCAGGGGCACCGTTTCAGCTTTCGGTACGGATGTATAAATCCGCTTGAAGCCCGCCTTCGCGCATGCCTCCAGAACGCGGCCATTGCTTCGTCCTCCAGGCAGAGACACCGTTGTAATCGATGCCCCCAACTTATCCTCTAGAGTAAGTCGCGACTTACTTAGTTCTATCTGTAATTCGATGTCGCTGCAGTGAGTCAGCAGCTTATGCGTCCAACCATGCGCGCCAATCGCATGCCCTGCATCACGCAATGACCTCAACTCCGACCATCCCATATATCCCCGTTTGTTGCCCGTCCATCCTGCCGTAATAAAAAACCGCGCTGTCATCTGATGTGCAAGCAGCAGGGGAGCAGCCAGGTCAATATTGGAAATATGCCCATCGTCAAAAGTAATCTCCGGCCACATGCCGCAATGTTCTGTGTTGCGCATCTGCACAAACAAGTCCAAATGCCGCTCGAACGAACCAGTATCTAGCACATACGAATACCGACTCTCAATAGGCCGCAGTTCATGGTATAGAAGAAACAGTTTTGGTGTAGGCTTCTCCGTCTGTTCCTGCGAGATGGATTCAACGCGCAAAAGCAACCTCCCGCCACCCCCCTCTATTTCGCAGCCTCTACGAGTTCGAACAATTGCCTCGAGCGGGTGTAGATCCATGCAATTCTTCGACCCTGGAATGCGACGGCCGGCGCTGGCTCAGCAACCACAATGCAGCCACTATGCCTGGCGTGGTCTAATGCTTCCACCAGTGCGCTGGTCTCAAAGCACAGATGGTATGCCCCACCTCCGCTCTTGTTCAGCGTGGATTGGATGGGCGAGTCCTGGTTGAGCGGCGCTATCAGTTCGATTTCAGCTACATCCTTATCGGACTTAGCGAGAAAGATTACCTCGACCTTCTGAACGGGGTCTTCGAAGGGGCCGGCCACAATCTTGTACCCTAATAAATCCGAAAGTAACTCAGTGGTAGGCCCCAGAGTCGGTACGGCAACTCCGACATGCAACAGCTTGAAATCCAGGTCCCCCGTCAACGCAGGATTCAAAGTGCAGCCCCCTTCTTCTTCAACTCTGCCTGTAACAGTGCCACGTTGGTCAGTTCCGGGATACGCTGCGGATCGAACTGCACCCCATACTCACCTTCCAGTGCAAGCATCGCCTGTAAGTGTCGGAATGAGTCCCAGTTATCTGCTGTTTCCATGCTGAACTCCGGAGTTACCTGCTCCGGAGAAATCTCAAAGATATCCGCCAGAAGTTCTCGTAGGGAAGACGGCACTTGCTCAACGTTCATAGGATTCATTTCCTTCCACAGTGATCCATTTTGGATAGGTTGGGACTGATGCTGTCAGATCGAGTACATAAAACACTGAGTCAGATGCAGCTACTTTCGATGGAATAATTCTGGTGAAACCATGGTCGTTATAAAAATGCTCGCAGGGCGCATTTTTTTTTGTCGCAATAAATTCACCTAACACCTGTGTCGCACCCACACGCAACGCAGTATGGCAAACATGCGCCAGCAGAGCGGTCTCAATGCCACGACCAATCACACGACACGATAATAGCAGTGAATCGAGGTTGCAAGAATTCCCATTCATGCGTGCCAGTGCCAGCCCAACCACACCCGCATCGCCAAAGCGGTCTCGCACTCGTACGACGATGGCTTGACCACCCTTCTCTGATGCAAACTCTTCTACTTCGGCAGCCGAGCGGCGCCGTGTTGTCAGGTTGAACTGGTTTGTCTTGGCCAGCAACTGTACCGCGCGCGTTAGCGGTGCCTGTAACGCACTTTGAAAGCTACAAACAATTTCCAGCGATGCCAAAAACTCATCGCGACTACTTGCGCTGCTGGCAAGCACAGCCCGCTGTGCCTGTGCCGTATATTCCTGCACCCGAGTGACATCCTCGCCAGTAACCGAAGCCACATCGAAAAAGCTTTGTTCCGACAGTATCTCAACCAGCTTCCACGGTTCGTGAGCGGGTGCTTCGACCACCGCCACCTCGCGTAGTTGTTGTCGAATTGCCTCACATTCCTCTGGGCTGTCGTCGACAACAACAAAGGAATCCAAACCGAGGGAGAGCTCCTTCGCCAACTCGCGAATCGCATCTGACTTCTCATCCCAGCTTATTTTATGTGCTACAAAATTATCCAGGCTTAGCGCAAGATCGGCTGCGCGAATTTGAAAAGCCTCACGAACATCGGCCTCATTATTTTTGGAGACGATGGCCAGCAGAATCCCACGAGAAGATAACCGTTTCAGATATTGTTGGTATGCAAGATAACAATTCCCTGGAAACGCGCTTCCCGTGGCAATGCCATCCGGCCCATCTTCACCCAGCACTCCGCCCCACAGAGTGTTATCCAGGTCTGTGCAAAGAATCTTGTGCGGTGCGCGGAACAGTGTCGAAAAAGCACACACCATCCCACGAGAGTAGTCATGAAACAAATCCGCGGCAACCGCCAGCCGTGATGCATAAAACATCCGAGTATCGCGCCATCGAGCCCGTCCATGACGAGCAGCAAGCCGGTCCGCATCGAAGAAAATGCAATCTGTAATTGTTCCGCATAGCGCAGCCAGCCCCATATTCAGCCGCTGCACCGCATGGGTCAGGCTATGCGGCAGATTTGCTTCTCCCACATCGCCGAGTGATGTTATTTCGGGAGCAACAACTCCCTGGAATAATATCCGCGCTTTGCTTCTATGCCGATAATTTCTAAGTAATTGCGCTACCTGCGCCACACACCGCTCGACCTCTTCCTCAACCTCCGCGCCTATTCCGTCCGCGCATAGATCTGGCAAACATCCAGCTATTTCCTCCAGGTCGAGAAGAATAAGCACTAACTCCGGCTCGAATCTCGCCAGCGAGCTATCTATATTGAGTAATTCATCGGCATATGAGCCATAGCCGCCTAATTTCAGGTCAAGCACATAATTTGCAAGCACGCCCTCCACTGACAAACACGGTAGAATTGGCTCTACGGTTACCGAGCGCACTACAAAAGTCTTCAGTCGGCGCGCCCCAAGCTGTTCTTGCAGAGCCTCGCCAATTCCCGCAAACACATTCGCGCAGAATATGGTATCCGCTGGCTTGCTCGATGCCGCCAGCAGCCTCCGCGCAAACTTCACCACTCCCGCCACATCCTGCGTTGCCACGGCATCCTGCATGCCGCGCCGCAGCTCCTTACGCACAGTGTTACTCAACATCGATCTTCTCCGCAGCAGCCACAGGCGCGCGCAGTATTATCCGTCCCGGAACGCCTATCACCGTAGCGCCCGCAGGCACATTGCTGATCACTAAGGTATTTGCGGCAATCTTTGCCCCATTGCCAATCTTGATTTTGCCCACCAGCGTCGCGCCTGTCCCGATATACACGTCGTCGCCCAGAACAGGTGCGCCCTCACGTCCCATAGCAGACGTGCCAATCGTCACCCTGTGCGCTAGGTCGCAGTTCCGTCCCAGCACCGCGTGCGGGTTAATATGAACACCGCCGATATGTCCGATATACAGCCCAGGCCCAATCGTAGCATGCGCATCCAGGCACATCTCCATTACCACTTCACACCACTTGCTGGCCACATAACTCGCCAGCTTCAGCGGCACGCGCACTAACACCATTGGTCGTGACACATGTAGCCAGTTCGCTAAACGGTAGCAGGCAATCGCCCATAACGCAGGCTCCAGCCATAGCTCCTTCCCGTGGTAGCCCTTGGTCCGGTATCGCGCAACGTCTGCGGCAAACACGCTCATTCCTTGTTCCTTATCTTCAGGCTAATACTCTACGAAATCCCGCGCGCCTGCTCTGCTACGACTATATCGGGAATTCCAACGTCTACTATCACCCCGCGCATGGTTCGTCACCCCCTCCGCATTGCGCAATCCGCTCTTGCCTAGCCTGCATGCATTTACAATCGGTTAGAGCTTCAATGCATTGTCTAGATGTGGTTCGCCGTGTGTAACACAGCTTGTTATGCAACTAGCTATTCCCCAATTCGTTGAGCGAACTATACGGTTCGTGGTACCAGTGATTCTGGCCATAACGCTTGCCGGATGCCAGAGTGTTGTAGGTATTCGGCCAGTCTCACAGGTCCGAATCATCGATGTATCGCCCGACGCTCCTGCACTAGATATCTACCAAAGTTCTCCGCAGAGTTCTTCGGCCGTCCTGTATAACATTGGATTTGGCACGGTTAGCTCCTACATCTCAGTTCCCGCTGGCGCCAATTCCCATGCTGCCTATGTTGCGGGAACACAGCAGCAACTAGCCACGGCCCGCGGAAATTTTGCAATCGGTAGCCAGTACACCGTGCTGACTGGAAACATCAGTGCAAGTCTGCAAATGACAGTGCTCAAGGATCAGTCCTTCCCGGCCCCATCGGGCCAGGTTGCTTTGCGCTTCCTCGATCAGGCCAACCGCGCTGGCTCCGTCGATATCTACCTTGTACCCCCCGGCTCTGCACTCGCCAGGATATCCCCAATCGATACCGGTCTAAGCTTCAGCAGCAACACGGGATATATCAACACACCGAGCGGTACTTATTCCATAGTCGTTCTACCCGCCGGTGCTGTTCCCTCAAGCGCTGTTGCGCCCATCTATACCGGCAGCCAGATGAGCTATACAGGTGGGTCAGCGCATACTATTCTACTCATCGACCAACAGCCAGCCACACCTTTCGGCGTTCAGGTCATCACCACCAACGATTACGACTCCACCGCAAGCTGATCAAGGCACCTCGATAGATTTCTACATGTGTAGGAAGGAAGAGTATTAGCCGGTGATAAGGACTACATAATACTGTTCAATCGATTGGAGTGATGCATGACCCAAAGTAAAACAATCTCCATCGCGATGTGTACCTACAACGGCGAAAAATTCTTGCGAGAACAGCTACAGAGCCTTGCATGGCAGACCAGACTTCCGGCCGAGCTCGTGATCTGTGATGACCTATCCTCCGATTCGACCATCAACATTATTAGGGATTTTTCTGACATTGCTCCGTTTCCAGTCAAATTGCATATCAATCCGGTAAACCTGGGGAGTGCTGCAAAAGGTATTACCAGAAATTTTGAGCAGGCCAGCAGGCTTTGTTCAGGAGACCTCATTTCATTTTGCGACCAGGATGATGTATGGTTGCCGCAAAAGCTTGCCCGTATGGCACAAATAATGGAGGAGCGACCCAATTTAGGCGGGGTCTTTGTCGATGCGCAGCTTATCACTGATCTGGGAGTTCCCAAGGGGATACTACTGTCAGAAACCACCGGAATGACTCGTCACGAACATCTGAGGCTAATGCGGGGGCAGATTCTTCCCGTGCTGCTATCGATGACTAAAGCATACGGTTGCACGCTGATGGTGGACGCATTACTCGTGATGAAACTACTGCCGGTTCCGGAACATTGGTGGTTCGATGCTTGGGTGCCTTGCATGGTGGCACTACATTCAGGTCTCGCATATATTCCAGAACCACTCATGAATTACAGAATCCATGCTAATCAAAGCGGTGTGGGAGCTTCGCTGCCTACAGTGTCTATAAGAGTGAAGCAATGGAAGCGCTCCGCAATGGACTATTGGCAAGAGGTTGAGCCACAGCTGACAGAGATTTATGCAAAGCTCGCAGATGAAAATAGTCCAGGCATGAAACCCCATCTGGAGTATATTCGGGGCCGCATGGATCTATTGCGCTTTCGTGCCGAGCTTCCAGCAAGTCCCTTGTTTCGGGCAGCCAAGATACTGCGGAAAGCGGGATGTTATCAACGCTATTTAAATGGCTGGAAGAGTATCATCAAGGACCTAACGGCCTGAGATTTAATCCAACAGACGGGAGAGATATTCAGTATGTTCTTTCGCGCTAAGCGGGCCTTGGGACGGGCATGGTTCGATTTCAACTGTCGTTCTTTGCTTTCTACTCCGCCCATTTATTCCAACGATGACTCGCTAACGCTTGTCTCGATGCTTTGCCATGGTGAAGTGGTGATGTATCTACTGGCGATTAAGTCATTCTGCGCACAACTCGGACGTATTCCAAAGGTTGTTGTTCTTAATGACGGATCGCTCACGGACTCCGATTATGCTACCCTCCTGACGCATATTCCAGGTCTGCGGATTGTTCTTATCTCTGCTGTAGCGCCGGACAGGTGTCCGAAAGGAAGCTGTTGGGAACGACTTCTTTTGATTGGTGATCTCGTGAAAGATACCTATGTCGTGCAGTTGGATTCCGACACGCTGACAACTAAATCGATCGCCGAGGTTGCAATGTGGATTGAAACAAATCGCAGCTTTACTCTTCTGGGCGACGGCTCCTATCCTAAGATTGAAACCATGCAAAGCGCATGCATTAGATCGAAATCGAATATGGGAACTATGGTGCAGGCTGTTTGTGAGAGATCCTTCGATCAATTGCCGGAAAGCGCCACATTAAAATACGTTCGGGGAAATGCAGGATTCACCGGATTTGCAAAAGGTTCTATCGTTCGAGAAAAAATTGTCTGGTTTTCTGATCTAATGCGAAGAATTGCAAATGATAAATGGGATGAGTGGGGAAGCGAACAGGTTACATCGAACCTGCTGATTGCTAACTCACAGGATTCACAAGTACTGGAATTTCCTAAATATTTATCTTACTGGGCACATGACGATGTCCCTTACATGGACGCATCCTTTATTCACTTCATAGGGCCATATCGTTTCTCCAATGAATTCTATGTAACAAGCGCGAGAAAAGTTATAGCGACGCTGCAAAATACTAGGCCTTGAAGAGTGCTTTGTGAATCAGTACTATTCAATTGTCAAGTTTGGCTGAGATTGAAGAGACTATATTACTGTAAGCAACTTATTGTAAGTGCTCGCAATACAAGTCATCATAGCTTCAGAGGTGAATAATTCTGCGGCTAGTAAGTTGCCTGCATTTCCCATTGCAGCTGCCTGTTCGGGATTGATAAGCAGACGAATAATGGCTGTAGCGAGTGAAGTTGGCTCATTAGGGGGGACGAGTAGGCCGGTAATTTCGTCTTTCACTGCTTCAGAGTTTCCTCCGACATTGGTGGCGATAACCGGTAGGGACGCTGCCATTGCTTCTACAATTGCATTCGAGAAACCTTCGCTACGAGAGGGCAATACAAAGATGTCAGCCTCACGGAGGTGTTGTTTCAGATCTGTAACACCACCTAAAAAATGGATATGGTCCGTGAGGTTAAAATTCTGGATTATAGCTTGCAACTCCATGAAGTAATCGGGCTCAAGTACATCACCAGCAATGCTGAATGAGACATCAGGAAATTGCGCCACTACGGAAGCAGCAGCATGAATCAAAACATCGTAACCTTTCACCCGCCGGATATTGCCAACGCTTGTAACTATTTTTTTTCCTTGTGTCTGACAGGGTCGGTATATTGTGTCCCAATCGCTGAGGTCAATGCCGTTGTAGATAGTCTGCACACGCTCAGGATCGATACCATCCTCATCGATGCTATAGCGACGGACTTGTTCCGAAACAGCAAAGACTGCATCCGGCATACCAGCCATGATGCGATAGGCGAAGCGGTGCTTACTAGCCCTCAGAATACCCATGTCTCTACGGCTCCATATTAGCTTAGCCGATGATATTGCTTTTGTTATAAATCCAGCCCACAGATCGGAGCTTTCAAAAAAAGTCTGAACTAGTTGAATATTCTGTTCACAAAGAAATGATCGTAAATCGAGTGCAGACAGAAACGAATTAATATTGTAGGTACATTGCAATGGCAGCAGGTAGATAGGACAAGGGGGCGACTTAATGGCAGCACACTCAGGATGGGATGCGAATGTGAGGATGGACGCGCGGTAACCGTATTCGGGCAATAATTCTGCAATTTTCAGAGCAATTCGCTCACCGCCGCCGAGTATCTTGGGAAGTTGATCCAGCACAAGCAAAATGTGCGGTAGCTCTGAGATGTTATCCAGTTTTCGATTAGGCTCATCCAGCGATATAGAGATAATCCTGCTCATGAGTAATAATCCAGTCAGAATATATGAGAGCGATCTACAATTGTTGTTAGAGAAAACTAACGATAGGCCATGAATGGGTTGATTGGTTTATCATCAACAAGTTTGGCGGGTTGTGAGAAAGATTCTGTTTGCATAAGCTGAGTTGCCCGAATTGCGGCCCCTGTAAGTACCCATAAAAGCCCGGTGATTTCAAGATAGGTCCACCGATCACCAAAAAAATTTGCCACAATACACGCACAGCTTGCAAGTAGAAGTCCTAGGCCAAGACCTTGATAAAGCGGATCAGATGCACACGTGAAAAGCCTGTAAGACGTGACGATTAATTGTTGAAGCAGAACAATAGCCAGGATGAGACCAATCATACCGGTTTCCACCATAACTTTTATGTACCAGTTATGCGTGTCTTTAAGGTTATCAACATGTTCACCAAGCTGAAATGTTGCAAAACCAGATCCGACAATAGGACTGTGAAGAAACGATTGTTCTGCATTCTGCCAGAGATCGACGCGTTCCTGAGCCGAGGCCTCGAGTTGTCCATTGGAATTCTCGGTCATGGTAACTCGCTCGCGGACAGGTGCGGGAACCAAAGTCTGCCAGGTAAGTAGAAAGGCACCTAGAATCACAAGCAGCTTACGGTCTTTAAGAAGGCCTAACACAAGTACGCTGCAGAGTACCGCAAGATAGCCACCACGCGAAAATGTATACATGGTGGCAAACAACGTGGCTGCCACTAGCCCATAACATAATAACTTGTGTTTGAAATTTTTATCAAACTGCGTAAATCCCCAAAAAAACATAGCAAACTGAGCTAGGAATGCGGCTGTCTGGTTGGAGCCATAAGCAAGCGGACCTCCTCCTCGTTTGTCCTCGTCGAATGTAGTCCAAGTTCTAGTCATGCTTTCCAGAATGCAGCTTCTGTCAATAAATAAAAGGGATATTCCAGTAATTAGAATAACGTTTCTAATTGCAGTACGGTCTTCAATAACCAAACCAGCGGCTACAAAGACAAGTGGGATTACCATGTAGTCTTTCCATGTTACGAAGTTGATGTCTGAGAGCCAAATTGGAGCAGGGGCATTTGATAGTACGACGCCTATCCACATGGAGAGATACAGGTATACTGCAAAGGCCAGCCATATCCCATATAGCCTGGATTTAGGAAGTCGCTTTCCGCGGATGAGTGCTCCAATGATAACGGACAACACCAAGATGGTCATCATGTTGGCGCCCAAAGGTTGGTCGATGAAATGGTCTCGCAGCAGGCGATAAGGAAGAAAAGGGAGCATGTAGTAGAGACCCCAAAGCGGCCTTCCGCCTAACGAGACCAGACACATGATCCAGAATCCCATGTAGGCGGCCAGCGGGATAAAATGTCCTATGCCTGTTCCAAACATGCAATCCCCGTAGTAGTACGACAAATATAGATAGACTCGTCGCAGCGTGAACTAATCAACTAGATCCAAACTCTGTTTCTTCTAGTAATGAAATTAAATAACGCATAAGCGGCAGCAACATTTAGCATGACAAAAGTATTGGCTATAGCGACCGGCATAAAATATTTCGCGGATGGTATGACCAATCCAACGATTGCAAATGAATAAAATAGTAACTGAAACCACAAGATATCTCGGTAAAATGTACCGGGTAATATTGCTGTTGAAATCAGCATAAGTGCGAGGAACAAGGGAACTGCAAGTCGAATTATTTTATGACTGATATAGCGAAAAAGCAGTGGGTTATCCATGGTGAGTAGCCATGGGGCAAGTTGTGGCAACTGATAATTCCCTGTCAGAGTTCGTACTTTACGCGAGAACTCTTTACCTTCTTTTTTAAAGAGCCGGTCGTGAGCGATTGCAGTAGGTTGAAACACGACTCGTCTGCCCATGCGTGCTACATGCATTGGTAAAAACACATCATCCAGAATAGTTTCAGGTGGAATGATAGTGTAAAGTTCACGACGCATTGCGTAGAGGGCTCCTGTAACTCCGACAACGGAGCCCGACGCGGATTCGAGCTTGCGTAGTATTTTTTCAATTTTCCAATAGACGCCAAGACTATTATTAGATTGAGAACTGATGTCGGCATCTAAGATCAATTCTCCGCTTACTGCACCTACCTCCGGATCGGCAAAACAGCAGAGGAGTTCGGATATTGCGTCTGACTGGACTAACTGCCGCGCATCCTGAAAAACCAGGATGTCTCCTGTGGAGTGCTTCACTGCCTCATTTAGAGCGACAGCCTTACCATTCGACTGGTCCAGCAAAACGGCTGTGATGAAGGAAGTATGTTGCCGTAAAATATCCGCAGTTCGATCGGTCGAACCATCCGACGCAATGATGAGTTGAAGCAAATTATGCGGATAATCTAAATGTTGAATATTGTCAATTTTGGCAGGTAGATTAGCTTCTTCATTGCGGACAGCAATAATAATAGAGACAGTGGGCAGGATTGGACGCTGGTGAATCGGGCGATTTTGCAGCCTGGCTTGAATCCATAACCAAATGGCATAGCCAATATAGGCATAGGTTATCAATGCAAGGTTCAGCCAGAAGAGCAGCTTCATGGCGCGCTCCAGTCGAGCAAATAGGCGTTAGCTGTTGTCAGAAGAAAGAAGGATGCAGAGCCATCGGTAGCCATGACGATTAATACTTCCTGATGATTGGGCAAGTCAACGGTGTGAGCGATTGTTTGCATGGCACAATCTCCTCATGCAGGCTTGCAGAATGTTCGGGCTGGCCGAACGCGCTGTCTTTCACGATGATACGTCATCTTTCTCCTATAGAAGGAATCAGCTTAACGCGGAAGTTGTAGCGAAACGCTGATACTATCGCTTAGGCTTTCTGGCGATTATGTGAGTCTGTGAAAACGAGTAGAGACGAGATGCTTCCACGATAGTCTGATATGAAAAGGAGTATGGGTTTGCAGTTGCGAGTACGACATATCGCACGAAACGTGCTATTTAACTGGTTCGGCACTGTTGCCAGTATGGCAGTCGCATTTTTTCTTGCGCCATTTATATTGCATCGCCTGGGAGACATTGCGGTTGGCGTCTGGATGATGGCTGTCTCAGCCGTGGCATACTTTGGCCTGCTCGACCTAGGGATGCAAAGCTCTGTGCTCAGATTTGTATCGAAGGGGCACACCCAACAGGACCATAAGAGTTCCTCCGAAGCAATATCTGCCGCACTGTGGGTACGGATACAGATCAGCGCGCTGATTCTCGTGTTGAGCGCTGGATTAGCAGCTATCTTTCCGCATATCTTCAAGGTTCCTGCCGCATTGGCGACTGATGCAAGGGAGGCCGTTTTACTAATCGGTGCAACGGCTGCGATCTCCATGTCAATTGGTGTGGTAGGAGGCGTGCTTTCCGCGCTCAATCGGTATGACCTGCAGAATTATGCTGTCCTGGCGCAAACAGCGGTACGCGTCATTGGTGTCGTATATGTGTTGCGTTCCGGGCACGGCATTGTAGCCATCGCGGTCTGCGAGCTGGTTGCGACTTTGGTTTACAACACACTTCTAGTATGGATTGCTCGCCGCCTTTATCCTGAGCTCCGAATTCAACTCAATAAGCCGAAGAGGGAGACGTTAAAGCGAATCTGGACTTATAGCTCCTACGCCTTTCTTACTACAGTAGCTATTCGACTGGTCTATCAGACAGATAACCTTGTAGTCGGCGCGTTTGTCTCTGCCGCTGCTGTTACTCCTTATGGATATGCCAATGCGCTGTGTCGCTATGCCGACCAGATTGTTGGTGCGATGGGGGCAACCTTTGTCCCTGCAGCGAGTACGTATGAAGCAGCAGGAGACACAGCCCGTCTACTGGCCCTATACCGAAACGGCACACGCGCTACTCTCGTTGTATCGCTGCCAATTCTGATTACTCTGATATTGCGTGGACCTACCTTTATTGGCCTTTGGATCGGGCCACAGTATTCACACAGCTCGGGAACGGTTCTGATTATTCTTTGCACATCGTATCTATTTTCTTTTGCGAACCGTGCTGGTGGATCGATCGCATTCGGTATCGAAAAGCATAAGAAGATCGCGATATGGGCGATTGGAGAAGGCATAGCGAATCTCGCGCTCAGCATACTCCTGGTTCATTGGTATGGGATCTACGGAGTAGCTATCGGAACCACGATTCCCAGCCTATTCGTGCATTTAGTGCTATGGCCAAACTATATTTCCAAATTAGTAGGACTAAGTTACTCCGAAGTGATAGGCAAAGTATGGGCACCGGTATATCTATCCTCTATTCCTTTTGCCATTGCTAGTTATATTGTGAATGTTCGTTTTCCGGCTCACAATCTCATAATTTTCTTTCTACAGGTTATTGCAATTCTTCCAGTATTCTTTATTACGATTGCGTTAGTATTTCGAGCCTATGTGCGCAGCAAGATTCTGCCTAAGCTAAGGGCTTATTTCCTGGCGGAGGCGAGGCCATGAGCGGCAATGCAGTAGCCAAGCAAACCCTTACGGTGGCGCATTTCATGCCCTGGAGCGGGATGGGCGGGGTCGAGATCGCAACCCTTCGCATGGTGGAAGCGACGCGCCGGCAGTTCCGTCATATTGCATTCTGTTTGCCCGATGCCGATGCTTTGCGGGACGCATTCAAGAAAATGGACATAGAGACCGTAACCTACAACCTACCCGAACCGAGCCTGCGACATGCGGACCGCTACTACAAAGAGTCCAAGATTGTTGCGGCTCAACTGAAGCAGGTTGGTGCGGACGTTGCTCATTTTCAGGATGTAAAAGCTGCCTATCACAATAGCCTCGCTGCGATCATCGCGCACTCTCGAATCGTATGTCATATTCGCAGCGCCAATCCGCATCTCGACCTGCGACAGAGGCTTTGTCTCTGGCCAGTTCATCAATTCATCTTCGTGTCCAAAGAAGCGCGCCAGAGTTTTGCAATGTTGTTGCCCGACAGCAAGACGCGCGTGATTTATGACGCGGTCGAGGTGCCAAACACGGATGCCGAGACGCACAACAATGCCGTTCGGCATGACCTCGGTGTTCCGGACGAATGCGTTCTGGTAGGGATGATTGCGCGGGTCGCTCCGGTGAAGGACTACTTTACGTTGGCGGATGCAGCCGCGCAGGTCCTCGCACTTCATCCCGAGACTAGGTTTCTGATTGTGGGGGACAACTCGCTGGAGGAGTTGAACCGCAATCATTATGCGGAGGTTGTCAACAGACTGAACGAATTGGGGATTGTCGACCGCTTTATCTTTACCGGGCATCGAACGGATGTGACTCGCTTGATTGTGGCGATTGACGTTTGCGTTCTTTGCACGCATCGCGAGGGCTTTCCGCTGAGCATTCTGGAGGCGATGGCGATGGGCAAACCGGTAGTGGCAACTGCCGTGGGGGGGATTCCGGAGATCATAACGCCCGGAGTTACAGGTTATCTTCATCAACATGGCAACAGCCAGGAACTGGCCGATGGATTGCTCCGGTTGATCGACAATCCGAAAGACGCGCGTCGCATGGGAACTTCGGCCCGCGAGAATGTGCTGAAGAACTTCTCTCGCCAGAGGTTTGCCGATGAGATCGCGGAGACTTATCTGCATGTCATGCACGAATAAAGAATGCTCCGGCGGAGCTGTGAAGCTCCTCTTCCGGAGCTCCTTCCGTGAATCATGCCTATAAGGCTTCTCTCTAGAACCTTGAATTGTTGAACTGAGTATTGTCATGTGAGGGGGAGCTGCTCTCGGCTGCGGGTGCGGGAGTTGGTGGTGATGATGATGGCTGCGGCGAGGATGAGTGCGCCGCCAGTGCGAGCGCTGGGGCCGAGGCTCTCGTGTAGCAGAATGACGCCGAGCAGGGATCCGATGAGAGGTTCCATATTGAGCAGGACTCCGGCCTGGGATGCGGGAACCTGGGTCAGACCCCAGTTCCAGAGCAGAGTGGTGGAGGCAGTGCAGAGCAGTCCACTGGCGGCGAGTGCGAGCCAGACCCTGGGCGCGACGTCTGCGATGTGCGGTGGGCCAAAGGGTTGGTGATAGATCAGCGGGACACAGACGAGCAGCATTGCTGTGCCGCAGGAGATGCCGTAGGCGGTTACGGTGATAGGGCTATGACGCTGCATGAGGCGCTTGTTGATGAGAATCCATGCAAGGGCGATGACCAGCGACAGGACGACCAGAAGATCTCCGGCAAGGGTGGGGTGGTTTGTGCCAGTGGCTTGAAGCGCGCCCAGAGCGATGAGCGTGGCGCCGAGGGTGGAGAGGACGAGGGCGAACCAGCCGATGCGGTCCATGCGCTCATGCATGAAGATGGTTGCGCCGACAGCAAGGATGACCGGCAATGTGCCAACCATCAGCGAGGCGTGGGAGACGGTGGTGAGGGCGAGGCCGGAGAACTGGATGAGGAACTGAAGCGGGATTCCCATGAAGGAGGCGAGCAGAAGCAGTCCCCAATCGGCTCGGCTGAAGCGTGGGCGATGGAGCAGAAGCAGGGGCGCGAGCGCTAGGGTGGCGAAGAGGAAGCGGTAGAGCACCATGGCACCGACGTTCATCTGGACGAGAGCGATTTTGCCGAAGAAGAAGCCGCATCCCCAGAGCGAGCTGGCGAGAGCGCACGCCGCAAAGCCGAGAGCACGGGATTTGGCCGCTTGTAGCATGAATTCATGGGAGACCCCCCTCCCCCAAAATGCCTAAAGTCTTCACAACACGTACGTTAAGTCTGAACCTGTCCGGTAAAATCTTGATTTCAAACGATATAATTATAAAGTCTCTTGAATCAGATGTTTACTGCCAAATCGAGTAATGCTTCCGAGTAAAACGGTTAGTAGAACGCCCCAATTCCATAGTAGCAGGTTGAGTGCCGGAGTTTTGCATATTATCATGTTTAGAATGAGTTGTTTGAGAGATATATCTTGACAGAGATTCGGGGGCGGATGGGTGGACGGTGCGGAGGAAAGCAAATCGGTCGTTCCGACTGCGCCTTTACTCCGGACTTCGGCAAAGCGGAAGCGCCTGACGGCGATGCTTTTATGGCCCACGTGAACGTGGGCCCTTCCGGGGTGGTGGGTTCTATGGGGATAGGTGGTAGCAATCCCACATCTCAGATGCGAGTGTCAAGTCTCGACACATCCTTTACGTTTTGTCTCGGGACATCCTTTACATGGTTTGGGTCTTATGAGGGAGTTTCGATCCAGCGTTCGACGATCGTCGAACGC
>Ga0316219_1000632_pt1 | contig 45416 bp, 66 predicted proteins | sample TBH18003PmetaG_FD_203635 | JGI IMG/M metagenome (GOLD analysis project Ga0316219, IMG submission 203635) | Freshwater microbial communities from Trout Bog Lake, Wisconsin, USA - TBH18003P | ecosystem: Environmental > Aquatic > Freshwater > Lake > Hypolimnion/Profundal zone | place: USA...
GCAAAGCTATGTTACGTAAAATAGATCCTGTTAGAGCATTTGCTAAAGGATATAGAATTAATTTTAATGGAGCAAAATAAATGGCATTACTAGATTCAGTTTTAAACTTGTTAAACAAAACACCAAAGGACCCAGACGCACCAAAGCCGCCAGCAGGTAGCCGTAGTGAGCGTGAAGCAAAAATCAAAGACAAAGCAGGTATGGTAATTAACGTGTTTGCGTTGTTACTAGCTGTTAACGTATGGTATGGTGGAAAATTGTCCAGTACAGTATTAAACAACACAATTAAGGCTAGCGATGTTTATAATTTTTATCAAGCTAAAAGCCTAAAACAAGCATTGGCAGAACAAAATCTTTATGAAGCACAAAAGAGCGGAGATAAAGCTCGTGCTGAAGAAATGAAGGCCAAAATAGACAAATACGAAAACGAACCTAAAGAAGGTAAGCAGGCATTATTGGCCAAGGCAAAGCAATTGGAAGCCGATCGCGATGACGCTAAACTACGCAGTCCTTGGATTGGCTACGCATCAACAGCTTATCAAATGGCCATTGTTATTTTGTCAGCAAGTATTCTTGCTGTTAGTATGACTTTATTCTGGAGTAGTTTTGCAGTAGCAGGACTAGGACTAGTATTAAGCCTTAATGGTTTATTTCTCTGGTTTTAATTACATCCTGTAATTAACTTCAAGGATCATGGAGCGACATCATGGATCCAATTACACTTTTTGCCTTAGCTAACGGAGCAGTTTCCGCAGTTAAGGCTGGGTGTAAACTTTACAAAGATATCAAAGGCGCGGCTGGCGAAGTCAAAGAAGTACTTAAAGACCTCGATGATCAGTTTTCTAAATTACATCCTCCAGAGAAGCCGCCTACTGTAGCACAAAAGAATGCCTACATAGAAGAAAAAAATCGTGTAATAGAACTAAACAAAAAAGCCAATGCCGATGAGCATACTGGAATTTATACAGAGATTGGCGAACACTTAGGAACATACTACGATAACTTTTACAAGTGTATGGCAATTTTTGCCGAAGAAGAACGCCGTGCTAAAACTGAAATTTACAAAGGTGATGCCAGTCTAGGCAAACGTGCTCTACAGCGTGTTCTAATGAAAAAACAATTAGAGCAAATGAGTACAGAACTTCGAGAACTAATGGTTTACCAAAGCCCGCCAGAGCTAGGAGCATTGTACACAGAAGTTGAAGCAATGATGAAACAAATGGGCAAGGAACAAGAAGTTCTTATTGCTCGACAAATGCAATCTCAAGCTAGACAAGAAGCACGTAGGCAGGCACGTATGAAACGTCTTACTGAAGAAGCAATTATAGGAGTTGTTTTTTTAATACTACTGTTGTCTATTGGGTATATGTTTATGTGGGTAGCATGGGACCGACAACAAAAATATCCACAATACGGTAACGGACTAATTCCAAAAACAGAAGAACAAAGACGCAGAGAAGCAGAGCCGCAAGTGTATATTGGAAGGTAAATACTAATGGAGAGCGAAAAATGGATATTGTAGAGTTAGTCAATAAGTATGGCTTCCCGATTGTTATGGCAGTCGGGATGGGTTTTATCATTAAGTATGTTTGGACCTGGGCCACTACTGAAATTAAGCCTGTTATTTCAGATGCAAATACCGTGCTTATTGCACTAATAGATCGCATCCGTATGTTGGACAACGATTTGATTCGTCTAAATCAAAAGGTCAATACTGTTTTAACTATCCGTGGTAAAATGATTGAATCGGATCGTGTTATGGAAACTGCTATTGTAGAAGCGCAGGCTAACAAAAAGTTCCACGATGCTATGGAAGAAGCTGATAATATCACTACACCAAAAACTTCCAAAAAAGTCAAAAAGAAAGAAGAAGCTTCTGAAGACGATCATACTGCCGCGGCAGGTGAAAGTTAATAGAATAAGTACTTAATGAACATATTTTTATACACACTGATAGTAACACATATTACTATCGTTTCGGTTACGCTATTTTTACATAGAGGACAAGCACATAAAGGAATTAATTTTAATCCAATTTTAAGTCATTTTATGCGTTTTTGGTTGTGGATGACAACTGGCATGGTTACTAAGCAATGGGTAGCAATACATCGCAAACATCATGCATTTAGCGACAAAGAGGGCGATCCGCACAGTCCGCATGTATTTGGTATTTGGCGTGTTTTCACAAAAGGTGCCCTACTTTATAATATCGCAAGTAAAGACACGGAAATGGTAAACAAATTTGGAGTAGGTACTCCTGATGATTGGATCGAGCGTAACATTTATACACCCCATAGCCGCCTTGGTATTCTATTGATGTTGGTCATTGACCTTGTTCTTTTTGGACCATGGGGATTTATAGTATGGGGTGTACAAATGCTATGGATTCCGTTTTGGGCCGCTGGAGTAATTAATGGCTTAGGACATTGGGTAGGTTACAAAAATGGAACTACTAGAGATCAAAGCCGTAATCTTTCTCCTATTGGAATAATAATTGGTGGGGAAGAATTACACAACAATCATCACTTAGATCCAGCGAATGTAAAGTTAAGTAAACGTTGGTTTGAATTTGATATAGGTTACATGTGGTTAAGACTGTTCAGCTTGTTCGGTCTTGCAACCATAAAAAAGAACACACCTTAGGACCGGTACTCGTTACCGTGGTGTTGGGCGGCTCCTGCCCTGGGACATAAACGATTCGCTACCGTCGTCCCTAAAGTGGCATTAATATCAGTGTAATCTTAATCTGCTACTATTATGTATAAATACATGAAATTAAGTAGCGAGAGCCAAATGTCAAAAAAAGTCCTATTCCTTTTAAAACGTAGAGAAGATTATCACGCCATTGTACATGCTGAGGTTGGCCTCAGCACAGGTCTATATAATAGTGCAAAATTTATGCACGACATGTTAGAAGAAAATAAAATAGCAAGTGTATTAGAAGTTGCTATAGATAATAATTGTATAGATAGATTAGTTACAAAACATCAACCAACACATGTGATTATTGAAGCGTTATGGGTAGTGCCTACTAAGTTTGCAGTTCTATGTAAACTACATCCTAATGTAAAATGGATTATTCGTCTACACAGCGAAATGCCATTTATGGCAGGCGAAGGTATGGCTATGGATTGGATTGGCGATTATAGCGGATTTAAAAATCTTATTATTGGTGTAAATGCTCCACGTATGATGCGTGAGATAGCTATGTATTTGCAACACAGAAACAGTTGGACTGACGAACAAACTGCTGAAAAAGTAATTTATCTCCCCAATTTCTATCCGCAAGAATACAAACCCTACAGTAAAATTGATAAAAAAAGCGATACTATAGATATTGGGTGCTTTGGTGCTATCCGTCCATTAAAAAATCATTTGCTACAGGCATTTGCCGCGATTGATTTTGCTAATCAAATTGGCAAAAAATTACGTTTTCACGTAAATGCAGGACGTATTGAAATGCAAGGACAACCAGCTATCAATAATCTTAAAGGATTATTTGAACAAATTAGCGGGCACGGTCATCAATTAATTAACCATCAGTGGCGTCCTAGAGAACAATTCCTAGAGTTGTGTGCAGAAATGGACATAGGTATGCAATGCAATTTTAGTGAAACATTTAATATTGTTAGTGCAGATTTGATTAGCCAAGGAGTTCCTATTGTCGGAACAGCTGATGAAATTCCATGGGCTGTACCTGCTTTCTGTGCAGATCCTAACGACAGCGTAGATATAGTTAAAACATTAAAAACTACTTATAGTGCTCCTTGGATTAATGTTAAATCCAATCAATGGAACTTAACTCGTTATACTAACCAAACTACTAAAATTTGGACTAAATACTTCAGTTAAGGAGACATTCATGTCAAAACATAAAGTTAAAACACATAATTGGAATAACGGGATTTTAGAAACTCTCGATCATTTCTTTGATGATTTACGTTCTGCTAATTTATTTGCCAACAACATCGAAGCTCATACAGTAAAAGTATACGATCCAGATGGCAATTTATTAACTTCAAAATCATCTGCTTCAGCTTCTGACACTTACGCTTAATAGTATTATGAACAAGTATAAGGCAGTTATTCTCACATGGTTGCAAAATAGAGAAAGCAACCATGAAATTGCTTGGAGATTTTTTGAAGCTGAAACACCAGAAGCTGTTATTGCATTGGTTCGCGGAGACGAATTCCCCAACGCACATTTAATTCGTGTATTTGCAGAAGAAGATACCGAACATACTACAGAACTAGCGAGAGACGAGAATAATTTTTTAACACCGTTTAAATCTTAATGAATTTAGTATTTTATACATTGATAGTCACGCATATCACTATAGTATGCGTGACTTTATTTTTGCATCGTGGACAAGCACACAAAGGAATCATATTCCACCCAATCCTCGGACACTTCATGCGTTTTTGGCTATGGCTAACAACTGGCATGGTTACCAAGCAATGGGTAGCTATACATCGTAAACATCATGCGTTTAGTGATAAAGAAGGTGATCCACATAGTCCACACGTATATGGAATCAAACGTGTCTTTTTTAAGGGTGCAGGCTTATATCACCTGGCCAGTAAAGACACAGACATGGTTAACAAGTTTGGTGTTGGTACTCCAGACGATTGGATGGAGCGTAACATTTATACACCCCATAGCCGCCTTGGTATTCTTTTAATGCTGGTCATAGACTGCCTGTTCTTTGGACCATGGGGTTTTATAGTGTGGGGTGTACAAATGATATGGGTTCCATTTCATGCCGCAGGTGTTATTAACGGATTAGCTCATTGGTATGGTTACAAAAATGGTCCAACTAAAGATAAATCACGTAATCTTATACCTTGGGGTGTATGGATTGGTGGAGAAGAGCTACACTCAAATCACCACGAAGAACCTGCTAATGTTAAACTAAGTCGTAAGTGGTTTGAGTTTGACATTGGTTATTTTTATCTTCGCGTATTTTCCATCTTGGGACTTGCCCGTATCGTTCAGAGGTAGGATTACATACTAGAAAATACTATTTTTTAAACCATAAACAGGTATCTAAAACCTTTAGAATTTCTTCAATTGTGGTACGATTGTGGTTTGCCGCTAGTTGGGCAAAGTCTAACCATCTGGAAGCATAGAATTCGTTTCCTTGAATCCATTGCTGGTACATCATTTCAAGGAAACGTTTATCTACCATATTAATGTGCTAGTGGATTGTCTAGAGCTTTCTGAATCTTGTTATCGATATCTTTGCTCATTTGCTTCAAATCTTTACGTACATCTTGCACATCTTGTTGTGTTTCACGTTGTGTCTGTTTAGCACTACGTTCAACTTGGTCAACTTGATCGCTAGTTCTGCGAATGTCAGCTTTTAAATCGTTCTTGATATTATTAACATAGTCCAATTCTTTTTGACTATTTTGTTCAATAACACTTAAACGTTTATCAAACTCTGATAAGTCTGGCGCAACATACTTAGTAATTTTAACTTTCATATCTTGATAGTCTTTGTATACTTCGAATGCACCATACAATCCGCCTAAGATTGAACTTACTAGAGTAAATGCAACCATTAGTTTTGCTGGAGTAAACTCATATCCACCTATACTAATAACTGTGTCTTTACTGGCGTATTTCTTTACTGCTTCTTCTGCGTTATCAATTGCGGCATTAACGTCTTTTATTTCTTCTGTCATTTTACTTCTCCCTATTATATTGTGATTCAACCATTTCGTTATGCAGTTGATCAGTTGGTCCGAACAATCCACGACCTAATCTTCTGTTGTCGACTGTTTGTTGATTACCATATATCGAATATGGTTTATAAAATTGTGTTTGCACAATTAATTGTTGACTATAAGCATCAAATCCAGGCTTATAGGCCATAGCTGAAATAACTACCCCTTGTAGTTGTTTTTGAGCTTCCATGTTAGATGCTTTGCCCATTTCATTAGCAACGTTCTTAGCATTAGCGGCCGCTTCCTTCTTCTGTGCTTCTGCTTTTCTTTCCGCTAATTCTTGGCGAGCAGTCTTAGGTTGATCTTTATTACCATCTTGTTGTCCACTAGCCATTTGGCTTGGGCCTGCTGGTTTATCATCATCAGATTTTTTATCTTCTTGTTTTTTATCACCACTAGGTTTATCACCACTAGGTTTATCATCAGATTTTTTATCGTTAGAACTAGATGCTTGTTGAGCAGGAGCCGCAGGAGTTGGAGCCGCAGGAGCAGGAGCTTGTGCAACTAACTGTACAGGTGCGGCTGGTGCGGCAGCAGGTGCGGCTGAAGCAACTGGAGCGGCAATCGCTTTATCTACAGTTGTATTACCAGTTGCTGATGGTGCTACAGAAACAGTACCGCTAGAACTAACAGTTGGAGTTACAGAACCAACTGCTACTGTTGTAGTTGTAGTAGGTGTAGACGATGATGTTGTTGTAGTGGTGGTCGTAGCAGTAGTAGTAGTTGTAGTGGTAGGCGCAGTTGATGCAACCACTCCGGCTGTTGCTACAGTTGATGCCATATTCTGCTGTTCAAGCACCATTCTAGTTGCGTAGGCAGTTGCGTAATTTGGACAAGTTCTATCATATAATCCATTTAACGAGCACTGCTGATTAAAGTATGCTTGTGCATATCCTGGACAATCAGACATGTATAATGGGTTTGCTGTACATTGCTGACTATGGTATGCCTGTGCATATCCTGTACAATCTGTTGCATATAACGGATTAGCTGTACATTGTTGATTATGATACGCTGTTGCATATCCCGGGCAATCACTAGCGAACAATGGACTAATACTACATTGTTGATTGTGATACGCCTGTTGATATCCAGAGCAGTCTGTTGCATACAATGGGTTAATTGTACATTGTTGATCGTGATACGCTTGTTGATAACCCGAGCACGTTGTCGAGTACAATGGATTAAGGCTACATTGTTGATCTAGATAAGCGGCCGCGTATCCAGGACAGTCAGTAGCATAAAATGGATTAAGACTACATTGCTGATCGTGATACGCTTGTTGATAACCAGAACAACTTGTAGAGTATAAAGGATTAACACTACATTGTTGAACTGTATATGCCGCTGTATATCCCGGGCAAGATGTATTAAAAAGCGGATTAATTGAGCATTGCTGAGTAGTGTATGCCGCCGCATATCCTGGACAGGATGGTGAATACAACGCATTTACAGTACATTGTTGTGTAGTGTATGCCGATTGGTATCCTGGACAAGTAGTAGATGATAACGGATTGATTACACATTGATCAACAGGAGCAGTTCCGTTAGCCGACCAACTTAATCCGGTTGTCGGCACATTAAACCCCTGTCCGTGATAGTATTGAAAGTACTCGCCATTTGCAAGATTTCCAGTCATACCGGCTGTTACAGTATGTCCAGTAGATATAAATGCGCCGCCATACTTGACATTAATGCCACCACTAGAATTGATATTCAACTCAAATGTACTTGAATTATTTGTTCCGTATTCTTTAGTACCATACCAACCGTAAGTCATAGAACTACCAGTACCTTTGTACCAAGTAGCTTGACCAGTTGTATCGATTAAATCTGTCCATAATGGTGCAATCAAATAATTGTACACAGAATTTCGTGTTCCTTGATTAGCAATGCCAGCCAAATCTTGTCCACTACAACACCCAGCTCCTGGAATACCCCCAGTACTAAAACTAACTAGTCCGTTAGAGTACATCCAGCTGTTAGAAAAGTTTTGTCCGTAGAACGGAAATACAAAGCCAAGAGGAACTGGTTGTGAACTATCATCTCCTAGTTGTAGATGGGTGGCACCAGCTGTGCCAGCAATATTTTCTAAAGGCAATGCCGCAGATCCTGTAGCGACAGATACCGCAAGGCCGGAGCCTCCAGGAATTGGAATAGACACTAGTGTACCTGTTCCCCCATTCACCGGAGTCACAGTCATACCTTGCGGATTAAAAACTACCTGTGCATGAACCTTGTCGCAGTTAGTTAATCCTGCAATTAAGATTACAGAAAATATTACTGCTAAAAACTTCATTACTCTTTGCTCTTAACTTTTTGTGGTTGACGATCAGGGTTAGTTGTCCAAATTTCTTTTGCTTGCTCACCAATTTTACCATCTACTGGACATGGTGTGCCAGCGTTCATCATGGCAGAGAACACACGTTCGTCTTGGCACATAATTGATACTGCGGCAACCTTCATTCCCATATCGTAAATACCACGTGCTAATTTTAATCTTTCACAATTTTTGTCAGTTGTTGCACCACCAAAAGATATACCTAAGATTTGAGTTTGTGCGGCGCCAGAATAACCAACAGCACATACATCACTGTTAATAATGGTTACAGCCGGTGCTACTGCTGTAGGTGGTGGACTAATAACTTTAGTCGTAGTACTACCGTTGTTTGTATTAGTGCTTGTACTGTTACTATTTTGTGTACTAACACTTGTAGATGTACTAGTGCTTGTGCTATTAGAATCACTAGTACTCTGTGTAACAATTGGATCACTATAAGCTACTGTGCTCATGGTTAAAAACATGGCGGCAATGGCTGTTGATAATACTTTTTTCATATTTTCGCTCCCACTAATTATGGTATTAGTATTTACTAGTAGGAAGCAAAGAATTAAACTATGCTGTTATTAATTTTACATGTTAAAAAAATAACATGTTAAAAAACCAACACCTATTGTGGTGCCTTGTGTGTTGGTTTATATTCACCTAAGTCAATAATCTGTTGTCCCTTGGGAGGAGTATGTCTACTATACATACCCATAGGATGGAAACCTTTATATTCTGGTTTGGTACGCAAAACCATCTGTTCAGCTTCCCAACCTTTACCACCAGTTATTTTATACACAGGTAAAGTTGTATCTTCCAAACTACCTATATACCAAATGTCTTTGAACTTTTCATGCTGTGGCTTTTGTGCAGATTGTCTATGTTCAGGTGCCGCACCTTTCTCAATAGCAAATGTATAGCCGCCATGTTTTCTAATATTTTCATATTTAGGATCGGCCATCATCTCCTCGTAAGGAACTACATGCCAGCCCAACTGTGTGCTTACACGTTTGGCTAGTGCATCGTACATTCTTGCACGACTTTTTTCGCTAGCATTAAATGTTATAGTATGTACACCCTTCCATTTTGCCACGTATTCTTTTACTGCTTGTATAACGGTGGCAAAGACTGCGTTTGCGTCACCTCGGCCAGTTACTTGAAACTCATGGTCAACACTAAATTCAAGGTATGCATGTCCGCCTGTTTCAAAGAATGTAATATGTATGGTTTTTTCGCCTAGTTTTGCTCGAGCGTGATTATCGTCGTCCCACTCTATGGGTTGGACATGTTTAGGGTCGAATAGTTCAGGAAGGAATTCTGTTGCTCTCATGCAAATATTTATCTATGCATAAGTTCGTTAACAAACTCTAAAAGTATAGCATGATGATGTCCTTCATGCCAGTGTTGACGCATATAGCTATAGCTATCGTACCAAAATTTTTCACTTTCTGGATGGCAACCTATTAGTCCTATTCTGTTTTGGATAATAGCCATAGGATCGCCATTAGCATAGGTAGCTACTGTTTCAAATTTGTTATTGTCGCCTACTAAGGCACAGCCATCATACCAAAACATATTCATAGGTTTGCCTTGCCATGTTATTGATATATTTTTAGCATGCGGTCTTCTGGTATCAGTTCCGGGACGTTTTAAATACTGTTCTGCATCTACACCTTCTAGCATATTTAAGTAGTGCGAACCTGCCCAATAGGCTCCCATACAAATGCCTAAATAGTGTCCACCGTTACGTACAAATTCTTTTACTTCTTGTCCATTATGCCTAAACAGACTGTCATAGCTATCGCTGTCTCCGAATCCCCCGGGAACAACAATTAAATCAACATGTCTAAAGAAATTGTCTTCTACAGCGTTCTTACTGAAGATTTTAAAATTATAGCGACTGCCTAATGCTTTCATTATACCATTGCCACTTTGTACACTACACTTTGGATCGCTAATGAATAATGCTATAGTTTTTTTCATATTACAACTTGTGTTCTGTTACTATCCAAGTGACCAAAAGTATTAGCCAAAGGATTCTTAATACGTTATCGAAAATTCGTTCGTAGTGATCAATCCACGTCTTTTTCTTTTCTTGATGGTCTCTCATTTTGTACTGCCGGTTGTTCTATTTTATGCTCGGGTTCAACATACTTGTCCCAAACTATGTTACCATAGTTCCAACCAAATACTGTAAAGAATCCTGCGATCACTGCGCCAAAGGTAAGTTCTAAAATACCCATAGTAGCCCTTTCATTAAGTGCTACTATTTAGCAGGAACTAAATGTCCTTCAAAAATCTTCCAGGCGGCTTCCCAAGTCCAGCGTAGGCTTCCTCCATATATACTATTTCTATCTAACTGTAGACAAGCTGAAACTGCATCTTCTAAGTTGTCATTCATAAATCCAGTGACCGCTTGATCAATAACATCTTCGGGTCCTTGGCAAGGATAAGCCGCGACCGGAGTTCCACAGGCCATTGCTTCAATCATAACTATACCAAATGTTTCCCACTGACTAGGAAACACGAATACTTCTGCATTGGCATAATATTTGGCTAGATCTATGCCTGTCTTAAATCCTGTAAAATGTACATTGGGATATCGCTTCTTATAAGTTTCTAACATAGGGCCATCGCCTACCATAATTTTTAAGTAACCTGGGTAATCTAACTCAAAGAATTTTTCTAAATTCTTTTCTTTACTAACACGGCTAACACATAAAAGATACTTAGCAGTTGTTTTTTCTCTAAGCTCAGGAGTGAATATCGCACGGTCAACACCGCGTGTCCATGGAATAACTTCACCGCTGAATCCATGTGCCTTTAATTCAGCGACCATGCTGTCTGTAGTTGTTAGAACTTTGCCACTATGTTTATGAAACCAACGTACAAAACGCCAAGTAAGTGACTCAGGTATTCCAAATAACTTCTTGAGCCCTTCAGGAAACTTAGTGTGATAAGCGGTATTGTGAGGAATATCAGCCAATGAAAGATATGCTCTAGCCCACATACCAAGAGGACCTTCTGTGGCGATGTGGATATAATCCGGATTGACCGACGCAATCTTCTTGCCCATATTCCTGGGATAGCTAATCTTGACTTCGTTGTAGCCAGGGCAATCAATATAGCTGAACCACCCGGGATGAAGAAAAACAACGTTATAACCGTCCAGAATCGCACACGCTTCAATATTTTTGTACGTAGTGACAACGCCATTTATTTGATCTGGAAGATTATCCGTTATTATTAGTATCGTCTTTGTCATTCTCTCGTGTCCATGTAATTATTTCCCATTGACCATCATGATGTTCAACTAGTGCTGTACAACTTTCTACCCAGTCGCCATCATTCATATAAATGACGCCATCTATTTCTTTGATTTCAGCGTGATGTATGTGTCCACATATCACACCATCAAAACCACGTTTTTTACAATAACGTGCTATGTTGGTTTCAAATTGAAACATAAAGTCTGATGCTTTTTTAACTTTATGCTTGAGATATTTACTAAGACTCCAGTAGCCAAAGCCTAACTTATGGCGCACCCAGTTAAACTTACTATTCCATTCTAATACTAGGTCGTATAGTTTATCACCTAAGAATGCTAGCCATGGAGCAAGACGTGTAATACCATCAAACAAATCACCATGCGTGACAAGATAATGTTTACCATCGGCACCAATATGTTCTGTTTGATTATGTATTTCAACAAATCCAAACGAGAATCCGTATGGTATCATTGGACGCAGGAATTCGTCATGATTTCCAGCCACGTATACAACACGAGTACCGCGTTTAGCATGACCGAGAACTCGACGAACAACATTGGTATGGCTTTGTTTCCATCGCCACTTGTTTTGTTGGATCTTCCATGCATCGATAATATCTCCTACAAGATATAATGTTTCGCAAGTGTTGTGTTTGAGAAAATTGTTGAGCTTGGCCGCCTGTGAATCACGTGTGCCCAAGTGAATGTCGGAAATAAAAATACTGCGATAAGTTTTTGGTGTCATACCAATATTTATCTAGATTTTTTTACCTATTGTTACAATTATTTTACAGCTTCGGTGTGCTTACCTTTAAGGCTTTTTTTCAACAATTTAAGCCAAAACTTTTTGGCTTTTTCCATGTTGTGTTGGAGTTCGGCCTTGTTCAACTTCATTATTAATTTTTTAACTTTCATGTTAATCTCCTTTGAGGTAAAAAAGGACCACTAGGGTCCACTGTGGATTACGGATTCCCACGACACCTTATCTTGTGCCCGCATTGTATTTATCGTACTGAGGTATTTGTGGCAGATATTTTTTTGTTACGTTTAACTAGGTTGTCTTCGTGTTCAGCATCGTGTACAGCATTATCTGTATCTTTATAAGTTTGTGTGCCTAAATTTTGTTTTGTATTTTTGTGACTTGTAACCTTTTTTGTATTTTTTGTTACAGATGATACAGGTTTTTGAGAAGTTTGTTGATTAGGAAGTTCAGATTGTTTTTGTTGTAATAAATCATCTAATGGTTTCCAGCTACGGCCTTTATCTGCTTGAACTGATATTCGAGCACCGCTGATACCTTCGTTGGATCGGTCGCCTTTATACGATATATTAAAGACCGGGTCGTATTCCCCAGAAGGAGTAACACCGTTAAGCCATGTCATATCCGATCCGACAAGCACATTATTGCGTAAAGTAGGATGTCCTGCCATTACTGCATCAACATTGCTAGGACCACGTGCTGGCTTACCAAATTCTTTACCAAATACTATTTGATTTTTTAATGTTTGATCTTCTATTCTTCTTCCAAAAGAGGATTTGTTTGGTATTTGATTGCCGAATGCTATTTTAGCATCGTTAATAAATTTTACTACTTCTGGATGTTGTCTTACAGGAGGATGTGTGATTCCTCCCCATCCTGCAATAGCTCTAGGACCAGGAGCACTTTTTAAACTGATCCATGCTTGATGATTATTCTGTGAATCAACAATAATTGCATCAGCTTTAATTCCGCCTGGTGCTTTGATTGCGGCCGATGCCGGTACTTTTCTACCGCCCTTGCCTATTTGTATTTTTATATCGCTTGTACCTGCGGCCTGGCATGCTTTTTGTATTTGTTCATTGATATCAGCGACTTGACTCTTTTCATAAGATTCATTATCTTTGCCGCCGCCAAAACCATTGTCTTTTACAATACTAGTAAACAAGATATCTTTACCGTCTGTTGTTCGAATTGTTTTTGGTTTTATACCTTGTCGAAATAAATCAGAAACTCGGCCAGCCTCAGTCGGGTCCAGGTGTACTTGGGTTTGTTTACCACTTGCATCTAATACGGTAAATGCTTCACCGGCAACAAGACGTTTTATAAATTTTATCACACGATCGCGTGGGTCGTCTTTATATTTGAAAAGACCTGGGCTCAAAGGAGCTTCTGAAATAATATCAATTATACGCATAATGTAATATTTATGCGATATTAGGGAACAAACAATCCTGTATGAAAACACGTACATCCTCTTCGTCTAGCCCTAAACTAGCCATGACTTTGGGTGTATGTGGATTTTGCTTTTGATTATCGCAATAGTAGTTCTGATAACTGGTCGTGTCTAGCACACGGTTATTAGTTTCTCCCACTGTTTCTAAGTAATGATTTACAAGGATGTTGGCTAGACTGCTGATTTGTGCTAGTTCGCTATCATCACTAACATTACCTGCGGCTACCATATGTTGGCTAAAAATACGTTTGGCCCAATCCGGTAATTCACGCTTTTTAAACCATTCGTAACGTGATACTTCTTCGCCAAAATAGTCTAGCATAGGATGGAATTTGTCTTCTGTAGGGCTGTAGTCAATGAAACAACCAGTCATCTTGTTTTTACCAGCAATTACATCAAAACCAAAAATAGGAGCAGGATTATGAGTGTGTGGAAAGATGCAACAATGCATCATCCAGAGCCCTCGTGAATCTCGTGCATCAACCACATCAATATGAGCACGGCGATAAAGAACAGAGCTCCATACACGATTAATCCACCCAGGTTGGTTAAATCGATCCATTCCAGGCTCAAAGATTTCAGTGCCAGTCCGGCCAAATTCAGTCTCCAATAAGTGCTGAATATTTATTAAAGTATCCCAAACTTTACTCGTCGGTATATTCGACATGTGTCATCATTTCTTTAAAAAATTCTGTAGCGTATTCAAAACATATTTTTGCTTCATCTGCCATGCTGTCGTCGATTTTTGCACGAATAGCATCTTTTAGTTCTTCGGGTTTTTCAAACTTATAAAACTTACCGCTACCAGGAACTTTTTTAGCAATCATTTGTCCGCCTGCTAGGTCGCCCATATGACGTACATAGATATGTGCCATTAACTTTTTAGGATCATCTTTGATACTTAAGATATATTTGATATATTTTTGTGTAATAGGAAGAATTTCTACTTCACCATCTTCATCGGACCAAAGTTCTTGAAAATCACTAAGGATATTAGGAGCACGACGAACATCTGGTAAACCATTTAATAGTCCTAATGGCATAGCACATACTTCTAAAATTTCATACATTGGATGCTGATTTTTTAGATAGGTAGCATAGAGTTTAGGATTGATTTTACCACTAAAAAGAATTTTTACAAATTCTTGACGTTCTGCGTTTGTATGTGCATCTTTGGTTAATTCACGTAGACTCATTCTTCTTCCAATTTAATTTGTAGCTGGTGATTTGCAGTTCTGGCAATATTTGTAGCTTCGACTGCTTTTGCTTCAGCAATTTCAAAACTATATACTCCGGCAATACCACTACCAGTTTCGTGTACTTGTAGCATGATGTCGTGAGCAGAGTTTTCAGTATGTTTGAAAACTTCCATTAACAAACTAATAACAAACTCCATCGGAGTGGTGTCATCATTCAATAAAATAACTTTCCAGCGTTTAGGCTCGGAGATAGTTACTTTAACTTTTTCGTCGATTACTACGTCTGTATTTGACATCTTATCTCTTTCTAGTAAGTGGGGGAGTTGCCTCCCCCGGTTGATTATTTAACTGTAATTAATCTTGGTTTCAAAGATTCTGGAACAATACGTTCGATACTAATGATCAACATACCATCCTTGACTTCTGCATCTTTTACTTCCATGTATTCAGCAAGTGTATAACTTTGCTCAAAATCACGACTAGCAAGACCACGATGCAAATACTCTTTGGTAGAGTCTTCTTTAGTTGTCTGTACTCCACGTACAACCAACTGATCCTGATCTACTTCTACTGTGATTTCATCTTTGCTGAAACCTGCTACTGCTACTTCAATAGCATATTCACTATCACTATACTTCACAATATTGTGTGGAGGATAGTTTCCTTGTTGTTGTAGTTGTTGATTGAAAATTGTATCAAATCCTACAAGTGCTCTACTTAGATGTGCCAAGTGAGCTGGGTCTATTGCTCTTAATTGCATTTTATATCTCCTTATGTTAAGCAAGAAAGTTGCGGAGCCCATTAGGCACTCCGCATTTTTATTTTATTACTCTTTCGAGTCTTTGTCAACTTCTGTGAATGCCGCATCAACAGTTTGTTCAGCTGGTTGAGCTGGTGTTTCAGCCGTTGTAGATTCAGCGGCCTGTTTCTTGGCCATTACTACTCCAGCGGCATCAAAGAAGCTTTGTACTGACTTATCAATGGCTTCCTTATCTTCTCCGGCGCAAGCTGTTTCAACAGCCTTGACTGCGTCTTCGAATTTAGTACGCTCATCTTCAGTCAATTGATCTTTGTACGTTTCATAATCTTTCTTGACACTATGAGTAGTGCCTTCTGCATTATTACGTGCATTGATCAATTCTGCCTGCTTCTTATCATCTTCAGCATTGGCTTCGGCTTCTTTGATCATACGCTCAATGTCATCTTTGCTCAATCCTGAATCAGATTTGATAGTAATCTTGTTTTCTTTGCCAGTCTTTTTATCTTTGGCACTTACATTCAAGATACCGTTAGCATCTATATCTAGGGTAACTTCAACTTGTGGCATACCGCGTGGAGCAGGATCAATACCTTCCAAATTAAATTCACCCAAATGTTTGTTATACTTGTACAACTCACGCTCACCTTGTGCAACTTTAATAGTTACAGCTGGTTGATTGTCTTCTGCTGTTGAGAATGTTTGTGAGTGCTTGGTTGGGATAGTTGTGTTCTTAGCGATCAACTTGGTAAACACACCGCCCATTGTTTCGATACCCAATGTTAATGGAGTTACGTCCAATAACAATACGTCTGTCTTATCGCCTGCTAGAACAGCGCCTTGTACTGCGGCACCTGCGGCTACAGCTTCGTCTGGGTTAACGTCTTTACGTGGGGCCTTACCAAACAGTTTCTCAACTGCTTCTTGTACTTTAGGCATACGTGTTTGGCCACCAACTAGGATAACTTCGTCGATGTCTGCGGCTGTTACCTTAGCATCAGTCATACAGGTTTTGCATGGCTCAATTGAACGTTGAATCAATCCTTCAACCATTGCTTCAAACTTGGCACGGCTGATTGTAACGTTCATGTGCTTAGGACCTGTTGCATCTGCTGTAACGTATGGCAAGTTAACTGAAGTTGATTGTGCTGACGACAATTCAATTTTGGCTTTTTCTGCGGCTTCTTTCAAACGTTGCAATGCTAGTACATCTGACTTAAGATCGATACCTGAATCTTTCTTAAACTCATCAACTAGATAGTCCATTATAACTTGGTCAAAGTCTTCACCGCCTAGGAATGTATCACCGTTAGTTGCAAGAACTTCAATTTGCTTGTCGCCATCGATGTTGGCAATTTCAATAATTGAAATATCAAATGTACCACCACCCAAGTCATATACAGCAATCTTGCGATCCTTCTTGTCTGTCTTATCAACACCATAGGCTAAGGCAGCCGCTGTTGGCTCGTTGATAATACGTAGAACTTCTAGACCTGCAATTTGTCCTGCATCTTTGGTTGCTTGACGTTGACTATCGTTAAAGTAAGCTGGTACAGTAATAACTGCTTGTGTTACTTCATGTCCTAGATAGTCTTCAGCAGTCTTTTTCATTTTGCGTAGTACTTCAGCTGACACCTGCGGTGGAGCCAATTTTTGATCATTAACTTGAATCCATGCATCGCCATTATCAGCTTTGATAATAGTATATGGCATCAAGTCGATGTCTTTTTGTACTGCTTGTTCTTCAAACTTACGTCCGATTAGACGCTTGCTTGCGTAAATTGTATTCTTTGGATTTGTGACTGCTTGTCGTTTTGCTGTTGCACCTACTAGAATTTCTTTATCTGTATATGCAATGATTGATGGTGTTGTTCTAGCACCTTCGCTGTTTTCAATTACTTTAGCAACTCCGTTTTCTAGAATCGCCACACAGCTATTTGTTGTACCTAAATCGATACCGATGATTTTGCTCATAATAATCTCCTTTTAATTAAGCAAGAAAAATGTAAAACCCTTACGGCGTTCTACAAATTTATTTATCTCTCGTCAATATTTTCTGCAAAAATATTTGACCATTTTTTAAGTTTTTCACGTTTAGCAATAGCGGCTTGTTCGATATTAGTCCAGCTGATTACATCTAATTCCTGTAGAATTTCGATCATAGCATATAAATCGCCTAGCTCTTCTTCCAAGTGTTCCCTATTAGTTTTAGGCTTTCCTGGTTTATAATTATCAATACCAAATCTATGGCATTTACTGATTGCTTGAATTACTTCTGCACACTCTTCTGAAAGAATGTTCATTACTTCACGTTCTTGACTATTCATATTACCTTTCGTTTGCAAATGGTGTTATCATTCCGCCATCATACTTAGTACTAGTGCGTAGTGTATTATAGACATTCTGAATGCCTACTGCCTGGTTCCACGCATCCTCTAATGCGTGATGTGCTGTCACTGGCGGACGTTTAGGATTGATACCTAAATCAAATGCTGTACGCACATCTCGTATCTCCCAAAATTTCCAAGGAACTGCTTTACCAATTTTTTTAAATACATGCTCGCATATCATAATATCAAATATAGAACCGTTTGACCATACACGCTTGGCTCCCCAGCAAAATTTATAAAGCTGTGCAAATGCATCTTCAATATCGATACGTCCCGTAGGATCAAATGCCGCATCCTGGGCTTCTTTACTTTGACTAGCCCACCAAGCAATGGTGTCATCATTGGTTACTAATCCAATTCGATCACAACTGTCTAAATCCACTTTGACATAAAAACTGTCCATATCCGGTTCTTTAATTTCAGAACCAAACGGATCAAATTTAACAGCGCCAATCGTAAGAATGGCGGCATCGGTTGATGTCGCCAGTGTTTCCAAATCAATCATTATATCTGTTTTTGCCATCAAGTACTTTCTGTTATCAGTAACTTGTATTGTAACAGATATTAGTTAATTTGTCAATATAATTTTGGTGGAAGTTGTTGGTCGCGTAGTTTCTTCTTCCAACGTGCTTTTGCCGCACCCTTGGCACGTTTTCGAGCAGTTGTTGGTTTTTCGTAAAATTCTTTTTCACGTAGGATATCTAAAAGTTTACTATCATCAATCTTACGCTTAAATCGGCGAAGAGCTTGATTTATATTCTCGCCTTCTTTTACGGTAACTCCAGTACCTTTATTCTTCTTGTGCATCATTATCGTTATCTTCTTCTTTTATTTTTGCTACAATCCAATCTAAATCATAAATTCGATTTTTGCTAATTAGATTATAAGGAGTTAATTCATCCTTAGTAATATAAAACACATTTGGTTCAGCTAACAAAAATGATATAAATTTATGTGTCATTGGATCACAATTATCTACATCAATAATTATTACATGTGCTTGCTGTGATACGCTTAACAACCAATTCAAATCTTGATCATCGTTATCATAGATAAAAACATTTAAATCATCTATGCTTTGACTTAAGATAGTTTGAAATTGCGATTTGATAAAATTACTAGGTTTAATTAGTAAGTAACTCAACGTATTATTGAATAGCTTATCAGGCGGGGTTATTAGAGTTATTTTTCCTAAGTTCATATATTTGTTCTTCAAAATGATTTATGTCTTGTTCTGCAAAATCAACAAAATTGGGTCCGTTCTTTTTAATATATTCCACAAAATTGTGTAGTTTTGGATCTAAATTTTTATCTATTACAAAATTTTGAAATTTATGTTCATTGTACTCGTTATATAGTCTATCTATTGGTCTACCGGCTCTAGCATTGACTAATGTCCAAAGCGAGGAAGGAGACTGTTCTGAGTTTTGAATGTAACCTACTCTTTGGTCTTGGTTATCATTGTCCCCTGTTCGTCCTTGATCATGTAAGTCTTTTTTTTTGATTCTTCCTCGGGCAAGTCGGCTTCTAGTGTAATTTCGTTACCTTCGTTGTCGATATAACTTTCCCCTTTAGCTATACGTTCTTCTACAGTAGTTTCCTGAGCTTTGGCAACTTCACGTTCAGCTTCTTCAATCATTTTATTCCATTTGTCTAGTTCAGTTTCCTCGATCGTTTCACCAGGGCGGTCTTCGATCTCTGGAGTACCTGTAACAATCTCTGCAGGAATTTCTGGTTCAGTTGTTAATTCTGGTTCAGTTGGTTTCTCACCTACATCTGCTACATAAGGATCAGGAGTATTTTCATCTGTTTCTTTTTGTTCTCGTGCCCAGCCAAATGTCATTTGACTAGCCAGTAACATAATAACTGCAAGCGGATCAAAAACAACCACAATCATTATGATGATCCAAGTGACTGCTTGCTCTAGTAAAGATGCGTCTGGGTTGGCTCCGTAGATAAAGGCAGCGATATACTTAATAGGGCCAACTTCGGCTTCGACCTTACGTACTTCTGCACGTATTGGAGCCGCTTGGTCGTTAAGATCAGCAATAAGTTTCTGCTGGGTTTCAATATCTTTGGCAAGTGAAACCCTGTCCTTCTGCTGACTCTTACGTACAGCGTTGGCTTTATCGGCACCTTTTTCATCCGACGAACGACCCATGATCTGGTCCACTGCTTCATCCATCTGTTTAAGCTGTTTGCGGTCAGCTTCGACATTCTCTTTGGCAGTTTTGATCTTTTCATCAAAGATACTGATTTTATTTTGTACATCACCACTCACTAGATTTTGATCGTTGTGTGCTTTTGATAAGAATCCAAAGATACCCATTGAAGTAATAATCATGAGCACCACAACTGCTATACTCATATAGATTTTCATGAAGCGTGGAATTTTTTCCCAATTAGCTTTTAGCCAAGAGGCACAAACAAGTTTGCCAACTTCTAAAGCTGACCCCATGATAATAATTGGAATAACTGCGGCAGAAAAAATAGCGGTCAAACCTACTACAGAATAGTAAATTGCGACCGCCGAAATTGTTAAACCAGTTAGTAATAAAAGATACGCTAGTATCATCCTTGCCTTTCGATTAGTATGCGATACCAGTAGTTGAAATTTGGGTAACTGTTAAAGCACCAAACACAACTGCAGGTGTTAAAGGTTGTTGAATAGAGATAAGTGCTTGACTATCTCCGTTTTGGCTTACACTGAATAAACGATATGTTCTTGACCAACCAGAAGTTCCACCAGCACAAATCGCAGATGTTACAATATCTTGGATTGCAGTTTGTGGAGAGTTAATAGTTGTTGCACCATCATTGCCAAGATAACCTTGGAAACCACGAACGTTATCAAGACTGAAACCTGCGGCTTGCATTGCGGCTAAAGTTGAGTAGGATGTGTAAGTTGGGCTACCGCCGGTGACTGCTGTTGGAGGAGTGATACTATAAAAGGTACCAGCTGTTGCACTTGCGGCCGCTTGGATTTTACTATATTCTGGAAGAATCATTGTATCACGATCGTATGCAACTGTAAAGTTAACTGCGGTTGGCTGATAGTTAGCACTGGTTCCGCCTGTTGTAACTACTACATCTAAAATTCTGCAATCACTAATTGATGCAAGAGCTTGCACAATGCGATCCCAACGCATATTTCCCTGAGATAAGGCTTGTGAGTATCCAGCACTACTTGGCAATCCACCTGTGTAAATTGAACCTTCTGTCCAATCGTATGGGTTTACACCTCCTGCATTTGCGGCGATTGCACCTGAACCGTTATAAGATGGAAAACCGCTAGAGTTAATAGAAACTCTATACAGTCCTGGTGTTATTTGATTGTTATCTAATTGAAATCCTGACATTATACCTACTCCTGGTTTATAAGATATTTATCAGTAAAAGACCCTATTCACTGATTATACACATAGGGTCTTTTACTTGCAATCTTATTGGTTATTTAAAAATAATCATAGCCATGAGTCCTGCTTGTACAAAGAACCCAAATCCAATAGTTACAATGTTCAAAAAGTCCTTTTGTATTGCGGCTTTGATAAAAAAGCAGAATAATCCTGCCCATGCAAACAATATCAAATCCACTGGCGGCATTTTCTCAGTCAATCCTGTTAAAACTGCCAAAAGTGTTGGAATAGTAGCTAGGTGCATTAAAATTACTGCTACCCAGCCCATTGTTTCTGCACTTACATGAGGAGCATGTTCCTTGACACTTTTAACCCAATTATCTAAGTTCAAAAACCCAGTAAGGTTAGATTTAAAATTTTGAAAAACTTCTTTTGATGTCATGATGTCCTCTTATTGATAAAAAATGTGATGTCCAATCTTGGCTATGGGTTTTTTACCCCATCCTGGATTGACGTAATCAGCATGATAGTATAATGCTGATTTTAAATCGGGAAGTCTAAATCCTTCTAGTAGCACTTTTTTGGCTACTTCCATACTTTCTGTATATGCGGCTCCGTTCATTGGTTTCAATGCACTAGGGCTTTCGCAATACCAGCTGAACTGGCAAAGTACTTTTTGGTAAACTACATTTCTTTGATATACAACGCCGCAGATGTCGCTTGGAAATTGTCCGCTTTCTGCACGGTTGATTGTTACTTGAGCTACAGCTACTTTACCTTCAAAAGGTTCGTAACCTGCTTCGTGATAGATGTTACGAGCTAGACAATCTAATTGTGTTTGTCTCATTTGAGCTGTAACTGGACTCGCTATTTGACGAGCTTGTTTTAATTTATCGAATTTTGCCTCTACTGCCTGTTGTGCTACTACTACAATGCTTAGTGCTACTACTACGTTAATTGTTGTTTTGATAATGCGTATCATTTTTTTCTCCTTTACGCTGGATGAGGTATCGCTAGTACCATCATGGTTCATTTGGCTGTTGTTATTTCTCCTTAAAAATTGAGCCGTGTCTGCTAAACCCTTAGCGGACAATATATAATTATCATCTGAGTGACCAGGTAATATACTATTATTATGAGCGACCATGCTTTAACGCCTCATACGAGCGATATCGACTGCCTGCTCATCACTAAAAATCGGTACTGCATTGCTTTTATGCATGGTGGCAATGCCTTTTACCTTGTCACCAGTGTAAATTTTGGAAGGTGACAATGTTGCAACACCTAGTCCACTATTCAAACTTTTAATATGGTCTGTAGTGTTTCTACCGGATGGAATACTTAAACTGTAACCAGTAGAGCTCAAACTTTCAGATGTCAACGCACGACGACGTTTTTTTTCTTCTAGCTCAAGGCCTTGCCGTTTGAGCAATTCTTTCCAACTTTCTTCCAACTGTTCTGCCTTTCTTTTTGCCTCTGCTGAAGCGAATTTCTTTTTGCCTTTCTTTTTGCCGGTGGTACTGAGCCACGGACCTTCTAAATGCATACTCAAATTATTCTCCAAAAGTTATAACAATATTAATATTATACTGTCAATTTTGGTAAATGTCAAACACGAAAACTTTCACCGCAACCGCAACGGTCACGCTCATTTGGATTGACAAAATCAAATCCTTCATTGAGTCCATTGCGGACCCAATCCATTGTAAGCCCATTCAAGTACGGATCATCTTTTAGACTTACCAGTACACAAAAGTCATTTTGGGCATAATTTATAACACCTTCTTCGCCGTCATACTTATCCACATATTCTAGCACGTAGGCCAGGCCCGAGCAACCGGTAGTTCTTACGCCTATGCGAATGCCAACGCCTTTACCGCGTTTGGCAAGATTTTGTTTAATTTTAGCCTTGGCTGTGTCTGTTACGATAATCATTAATAGCCGCTTTGATAGCGTCCTCTGCTAGAATTGAACAATGTATCTTTACTGGGGGTAATGCTAGTTCTTCGGCAATTTGGGAATTTTTAAGGTTAACAGCATCATCAATATGCATACCCTTAACCCACTCTGTAACCAACGACGAACTGGCGATTGCTGAACCGCATCCATATGTCTTGAAACGAGCATCTCTAATAATACCATCTTCATCTACCTTTATTTGTAATTTCATGACATCACCACAGGCCGGTGCTCCAACCATGCCTGTACCAACAGTAGGATCATTCTTATCAAACGATCCTACATTGCGTGGATTTTCATAATGATCAATAACTTTGTCCGAATATGCCATATACTTTCCTTAGGGTAAGGTTTTTAAATAAGTGTTATGATAGTTTTCCAACATGAACATCCAGTATGGATCTATCGCACTAAAACTACTTATTTGTTTTTGCTTGTGTTTAGCATAATGAGTTTCACCGAAAACATCAGACAATATACTACGCATCTGCCAACGATGTGTGTTTGGATCGCCTTTAACTAGGGTAAAAGGTTCATTTGTACTAACTGCCCAAGTTTGAAAATCATCTGTGCTGAAAAATCCTAGTATATTTTCAGCAACTTCTTTTGTCAACTGTGTACGATGTTCGTACAAAGCTGTGTACCAATCCAAATTAAAAATACAAAGCCATCGTAAATCTGCTACAGTTTCTATTGGACGTGGGCTAGATTTAATAACAGGATCTAAAAATTCTAATAATTCTGGATTGATATTGGTCTTGTAATCTTCGTAGATAGTTTCCGCAGTCCCCAATGTATGATGGAACATGGCAGTATTGCCATTGGCAAAGAAATCATCAGTGGGTCCAAATAATTGATTACCGCACATGCCGCTGACATACACACCGTCGAATTCTTTAAAATTATATTCGTTTCGTGCGGCTACTTTGATATTATATTTAAATTCTTTACTAATCCTACGATCAAACAAATCGCCTGATTCTATAACGCTATTGTATGTTCCGTAGACTCTAACTTGATCTGCATCTTTGGCATATTTTTGTAACATGAATAATATAAATGTACTGTCAATGCCGCCACTCCACATGACATTGATTGGTACATCTAAATCTATTAATTCTTTAGCACGTTGTTCTGCTACTTCAAAAAAACTACGATTGTAATTGGGCTGTCTTGGTGGGATAGGATGAAGCCCTTTACTCATTTTTAAATAATGAGGAAGAGCTCCAGTTCTGTCATAGATTACGTTGTGTCTATTTAAACCAAATCGTTCGTAGTTATCGATTAGTTCATCAGTTTTGTCGTAGGAAAAGAAAATTTCTAAATCGCTAGGACACTTTTTTAAGATAGTAGAGACGGCATGTACATTATAATACAGTATCATCTATATCCTTATTGTGTTTTAATTTGATCTACTAATCCAGAAGTAAAATAGTCAGCAAACTTTGTATAAACAATTTGTGTAGCATCTGCGAAACGTTGTTGTTCTTCAGACGACATACGAATAACTTCGATACCATCTGCTTCGGCACGGAGTTGTGTTTGAATTACATCATCGATACTGATAGTACGTTCGTAACGTGCGGCAACTTGTGCTGATTCACTTACGATTGTTTGTAATTCTGGGGTTAGTGTATTCCAGAAGTCAGTACCAACTAGAATGCTTGTTAGAAACAAACTGTGTTCTGTATGATTAATATAGTTGCTTACTTTAGCTTGATTCAATGCATAGATACGTGGATAAGTACTTTCCCCGATGGTAACGTTAGCCTTACCTAAATTTTCAGTAAGTTCTTCCAATTCCATTGGAACTACATCAGCACCTAATGTCTTGAATGTTTCGATAGCAACTGGACTGAAACTTGTACGTAGCTTAACACCACGTAAGTCTTCAATTCGACTAACTGCTTCGTTTCCTGGGATAATACGGAAACCACCTGAATATGTAAATGCTAGACCTTTAATCTTTTTAGATTCTTGCAAACTGTCTAACAACTGTTTACCAACTGCACCTTCGAACACACGACTAGCATGGTCGTGGTCTTTAAATAAGAATGGCAAATCTAATGCAAAGAAATCTTTGTTGATTTTACCTAGTGTAATTGTGTATGTCTGACTCATTTCGATAGCACCGCTATCTAATAAATCTACTAGACTATGTTTATCAACTACTACACCGTTATTATATTTCTCTGAGTATTCGCTCATAGTCATAACTTCGATGTCTAGTTGCTCAGGAGCACGAGCATTTACTTCTGCGGCAAATACTTTAGCGGCACGAAGAAACAATTCAATTGGTTCATGTGCTAATACCCATTTTACGTGCTTTTTATTCATATTTAAAACTCCAAGTTTCCGATTGTGTTCTAGCGTCAACTACACGCTTTATTACATGTGCTTTTTTAGCTATGAGTTCTCTAATAACTTCTTCGCTAGGTAGCTTATCATTATTTATCAACTTAGAAACTGGTATTAGCAAACTTCTATGCCCGTATTCTTTTACATTTGAATTATAAAAGAAATAGTCTTTTATTGAAAATAAGTTGTTCAACGGGCCTTTAACTGGAAATTCGTTTATTTCAAGTATGTATTCATTGAGAAAGGCTTGGGTCATTTACTTGTCTCCCTGTATCTATAAGATTCCACGCTCTTTCGTGGAAATAATACAATACACTATTAACTACTAGAGCAAAACTAACAACGCCCAGTCCGACCCAAGGATTTCCACTGGCAAGCCATCCGCCAAAGAAATTAGTAATTGTTACTAGAATTCTCCAGGTAACCACTTTGCCCAAACTACGCATGGCTTTTTCATAAAACTTCATTAGTTGGGTACCAATACTGTTCTGTAACAATTACAACTGGCATCTAAAATAGCTTCCCAATGATAACCTGCTGGCTGTGGATATGTTGGAGCGGCTGGAGGAGGATAAACAGGCTGTGGTTGAACTATAACTACATCAGGCTGTCTAGGACGAGCTAGTTCATATCCAATAACGCCTCCTATAACACTAGGTACTACCCATCCATATCCTGGACGATAAACATAATGTCCTCCGCCGTGATGCCACTGAGCATTTGCTGTTCCTACAACTGCAAATAAAAATAACGCTATGATAATTTTTTTCATTTTATTGTCCTTCATTGATAGTTGCACAAACTGAGTAACTTATTCTAAGCACAGGAATTGCAAGGCTTAATCCAAATAAACTAAGAATAGCATCGATTGCTTTTATAAATTCTGCTAAAATTCCTGCTAAAAAATTAGCAATGAATAATTTCATATCAGCTAATAGCTGGTTAATATCTTTCCAAGGAAAATCTACATGTGGATTCAACGGAAACAGCCAATCAAATGGTTTTCCTATTATAGGCAATCTAAAATTTTTAACATAGTTAATAAGATCCTCTGCGGTTACAACTGTTTTATTTAAAGCCGCTTTACATGCCGCAATTAGGGCATCCAATATTTCCTGGACTGTTGGACCACCAGTTTCAAACAAAAACAATACTTCTTCTAATATTGCGTTGACAGCAGAATTCCAAATAGTAGACCAAGTAAATGGAGGACTAGGTTGTTCTGTAATATAATCATACGCTGTCAGGCCTAGTTTGATTGCATCCAGAATACTTTTTATTTTTTGAATTAAAGAACCCCACAGACTCACTAGAATATTTTTACAAATAGTAGGAATATCAACAGGAGGAGAATCAACTCCACTAAATGGTTGAAATGGTATGCCCAATAAATTTAAAAGATGTTTTAGATCGTCTATAGCTGTGTTATATAAATTTGTAACAGATACTATTAACTTTTCATATAAATCATCACTAAACAAATCACTCACTGTTAAATTTAAAACTGGCAATGATAAATCAACATTTAATAAACTGCCAACAACTGCTTCTAATGCTTTGAGCAATGCATTTAATAATTTCCAAATAGGTTCTAAATAACTTTTCATGCAGTAGTTATAAAGACGAGAAATTGCTTCTTTGATATCAGCGTATGTATCAAACACCCCTGACGATTTACAACTCATACCTAAAAACTCAAAACTGATACCTGTTACAGTATATTTTGGATCGTTAGGCAAACTACCATAGACTGTGTCAAACATGCCTTGCATTGTGAAGGCTTTGTTTAAGTCTATAGTAGTAGTTGCAGGAAGTGATACAACGTTAAGCGTCATTTATTATTTGGCTTCTTTACGAGCATTCTTAACTGCTGTTACATCGTTACGTGTATCTTTACATAGTTTGGCTAACTCTTGCAAGTGCTTACGAACACGAGTGCCTGCGGCGTTTACACCTTTGTCGTAGAACTTTTCAAAGTCGCCTTCCATTGCTTCTACTAATGCTGTGAATTCTTGATATTTTGACATGTATTCTCCTTAAGCTAATTTAATGCCGGTTGTTTGTTCTGTATAACGATCTGCGGCGTCCTTGATTGTTGGAGCTAATACCATTATACTATTTTTATTGATGGTGATTTCTGCATCTGGATCTGTAGTGAATAAAAATGGTACTAGACCAATTCCATCTTTAGTTGCTGTCAAGCACAAAGGCTTGCTAACTTTAACACCTAACGGACCGTCTTCTATTAGTTTGGCAACAATCTCTTCACCTGCTGTGGTTTTGATTGTTACAACTTCTCCTTGTGCGATACCTTTATTGATTAACATATTAGACCTTTTCGAAATGTTTCTTGAGTTCTGTGAACCCGCCTATTAATTTATCGTCTAAAAATATTTGTGGAACAGTTCTGGCATTGGGTACTGCTTCTAGTAACTGTTCACGTGTATAATCTTTGTTGATATTTCTTTCTTCAAATTCTATGCCTTTCATTTTGAGCAAGTTTTTAGCTTGATCACAAAATGGGCAGGCGTTTTTGCTCCATACTATCGCTTTTGACATATTTCTTTCCTTTTTACTATTATAATGCAGGCAAGGCATCATAGTCAATGCCTTCTGACATGACTCCAATTACATAATTGGTTGATTCTGATTCTTGTAATGCAGTTTGTTTACTGCTTGTGTTGACATGTTTATTGAACCAAGGAATTGGTGTAGTTCTTGGTGCGGCTTGTTGATATTTGATACCAATATCTTTCAATGCTGAAACTGCTGTGTAATCCACAAAGTCTTTTAGAATGTTTGCGTTAAGTCCAATCACTGGGCCTTTACTAAACAAATAGTCTGCCCATTGTTTTTCTTCACGTATAACGTCCAGGTATAAGTTATAAACTTCAGCTTCACATTCCAGTTTAGCTTCAGCAAATCTTGAATCTTCTTTGACCACTTGATTGATCAAATAGGCTGTCCAACCTTTGTGTAGCAATTCGTCCTGTAGAATCAAACTGATAATGTTGCCGTTACCAATAAATATCTTGTTTTCTACCATAGCGAGAGAAGTAGCAAATGACACCATGAATCGGAAGGCTTCGAGGGCGTAACTAGCATTAAGAGCCAACCAAATGGCCTTGATATGTGTTTGTTCATTGATCTTTTCTCCGGATTCTTTACGGCAGTTGATAACGTGTAGAGCATCATAGTAGTTGCCTACACTGGATGCCATGCTTACAATCTCTTCTGTATCATGGATAGTGTTGAACACATCTTTGGGCACATTATAGATGTTACGGATTATGTGACTGTAGCTCTTGCTGTGGATGTTGGTTTCAAAGAAACCCCAGTTGTACATGAGAGCTTCAACTTCGGGCAAGGAACACACTGGAGTAAAAACTTGTGTGGGCCCTCGACCTTGAAGACTATCAAGTGCTGTTTGGCGTAATAGATTTGAGGTAAAGATATGTTTAACTGCATCGCTTGCGTCCTTAAAGTCATTTGCGTCTTTGGTAAGACTAATCTCTTCAGGTTGCCAGAAGAAGCCTCGGGCTGTCGCTTCAAAGTCTGCAATCTTCTTGTATTTAACTTCTTCGAATCGTTGAATAGTAACTGGGCCTGCTGGATCCAGAAACATTTTACGACTCAAATAGTCTGTTTTTGTTTTTAAATTATATTGTTCTTTGCTCATTGATATTTCCCTGATGCAAGCACTATCTTGCAAATATGTTCTAATCGTTCAATATGCTCGTAGGCACGCCATGGGCTAGTATCAATAGCAACTACTCCATGACCTTTAATCCCTACGATATCATATTTTATATTGCCTTGTCCATCTAACCCTAATTTGTCAAAACATTGATCAGCAAGTTCTTGACTGATAGGAGGAACATCAGGTACATTAGGTGCTACCTTAGTATAACGACTAAGTTCTGGAAATGCATCGCTAATAGTACTAAGATCGATCCCGGCGTGCATTGCGGCAATACAGTAGGTAGGATGCACATGAACAATAACTCTAACATTATTACTATGTTGTCCCATTTCTTTTTGTAGACCAAAGTGTAGAGGAATTTCTCCACTAGGTTTGAGAGCCGAGCTGATATCAGTGTATTCAATCTCTTGCCAATTGTAGCTGTTTGAACCAAAGCCGTTATCCCACTTGCCAATTTGTATTTTCTTAAATTGGTCTGGTTGTAGTGTTTGCTTACGCACACCACTTGGGGTGATATAAAAATGGTCACGACCGTGATGTCGTATGCTTACATTACCATCGCGACTGGTGATCCAATTTCGTTTATAGGCTTCTTGCAATACGTTACAGATAGTTTCTAACATTATAGTTTACATGCCTCGCAATCATCTTCTAGTTCTTGTTCAACATAAGTTTGTGCAACTGCAACTACTTCGTCTACAGCTTTGCTACCTGCTTTGTTGATCAAACTATAGTAGAAAGTTTTCAATCCCCACGCTTGAGCTTGCATTAGATTCTTAGCAATTAATGTAGTAGGAACTTTACGATCCGCAAAGTGTGCAGGATTGTAGAAAGTGTTTGTGCTAATTGATTGATCTACATAGGCCGCTAGTACAGCCGCTGTCTTCAAATAGCCATCACAATCTTTTTGTTCCCACATCATTTGATACTTGTTTTTAAGTTTATGATATTCAGGAACCACTTGTGTAAACGATCCTGCTTTTGATTCTTTAGTACTGATCAAACTCATGGGTAACTCAATTCCATTAGTGCTGTTTATAACAACACTACTGCTTTCGACTGGGGCAATGGCCATTAAGGTTGCATTGCGAACACCATACTGTTTCATATTAACTCGTAGGGTTTCCCAATCAAGTTCTGGAGTAAAATTTGCTAGTTCATTAGCACCCTCTGCTCGTAATTCCCAAGGGAATATGCCTTGACCATAACGTGTTTTATCACTGTGTGTACAAGCACCACGTTCTTTAGCCAACTCAACAGTGGCTTCTGTCAAGTAATAGGCTTGATGCTCCATCCAACTTTTAACATCTTGTAGAGCATCTTTCTCTCCATACTTCAATCCACGTTTGGCATGCCAGTAGGCAAGGTTAGTAACACCAATTCCCAATGGCTGTATCTCATCGTTACTTAATTTACTCTGAATTGATAAAAAGTCTTGATAGTCTAAAATGTTACATAGACTGCGTTGTAGAATACGACAAGCACGACGCATGTCTTCTGGATTACGGAAAGCTCCCCAGTTGATACTACCAAGAGTACACAAAGCAATTCGACCATCCACGTCATCAAGACGTTTAAAAGATTTAGTAGGTAATAGGATTTCACAACATAAATTACTTTGATAGATGGTATGATACTCAGGATCAAACGGACCCTGGTTCTGCACGTTATCAATAAACACCAAGTAGATCCGTCCTGTATCAGTACGTTCTTTTAATATACCACTCTTGAATACCTCTTCAGCACTCATTGTTTTTTTACGCAAGTCTTTACGTTTCTCATACTTAATATATAGTTCTTCAAACAAGGCAGTATTCTTGTAGAAAGCCTCGTACAAGTCTGGAACTTCATTGGGATCGAAGAATGTAATCATTTCCTTATTCTTAAAGCGGCGCCAAAAGAATTTAGAAAGTACAACTCCATAGTCCATATGGCGGACACGAGTTTCTTCCGTTCCTTGATTATTTTTAAGCACAATAAGATCATCAAACTGATGATGCCAAATGGGATAAAAGACTGTAGCACTTGCATTTCGAATGCCTCCTTGTGAACAACTACGTAAATCACCAAACCACTTTTTGAGGAATGGTATCATACCAGTATGCATGATTTCGCCACCGCGAATTGGGGAGCCCAATGGGCGTAGTCGACCGATTTCCAATCCAATCCCCGCACGTTTACTGGCATACTTGGCCATCATTTCGCCTGAAGCAAAAATTGAGTCAAGATCGTCGTCTGAGCGGATAAGCACACAACTGCTAAACTGTTTAGTGGGAGTGCCGAGACCAGCGAGCACAGGAGTAGCCAAAGTAAACAAACCATCACTAGCCGCATTGTAGTATTCCTTTATGTAACGCATTCTTGCATTGTTTGGCTCTTCTTTGTGAAAGACAGTAGCCGCCGCGATAATATATCTAATTTGTGGTGTTTCATAAATTTCTTTTGTTGCACGATTACGTACTAGATATTTTTCAATCAACTGTTCGATAGCGGCATATCCATACTGCTCGTCTTTTTCATGGTCGAGCATATCGTTCATACGATTCCAATCGTCTTCGGTATACCACTCTAATAATTCCGGAGTGTACAAACCGATTTCAACGTTTCGCTTTACGATAGAATATAAATGTGGAACTTCATAATTACCATAGACATCTTTACGCAACATTGATAAACGTTGTTTACCTGCTACGTACTGATAATTCGTATGTCCTACATCTGGATTATTTTCTACGTCAATCAAATCTACGATTGCTCGTAAGGTGATGTTGTCAATTTCATTAGTAGTAATGCCGTCGTAGAAGTGTGGCTGACTTTTAATTTCAATCATTGACTGACTGACATCAGCAATACCTTTACAGACTTTCGCTACTTGAGCTTGCCACTTTTCAATCATTAGTGGCTCTTTACTTCCGTCTCTTTTTGTTACTATTATTTTGCTCATTGTCCGTTACTTTTCTCTTAGGCAGTATTTATTATGGAGACGATCCGCCCAAAAGATATTGTAAGTCAATAGGTTGCGGAGGTGTAAATGCTGTTATCTCGATAACAAATGTAATTATATACGCATTTATTAGAAAGATCTATCTATTTGATTAGCTTACAGAAGTGTATGAAAAAATCAAATTACCTGAATCAAAAGTATTTTGATAACTCAATACCAGTGTCCAAGGAGTATTGGTAGTGGTTGCACCAGAATAGTCTACGAAGCCAACAGCAAAGTCTAATGTAGTTGAATTACTACTACCTGTCACAGTGAAATCATATTCATCAGTCATGGTCACTGTTTTGTTTACAGCATCGGCAGTGATATTAATAGTACCACGTCTTGTATAATTTGATGTCAAACTATTATAGATATAGTCGATAGCATAACCAATACTACCAGTTGGTCCAGTAGATGTACCATTTAATGCTCCACTGGTATAGTTGTATGTAGGTGTTGCTAGAAATGCAAATGGTAATTTAATTATAGAAATATAAGCACTGGTAGTTTGTGCTAGATATAACTTGTTGACACCAAATGATGTGTATCGAACATGTCCACTAAATTCAGGAACATATGGTACAAGTGCGTATGGTGCTGTTCCTTGATTAGGATTGCCCAAGTCATTAAAACGATCAGACTGGTCATTAAATGAACTATTACCATATGAAGCATAATATACTTGTGGATATTGTGCAAGAGCATTTCCACCTCCATTACAGCCTACATTTTGAAAAATACAACCACTAGTCATATTTCCAGATCCTGCACCAATGTATACACCCTGCTGACGAATATTATAAAATCTACTGTTGATTATTTCTGTTTGGCAAGGACCGTTAGGAGTATTCGCAGTTTGAGTCCAACTGGCTCCTAGAGATATACCTTGGAAGGAATTTGTAAAATGACAATTAGAAAATATATTATTAGAAATATCATAAGAACTGTCGTAGACACAATAATTGTGTCCAGTAAACACAATATTTCTAAAAATATTATGTGTACAGGTAACTAGATTAGTTACTCCGGTCATGTTGATACCAATGCTGGTTGTATTACCAGTCCATCCACCGATTAGTTTAATATTTTCAAACACGCTGTCCTTAACGCTGTTCATCTGCATCAGTGTGTTGTTACCTGTTGCTGTTTGAATCGTTAATTCTTTCATAATAACTTGTCGGCACTGTGTAATGCTTTGTGAAACTTGTGGATCATAGGAACCAATACTGCTACTATCATTAACAAATTGAACTGCTGGTCCGGGATATGTTAGTATATATGATGCGTTTGTTTCTGCGGCAGTTGACTGATTGCTTAAAGTAAAACTTGTACCAGCTGTAGCACCAGTAATGGTTGTACCATTAGGAATGCCAGGGCCAGTTATAAAATATCCATTGTATGCAGAGTTGGCTGAAGTCGTAGTCAACGAAGCCCCGCCAAATGCAATACTACCTGTTATAGTAATCTGTGGAGGATGATAGTCAATTATAGTTTTATCCATGCCTGCACCAATGATAGTTGCATAGCTAGGAATGTATATTGTACTAGTAGTATAAAAAGTGCCTGCTGGGATATTAAGTACTACGCGATTAGAACTGGTAGATGAAGCAGGACCTGCGGCATTTAAAAATAATTGAAGTATAGCTCTTTGTAATGCCGCAGTATCATCTGTTGCATCGTCACCGGCAGTACCAAAATCTTTTGTAGATACTATAGAATCTAATTTACTACTTAATGTTTGTAATGTTGGAGCGGTGGCTGTTATTCCAGTACTAATACCAGAATTTGTGTATTTGTAGATATATTGGATCGTACTTAGAATGTTACCAGTGAGAGATAAATCTGTCTGGGTGATAACCTTAATGTTATTTACTGCGGGAGCACCTTCGCTAACGGCTCCGCTACCAATGTAAAGTTCTTGAGTGTCTACGGCCCAAGCCATTTCACCACTAGCTAATTGTGGTAATCCGGTTCCTGAATTTGCTTGACCGCGACGTATCTGTATGCGGCTAATTTGATAAACGGCCATCTAAATATCCTCTATATAGGATATTTATCAGTTCTGTTTGTAGTACAGTTCTACTCTATCCCACCACTTTTTCTCCCAAAAACTGAAGTCTTCGGGCTTTAATATAAACTCCTGATAAACAGGAACATCTATCATTTCTAATTGTTCATTAACTTTAGGGCTAACACACATTAAAACAACACCTTTACGTATATTAGTTCCATGGACTTCATTATGTGCTAATGCGTAGGCTGTTAGCTGTAAGTAATAGTCTTCAATCCACTCTTCTTTTTTAGGCTTGTTAGTTTGTTTGTAATCTAAAATGCTTTCGTCATCTAAATGCAACCCGCATCCGTCTGTTGTACCTGCATACAAGCCTGGATAATATAAGGGTACTTCTACTCCCCATATTTCATTTACATTGCACAATCCTTGTCGAATAACAACTTCGGCCATTGCGTGGCTTTGTTTACTGTATGGGTTAGACCCTGGAGCACTAATAACACCTTGTTTAACATAGTCCTCTAGGAACTTGTGCATGCGAGTACCGCGTCCACTTGCTTCGGTTACAATTTCCTGAGCTTTTTTTTCGCCTACTCTCTTTTTCCAATTATTAAGAGCGTCGATCTTATCTTGCGATTTAGTCTTGTCTAATATAGTAGTAACCGATGGAACCTTAGTTCCATCTGGGAGAGCATATAAACGTTTGCCTTCTACACTTTGTCTATTGATAGGTGTGTAGTTAAACCTTTCTTTGAGTAAAGTCATGTAGCTAGTATACACTAACTTACATATTTTTCATAGCTTTTTGAGTAGCTCGGTTTGCCATTTTACTCACTTCGCTTTCGCCTTCACCGCCTTCATGACCTTTTGGATCCATAGTGGCTGTGTTAAGTGTAATCCCATCAGGACCGTAACGATGTACTAGAGTGTGGAGTGTTTGACTATCCTGTTGTGCTACTGGATCTTGTTGATTAGTAGGTTCAAAACGAGCTTTGAATCTAGCATAGTCTAGTTGGGGAGCACCGTATTTTCGACCAATTTCGTTAACGGCGTCCCAACTAATTGTTTCTGTATTGCCTTGGCGATCTGCGTTGGCTTTTAGATCCGATAGCGTTTGATGTAACGGATCTAACGTTTCACTAATTATTTTTTTTTTGATGCGGCTAACAACTGACCTAAACGACGACTGTAATCGATGCTTTCACGTTTCATACGTCCTTCGTCACTGCCTGGCATTGGGCCTGCTTCTGGAGCACCTTCTTCGCCACCTGGCATTGGAGGCATATCGCCGCCCATGTCTGGAGCACCTTCCTCACCGCCTGGCATTGGAGGCATATCGCCACCTGCATCTGAACCCATTGTGTCTGCTTGTTTGCCTGATACTAGAGCAAAGCCTTGATTTAAACCACGACGTGCCTGTTCTAAACTTTGACTTACACTTTCTAAAGCTGGTTTAACTGCTTGTTCATATTTTTGTGCGACATCGCTGCCAAAATTGTCTCCTATGGAGTCTAATAGTTCTAAAAGCTGTTCAGCTTTCATTTGAGCAACATCATCATACCAGCCAGTTATACGATCGATCATATCCTTGGTTGCCATAATGGCTTCGGCCTTGTCTTCTTCGCCTTCTAGCAATACATAGCTAGCTTGTGATTCACTTAGATCATAACGTGTTAATAATTCTGCCTTTAATTCATTAGCATCACTTTCACCTAGATCAATTCTGTTTAATGCGTTGTCAATCCAACTAGTTGGAACTGAAAGTGCCTGTGCTCTTTCGCGGAAAGTTGCATTAACATAGTTTTCTTCTACTGGCTTTTCTTTCTTCTTGAATGGATTATTTTTCATGCCTTTCTTTACAGTATCGGCTTTTTTATCTGACATTTTTTTATCGTATTCTTGAGTTTCATCGGAGCCTTCGCTTACTTCACGCTCTAACATTGCCTGATTAACACAGTCTAACATTAGACGTGTTTTTTGATATTCTGGGCTTTCAGTCACGCTGTCGAAACTCTCGCCAAGTTCAAACTGACTCATTTTTGTGCGAAGTTTATTCTGCACATCACTTAACTGTTCCATAGTGAACTGTTCTAAGTTTAATTTATAGCCAAACTTCTTTGCTAGGCTTTCATTCAGCGTTTTAGCTGTGATTGGTTTCGATAGTTCTCTTAATTGCATGGTGGTATCCCTAAGCTGTTTCTTCTAGTATTTATACAAAACTCCACGTAAACATCTTGGAAATTTCTTCCTTGTAATGTTCCGCTAGAAATTCTGTGTGCTCTAATTTATTTAAAAGGATTAAGTATCTGTCAAAATCCTTTGCTGTCTTAATGTTTTTACGGTAAATTTGTGTATCGCAGAAGTGAGCCCAGTAACGAGTATCCAACTGCTTAACTTCATGGAATTTATCCAAATGGGCAATGTCATAATACTTGGCCGCCATTAGGGCACAAGTTTTTAGATAGTACTGGTTTACTTCATCGTGTGTATGACGATTATATAACCCCCAGTTACCCAGCTTGTTTTCTTTGATATAATAATCTTTGTACACTATGCCGCCGTTAGGTTGTACACTAATGGGCAGTGATTTTTTTAAGTCTTGTTCAAAGTGTTGTGCTAAGTCTTTGATTAACTTTTCTTTGGGTTTTTTAGTCTTGGTATTTTTCATTTGCAACTACTGTAGGGTTTTCCATTCCAATCTTAGTTACAAGACTTTTACGAATCATATACTGAATCTTGAATTGATCGTGCTCGCTAAGACTAGCTAGTTTAACAGGTTTTTTTAACTTTTGCAAGATCTGTTCTTCTTCAATGGTCATGAAGATTTTGAAATCTGAAATCAATTCGTTTATTTTCATTTGATGCCAGCGATCGTAAGCCATTTATATAGCTCATCGGTTTCTTTTAATTTTTTATTCTGAGCAACAGGACTGCGTTGTCCTGAATCTGCACCGTTGCGATTGGCTTTTTCATAAGCTCTATCTTTAACTTGCTTGATAAAATTGTCAGTTGCATCGCCGCCCACATCACCGCCGCCTTGGGCGATTGTGTCTTTGTGTTTGCCTTCGTGGAAGCTAGGATTCTTTTGTTGGAATTTAGCAGGATCTGTTTCTGGACCCATTGGTTGTCCTTGTCCAGGTTGTGGAACACCTTGATCATTGTTGATTCGATTTAATAGATCGTCGATACGATGTTGTACTAGCTCTTGTTTGCCAGCCCAACGTGGGTCTGTTTTAAGTGCCGCTAGTTTTCTATAGTAGTCTCCAGCAGGACTCTTTTCTTTGGCAAGTTCTTCTTCAGTAGTACCAAAGAAACCTTCTTCCATAGGACCATACTGTCTCGATTGATTGCCGCCACTACTACCATCACTACTGCCACTAGCACTTACATTGTTGTTAGAACCGCCTGGTGCCTGACCGCCAACACTAATTTTACCTTGGTCTGCTAATGCTTTAATTTGTGATGCCGCATTTTGATCTACGGCTGTCATTACAGTCTGCCCTTGTTGGTTTGTAAGATTAGCTGTGGTGCCTTGTTTAATTTGTAATGGACCATCTTCTGCTAGGTCATGAGCCATGTTAGGATGTTGCATCATGACTTCATCTATTGTAAGTTTTTGATCGACATCGTGAGCAGGATAGATAGTCATGTATTCTGGATTATGCATGTGTTTGGCTTTGTGCAACCAAACTTTACATTCTTCTGCTGGCATAGGTTTAGAACGATGCATCTGACCGCTTTCGTCTACCATGGCAAAACGATACAGTTGTCCAGGATGTCCATGATTCTCTTTGATGTCATTAATTTTCATTGTGTTCTCCGAGGCTTAATTCAGCACTCTCTAGTTTATGTATGTATTTACGCAATTTTTCAATTTGTCCTCTAGCTCTGAGCAACTTAAATGCTAAGTTTTCTACGCTTTGCTCGCCACCTGTTTCTAGTCCAGCCTTGCGTAAGCGTTTAAGATCTTCCATGGCTTGTTTACATTTGTCTAATTTTCCACTACGTATGGCTCTGTTAATTTTACCAGCGTAATTACGTGCCTTGCTCTTGACATCTTTGGGATCTGTTGTAGGTTCTACATGTTCAGGTTCGCTGATCCACTTGTCGTCTAGTACGCTATAGATACCTGCACTATGGTGAACTTGGCTGGCAGGTTGTACATACAATTCTACAGGTATGCCCTGTATTTTTAAATCGTATGTATTGTTGTATTGACTTTTTTCAGCTGTGTATAATTCACTGCTGTTGACCACTAGATGTAAATCTATGTCGCTGTATTCACTATAATTATATCCAGCACTGGATCCACTTAAGGTAACATCTTTTAATTTTAATTGTGGAACTTCAAGATAATCTATAAAATGTTTGGCTATCTTGATCAGCTGATGACGTACTTCTTTGCGTAGATGATTATTGTCCCATAGCTTAGGGTTAAGCACATGGTGATGAGGATTAGGATCGATGTATAGTTCTTGAAACTGCATTCAGTATTTAACTGAATTACAAGCCTATGAACTTTAATATAGTTGGAAGATTGATCATGTTTAGCCAACCTGCACCTGCTACAAATGCCAGGACAGCCATGCCATACATCATTACTTTACTTTTGAGCGTTTGTAGTTCAGAAATCTTGTCAGCTAATTCTTGATGCTGATTAGTTTGAATTACATGCAATTCATCAGCATGTTTATAGTATTTGTCTGCATTTTGCCAATAAGCTGACTGCATGGTTTTTAATTCTTCCATAACAGTATCGCGAGTGCGATCTAAGCAGTCGTGCATGTCTTTAATGTCGTCTTTAACTTCACCAAGTTTTTCGTTGATGTTTTCAACTTTAGTTTCTAATATTCCTACACGCTCGGGTAGTTCTGCTAATTGTGCTTGTGCTAATTTTGTGGCCATCTCTAGGCTCTCCAATGTTGTAAGTCAAGTGCTCGCTCCGAGCCATGTGCCTATTGTATGATTGGTAATGTGCCTATATATAGATATTTTGCCTACAACTATATTTAATGAACTAGTCGATTATATTATACTGTCAGTTTATTTAAGATAAAACACTATATTTTTGCCAGGATCTTCGGGGTTGAAAACTGCATACTGTTGTGTCATATCCTCATTCAGTCCGCTGATATAAGGTACTAGTCTGAAATCTTCAATCAATCCAGCAACAGGATCTCCGTTGACTTCAAACAAACTATCTCGCTCTGTATAAAAATCAAAACGCCATACCCTTAATATCATATCTGTATCAAAGCCCACTACACGACCCCTAACTTCAATCATTTCAGGTCCTTGATTATAGGTCACATTGGCACGTATACCTAATGTTTGCAGTACCGTTTGAAAGTTTTGTTCTCTCCAACGATCTGCTTCCCGACCAGGTTCCGATTTATGTTGCCCTGTATGTGTGATATCGACTAGGGTATAGAGTTTATATTCCATTAATTACTTTCAAGCTGATGGTAATTCTGATTTCTTTACAAAGTTAGGATAATTTTTAATGTATTCGCCAAAACATGGATAGTTGGTATCATGTGTATATCCAGCTAATCCGTATTGTGCCAAAATAGGTACCATTGATTCAAGATCATCTGTGGCTACAGTACCAGCACCTTGTGTACCTTCTGGGCCCATCAAATAATATTGATATCTTGGTTTTTGTCCGCCGCCCGGAATAGCCACTGTGGCCTTGGCAAACGCTTCTTTAATTTCATCTAGTGTCATTTTTAACTCCTGTGTTAAACTATGTCTATATTTAACAGAGATAAAAAAGCCCACTTATAAAAGTGGGCTTAGTCTTCCCATCCCGAACAGGAAAAAACTATTGAGCTATTAAGCTGTTAATAGTGTTGCCGCTACTGAAGCACCTTGCATTGTCAACTGAGTTAGAGCAACTGTTGGAGCTGAATTAACTGCAACTGTTGTTGTACCAATTGGAGTTGTACCAGTTGTTGTACCTTGCAATGTTGCTACTGTAGCCAAGTTGTTAGCCAATTGAGCAACAATGATGTCAAATGTAGCTAAAACTGGGTATGCACTAGCTGTACCACCAAATACTTCAGTGTTACCTTGACCAGTTAATGCTGATGTGCTTCCACCAGCTGAGTTAGCTGTATCAATTGCGATACCAACTACGAAAGCTGATGAAAACTGAGAAACACCAGTTTGGTATGTGTTTGAACCAAATGAACTTGTTGAGTATGGTGAACCAACAAAGTAAATTTCAGCGTATTGTTGGATTGTACGAACAGCAACTGAGAAGTAGCTGTTAGCATCTTGCCAAGGAACAACTGAACCAGTTGAAACTGTTACGTTAGAGTTAACATATGGTGAAGAACCACTGTAAGCTGTTTGTTGAGCAAATGCAACACCTGGACCAAATACTGAGCTAGCTGAAATGTTGTCAGCATCTTGTGATTGTGTACCAGCGGCTGCCATTAAGTCTGGTGCGTTTGCGCCAGAAACAACAACTTTAACGAAAGCTAAGTTACGTGTACCGAAGTTACTGTATGTAATTCCGCCGTATGTGTCTTGTGATGTCATACGACCATAGTTGGCCGCGACGTATGTACCTAATAATGATGGCATAATATTTCTCCTAATCTACCATTCTGTTCGCACTCTGCGAACGGCCTTTCTAAAAGACCTTTGTATAATTATTTATAGATTTTGGTAAAAAACGGGCTGATTAGGCTGAAATTGAGATTCTATTGAGAATCCTTGCCTTCTTGAATACGCTTGATCCCACGCTTGAATTTGGCAGGATCACTGCCTTTGATACTGTTAATAAAGCGACGTTCTAGCTCGGCGGCTGTTTCTACGTCATAATTTTCGCGAATCATATCCAATAAGTTAATGGCACTTTGGATGATGTTTGAACCGCGGCTTTCGATAACTAAATCCGCATCACGGTTTAGTCCGATGTCGCTAAGTCCTTGTAAAATACTACGGGTGCTTTTTCGCATTGTGTTTCTCTATTCAACGTATTTATAGAATTTTACAGCCTCTTTACAATTAGATCAAATGTCTTGATTAATATCATGGTTTCTACTAATATGCTAAATATATAAGTAGAAACCATGATAAAGTTCTACTTATTTTTACACATACACTTTAAAAGGAACACAAAATGTTAAACACCATATCAAACTGGGTCAAAAACCTAGAAAATTCATTCAGTAAACCACAAACTTACGGTAGTGGGCTAGAGTACTACATTGTTAAAAACAACCCACAAAACGCCGCAGATGTAGATCGTCTAACCAAAGAATACGAAACTAATAGAAACACATTCTATTGGGCAAGGGGGCTTTAAAATGCGACAATTTCTTAAAGACTTCTATGAAATTATCAAAGCAGTACAACAAGCTCGTGCCGAAGCTGTACTCAAAGGTCAACACTGGATTTAATCAATGCGTACTACAGTTCGTCGTGTACTTCCACACGAGTATGCCAAATATCGTACGCACCTTAAATCTCTTGACGCAGAATCTAAGGTACTCCGCTTTGGTTACTCCACTAGTGACCAAATTATTGACCAACTTTGCGACAAGTTTGAAGCCCATCCTCACAAACATATTCTTTTTTGTATAGAGAATAGTCAGTTAGAATTTGTTGCTGTAGGGCATGTTAGCCTAGAAGGCGAGATGGAACTGGCTTTTTCAGTTCTCAAAGAGTATCAAGGACAGGGCATGGGAAACAGGCTAATGAAGCGTTGTATCCAATACTGCCGTACACACAACATACTTAAAGGCTGTATGGTGTGTCTAAGCACTAACAGTCGTATCAAGCATTTGTGTAGCAAATACGGTATTACAATGGAAAATGCGATGGGTGAAACACTGGCTACTATAGAACTGCCACACGCTGACGCCTATACTTATGTAGAAGAAGTTGCTGATAGAAATCTAGCAGTCATAGACTATATGAGCAAACGCATTCCTAAATTAGTTGCATTTGCGTAAAAAGAGATATATAATAATACTATACAGCAATGTATAGACAAACATACACACACAAGGAGAAAAATATGTTTAATCAAGCAATCGATACCATTCAAGCTGGTAAAAAGACAATCGTTAACACATTCGTTACCGATAAAGAAATCCAATCAAAATTGGTCACACTAATCGAAGCACAAACTAAGTTTTATCAAGGTTGGGTTGATACAACTCTAACACTTGCACAGACCTTAGTAGCCAATGCTAAAGATACAGTTTACAAAGGAGCAAAATAATGTCAGATTTTACTCCAAAACTACCAGAAGTTAAATTCAGCAAGAACGGCTACGAAATCCGTACAGACGTGTTGGCCATGGCTAAAGATGCTGTTATGGAAGAATACCACTCTAAATTCAAAGGCTGGGAAATGTCAGTTGCTCGTGATGAGAAAACTGGACAAGTTGTTACTCGAGTAGATATGCCAGAGTTTCCAGGTCTTGAAAAGATCATGGAAGCGGCTGAAAAGTTCTATGGGTTCGTGAACACGGGCACAAAGAAGTAAGCATAGCTTGTTCGCAAGGTAAGCGTTACATCCACTCAAAAGGCCTTGACGGGCCTTTTGTTTTGACTATATAATAGGTACATGCGCCTAAGGCTAAATGGTATAGCAAGGGTCTCTAAAGCCCGAGACAGCAGGTTCGATTCCTGTTAGGCGCACCATTTAAGGAAATTACTATGTTTATCGGATTAATGGGTGTGGCCAGCGACGGTACGCTGTATACACCAAGCGGTAATAAAATTTGCAAAGTGCCTCAATGGGCGGCATGGCGCATTCAAAGAGCCCAGCATTGGGTAGCCCAACTAACTTGGAGAAATTAAAAATGACACAATAGATTGAATATGCTTGTAAAGACCTAGTCTTCCACTTTAACAAGAAACATTTAGAAGACGAGACCATTCCAATGTGGGTCTTAAAATTTCATGGGGAAACATTGTATGTTAATCATGTAGACTGTCAGCTACCTTGGAGCACTAAGGAAACGCCTGATAATACGCATACAAAAGGTAGTATCAAAGTTAAGAACGCACTACTGCGTATTAACGATGCTAACCAAGCAACACTTTCTGAACTTACACTAATAGATAAATTTCGCCTGCGTAATCAAAAGCTAGGCATTACTCGTATCATGGCTCCCTATGGGTGTGCTATGCATAAAGCTCTCTTGGCTAATGAATACAAACATTCTCCACTTAAAACTATTCGTGGCGCTTGTTCCAGTAGTTTCGTTGTGTGTGATTTATTGAGTAAAAACGAAGTGTTACTGGCCAAAATCAAATACGATGACTGGCGAGAGCTTAGACCAAACGAAGGTTATTATCAGGATTACGACAATTTTAAAGGAGATATTCCTGTGGACTACGGACATCCTAGCACACCGTATGAGTATAGTTAACCTATACTTTCTTCGTCAAACAGTTCAGGGTGCTTCTTGCCCCAGTTACGCATAATTACTGCGGCTTCAGCGTTAGCTTCATTTTCTTGAGGACTACCAGTAGCACCTGCACCCTCATCATTGAGTTCTTCGTTAAGGTCTTGTTTGAAATGTACTAGTTCATGTGCTAGCGTACGGCATACATCCATGATGTGGCGATTCTTTACAGTTACATCGATATGCTGTTCGCCTGGCATATATCCACCAAAGCTCTTACGGTCAACACTAGTACGGCTATCAAAGATGAAATCAAACTTTGGTAACTTTTTAAGTTCTAGATGTTCAGCCGCAAACTTTACAAAATCGTGTAGGATTGTGTAAGTTGATCGCTTGTCTAAGCCTTCGGTTAATATTTCTCTTGCTTTCATAATTATTATTGAGCGTTGATGAAGTTGATGTAGGCTACACTACGAGCGGCACTAATCTTACCAATATGATTAGCCATCTAATTAACCCATCTCGCCCTGTTCACCGTCAATCATAACAGTTAAACCGGCAATTTTTTTAATAGCATCTAATTCGTCCACTGGACCGTTGCTAGGTTCGCCATTAAAGGCGTTGTCTTCCCCTGATGCTTTTTTAAGTATTTCTAATTTTTGTTGTAGTGGAGGAATCATTGTAGTGCCATCGGTTTCGTCTTCTTTGCCGTCACCTTTGTGCCAGTCCTTGCCCACTTTATGCAATTCTGCATGTGGCATTGAATTCTCTGGTTTACCACCATTGTCGCCAGCTTCTTTATCGTCTAATTCTGACGCAATATGGCGTAAAATGTCACTCATCTTCATAATTATTTCTCCGATGCTATATTTAGCTGTTAAATACATTACTATGATAAACAAAGAACCTTTCGAAAAACTAATTGCAACCCTAAAAGAAAACGGCAAATATCGTGTGTTTAACGATATTGTTCGCGAAACAGGCAAGTTTCCACAGGCCATTTGGTACGGCCCATATAACATTAAAACTATTGTTAATTGGTGCAGTAACGACTACTTGGGCATGGGTCAGAACAAGGTAGTCTTAGAAGCTATGCACACAGCCTTGGACCACACAGGATCGGGCTCAGGTGGTACACGTAACATTGGCGGTACCAGTCATTATCACGTTGCGTTAGAGCATGAGCTTGCTACACTACACAAGAAGGAAAAAACTGTGTTGTTTAGTAGTGCTTATGTTGCTAACGAATGGACACTAATTGCTCTAGCTAAGATTATTCCAAACATCGAATTTATTAGCGATGCTAACAATCATAACAGTATTATTGTAGGAATACAACATAGCCGTGCAGATAAAGTCGTCTTCAAGCACAATGACTTAGAAGATCTAGAACAGAAACTTAAGATTAGTTTTGCACAAGGTAAAACTCCTTGTGTAGTATTTGAAAGTGTTTACAGCATGGACGGTGATGTTGGACACGTTGCAGAGATATGTAAACTAGCAGAAAAATACAAAGCCATTACCTATATTGACGAGGTACATGCTGTAGGCCTGTACGGTACTCACGGGGGTGGTAAAGTGGAAGAACTTGGGCTTGAAGACAAGATTGATATAATCAACGGAACCTTGGGAAAGGCCTTTGGAGTCCAGGGTGGCTACATTGCTTGCGATAAGATTGTAGCTGACGCTATTCGTAGCGTAGCCGCTGGATTCATTTTTACAACGTCGATGAGTCCTGTAACTTGTAGCGGTGCAATGGCCGCTATTAAATGGTTAAAGGATCATCC
>Ga0316219_1000640_pt1 | contig 45108 bp, 33 predicted proteins | sample TBH18003PmetaG_FD_203635 | JGI IMG/M metagenome (GOLD analysis project Ga0316219, IMG submission 203635) | Freshwater microbial communities from Trout Bog Lake, Wisconsin, USA - TBH18003P | ecosystem: Environmental > Aquatic > Freshwater > Lake > Hypolimnion/Profundal zone | place: USA...
TTCATATTCATTTATTTATCTAACAAAATTAACGCTTTTTTCCCTCATCCATTGTTCAGCCCCATAATTTTTGGGGATAAATGCCTTTGCGGACCAGCGCCCTTATGCTATCCACGACAAAAGCCCTGTCTTCCTGGTAGGTCATTCCAAACCATTGTTCTTCGCAGGAAAGCACTTTAACCCCTGCCTCTCCCGTCTGGATCAGCAGGTTCACCACCGACGGGATATAAAATTCGGCCCTGGGGTTTTCATAATTTTTCCTGATGAATTCTTCAAACCCGGTTTTCAGGTACCTGAAAAAAGACGGTGTAAATCCCCAGCAATTCATTGAAACAGTTGAGTCGGGGGCGATAATAACAGGGGGTTCACCGGCTTCCCTGTATACAATTCCCTGGGCTGTTCTTTCAATATTGGTCCTTTCAACCACATCTGTAAGTTCACTGATTGCATTTGTACTGCATATTCCCCTGGAAACATATCCGAAGTCCGACAACGTCTTGTCCAGCCGGTAGCCTACCATGCAGTAATCATTTGTCCGCTCAGGAGTCCAGTTCTTATAAAAGCCGGCAATGGCCTGGTATGCTTTCCGTCCGTAAAAATCGTCGGCATTGATCACTGCAAATGGCCCGTCGATGCGGTTCTCTGCCATAAGCACGGCATGGCCTGTCCCCCATGGCTTCTGCCTTTCATCCGGAACCAGGATACCCTCCGGAACCATCCAGATCTCCTGGAACACATAATCCACCTCCACATGATCACGAAGCCTGTTGATGAACATCTCCTTGAAACCGGCTTCAAGGCTTTCCTTGATGATGAACACTACTTTGCCGAACCCTGAATTGATGGCATCATAAATTGAGTAATCGAGAAGAGTTTCACCGTTGGGGCCTATACGGTCGAGCTGTTTGAGCCCTCCATAACGGCTGCCGACACCGGCGGCGAGAATAAGTAAGGTTGGTTGCATGGTTCGAAATTTTATTGCAAAATTAGGTTATATTTTATTGTGACAGGCATGTTGCATTAACGGCTGTCGCTCGCATATCACACCGCCGCTTTCACTCGCATATTTGCAACGCTGCTACGGTGGCTGCGTCGCTCATATATGCCAATTGCCTGGTCCCATCCAGTTGTTATTCGCTCCTTGCACCTGATGCAGCTTTTGCAAAATGCTCATTCAAATAATGCGGCTTATGTGATATACTTCGCTTACTATAATTTCGCTTTTCGCTACCTCACTACTCGCTACCTCGCTACCTGATTTCTCGCTACCTGATTTCTCGCTACCTGCTTTCACCACTTTCTTATCTTATGTCCTCTCACCGCATAATACAGGATATATGCGTAGCAGGGCACCGCGATCCAGTAAGCCTGAGCCTGTCCGAATACATCGGCCAGCCTGCCATATGCCAGAGGTAACAAGGCTCCTCCTGCAATCCCCATGATCAGCAGGGATGAGCCAATTTTGGTGAATTTTCCAAGCCCGTCAATAGCCAGGGGCCAGATTGCCGGCCACATGATGGCATTGGCAAGTCCGAGCAAAGCGATAAAGAACACACTCAAATCAAACGGCAGGGTAAGAGAAAAATTCCCGATGCTTACCAGGAGCGAAGACTGGTAAGGTGCTTTGGTAGCTAGCAAAGCGCAGATGACGAAAATTATTCCGAATAAGGCAGAGGCTGCAAGCACGAATTCCTGTTTAAGGTATTTCGGGATAGTGATGATCCCGATGATATAACCGATGACCATGGCCGCCAGGGTGTAAGAAGCGAAATACTTTGCCTGCACGAAACCTATCCCCTGTGATTTACCGAAATTTATGATCGTGTCAACGGCAATAACTTCGACACCCACATACAGGAAGATCGCCAGGACCCCGAGGACAAGCTGCGGGAACTGGAAAATGCTGGTCTTGTTGTGATGTGATGCGGTGTCCTCAACTTCTTCGGCATCGGTATTGATATCCGGCAGGTTGGAATACCTCAGCAATACCGCCAGCAGAAAAAGGATCACCGCCATTATAACATAAGGCATGATGATCCTGCCGGCCAGGGCATTAAGCGTAAGGTTCCGGTTTATCTCATCAAGTGAGGCAAGATACTGCCTGTCAAACTTGTCCATGCCCGCCAGCACTATTGCGCCAAGGATAAGCGGGCTGATCACACCGGCAGTTTTGTTGCATATTCCCATAATGCTTATCCTTTTGGCAGCGCTTTCTATAGGCCCAAGGATGGTTACATAAGGGTTCGTGGCTGTTTGCAGTATGGCCAGTCCCGTACCCTGGATAAACAACCCGGTAAGGAAGAGCCCGTACATCCTGGTGTAAGCTGCCGGGATGAAAAGGATAGAACCAAGAGCCATTACTATTAGCCCGAGAGACATGCCGTTCTTGAACCCGACTTTTCGTAAAACGAAAGAGGATGGTATGGCCATCACGAAATATGAGATGTAAAATGCAAAGGCCACGAAGTAAGACTCAAAATTGTTCTTCTCGCAGGCCACCTTGAGGAATGGGATAAGGACTGAATTCAGCCAGGTAACAAATCCGAAGATAAAAAAGAAGATACCGATGATGAAGATCGAAAAAATGTACTGGGATTTGCCTGAATTCAGGGAGGCATTTTTTGGGGTCTGAGTCATTTGGGAGGAATTTCAACGCAAAAATAAAGGAATTCTGAATTTCACCAAATTATCCTATTTTTGTCGTAATAAGTACTACAGCAGAATGGAAAGCATGGCTGAGAAATTTAACATCCTGATAGTAGATGACAGGAAAGAAAATCTGGTTACCCTCGAAACCATCATCGAAAGCCCCGAACTGAACATTGTCAAGGCCCTTTCAGGCAATGAAGCTCTGGCACTCATGATCGAACATGAGATCTCGCTGGTGTTGCTCGATGTCAACATGCCGGGCATGGACGGATTTGAAACAGCTGAACTGATGCGCGGAAGCGAAAGGACCAAGAGCATCCCCATCATTTTCATCACCGCCACTTACCGCCAACCGAAACAGATCTTCAGGGGGTATGAAACAGGGGCTGTCGATTACCTGTATAAACCGCTTGATCGCAAAATTCTGCAAAACAAGATCAGGGCATATATCGATTTCTTCAAACAGAAGCATGCTCTGCAGATTGCAACCGTTACTTTGCAAAGTACCATTGCCGAACTCGACAAGGCAAAGAGAGCAGCTGAAGTGGCAACTCTTGCTAAAAGCTCATTCCTTGCCAATATGAGCCACGAGATAAGGACACCTTTGAACGGGATCATCGGCATGACCGACCTTATGCTGATGGACGAAGACCTTCAGCAGCATTATAAAGAACAACTGTCGGATATTAAGCAAAGTGGAGAATCTCTTCTTGAAATCATTAACGAGATCCTTGATATTTCTAAAATAGAAGCAGACAAGATAGAGATTGAGATCATTGAATTCAGTTTAAGGGAGCTGCTTGAATCGGTCATTCACCTGCTGTCGGTAAAGACCTACCAGAAAAACCTGGCATTCTTCTGTGAACATCCTGCCGATCTGCCCGACATATACCTGGGTGATCCGACAAGGATAAGGCAGGTCCTCATAAATCTCATCGGGAATGCCCTGAAATTTACAGAGGAAGGAAATATTTGTTTGAACATCAGTATTGTTGAACAAATTGAAACCGGTTACGTTCTGAAATTTACGGTAAGCGATACAGGTATCGGGATCCCGGCCGATAAGCTCGGGGTATTATTCGAATCATACAGCCAGGCCGATAAATCAACTACCCGCACATACGGCGGTACCGGTCTCGGCCTCACTATCTCCAGGAAACTGGTGGAACTGATGGGCGGAAAGGTCAGTGTAAGCAGCAAAGTCGGTAAAGGCAGCAGTTTCGGGTTCACCCTGCCGCTCCTCTGCCCCGACACTCCTGATCATTCTTTCATACTTGAATTACCCCCGGAAGTCCAGGGATCAAAAGTGATCATTGCAGATGCCGAGCCAAAGCATTCCCTGCAGATTGCTGAGTTCCTCACATCATGGGGGCTCAGGCCCGTCATTGTGAAATCCCCGGGCGAATGCCTGGAGGAGATAAAGGCAACAGGCAGGGATAGCGTAAAGGTGGTTTTCATTGATCATGCATTGCAGAATGGCAATGCTGAAAGTTTCTGCAGCAAGATCCTTGATGTCAGTCCTGAAGGGAAGAAACCCGAAAGGGTGGTAATGCTCAGTAATAAATCGGTGCAGGCCACCCGCAAACTGGTTTCGGAAGGTATCAGCAATTACCTTTTCAAGCCTGTACTGCAGATGGACCTTTTACATATGGTGGAAAGGCTCTTCGGGCTTGAAACAACACAACCAGCCACCGATTCCCGGGTCCTGTCCTTCAGTAAAACAGGGCCCAGGCTCAATATCCTGCTGGCCGAAGATCAGCCGATAAACCAGAGGATCATGGTTCAGTTGCTTGGAAAGAGAGGATGGGATGTGACTACTGCCAATAACGGCCTGGAAGCCATGCATAAAGCACATGCAACAGAGTTCTCCCTTATTCTCATGGATGTGATGATGCCCGAAATGGACGGCTTTGAAGCTACCCGCATGATACGGCAGGATACTGAAGGGAAGAATTTTAAGACGCCGATCATCGCCCTCACGGCCAATGCCATGAAAGGTGACAGGGAACAGTGTATTGCCGCCGGAATGAGTGACTATATCTCCAAGCCAATCAACCCGGAAGAAGTTTTCCAAATAATTGAAAAATATTATTCAAAGTGAAATCCCAAGGATTATGACAAACCCTAGCTGGATAAGGATCAAGCTTGCTTTTCAAAATTATGATTACAGCACCCTGAAAAATATTGGCATCGGTAAAACCCTGCTCCTGTATTTCCTTGCTATCTCACTTGTCCCCCTGTCAATCCTGAGCTATATTAATTTCAGGAATTATTATATGGGCCTCACCATCATGGCCAAGAAAGCCCTGTTCACCACTTCCCAGCTCAGGATCAATTATCTTAACACCTATTTCACCGACCTGAACAGTTATATCGAAGAAATGGCCAGGGACAAGGACCATATTTATTTCTTTGATCATCTCTCGTCATTCCCCGAGAAGAATAAAAAATCAAATACAGGGTCAGAAATCAGCAAATACACAGAATTTGAATCTACCCTCCGCACCGAAATACAGAAAAGCTGGATCCCCGACGGCATTCATAACATTTACTTCATCGACCTTAAAGGGAATATCGTTTTTGAGCTTAACCAGGCGGATGATTTCGGGAAGAACCTGTTCACTTCCGATCTTTCCAGGACAAAGTTTTCAAGGATGACCAAAAAAATCATCTCCGACGGCAAATCCCTGTTTTCTGACCTTGAATTCTATCCGCCAAATAGCCAGACTGCATATGGATTTCTTGGCTGCCAGGTGAGAAACCAGGAAGGAAGGAAAATAGGAGTCCTTGTCATGCAGCTTTCTACCGAAAAAATTGACAAGATCATCCAGTATGGCGTTGGGTTCGGGGCTTCCGGTCATGTGTACATCGTGGGCGTGGATATGGTTATACGCTCAAACAGCACCATCAGCGGGGTCAGTCCGATCCTCAGGGTTTCGGAGGTAAATGAAAAGACGAGTACCTGGCAGCAGTATAAAGCCAATAACCTGATCCTGAAATCGGACGGGAACCCGATACGTGAGGAGGTTACCATATATCCCACAAGTGCAGGCAAAATCGTTATAGGCATTTACAGGAACCTGGACATCATTGAGGAATTAGGAGTGAACTGGGCCCTGGTAGAAGAGATCGACCAGGGTGAAGCGCATGCCATTGCCCAGGAGTTGTCATTCTTTGCCAAGGTCGCACTGATCGTGACGACCATGGTGGTTTTCATCCTGTCAATCCTTGTCACAAGGAGGTTTGTAAATCCCCTTAAAGTCCTTTCGGAATGGGCCAAGCAGGTCGGAAGCGGACAGCTGATCATCCGGGATGTCAAGGTCTCAAAAGACGAGGTTGGTGAAATGAAAGACCAGTTCATCCGCCTGGTCATCTCGCTTAAATCCATGTCGGACGTAAGCCAGGCCGTTGCGCTTGGCGATTACAGCAAATCGGTACAGATACGGAGTGAAGATGACATCCTTGGCAAGTCCATGAACCAGATGGTCGAAAGCTTCAAGAATGTCGTGAAACAGGCCAGGTCTATCGCCAGCGGGGATTATTCTTCGAATATTGTACCGAGGAGCGACAGTGACACCCTAGGGATTGCACTTTACGAGATGACCAACAGGCTGCGCGAAGCCCATATAGAGATCTCATACCAGGACTGGCTTAAGACCGGGCTGAACGAACTCGGGATTAAGATATCCGGAGAAAAAAAGATAAAGGAATTATGTGAGGAGGTGGTTACTTTTCTCAGCCATTACCTTGAAGCCCAGATCGGGTTGCTGTATACTCATGAAGATGATAAGCTCCTGCACCTTTCTGCTACTTTCGCTTATTCGGGTGATCCTTCTGCAGCCAGACCACTTGCGCTTGGAGAAGGGCTGATTGGACAGGTTGCCAAGGAAAGGAAGAAAATGATGTTCTTCTCCGCTTCCGAGGCTCTGCCCAATGTGATTGTAGGCCCCGACAACCTGCAGCCTCAAAACTTCGTCCTCGCCCCTATCGTGTTTGAAAACGTTCTTTCGGGAGTGATCGAGTTGGGTTCATTCAGGCCTTTCGACGAACAGAAGCAGAAATTCCTTGAAACATCCCTTGAGAACATTGCAGTTGCATTGAATACATCCCGTTCAAGAGAGCGCGTGGTTCAGCTTCTCATGAAGACCCAGGAACAGGCCAATGAAATGGCCCACCAGAAAGAAGAACTCAGGCAGATCAACCAGGAACTTGAAGAACAAACCAAAGCCCTGCGTTTATCGGAAGAAAGCCTGCAGCACCAGCAGGAAGAACTCCGCGTCATCAATGAGGAACTTGAAGAACGTACCAAGGTATTGGAACTGCAACGCGATGACATCCGCAAGAAAAACGAAGCGCTTGAACTGGCCCAGGAAGAGATACGGCAGAAAGCCGAAGCTCTTGAGATCGCCAGCAGGTATAAATCGGAATTCCTGGCGAATATGTCGCACGAGCTGAGGACGCCACTCAACAGCATCCTGGTCCTGTCGGAAATCCTTGCTTCCAATAAAAACGGGGTGATGACAAAGGATGAAATTGAATTTGCAAAAATCGTTCATTCGTCGGGAACTGACCTCCTCGAGCTCATCAACGACATCCTGGATCTTTCCAAAGTCGAGGCCGGGAAGATGGAGCTGGAAATTGAATCGGTGAGTCCTGAAAACATACAGGATTATGTGGTCCGCACTTTCACCCCCTTCATGCAGTCCAAAAATATCGAGCTGAAGACAGTCCTTGAAACTGACATCCCTGAGTCGATCGAGACAGATATCCAGAGACTGCTCCAGATCATTAAAAATCTCATGTCGAATGCGATAAAATTCACGGAGCAGGGCAGTGTGACCCTTAAAATTGCAAGGACAAAATCGGGCACCCGTTTTAATAACCTATCCCTGAATACAGGGAATACCGTGGCAATCATGGTGATCGACACAGGCATAGGTATCCCTGATGATAAGAAGCATGCTATTTTTGAGGCATTTCAGCAGGCCGACGGAACGGTAAGCAGGAAGTTCGGAGGCACAGGCCTTGGACTTACCATCTCGAGAAGTCTTGCACGCCTGCTCGGAGGCGAAATCCAGATGAACAGCCGGGTTGGCGAAGGAAGCACCTTTACAATATATATTCCTGTTAACTATCCCGCTCCCCGCACCGGAACAGAGGAACCACTGGAACATCCACCGGTCACCTATAAAAAGCAGGTTGATGAAGTGATTGAAACTCTGCCGGCCATAGAAGAACATCAGAATGAAAGCTCAGGCTTTCTCCCCGATACGGTTTTCAAAGGGAAAAAGATCCTGGTGGTGGATGACGATATGAGAAATGTGTATGTGCTTTCAAAGATCCTCGAAGAGAAACTTGTTGAAATCGTTATTGGCCGTACAGGAAAAGAAGGCCTTGACAGATTGCAGCAGCATCCCGATATCAATCTCGTTATAATGGATATCATGATGCCTGAGATGGATGGTTACACAGCCATGCGGCTGATCAGGAAAGAAGAGAGGTTTGCCTCCCTGCCTATTATTGCGTTAACCGCCAAAGCCATGAAAGGCGACCGTGAGAAATGTATTGAAGCCGGCGCCAATGATTATATGTCGAAGCCGGTGCAGACCGAGAAACTGCTCAGCCTTCTGAGGGTGTGGCTTCAGAAGTAGGCAGCCCGGTATTTTCCGGCAAGGGTTCAACTGTTGAAGATGGTGAGTGTTCAACCCCGGCATCTTCCAGAAAATTCTTTTTCTTGTGCTTCAGGATCTTGCCATCCACTATAAATACGATGGATTCTGCAATGTTGGTCGAATAGCCTGCAAGCCGTTCTATAGAGGTAAGAACGACGATAAGGTTTGTGGCGACCACGATGACCTCGGTTTTATGCATCATCTCTTCGATGATCCTTGCTGTCACCGCCTCAACTTTTTCCTCGATCGCAGTGGCAAGCAAAAAAATGTCTTTAACAAAGGTCGTATTCTTTGAATTCAGGATGGTGATCACGTCATTAACGATCATATCGGTCATATTCACGATCTCTTCGATGTGAAGTTCCTGGAGGATGGAAGGGTATTCACTGATCCCTTCGATCTTCTGTGCAATAACCACGGCATGGTCACCCATCCGTTCCAGGTCGTTGTTCATCCTCAGCGATGACATGATCAGCCTCAAATCAGTGGCAACAGGCTGAGTGAGGGCAAAAATATTCTGGCATAGCTTGTCAATCTTATTGTCAAGCTTATCCACTTTTCGGTCCTTCTCGATGATCTGCCTGGCCAGTTCGTTGTCACCCCTGAGCAGGGCGTCGAAGGCATTATGCACCTGTTCGGCGACCAGGTTACCCATTTTAAGTATCCGCTTTTTTAGCTTTTCCAGTTCAAGTTCAAAATGACGTTCCATGTTTGTTGTTTTTTGTATGTGGACAGCATTATCCCGAATCAACCAAACCTGCCGGTAATGTATTCTTCGGTATGTTTTAAATCCGGTGCAGTAAATATCTTCCGGGTTTTGCCGAATTCGATCAGCTCGCCCAGGTAAAAAAATGCCGTAAAATCACTTACCCTGGCGGCCTGTTGCATATTATGCGTAACGATCACTATGGTATAACTCTTTTTCAGTTCGAAAATAAGTTCTTCTATTTTACCTGTGGATATCGGATCGAGTGCACTGGCGGGCTCATCCATGAGAATGATCTCCGGTTCAACAGCCAGGGTCCGCGCAATACACAGCCTCTGTTGCTGCCCCCCCGACAATCCCAGGGCAGAATCATTAAGGCGGTCTTTCACCTCATCCCAGATTGCCGCATTTTTCAGGGATCTTTCCACAATCTCAGTTAACCTCTTTTTATCATTGATCCCGTTTATTCTCGGGCCATAAGCAACATTTTCAAAAATTGATTTTGCAAACGGATTGGATTTCTGGAAGACCATGCCGATCTTTTTCCTGAGGTTTACAACATCGATCTTCTTTTGGTAGATATTAAGACCGTCAATTAAAATCTCCCCGGAGACGCGTACGTTTGGAATGAGATCATTCATCCGGTTCAGGCTTCTCAGGAAAGTCGACTTCCCGCAGCCCGAAGGGCCGATGAAAGCAGTAACTTCTTTCTCGGGGATCTGCATGCTGATTGAATTCAGGGCCATTTTCTGGCCGTAATACAATGTGAGATCCCTTGTTACAATTTTAGCGTCTTTCATAATTCAATTCATTTCATTCTTCTTCTCAGTCTCGACCTGATCAGCACCGCTGTAAGGTTCAGCGAAAAAGTCAGCATGAGCAGCACAAGGGTGGTGGCAAATTGTATAGGCATGGTCTGGTCTACGTTCGACGACTGGGTCGACATCACGTAGATGTGGTAACCGAGGTTCATGAACTGGTCCGAAACAGAGGTGGGAAGAGTGGCGAGGTAATAGGCTACACCGGTAAAGAGTATGGGTGCGACTTCTCCTGCCCCGCGGCCTACCGCGAGAATAGTCCCGGTCATGATACCTGAAATCGATCCGGGAAGGACTACCTTCTTTATTGTTTGCCATTTGGTAGCGCCCAGGGCAAGGCTTGCTTCACGCAATTCCCTCGGCACTGTCCTTATCGCCTCTTCCACCGAAACAATAACTACAGGAAGCGTCAGCAAGGCCATGGTGAGGCTTCCCCAGAGCAGGTTCGGCTGGGCCCATTTAAGCTGCCCCCCCAGGAACCAGTTGTCCATTCCGGCTCCCACGAACTTGATGAAAAAACCCAGGCCGAATAAACCAAAGATGATTGAAGGGACTGTTGCCAGTGTTCTTACCGCAAACCGGATGGTCTGTGCGATCCAGGATTTCTCATGTGCATATTCGGTGAGATAAATGGCGGTGATCGTCCCAAACGGAACAGCTGCTATTGCCATGATGATGACAAGCAGTGCAGTACCATAGATAGCCGGGAAAATGCCCCCTTTCATCATTCCTTCTTCAGGAAAGGTCGTGAGGAACTTCCAGCTCAGGGTATCCTTTCCCCCGATAATGGTGACGACGAGGATAATTACAATTATACCCAGGATCAAAATGACCGACAGGGCTGAGGCGGTAATGATTGAACCTCCGATGATCTTATTTTTCAGCCTGATTTTCATTTCCCCTGAATTTTTTTAACCAGTTTGCCTTTAACGTAAAACTCGGCAATTGCATTGATTGAGAAATTAAAGATAAACAGCATGGAACCTATAAGGAAAAGGACCCCGTAATGCATATCCCCGAAGACCACTTCGGCCATTTCCGCCCCAATTGTTGCAGCCAGTGTGCGAACCGATTCAAAAGGGTTCAGACCGCTCAATGCAGCGTTCCCGGTTGCCATCAACGCGATCATGGTTTCCCCGAAAACACGTCCGACTCCAAGTAAAACTGCTGCGAAAATTCCCGGCGTTGCGGCTGGCAGCGTAACAAAAACTGCGGTCTGCCATCTGGACGCTCCAAGGGCAAGGCTCGCTTCCTTATATGATGCAGGTATCGCAGTAAGCGCATCTTCGGTGATGGTATAGATAACAGGAATGGAGGCAAGAGCCATCGCAATCCCTCCTACAAAAGAATTCAGCCTTGTTTCATAACCAAAGAGGTTCTGAAGGAAAGTGGCCATGACCATGAGCGCAAAAAAACCTATTACCACCGAAGGAAATCCTGCGAGTAATTCTATCGAAGGCTTGATCCATTCCCTTAACCAGGACGGGGCAAATGAAGAGGAGAACAATGCTGCAAAAATAGCGATGGGAGCGGCAAACAACATCGCGATAAGGGTCACTTTGAGTGTACCCACGAACAGCGGTATCAGCCCGTACCTGGGATTCTCCGAAACAGGGAACCATTCATTGCTGAACAAACTGCTGAGGGAGCCCTCATTGTCTTCACCTTCGGAGGGCCTCAGGTTTGCTTCCTGGTTCACCTCATCCGCAGTCAAAGCAGAATCTTTTACAACTCCATATGTTTCAGGTTTATCTGCTGATGCCACGGGCTCAGCTCCGGAATATGTTTCAGGTTTATTCTCTGCCGCGGAACCACCATAGCTTTCCGGTTTGTTGCCGGCCGAGGCCTTTTGCTCTTCAATTGTTGCCTTTGGCCTGTGTTTAAATGCCGGCAGGCTTTCCCTGAATACGAAAAAGAAGATCAGGATGATCAGGGCAATCGAGAGAAATGCAACCGAAGTGATCAGTTTCTCGGCAAAAAATTCTGAAAATCTGAATTTCTTCCTGAGGGATTCGGCGGTAAAACTTAAACCGGGTGTTGCCTGGTCGGAATTCATTACTGTCTTTTTAAAAGTGATTGGCAACATTTTATTAAGGCAGGTATCTCCTGTAAAAGAAATTTCTTTTCTCAGGATTCCAGGGGGAAGATGATGGTGAATGAAGTCCCGTTTTTTTGCTCAATCTGCAGGCTGGCTTCAATCTGTTTGACAAGGATGTCGACGACCTGCAACCCCATGGTCTTGCTGCCTTCCATTGTAAACCCCTCCGGGAGACCGGCCCCCGAATCTGAAATGCTGAGGGCGTATGAGTTGCCTGAAGAGTGTTTCTGCAAAACGATGGATATTTCACCTTCGGAATTGCCGGTAAACGCATGCCTGTATGCATTGCTCAGCAATTCATTGAGAATCAGTCCAAGCGGAATTGCTGTTTCAATGTTAATAATTATCGGCTCAAGCTGGTAATTCAGGTGAACATTCATCCTCCCGTAAGTCGCTGATATCACAGAAGCAACCGACCTCACATAATCAGGAAAGGATATCCTTTCGAAATCTTCAGAACGGTAAAGCATCTCATGTACAAGAGCCATGGTTCTTATCCTCAGTTGAAGATTGGTAAGTGATTGTTTAAACTCTTCATTCTGGCTTTGCGATTTCTGCATATTAATCAGGCTGACCAGGATCGCGAAATTATTCTTTACACGGTGATGTATCTCCCTCAGGAGATTTTCTTTCTGCTTTGTTCCTTCAACAATTCCCATTTCTCTTTTTTTAAGTTCCTGAATATTTCTGGTTACCGAAACAAATTCCCTGAAATCACCGGTCTTCTGGTCAAATACCGGATTAATAGTGCTTTCAACCCAAACCGGTTCATTTTCCTTTTTCTTTGCAAGGAAAGCAATGGAATGGGGCCGACGGGTCGAGACAGCCTCGTTGAGCTGCTGCTTAACGTAATCTGAATACCCTTTGAACACCAGGTCTGATATGCCCACTGTTGTCAGTTCCTGTGGTGTATATCCAAAGATTTCAGAGGCCGCAGGGGAAGCATAGGAGAAATTATAGTTTTTATCAATCCTTGTTATCAGGTCCAGTGAATGTTCGGCAATGAACCTGTACTGTTCATCCTTTTCAACTGTTTTTTTCTGAACGAGTTTCCTCTCAGCCACTTCATGCTGGAGTTTGATGTTAAGATGTTCAATGTCTCTTTTTGATCTCCTGTGACGAAGATTGATCCTCACGATAATGCTTACCGCGATAAGAACTGCCAATACTATAATTGTTAAAAGAAATTTGAAAATTTTTTCATTTCCTATCAGGGATTTCTGAACAGTATTCTGACGCTCAAGCTGCTTATTGCCTTCTTCTAAGACCTGCAGGTTTTGCCCTGTCCTGATAACACTGATATCGGTATTCAGCCTCTCGGTAAGTATGCTGTCATTCATAGCAACCATCAGCTTATAATTCTCCAGGGCTTTCTCCATGTCACCTTTTCTGCCATAATATTCGTACAGAACCCGGTACCCGTTTTTCATATAATAAAAACGATTATTACGTTTTGCTTCCGCCAGGCCTCTATCCATGTAATATAAGCCTGAATCGGACTGGTTCACATTGAAAAAATCTCCTGCAATATTGATAAACGAACTGTTCAGGGCGTCATTGTATTGTCCTTTTTTCCTTGCAGCAAGGGCTTTTCTGTTGAAGTATAATGCCTTGGAATAATCTTTCCGGAGATCATAAATATGAGCCATCCTTGTATACATAGTGCCTGCAACGGCAGGGTTAAGCGAGTCGGCAAACAATGAAATCGAATCATAGATCCTGACGACATCCGAAAATCGTTTCTGATCCAGGTAGATTCCTCCCAAAGACAAATAGACCCCGAGGATTTTTTGACGGTCATTGATCTCGTTGTAGTATTTCAGGCATTCCATGTAATAATCCAGTGATTTCGTGGTATCTTTCTGTTCACGAAAAATATCGGCCATTTTCTCGAGGAAGAAACCTGTTATCTGGCCGTCCTTTTTTTGCCTCGACAATTCAAGTCCATTCTTGCAGGTATTCAACGCATTATCATAATCCTTAAGATAGAATTCAACCGGAAAGATTGATTGGTGAGCATTCAATAACCCGGCTGTATCCTTTAAGGAAGTGAAAAGCTGGGAGGCTGTCAGGAGAAAACGAACAGCTGCTCCATATTTTCGCTTATACACAAAATACTGCCCAATTTGAAGATATCCTTCGGCTTTTCCCAGGGTGTATGAGAGCTTCATCGAATATTTTAAGACATCATAAGCGATCGGGAATTTTTCTTCAGGCCTGAGATCAGCTTTCCTGAGTAAGATTATCATTTTATTTAAATTGCGGATGGCCGTGTCCTGTGGCTCATCGCCGCTCACTTTGCCACTTTTTGCAAAAAGCACGGATGGCAGGAAAACTGCGATAATCAGGAAGCAGAAAGATAAGCGGCGAGGTAATAAATCCATTCCCATATGCTGATCACAACCTGTCAAAATTAATAAAAACCCTTTAACGCCTAAGTAATTTTACGGTTTTTAAGGAGCAGGCTGTTACTTACAACCGATACGGACGAGAAAGCCATAGCAGCCCCGGCGATCATAGGATTAAGCAGGAATCCTGTAAAAGGGAACAGTATCCCGGCAGCAACGGGAATGCTCAGAACATTATAAAAAAATGCCCAGAAAAGGTTCTGACGGATAGTTTGTACGGTTTGCCGGCTGATCTTTAATGCCATAACCAGCTTTGCAAGGTCTCCTTTGAGAAGTATGATCTGCGCCGATTCAATGGCAATATCCGTTCCGGTGCCCATGGCAATACCTACATCAGCTAAAGCAAGAGCAGGAGAGTCATTGATGCCGTCGCCCACCATTCCGACTTTCTGTCCCGATGCCTGTTTCTGTCTTATATATTCTGATTTTTCAGCGGGCGAAGCTTCCGCCTTGAAATAATCTATGCCCGCTTTGGATGCGATCTGTGAGCTGATGGCAACGCTGTCACCCGAAAGCATATGCACTTCAATACCCATTGCTTTCAATTCTTTCACTGCCGGAGCCGACCCGGGTTTGATACTATCGCTGATAGCGGCAACAGCCATGACAGTCTGGTTACGGGCAATGTAAACCACCGAAAATGCCTGTTTCCTGATCATCTGGCTGTACCCAAGAAGCTCCTCTGATACTGAGCAACCGTTTCCTGCAACGTAGGTAGGACTGCCGATATGATAAAGATAATTACCGTAATAGCCGGATACTCCTTTCCCTGTTATACTTTCAAATCCTTCAACCGTATTGCCGGCGGTGGGTTCAGTATTGAAATATTCTATAAGAGCCCCGGCATAAGGGTGTTCCGAACGCCTTTCAATGGCTGCAACTGCTGCAGAAATATCGGTTTTTTTTTCGGTGATCCCGGGTTCGCTTTCATCCCATTTAATCTCGCTCACCGTGGGTTTTCCTGTTGTTATGGTCCCGGTTTTATCGAGAACAATAAGATTGACCTTGCAAAATGATTCAAGACTACTTGCATCCCTGATCAGTATCCCGTGCTCAGCGGCTTTTCCCAGGCCGACGATGATTGCCGTTGGTGTTGCAAGGCCAAGTGCACATGGACAGGCGATGATCAGAACGCTTACTGCAGTTGTGATAGCATGGGTAAATCCCAGACCGGGGAAAAACATAAGCCAACTGAGAAAGGTTACAACAGAGATTATAATGACTACCGGGACAAAGACCGAAGCGATGCGGTCGACTGTTTTCTGAACCGGGGCCCTGCTCCCCTGTGCTTCCTGCACCAGCCTTATGATCTGGGCCAGTACTGTATGCTCTCCCACTTTTTCGGCAACCATAAGCAGGCTCCCCGTCTGGTTCATGGTAGCGCCGATCAGCTGGTCACCGGTCTTTTTTACAACAGGAATGCTTTCACCGGTGATCATACTTTCATCGATCAGGCTTTCGCCTTCCGTAACATGCCCGTCAACAGGGATCTTTTCGCCAGGCCGGATTAAAACAATATCCCCTATCCTGACCTTTGATATCAGGACTTCTTTCTCTTCTCCGTTCCGTATCACCCTGGCGGTTTTCACCCCAAGGTTGATCAGCTTCCTTATTGCAGTTGATGTTTTTGACCTTGCCCTTTCCTCAAGGTACCTCCCAAGTAAAATGAAGGAAATGATCACTACTGCTGCTTCGTAATAGATGTTCGATCCCATCACCATCGCTTCATGGGCCTTGGGGAATATGGTATTATAAAGGCTGAATAAAAAAGCTGTACCGCTGCCCATGGCAACAAGAGTGTCCATATTGGTTGAACGGAACCTTGCCCGCTTGAAGGCTATGACGAAAAATTCCCTTCCGAACCAGAACATTACAGGGCATGATAAAAGGAGCATGATCCAGCTCCTGTATGGCAGGCGGGGTAAAAACATCGAAATGATGAAGACCGGTAAAGCGAATGAAAAGGAGGCAATGAGGTTGATCCTTGCCTGCTTCAAACGCCAGGCCTCACGTGCGTCCTCATCTGCCATCAGATTTTTATCAGTAATAAGACGGTAGCCGATTTGAGAAACAGCTTCCTCAAGCTTCTTAACCGTTGCTTTTTCAGGATCAAATTCGACCAGCACCGTCTGGTTCGCGAAGTTCACGTTGGCCGAACTGACACCATCCACGGCCGATAGCATGCTGTTCACGCTTGCTGCGCAGGCAGTGCAGGACATACCTTCAACTTTATATATTTCCTTGATTGCTTTCATCAGGTATAGGTGTGGGGAAAATTAATGTCAGAACATGCTCCATCTCCGGGAATAACGAATTTAAAAGCTCCTGATTACTTTTCAGGATTTTAATCCCGAGCAATTGCAGGTGCATCTGGTATTCCTTGTCGAGGGTTTTCCTTTTGCGCAGGAAATTTGCAATATCTTCCATCAGAACCTGGTTGTCGTGCCAATTACCGATTAGTATCTCGGTTTGGGTAAGACCCTCCAGTATTGCCTTCTGTTTATCATCCCTGAAAACCAAAGAAACCAGGGATAATATGGTAACCATGGATTTCAGATGTTTCCTGATTTCGTGAATATGTTCGGGATTGGAAGGATAATTACGAAGCAGTTTTATTCTTTTTCCCTTTTTCAGGATGAATTTCTCTGTCCTCGCTTTCAGGGTTGAAATTTTTATTTCCCCGCATAATTTTTTTAATGAACGCTCCGACTTTTTTAGCTTCTTCTCGTCAAAATCCTGGACGATTCCCATGAATTGTTTTGAAAGTTTATTTTCCCTGGCTCGCAGGTACCTGATAAACAATCTCCTCCCCTTTGTTTCTGGTCCATACCTGAGAATTACCATCTGGTTTACCTGCAACTCCCTGATTTTTCCGGAAAAGCTGAATAATTTCCTGAACACATCGAAAGATTCCTGGCTGAATTTCTCAGGGTTAAGCATTTCGAACATCTCCAGGATGGCATTGATCCTTTTCATGTCGACCCGCGTATTGTGGATGTCCTTTTCGCTTCCGGTAATGCTTGCCATGTATAGATTGGAGAGAAAAGAAGCGGTTCTTTTCTTATAAAACCTCCAGTAAAATTCACGGACTTTTGAAGAAGTCATCTGCTGGCCGGATTATTACCCTGTTTTAGGTTTGTTTGTTGCATCGGCTGCTTTGGTTCTTGTTTCTGGTTTTGCTTCAGGAACCGCTATTTCATGGGGTGCGGATTCATCAGGAGGCGGAGAATTAACCGCAAGCTTATAATGTTTATATACTTTGTCAAGTTGCTTCAGCAAGGCAACTCCCTGTTTAGCCTGTCTTTCTTTGCGTTCCCATGAAACATGCATGTCAAGCATGTCTTTCATCATGATGTTCCTGTTGTTTTTCCAGGTACGCAGGGCATTGATCAGGACTGTAGGGAATTGAGATTTTAAAATCGAATACCGTTCCCTTGTCTGCAGCAGTTTGATCCTCTTCAGATGCTGCTCCATGCCTGAAGCAGCTCCCGGATTCCGGCCTTCGGTAAGTATGATCATTTTCTTCAGCCTGTTCTCCATGATCCCTGAGAGGATCCAGATAGCTTCGGTGTAAAACCCGTTTTTCATTGCATTGCCGGCAGCAATGGTCATTTCCCTGACTGTCTTACCTGGTTTTTTAAATTTCCCGGCTTTGATCTTCATGTAGTAAATTTTTTCCTGTGATCAACTCCGTTTCAATGAAAAAAAGAGTAATCAACAGGTGTAACGTTAAAACTTAGGGTAAATATAGGCATTATTCCCGGATTCGTAATAAATGCCTACTTTTGCCGTTGATTTCATTGAATATAAACGATTGCCTGTGTTACGATTTTCCGGTTTTGTAAGTTTAATCCTTTTAATAGGTGTGTTGAGTTGCACCAAGAAAGCTGAGAATACTGTTTTATCCTTTAATTCACTGATCGCCGGTGGTGTGGGCCTTGGATCGGCTACTGCTACCAATGTTCCCTCGAACGCCACTATTATTGCCACTTTTACATCGGCAGTCAATCCTGCCAGTGCAAACAGCGACAATATTGAGCTTTTACGTGCTTTTGACTCTTTAACAGTTGATATGACGATTACTGTAAATGGCAACACGATCACAATGGTTCCCAAAACCGACCTGGGCAGCGGGATCAATTATACCCTTACTTTTTCAAATATCTATGGTACAGACGGCACCATTATGAGCTATCTATGGAGATCCTTTACAACCGGTGGCAACTGGGGCCCCCCGGGACTGGTAGCTTACTGGAATTTTGAAGGAAACACTTATGATCAGCAAAAGAATTATACTGTGAGTTCAGTCATTGACCTTAATTATGTAAAATCTTTGAGAAATTCCCTAGGGCAGTGCGCTGCATTTAACGGAACTTCGACACTGATTCAGGTTGCCAATGCTGATCAGTTGCTGAATACCAACGATTTCACCCTTTCGTTCTGGGTCAAGGCAAATTCTCAGTACCAGATAGACTCCCTGGGTAACCCAAAAAGTCAAATGGTTTTAGGATTGGGAGATTATAAAGGGTTTGAATTTGAGATAGCATCAGATTACAGATCCTGCTCACTCGTTGCTTCCTATGCTCTTTCTGACGGCACTACAGTTTCCGAGGAGATGTCTTTTGCCGGTGATGGAAAAACACAAACAAACGGGGGTTTGCCCGGCTGGATCTATTGTGCTGACCTCACGACTGAAGGAGGCGTTGCAAACCTGATGAAAGATAAATGGGCTCTGGTGGCATTTACCTATAAAAGCTCCACCAGGATAGGCTCACTTTATATCAATGGAGTCATCATGAAACAGCAGGACTTCAATCAATGGCCTTCAGGAGATCCTGCCAGGACCATAACAGGCATGAAATATGGCGGCAACGCTCCCCAGCAGGAGAATATATTAGCTATGGGTTTTTTCCATTCGGCAGGTTCGGAAGCATATTCAGGAACATCCTGGGGGAATTATTACTCTCCCTATGCCGATCATTTCAGGGGGTATCTGGATGAACTGAGGATCTTTCACAGCGCTCTGACTAGCGCCGAGGTATGGCAGATGTTCCTTATCTCCAAACCTTATTAATCCTTTTCTTCCACCAGTACTTTAATACCTCTCATCACTTTTAATGGAGTGTCAACGATGACCATGTTGTACAGCCAGGAAGGTACGCTGCCACCCGGGTCAACAAAGCCTTCGAGTACAGCCGTTACCGTATTTTTACCGCTTGGTTTGAGTGTCCATTTCTGCCAGTAATTCCTGATCCTGACAATTCCCTGACGTTCTGGGACTACATCAAGCAAGGGCTTCGCAGAAACTTCCTTCTCGCCGGTTATCGGGTCAATGGATATTTTGGCTTCAACACAAAGATCCCTGTCATTCAATGGCCAGGGTACATGATATAAAAGATAATACTTGATGTCCCTGTCGGGTTCTTTTGATATCACCCTGATCTCCCTCACATTTTTATCCCACCAGCTTACATTATCCACATTCCCGATATACAAAGAGAGTTTTGCCATGGTAGTATGAAACACCGTTTCTCCTTTAAAGCACTTAAAAGATGAATTCTCGGCTTTCCGTGTGTATATTTTAATACCGTCTTTCTCTTTATTGAATTCCCATGCCTGGGAATAAAGTCCTGAACCAATCAACACCATTACCGAAACAACAAGGAACCTGAACTTATTACCGGGTTTTATTCTTACCAACTGCCTCTTCACGTACGAAATCTTAATGTAAATTTTCTGCAAAGTAACATCATTCTGCTTAATTATGATTGGACGATTTACGATTCCCGAATGAATTGATGGAATTACGATTTGCGAGTTGAATATCTTAAATCGTTGATCGTCAATCGGAAAATTCAATCGTAACTCTAACCTCGTCCATTCGTAAAATATTTTTTTACTTGTCAGGGCTTGAGCATTTTTATAAACACACCTCCCACCACCGACCTGGCCTGGAACCCAACCTGCTTTCCGGTCTTTGTATCATACCAGTCGGTCATGGGAACACGGTCGGGAGTTTCATCCAGGAACTTATGCACAGGGGTGATAAGCATATTAAAATCTGTTTCATTACCGGCCAGGGTAGCAGTCCATAAGATCCAGTCAAGCTTGGTATAATCCTTACGGTTATCAAGAGGAAGACCATAAATATTTAGTTTCGTCTTATAATACTTTATTTCCTGTTCAGCGATTGAAGGATCAAACAGTTTCAGCCCAAGCACTTTGTCCCATACCAGGTTATATTTCTGGCTCCAGCTTCCTCCTTTATCAAAAGCAAGTTTGTAATGATCTTCTTCGGCAGCCATTGTTTTCCATTTTAAAGCAAAGTCCGATGCGGTCTCCCGGAAAATTTTTGCCATCTCAGGTTTCCCGGCCATATCGCAGAGCTTTGAATAACATCCCAGCGCAACAATAGCTTTTATGGAGAGATTGGTATTATGCGCCAGATGGCCGGCGAAATCATCGGTGCAAAGCTGGTTCTCAGGATCAAGTCCTTTCTCTTTCAGGTATTCCGCCCATTTCGAAACAGCCGGCCAGTATTTCACCACAAAATCCGCATTCCCTTCCTTTAATGAAAGAGCATACAGCATGATCATCATATTCCCCGATTCCTCAACCGGCATCTGGTCCTCTTCGGTCACTTCTCCTCCGCCGTAAACCTGCCCGTTGGCCAGGGGATAAGTACCAAGGTCATGCGGGGCGAAGGGGAACTTCCAGCGTTTGGAAGAAGAATATATCATCAACGGTTCAAGCTGGGCCTTTAACAACTCAGGATTACTGTACAACAACACCGGGCATGCGGGGTAAATGACATCCACAGTAGATATACAGCCATTACTGAAATTCTCCTTGGGAAAATACATCGGTGTCCCGTCCATGTCGCCTGCCAGTGAGCAGGCCGCCAGTGACTGCCTGTAAGCCGGGACTGCAATATCGCAATAGGCCTTACCCCCGGCCTGCAGCAGGGATTTCATCATCCGTTCGTCGAACTTAACACAACGTTCATTGATTTCAGGATAATCCCTCACTGCTTCCTTTAACATCTGAGAAGTGGATATTCCCTGCGATTTCCAGTAGGGTAAAAGTTTCCGGTTGAGGAATTCGGTACGGAACCCTTCGTCATAAGCAAGAAGTACAAATTTATCAACCTGGCTGCTGAGGGAATCCAGCGAAAACACCGATGCCATCACCGGCCAGTCATCACTTGTAGCCCTGGGCATCCTCAGGTCGTCATCAGGAAAATCCCCTGTATTGCCCAAGAAGGACTTCCTGGCAGTTTCGGCTCCACAGATCACATCCGCAACATGCTGTGAAGCAGGCGATACCATATAAAGGTAACCCCAGTCTATCCTGAGGTCATCACCCGATTTTTTCAAAACATCCTGGGCAACAGTCCCCATCTGCATTATCTCCAGCCCTGCGATCCTGGGTCTTGACCAGCTAACCGCCTGCTCATTGGAATTTACAACCAGTTCAGCCGAAACATCAAAATAAACTTTCAGCTGATGAACTTTCCCGTCAATAGCCTCCATCTTCCAGCTCACATAGGTTAACGGTTCGGAAAGCAACACCATGTCATCCGCCAGCAAAGGACTTGTAAAACCCAGCCGGATCCTGATCCCTGCTTCTTCGAAGGTATATATTGTGCGGGTAGGCAATACCTCTGTGTTCTTCAGGGCCATAACCGGGACAGCTCTGTGGGTATGCCCGAGCAGCCGGTAATCCTTGCCATCGATCTTTGCAAAACACGCCATGGCCTGAACGCTGCCTGTCCAGTGTCTTGGCCAGTCCTCACCCGGATGATTGCTGAAGCTCCAGATGCTGAAGTAGGGATTGTTAGTCACAAGAGGTACGGCAGGAAGCCTGAAATCCTTATCCTGTGCCGAAATACTGCCGGCCATCAAATATAGGCCAAGTAACAATAATAACGATCTTTTTATCATGGAAGAATGCTTTTTCGAATTATAATCCGGGGTGAATTAACCCTGCGAATGTATTAAAAACCTCAGCATCTTCCAGGCAAAACATCAATTTTGCTGAAGGTATAAACTTACTTTTTCACTGTAGAATTTCAAAATCCCTGTCGCCCCTGTCGCAAGATTCACATATTGAATACTTCCCGAGACCATTTCGGGCATTCCCTGCCTTGACGCTATCCTGTTTCTCCTGAGGCTCATATGCCCCTCAGCGCTAAGCGACCGTATCCCTTTCCCGCTCACTTTAAGATCAAGCCCGTCGAAAGTCGCAGGTCCTCCTCCTGAAAACTCAAGTTTAACGCTCTTTATGGTGAAGCCTGTCATGTACTTTGAATTGATACTGAAGCCAAGGGTACACTGCCTTATGTATAAAGAATCCCCATCTTCTTCGGTTAAACGGAACCCGTCGACGATTGAAAAATCCACCTTGCCTGCATTGATGTCAAAAGGGAATTCATTTTTTACGGCTATATCTTCAAACTCGTATTCTACCATGATCTTATTCGGCTGGCTTTCATAACAGCCGTTATACTCATAGCTTATTTTATTGGTGTCGGCGGATGAGGTGAATGAAAGCGAGCCGGCACAGTTTGATCTGATAAGGGGTTTGGAAGTGTAACGATAGGTCTTCCCCCCTGAGGTCAGGATGTATGCAATCTTCCCGGGTACCGCCGAAACAGTTTTAAAAGAAACTGACTTCAATAATCCCTGGTATTTTGCAAGGCAAAGCATGGCCGCCCCTTTTACAGGTTCTTCGAGTCCGGGCAGGAGGCTGAGCAATTCACGGTATTTCTGTACGATCTCGTCCAGGTTGTAGCTTTGAGCGGGAACCTGCGAGAGTCCCATTACAGCCATTTCTTTTTCTTTCTGTTCTTTCTCAAAATCCATGATGATCATCCCGAGTTCGGCTTCCGAAAAGGGATATTTGATATGATAGTTGACCCAGACAGCTCCTGATTTTTTATCACTGATCTTCTCCCAGTAAAAATCCTCTGCCTTGCTGGCCGATATCCCTTTTACAAAAGGCAGGGTTGCGGTGCGGGTAAGGATAGCTGACTTATAGTCGGCTGTAAGCTGAAAATTATTTCCTGTCCTTGTTTCAACGGTGCTTTGAGATGCAGTGGCCGTAATCTGCTCCGCCACCGACCTGATGATGGATTCCCTGATCTTTTCCATGGCCTTGTCCTTCGCTTCATCGGCCGTAAGCCCTTTCCCCATTTCAATGATATAACCTTTCTCAACAGTATTCACCCAGGCAGGTTTCTTTCCGCTCTTCTCCATTACTTTTTCCTGTGCCATCAAACAGGGTGAAGCTGTTATCATCAGCAGGAGCAAAGCAATTACCCTTGTAAGTGATCTTTTCATGTTTTGTATGTTTTAAAAAGGATTTGTTACCAAAGCCATCCTTTGAAATTATATACCTGCTGAGGCTGGTTTTCTCCGTAAGCGATACCTACAGCACGTGCCGCCTCTATCCTTTGCCTTTCGAGGTCCACATTGTCGTCGTGAACTTTCATTGTCCAGGCAATGTCGCGTTTTTCATCCTCTAAAACCTTTTGTGCCAGCTGTGCCATAAACTGCTTTGCTTCACTGTAACAAGCCGCCTCCGGATCAATGGCAGCAAGATATCTTGCCGCTGATCCCGCGCCGGAGCTGTTCTGTTCCGACATCCATGCATTCTGTGCCTGGTTTAGCAAGGTCCTGCACTGGTTGTTAATGTACAGCTTATAAACCGGCCCGACCATTCCGGTCACTTTCATGTAGCAATCCTTGCAAATTTCGGGCACTGAAGTTAGCGCATAAATTGCTTCCTGGTATTGCTTTTGTGAAATTTTTGATTCGGCATCGGCAATAATAAAATCACAATGCGAATTATAGAATTCAACGATCTTGTTTTTCCCGTTCTCCACGAATTGTTTAAGCTCCGGATTGGTCGGTTTGATATTTTTAATGGCTTCTATGAATGCCTTGGTTTCGTTGGTTCCCACGCCTTTTACAGAAATGCTTGCAGTGCTGAGCACAGTTTTTTGACGGTAATCTGCGATAAAGAAGGTGAATTCAAGGTCCTGGGCGATCATCTGCGGGGGGCCGGCGACTATGTCTTTGGTAAGCAAAGCCACGTTTACTGTGATCACGAACCATGGGTTATGCGTTTGGCCTCCCGGCCCGTTGAGTGTTGCTATCTGCTGAAGCTTATTCACGAGGAAGCTTTTTGCCTCCGCAGGCAATATCGTGATCTCATCGGAAACGACGGGAGTAAGTGAGATCCTTCCCAGGTCCTTGGTCTTGCCAAGGGTATTCTGGGCTTGTAATTGCATGACAGCAAATCCGGCTGCCATCAATATCATCAGGGTGATCTTTCTCATGAGGGTTTGATTTTTATTTTTCTCCGATATAAAGCAGGCCCGCGCCCAGGCCATTCATGTCGGCTTTACAGCTGATGTTATAAGGAGGGTCTTTCAGGAATTTACGCAGCAGCTGAACAAAATCCTTTGCATCCTGTGACTTTCCTGAATCATTATACAGAGGGATGCGGACCTGTTCGAAGAACATATAATTTTCGCTTGACTCCGATTTGCTGAACCTTCCTTTTACCGTATTTGCCGACATCCATGCATCAATGATCTCATTGAGTTCCTTACCGCCATATTCTGTTTCGAGGTCGGTCCCTGAGCCATTATCCCATACCTGCACCCTGATAGTGATCTCGCGGCCATTGGCAAAAAGGTCATCAAAATGTTTCTGAAGCTGAACATTGAAATTATCAAGATGGGCCAAAACGGCTTCTTCAAGCAATGAGGGAAGTTCTGCCGAGAAGGAAGGCTCGCCTGTGCCCTGGGCCCCTGCTATCTGCTTCCCGGTATAAGCGTCTATGCCCTGTAAATTGAAGGTTACCGATTTTTTAGGCCCTGTCTGGTTTATCGTGTATGTCAGGTACATGATGATATCGGCCCTGGCTGCTTTTTTCAGCTTATCCAAAGGGCTCTCGGCAAGTGAAGAACCTGCCTTGCTTGTTCTTACATTGTCCTGGGCCGCCTGGTTCTCGTTTATCCTTATCACCGACTCAAGATTTTTCAGGGGAAACCCGCGGTCGGTCATCAGGGTATTTATTTTGCCAATGACCAGCAGAAGATCGGGGTCGTTTTGCAATGCCTTTTTATAATCCGGGACCGACTGCTGAGTTCCCTGGTTATCATAAATGGTCATAAACCCATTCTTCTGGCACCAGGCATCACTGGGCATTACCATGATGGTAGGTTTTTTGGCCTGTGGGTATAAGGCTGCGGGCAATACAGCGATAAGGATCAGTGCAAGTATCTTTTTCATATTTCAGGATTTAAAAACCATTATTCATTGATTTCACAATGCCTGCATTTTCCAGTTCCTTGCGGAGCTGGGAATACATCACTGAAACTACTATTGCCACCTTGTACTGTTTACCAACCTTGACCCTTTCTTCCATACCGTCTCCGCTGAGGGCAACAAAATCGAGATACTTCCCTCCATTTTCGAAAAAAACGTCGAAATAATCCGGGTTTTTTTCTTCGATACCGGGATCAGTCAGCAGGGGCTCTGTTTTAGGGCATTTGCCCGCATACACCCCTTTGAAGATTGCGGCATGCACGGCGTTACGCTTGGCCTGGAGAATTGCCGCATCTGGTTTCTTTCCATAACCCCAGACTTTCCAGAGTTTGGTCCCTTCTTTTCCCACTCCCACGCATTCCACTTCATAATTGTCAATGGTATACCCTGCAAGCTGTTTCTTGCTTTTCGACTGGGCCCTGGTCATTGTACAGGCCAAAGCCATCAGGCAAAAAAGAAAAAATATTTTTAAGGTTCTCATAGTTCCAGGATTATGGTGTTTGATTTACGAATGGACGAGCCTGCTTTAAGTTTCGATTGGACGTGTTACGATTTCATTGACATTATTTATGTACGGTTTATGAATTTAATATTTTAATCGTCAATCTTCAATCTCACAATTCAATCGTAACTCCAAGATCGTCCAATCGTAAATTATTTTCTTTTTATCCGTTAAAATTCGAAATGCAGGTAGGCCCCGGTTTCCATCCAGTTGTTCTTTATCGCCGGCATTTTGCTCCCTGCATCATAATTCTTGTAATCGGGTCCAAGGGCATTGAACCAGATCATCAGCTGCATCCAGCTTGTGATGTTGATCCCAAGTTTCGCGCCAACAGTGAAGAAATTGATCTTTGCATAAGTGGTGTCCTTCTTTATTGCATTATACTTTGCAATGCCTGTCGACTGGTCGTACTGGTAATAATAAATCATGTCCTGGCTGAATTTTGACGTTTCCATGGCATACCCTATAAATGGGCTGAACCTCATTACCCTGAAAAAATGGAAGTCCTTTGAAAGGCTGAAACTCCAGCGGGTGGTAGTAAGGCAAAGCCTGGTCGAGGCCGTCGGCGTTGAAGCGGAAGGATTGAAACCCGGAAGCATAGTGGTATAATCTATGGCATATTTCGGTGTGCCGTAGCTGAAATCGATCCCAAGCTTTATAGAATGTGGAATGCGCCGGATTATATGCGAGAGCAGGGGTGAAATGTTGTATTCGATTCCCCCGCTGATCATGAAATTCGAGAAATCGGTTGTTTGCGTAAACCCGCCCAGGTTAATCCCGAGCCCAACATCATTGCGCTGCTGCAGCCTCATCCCCACATCCAACCTGCGCCCTGCAACCTGGTAAAATTTCGACATCATCCCTTCGGATGAGGCTCCGCTTGCAACTTCACGGTTATCGGCTATTTTACTGGTTGCACGGATTACGCCCCTGCGTTTCATCTTGATTCCCTCACCGGTCTGCACCGCTTCATAAACATAATACCGGTGGTCGACCCTGAGACCTTCCTTGCGCCCTATTTTTACACGGATGGGATGCACTTCCGCAATGGGGACCTTGACCCTGAAATCCTCAACTTTCTTCTCGATCTTGTTAACTGCATTATCAATGCTGGAATAGACCATCTGTTCAAAAAGCTCATCACTGCTTTTCGGCTTCGAGAATTTTCCGAGAAAGGTTTCCGCGTTGGGCTGGGTCCCGTCTCCATCCACAGTCACCGACATAATGAACCTCACGTCAAAACGGGCTTCGTTAAAGGCCTTGTTGCGTGAGGCAACGACCTGGGGGTCGTCAGTGCCTGAAGCCCAGAAATCCTTATAAAACACCGCCTGCACCGAATCATTCCAGATGAGCTGGAAGATGTATGCCTGCCCCTCTGCGGCAAAACCGTTCCTGTCCTTATACGAAGCAGCCATAGCCCTGCTTTTATCGTCGCTGCCTGAGAGAATTTCGGGCACGCTCCTTACCCAGTCATAATCCATGACCACGATAAAGCTCCGGCCTAACATGCGTTCGCCCTGGTCGGAGATCCTACCTGAGGATGAACTTGCATTGGCAATCATTACGTCTCCGTCCTTGGCGTTGTAAAGCCCCCTTTGCTTAAGCACTTCATCGGAGTATGTACCATCGGGTTTTTTACCGAACCATTTTGCGATGATCTCCTGGCTGACTTTGCCGTTTACAATAAGGTTACCGATCTCCTGGCTGTGGCCCTGTGAACCCGGACCCGTAAAGCTATAACCCTGGTTTACGGGGGCTGCATGACGATATGGTGAATCGATAAATCTTGTGGCCACCATATTGTCGTTGAATTTATCAGGGATATGAAAATTGGTGAACACATTTTTAAGTTCTCCCATATACCTTTCGCCCGAAAAATTCAGCATGAGGACCGTAAGGGAATTGCGGTCGTAGGTTTTTGCTGCTTCATTACCCTTTATATCTGATGTGTTGTGGGCGGCGTTCTGAGCGAACACGGCAAACATCGCCAACAGGAAAGCCAAGATCATTGTAGGTTTTTTCATTGTCTTAATCTTAGGATGGTTGCCTGTTATCATTACTTCCCGCCTACCTTATTCATCTCCTCATCAAAGGTCTTTTTGAATTTTTCATAGTAATAATCCGTCCTGAGCTGCTCATCCCCAATTATTTTCTTGTTCAACACCTCGAGCAGGTCAGCGGCATTCAGTTCTATGGCTAAATATGTCTTGTAGTTTCCGGAAGACGTTTTGGTCACTTTTTCACAGATGATCTTCGTGCCAACAACTTCCTGGTCCACCACTTCCCGGTTCAGTTTTTCATAGCGGGTGTAAAGGATCTCCTTGTTATTGACCCCCGATTGTTTTACATAATTGTCGGCAACGCCTTTCAGCAATGTGCTTACCGAAGCGGCAATCTGGGCACGTGCTGCGCTCAGGGCTTTGTCCTTTGAGACCATCTCATCCATGCTTTCCCCTATGCTGCTAGCGCGGAGATGGTTTTTATCGCTCTGGTATTCGGGTCCCGTGCAAAGAACTTCAATGACTTTTTCGCCTTGTTTTTTTACACTGGCGGGTTTTGATGATTTGCAGGAAGGCATCAGTATGAGGGCCGGTATAATCACTGCAGCCATAAGGATTGACAGGATTCTTGTTTTCATGCTCTTGGATATTACAATGATTGTCTATTGTTTTTTTTGTAAAATTTTGCTTATAAGATTGCAGGTTTAAGCTTCATACCACTCCCGCTCTTTATTCCACCCTTCTGGATCAATATGCTCGCTACATTGCTCTGGGTTCCGTCGGGAAGCTTCAGGTAAACATTCTGCTCCACGTAATCGGCATCTTCCCAGCGGATGCAGATATTATAGCTCAGCTGGTTCCCGTTCACTGTAAGATCAACCCAGTCCTTGTGAATAGTCCCTGTATTACCGATCCCGCCGGGAACATGAAAACTGTATATGGAATACAATACCGTTCCCGGTCCGAGCAGATGTCCCGGATCATCCACATTCATGGTAACTGTTGTAGGAATAAAATATATTTCACACTCATGGGAGCCAGGTGAATATCCCGGTCCCGAAATTGTCACTTTCGGTATGTCGCATCCCTCCAGGCTTTTCCAAAGGACCGACTTGGCCACATTAAAATCCTTTGAAAGGTTGAACAGCTCAACGCCGAAGAGGCCGGCGCTGATGCCTAACCCCAGGTCAATCCCTCCGTCAATTTCCGCGCACATCTGCTGGGTTCCCCCAACATTGGTGTACTTTGCCGAAAGATCAACATAAGGTTTCGGTTTGATCACATTCGAAAGTACTCCGTAAAACTGTATGGTGATCTGTGGAACAATTGATAGCAACACCTGGCCTTTTGCATTGAAGGAAGGGACCCCCGAAGCTGCGGTGCTATTTGTAAAACCCGTGGTATAAGTAGTCTGGCCATTCTCAAATGTGACCCCGTATCCCAGGATGGTTGTATTGGTGCAGGTCAGCGGGAAACTGGCAGCCTCCTCGAAGTTGACATATCCGATGGCTGTCATCAGGAATTCCATGTTCATTGGAACAGGAACACCATAAACCCAGAACATGGCAGTCCTTTCTATCTTGCAAAGTTCCTTTCCAATGGAATACTGGGCTGAACCGCCGGCATTAAGTGTAAGCGTCGACTGAAGGACCAGTTTGGTCTCGGCAAGGTCGCAGCTGAACTTTTCAACTCCTTTTTCCTTGCTGAAAACAAAGTCAAAATGGACCCTGGGCTCAGTATGAAAACTGCCGGTAAGTGTGACATCTGCCGCAACTTCCGAATCGAAATTATAATCCACCTTATTGGGGGAGGTCACCCCTTCGCTGTAGGATGCGCTTTTTTCCTTGTAAACAAGGGTTTTTTCACTGTTCCCCGATTTCAGTTTTGAAGCTGCAGGACCGGGGTCGAGGGTAAATGAAAGTTCACCTGATTCAAAAACATCCGAAAGCAGGGCCTGGGTGGTTTGAAAGGTGATATAATTGTTATCAACGGTTTTATCCGTCACTTTCCTTATCATGCCTCCGTTGAGGGTGTCGATCAGGATCGCACCTATGCTTACCGGGGGAACAAGGTTCGGGCAATAATATTGGTATTTCCCGTTTGCCTCATCACTTCCGTAATGGTCAAACTTCATTACTGAATCATTGATCACAAACACATTGGGTGAAATAACCAGGTTTGTCGTGCTCACATCGCCCCCGCTTGTAACGGGATTCTGTGAATCGTCAGTAGTTTTTTTCTGGCATGAAATGATGAGAACCACCATTAAAATCAAAGTCAGTTTCGATAGGATTTTGAGCTTTCTCATAATATTGTTGTTTTTTAGGTTGATTATTTTTGTGTGCTGATGGCGTGAAGGAAATCCTCCTTTGTTATAGTTGTAAGTGCGACGGTTTCCGGGTTTTCAACGGAAGCCAGTCTCGCAGAAAGTTCCTGCAGGGTCCTTTCGAATAAATTCCTTACAAAGCGTGCATTCCCGAATGATGGTGATGTCCTGTCCGGACATTTTTCAAAGTGATCCAATATGGCCGGCAGGGCATCCCCGGCGACAGTAAAGCCTTTCTTCCTGCAGTTGTACTGGTATATTTCGAAAAGTTCGTTCACCGAATAATTGCTGAAAGTGAATGAGCGTGTGAACCTCGATGCGAGACCGGGATTTGAATCGACGACTTTCTTCATCAGGCCGGTATAGCCCGCCAGGATTACGATAAGCTTATCCCTTTCGTCTTCCATGCGTTTAAGGAGTGTGTCTATGGCTTCCTGCCCGAAATCGTTCTCCCCTCCCCTTGTCAGCATATAAGCCTCGTCGACGAATAGGATCCCGTTGATGGCCGAATCGATCACTCTGTCTGTTTTCGGCGCTGTCTGACCTACATACTGGGCAACCAGGTCGGCCCTGCCGACTTCCACTACATGGCCCTTTGCAAGAATTCCCATCGATTTATAAACTCTTCCGAGTATCCTTGCTACCGTTGTCTTTCCTGTTCCAGGAGCGCCAAGGAACAATGAATGAAGTACCAGGGGAGTTGTTTGCAAGCCTCTTGTTTTCCTGAGCTTTTCAACTTTAATGTAATTAGCCAGCTTGATGATCTCGTCTTTCATATTTGTCAGCCCTATCATGTCGTTAAGATCACCCATGATCTGCTCAAGGGTTTCTTCCTTATCATCGTTAAATACATCCTTAACGGCTTCTTCAATATCAACTTCGGTTATCATCTGGAGCTCTTCATTCCCGGGATTTTCAAGGGCCGATAAGCGTATGGCCTGCACCCTGATAAGCTCTTCGAAGAAATTCCTGATGGCCCTTGCATTCCCGAACGTTTTGGTTCGTGAGTTGTACAGGAAGGCAAAATAGCGGCCGCATTTAGCCTCTGCTTCGGGACTCAGCGTGAAACTGCGCTCAGCGGTGGTCTTTTTGAATATTTCGAGCAGCTCATCCGCCTTGTAATCAGCAAAATTGAAATACTGGTTGAACCTTGACTGCAAGCCGGTGTTTGAAGTGATGAAATCGTTCATCTCCTTCGGATAGCCGGCTACAATGACTATAAGGCGTTCCCTTTCATCTTCCATTCGCTTTACAAGAGTGTCAATAGCTTCCTGTCCGTAACCGCTTTTCAGATCCGAGGCCAGTGCATAGGCTTCATCAATGAACAGTATGCCGTCGAGAGCCGAATCGATAGCTTTGTTGGTTTTGATGGCGGTCTGCCCAACGTATTCGGCAACCAGCCCGGAACGGTCAACTTCGATCACATGTCCTTTCTTAAGCAGGCCCAGGGAATGGTAGATCCTGCCGAGCAGTCTTGCAACGGTAGTCTTGCCTGTTCCCGGGGGGCCTGTAAAAACGGCATGCAGGGAAACAGGGTTTTTCGACAGGCCTTCTTTCTGACGTTTCTGTTCTATCCTGATGTATTTCATCAGCGAATCCACTTCTTCCTTCACTTTAACCAGGCCGGTGAGCTTCTTAAGTTCCCCCATGGCCAGCTCGAATTTTACTTCATCAGGAGCCGAAGTGTCGGATGACTGAACCTGGTTTTCTTCTTTCTTACGTGTGGACCTTGGTTTTCTCCTTGTCTCTTGTGGTTTCTCGGAGGTTTGCTTCTGGTATTCATCCTCCGTCATCGACATAACTACAACCCATAAACCATTACCGTAAGTAAGGCTGGAAACCCAGTAACCTTCGTTTCTTTTCTCCGATATTTCCTGCTCGGGGAAGCTGCTTCTGAAGGCCCATGACTGATAAAGGATATCTGTGCCTTTAGATACGACTAGCAGCCATTTTTGATCACCGTAGGCAAGTGATGTAATGATGTACCCCTGGTTCCAGTATTCTTCAATGGCTTTTTCGGGAAACTCCTTAAACATTTCCCATTTCTGTTCACAGGTCTTTTCTGATTTCGATAAAACTATGACCCATCGGCCCTCCCCGTAAGTAACATAGGAAATATGAAATCCGGCTTTTATGGTCTTTTCGACATCTTTTGATGGGAACTTGCTGCCGCATTTCCATTGCTGGTCGGTATACCCGCATCCCTGCGACATGATCAGCACCCAACTGGAATCCCCCCAGGTAATATTGGTGATATAATAGTTTTCTTTCCAGCCCTCGTCAATAGACCTGGCCGGGAACTCGCTCCTCTGGAAATACCTCTGGCCCGTGAAGCCTGTCTTTTCGGCCATCAGCACGGCCCAACTGCTGCTTCCGTAAGCAACGTGAGAGATGTCGATCCCGTTATTCCATCCATCGGTAACAGCGTCGGCCGGGAACGTATTGTACAGTACAAATTCCTCTCTTTTCATAGTTTAAGTTCTTACACCGCCTCCGCAATGAGGGCATGTGCCGCTTGATCCCACGCTGGAAGTGAAAGTCCTGCCGCAATGCGGGCACTTATACTGGCTGGACCCCGCTGCAGATAACATATAAAGTACCAGCATCACAATAGCGATGATCACAACAAGGACGCTGAGGTAATAAGTCACCAGAACAGCCATCAGCATGAGGATCGTTAAAATGATGATCCTGGGAACCGCCATGATTGGCCCGACCACCACGAAGCTTTCGATGATCATCACGATGTACATGAACATCAGGGTCATGAAAGTTATGTAAAGGACCCAGTGGATTGAGCGTGTATACCCAGATGGAATGAGCTTAAACCCGTCGTTAATGAACCATTCTGTTTCACCTCCATTCCATATCAATGCGATGAAAACGACGAGAGCAAGTATCGCACCTATTGTCAGCGGCCACCATCTCAGGCGTTTAAGCGGAAATATCTTTTTCAGGATGCTCCCCTGGCTTCCGCCTTCACTTTTCGATCCGCACTGGAGCATCGGATCCCTTCTCCCTATCCGGTTCAGCAGCTTGTCGATAAAGTCATATTTCTTATAAACGAAATACAGCAGGATGGCAAAAATTACCGCTATGATCCAGGACCTGATGTTCGTAAAATTGAAAATGCTCTGGAAAATGACTTTCGTTTCGTGAAAGAGGTAACTCCCTCCTTTCAGGTAAGCATCATTATTGATGGAACTGATGGTGGCATACCCCTGTTTCCCGTCGGGTAACAGCAGGAGAGCCGATTTCTTGACAATCTGCAATACCCTGAAGGTATCTCCTTTTGACAGGTAGGCGATCGCATTATAACTTCCGGCTGTATCATGGATGGCAAATTTATCCTCAGCCACCACATAGGTGGTATTCGGCTTTACCTTGTCGAGGTCTTCCTTTTGCATACGGGCTCTGTAATCCGCCCTTTTCAGAATAGAATAGTTGGAAGTATCTTTAACAATGTTCTTCCCGTAAAGAGCCGACAACTCATCAAGTGTAAGTACCCTTGAATAGATCCTGAGTTCATCAACCTGCCCGTCAAATGGACCTATCCTCAGAAAGGGATAACCGTCCCTCATTTTTGCGGCGCTGGTAAATACCTGGTCATTGACTATCAGCCGCATGGCCTGGTTATCACGGTCATAAACCAATGCGATGAAAGTCCAGCTCTTTGCAAGGATTTCGGGGCCTTCAAGGCTCCCGTCACTTCCGCAACAAGCCGTCCAATGCATAAAACCGTTATTCCGTTCAGCATATATCCCCCTGTAATGATCAGTCTTGCTCCAGTCATTGTCGCTCTGGTAAAGGATACCCGAAGCCATGTTGCTCGTATTCAACTGTATCCAGAAGGTGATGGTGAGAAGGGGTTGCTTCCCGGGGCTGATATCCAAAGGAATACAGATAAAGCTTCTCTTATTATGTTTGAAATCATAAGCCAGGCTGCTTGCCTTGCCCTGGTTTTCGAAGCGGTCCGGCGCCGGCTTTATGCCTTGTACCTTTCCGGGTTTAATATGCCCATCTGCTTCCTTTACGCTGCCATCAAGCTTAAAGAAGCCCAGCAAACCATTGGTGGGAATGGCTTGCTGGGAATAAACGAACAAACTGATAAGCAGCAGTGTGCCGGATATGAAGATCCTTTTCATACTTGAGTTTCAAGATTAATAACCTATGCATAAATCACATAGTTCCTTATAAAGTTGAGCCCGGCAAAAAATATTATCATGAAGCCAAGCATCAGGATGACCATGAATGTCATAACTAACATAATAAAGAAGAGGGGGTTGAACTGCTCCGATTTGCTCTTGCTTCCGTCACTGTATTTGGTTACCCAGGTTTCTGTGGCGGGAGTAGCCAGGAAAAGGCCTAAAATAGTGCCGATCAACACGTTGTGAATATTTTTTCCTTTGAACCAGCGGGCACGTTTATCCTCAAGAAATGCAGGAGCAAGGCTGGCAAAGTAATACATGATAATACCCATAGGCATAATCCAGAAGCGACTCAGCCAATGCCAGAATCCCGGATCAAAACTTTTTGTCATCAGGTAAGTAATGAAGCAGGCAACAACGGCAACAATGATCAGCTTCCAGGAGCCTGAAAAACTTCTTGTTTCAGAGCTGTTTACCACACTCCCCATGGTGTTGAAACGGTCTACGACTTTATCATCGGTAGGCATTACTTTCGCGGCAAGAGCATGCAATTCCCTGGTCTTTTTGAGCTGGCTCATAGTCACCGGGCTGCGCAATTCCTCCTCTCCGGGTTCAGAAACAATTTTCCAGGAAGAATAGGCTTCATTTATAATACCCAGGGCCTGCTGGTTCTCTTCATCAGAGGCCAGTTCCGATTTATTAGCCTGTTTTCTCATACTGATAAACTCTTCTTTGGTAACCGGGGCTATTGCCTTGGTCTGAATTATTGTTATGACAATCATGGTGATCGCATATCCATAGAAACTAAGGAAGATGAGCCCGATAATGAGACCTTTCCAGTTAAACGGTTTGTCTTGTTTTTCGCTTACGGTTGCAACAGGATCTGCTTTAACAGCCTGGCCTGCATTTTGGTCAGACGCTGAAATTGAGGCTGTGATGCATGCATTTGCTCCTGCTGTGGCGGAGGCTTTAACCGGGCTTTGTCCTGCCAGGACAAATACTGTCAGCATTAAAAAAGAAAGGATCAGCTTTTTCATAATCAAGATGTTTGATTGGACATAGATGTTTTGAATTTTTTTCAGATGGATTCTGGTCATTGCCGGAAATTTTAATGCGGCAAATGTATCTGCAGCATATACCAGAAAACAAGTATTTATAGGTTGGATTTATAAATCCGTACAGGAAGGCACATTGGGGTGGTGCGTTTCGCCTGCATATTAATAAGGTGAACCGTGTTTGGCGAAGCCAAAATGAGCACGCAAATGAAATAAACAATTGGTGCGAATAATCGTGAATCTGAAATCCCAGTGTTATGCCCTGATCTTTCCGTTATTCAGGGTAAATTCGGTGGGTGTCATGCCCGTGGCTTGTTTAAATACCTGGTTGAATGTCGACTTTGACCTGAAGCCGGCATTCTTTGCAATACCCTCTATTGAAAGATTATTGTACTGATCGTCAAGGATCATTTTTTTGGCTTCCTCGATACGGTATTTATTCAAAAAGGCCGAAAAATTGACTTTATAATGTTCGTTTATCAGCCTTGACAGATAGGTTGTATTTGTTTTAAGTATCTGGGCTGTTTCGGCAAGGGACAGGTTTTCATTGAGATAGATCTTATCAATGGACATCCTGGATTCAAGCCCGGCAATCAGTTCTTCACTATTTTCCTGTGGCTCCGGCTGATGATGTGAAAATGGTTTAAGTTCGGGTGGAAGAACTCTGTCGATAGCTCTCATTTTGCGGTTATCGCCATCCTTTTCCATGGAGATCTTCTCCTCTATAAAATTCATAGCTTTCACCTTAGGAACCAGCTTTCGGCTGTAGTAACTCCAGATATACCATGCGCTGATTGCAATAATGATGAGTATGGCAAATATAACGATCCAGGCTATCAGTATTTTCCTCTGCTTGACCCGGGTGTCGATGCTCAGATTCATGATCTCCTCATCCTTTTTCTGAGTTTCATACCTGATCATCATATTCGCAACTTCCTGCCTTGCATTTACGTTAAAGATACTGTCCCTGATCGCATTACGTTTTTTCATATAGCTGAGGGCAAGTTCACGGTCTCCGCTGGCTTCATAACATTCAGACAACAATGTGTAAGCCTGTTCAAACTGTGCCCTGTAACTCACCAGCCTTGCGTGATACAATCCTTTGTTAAGGTATTCAATAGCCCTTGAATAATGTCTTAGTTTTGTATCTAATTCGCCCAGGGAAAGGTAAATGCAGGACAGTGCAATATTATCACCTCCCTTTATAGCCCATTTTAAAGCTATTGAATAATAATGCTGTGCAGAATCATATTGTTCAAGTTTCATCCAGGTATCCCCGATATTGGTCACATTGAATACCCAGCCGGAGCGTGTGCCGGTTGTATCAACCGAATTCAGGATCATCGATTTCCTGTAATACTTCAATGCCGAATCATGTATGCTTTTTTCGCTGTAAGCCATCCCTAAGCAATTATAAACATAGGCTTCGCCGGGCCAGAATCTGGCTTTGTTGAATAAATCCAAAGCTTTGTTGTATGATTTAATCCCCTCTCCGAAATTTAATGACTGAAAATAGAATCCGGATAAATTACAATAGCAATACGCTGCATCAACCCATTTCTGTTGCTTCTCGTCAATATGTAATGACTTAAGATAATAGTACACCGATTTGTCTGTTCGGCCTGCGTCCGCGTATAATATCCCAAGACTGAAGGCGGCGCTCGACATGAGATTTTCATTACTGGAATCTAAGGCAAGGGCTTTCAGGAGGTTTTCAAGCGCCTTTATTTTTTGGCCACTATAAAGGTAAACGCCACCCAGGGAATTGTAACCCGATGCTATGAGTGAATTATTCCCGAGTTTAGAACCGATGTCAAACCCTGCCCTGCTGAAATATAGTGCAGAATCGGTCATACTCCTGCAGCGGTAATAATAGGATATCCTGTAATATGCTTTAGCTTCCTCAGCCTGGTCGTTCAGTTCCCGTGCGAGCGCTGCGGTCTTACGTGCATAAATAACTGACTTCCCGGGATCCAGATGGTAAAGCTCAAAATAGATTTTATATAAAATCTTAAGTTGTTCAGGTTTATTAGCGGATCTCAGCCTGGTAAATAATTTTACAGAATCTTCTTCCTGGGCCGGGGTCAAAGATTGAAGAAACAGGAATAAAACAAAACATGTAAAGAATAAAACGAAATTTCCCGGGACAGGCAGTTTCCTTGTCAGTATCTTTGCTATCAGCATGGTTAAGGGCAGCAGGGTAGATATGCAAATGTAAAAAGAAAATAAGTTACGACTAAATGATTTTCGATTTTACAATTTTAGAATTATGATTGACATATGGGATTGACGATTGGACGATTTTTGAGTTACGATTGAATTGTGAGAATTACGATTGACGAATAAAATATTAAATTCGTAAATCGTAAATCAATAACTTCAATCTGAAATCGCAAATCATAAAATCGTAAATCTCACATTTCATTGGTATTATGAGAACTCAGGAAAACAAAGCCATGCCCGGATGGGCAAAACGTATAGACTATTATGGCCCACGCCGCTGGCATAAGGAAAAGGAATACCGTAACCGCCGTTCAGAATTTGTTTCTTCGATCGTTTTTAACCTGATTGCCCTTGTAATTCTATACAAAATACCCGACTGGCACCTGGGTTTTATTACCGGTAAATACGGGGCCGTAATGTACATCCTGATATTTTCCTCCCTGGTCCAGGTGGCCGGGAACCTGCTAATGCTATTCCTGGATTTACGTTTTATACGATACCTGTCGGGCATCTTCATGGAGGCTGCGGCTTTCATTGCACAGATCAGCATGTACTATGTTTACCCGTTTGATTTCTCGGGTTATGGGGGACTATTCTGGATCGATATGGTCTTACCCTGGATTCTTATAATCGGGATGATTATATCAGCAGTCAAAGTCATTTCCAACATCTGGAAACTTATTTTCTGGAGCTGACCGCGCTGATTTTACCTGTTTAAATCACATTGAGGATATCGTCCAGGCCGGCGATCTTGAATGTTTTTTTAATAAAAGGATCTGAATTCACGATTGAAAACCTTCCGTCTTTTACCCGCTTTTTCGCCCCCATGCATAGTCTTATGAATGAAGATGAAATGAAGTTAACCTCCTTGAGGTCAAACACGATGCCGAATTCCAGGAGCGCATCCTGGTCTTCATTTTCAGAAAGCGATATATATTTTGAATCAAGTTCAGCCATCAGTTGCGAACAGACCACGGTATCCATGCGTCCTTTAAATGTGCAGGTTAGTTGTTTTTCTTCGGGGTTAAAGTCAAAATCAAACATAATAAGTATTGTTTTAATTAATGATTTTTATGGTATTCGTACCTGAGATCCGTTTCATCGCAGTTTTCATCCAGGTATTTATCCTTGTCAACGTTGAAAAACCTGTCGTTCATTTTCCTGTTGCACACTCTCTGGATATTGATAAGATGTTTTACCGTAATATTCTCGGTGGTGATGTTTTTCCCTCCGGTCCCGCAGCCAAGCGTGAGCGAAGGAGGCAGCATGTTGTATGTCCCGCCGACTGCTCCCTGTGAAGTAGGTGTATTCACTACGATGCGCCCTGCATTGATCAGCTGGCTGAATTCCATTACCCTTTGTTCGTTATTGGCATAAATGCCGGCACTATGGCCTATCCCTCCAAGGTAATTAAGGTCAATGCATAATTTTATTGCTGAATGATAATCCTTTGCCGTATAGAAAGCCAGGATGGGTGCAAGGATTTCGACTGAGAGCAGGTGCTCCTTTCCGACGCCCGAGAGTTCGGCCAGCAGAATTTTTGTACCCTTGGGGACCGAAATCCCAGCTTTCTCAGCGATAGTGTCAACCGACTGGCCAACAATGAACGGGCTCATCGACATGGAGTCCTTTACAACAGCGATTTTCTCAACTTTAAGGGTTTCTTCCGGTGTCAGGAAATGGCAGTGCTGCCGTTCAAACTCTTTCCTGACATTTTCAGCAATTTTCTCTTCGACGATCACTGACTGTTCGCTTGCACAGACGGTCCCATTGTCAAATGTTTTCGACCTAATGATGGAAGATATAGCATAGGGGATATCTGCACTTTCATCAATAAAGACAGGCACATTACCAGGGCCAACGCCGATTGCAGGGTTGCCGCTGCTATAAGCTGCCTTGACAAGCCCGGTTCCTCCTGTCGCAAGGATAAGAGCAACACGGGGATGAGCCATTACAGTCTGCGTAAAATCCCTTGATCCGGCAGGGATCATCTGGATACAATCCTCGGGGGCCCCCGCTGCAAGCGCTGCTTCGTAACAAATACGGGCGGCTTCACCGGTTGAGCGCACCGCATTCCTGTGAGAGCTGATGATGATGGGATTACGGGTCTTAAGACAGATGAGTATCTTGTATATAGCCGTGGATGTGGGATTGGTCACAGGCGTTACTGCAAAAATAGGGCCCAGTGGCTGGGCAATTTCCGTAATCCCTGTAATGGCATCCCGGCTAATGATCCCAACGGTTTTTTCATCCTTGATATTTTCATACACAAGCTGTGTACCGATTACATTCTTCCAAACCTTATCCTCCCATATCCCAATGCCTGTTTCCTCGACCGCCATCTTTGCCAGTTTTATCCTGGCATTCAAGGCAGCCCGGTAAACGGCTTCAACAACCGTATTGGTCTGCTCCTGGTTAAACTCCTGAAATTCCGCCGCGGCAAAGACAGCCCTCTCAAGGATATCGTTTGCTCTTTCTGTTATATTATCTGCCATAAAATCTGATTATAACTCCCTTGTGTTGATTAATGCTAAAAAGCATGGTAAATTACAATAAATTGATAAATCAGGGAATATGCATGTAAAAAACTTTCAAACGGGCTTTGCCTTCCCGGTTTCAGGGGTTGGCACCCTGCTGACTCATCGTGACAATTGGAAAATTATCTATGAAACTAAAGCCTGCATTTCACCAGCTTCCAATTCTCCTGGTAACCGCTTTCTTTACAAAGGAAATATGCTTCTCCTTTATAAATCCTGATTTTTTCCGGGAACGGGAAGGGAAGAACAGTACCCGCATCGGGTTTACCCGTTAAAAGGTTGATTTTACTTATTTTTACCATTCCGTTCTTTATGAAGATGGTATAAATATCCTGGTCCGATCCATCGGCAATTATTTTTGTTCCCCATCTCCAGCCGGAAGTTTCAAGGCTGTTGATTTTATCTGAACGGCTTTTTACAGAAACTTCATGGTGGAAGTTTATAGGAACAGTCCTGGCTGTCTTTCCGTCGCGATCAAGTATCTCGATAAGGTCGCTTCCGAAATTAAAAAAGGCAAGGCTGTCGCCACTCATTTTAATCAACGGAAATATCATATTATAAAATTCAAACCGATGGGCTCTTATTTCATTTTTTCCATAGGATCCCCCTTCCGTTACAGAAATTGAAAAATCAAACTCCGAGGGGCTCCCGATCTGACCAGAATCCACGGCATTGAAAGCGCCTGTGCTGCTGTTCCATCCAAGATAAAAGTTTTGATCATCAAAATATTCGGAGATCTTTTTTTCATTAAGGCAGGTTTTAATGTAACATTTCCCCTTTCCCCTGCTATAATAGCCGAGCTTTGTCCCGAATCCATCAGCAATTTTTTCCTGGAAATAAAGGCGGTTCGATATCCGGAACAGGAAGGGCTTTACATGCCTTTCAAGGCTATCGGCCGGAATAGGATCCAGGAATCCAAGACGCCTGTTTTCCTTGTTATAATAACACTGCCATGTTAATGCTGCCTTTGAGTAATAATGAACGTTTGACAGGAAATCCAGATACAGCATATCAGGTGGTAACGAAGGCGGGTCAGTGAGCGAAAGAGTGTCGCCGCTGCGGGTCAGCAACAACAGCTCCGAGCGTTTTATCGCGTTCCGGAAAACAATCAGCAGCAGGTTATCATCCATAAGTTCATAATCCAGAACAGAATACGACCTGTCCTGATAAATTACTTCATGTTTCGCAGATGATACTTCAACTTCTTTCAGGTTATAAATAACAGGGCGTATATGCAATTCCACCGGGTTACCTGAAAACTCACGAATGGTATACCCGCAATTCTCGTATCCTATGCAGCTAATGATGATAGTTGACGGAAGTCTGGTTATGGAAAGTGAAAAACTGCCATTTTTGTCGGTAGATGTACCGGCATTTGTACCTGAAATCCTGATATTGGCTTCCGGAACGGGTTTGCTGTTAATTTCATTCCTGATTACCCCCCTGAATTCGGTACCCTGAGCAATGCAGAATTGCTGAAGGGCCAGGAATATAATCATACAACAAATCCGGTCAAACCCTGGTCTTCGCCTGAATTGTGAAACATTACATGCCAGTAAATCAACCACAATCGCTGATGCCATAGAAACAGAATAAGTTTTTACCTGGATTAACATGTTAATCACATACCCGGTAAAAGATCCCCCGACAACAATAAACTCTCCGGCTATAAAAATAGCCAAAAATGAGATAATAGAATGCAGGTCGGCAGGAATCATGAACTATTTTATATTTATTTAGACCATTTCTATCTTATTTGATTTACATTTGCCGGATATCAAATATTTCAATGGGGATCAACGGCTGTTTCCCTCATCAGAAAACAAACAACGGCCTTTAATAAAAACTGAAAAAATGAAAAAAATAATAACACTATTTACGATGGCGATTATGTTCATCGCTATTGTTTCCGCCAATGCCCAGGAAAAGCCTTACAAAGACGGATCGGTATGGAGTGTCGGTATGATCAAGACCAATGCCAATATGAGTAAGGAATACCTTAAACAGCTGAAGTCAACATGGATTGGCGTGCATGATGAAGCTGTTAAACAGGGACTTATCCTTTCATACAAGGTTCTTTCCGGAGTTTCTGCAAATCCTGACGACTTTGACGTAATGCTGCTTGTAGAGTACAAGAACATGGCCAGCATGGAAGGACAGGATGCAAAATGGGATGAGATTTACAAGAAGGTTGTCGGAAACGATGACGCACAGAAAAAGCTGAATGAATCCCGTCTTGTTATGCGCTCGGTATATGGAGGCAAATTGTTTCGTGAGATTATTTACAAGTAAAGATTACTCCTTAAGTTAAAAACGCCTGAAGTTTATGACTTTCAGGCGTTTTTATTTTATTTCTGTTTTAACCTGCTGAGATGCGTCCTTAGTTTGCTTCGTAAAGGGTAGCGGGAAATATTGATCAGGCCCGGGTTAAGGAGGAAGGCAACCACTCTCTTTTCAATCCAGTGATGCATCGGGAGCAGGATCGCGATCAGGCAGATTTTAATAAGTAATATTTTCCATGGTTCGCCCTGGGTGATCTCATGGATCTTATGATCTGCAATAAGAACGATGAATTCGAACAGAAAAATGAATGAAAAAAAGCCCAGCATTTTAATGATCCACTCGGAAACTTTTAAACTTCCAAGCATCAGTAAAACTATGAAAACCGAAATGATAATGACAATGATGGCATTGTATTGCAGATAATGCCTTCTTTCGGTGGATTGCTTTTCCACTTCAGCAGAAAGGTCCCGTTGCCGGGTCTCATGTTCAATTTCCATGATCAGTAACTGGTCCTTTTTCGACATGTTGCTTACGCTGTCATTAAGGGTCCTGTTTAATACTGCGTAATTGAAAGCATTCCTGAAATCTCCTTTCCCTGCATAAAGCACTTCGAGCTGCCTGGATGCACTCAGCATATAGTCAAAATATCCTGCTTCACAGGCCAGTTTATAAGAAGTTGAAAATTTCTCAATGGCTTTGTCTTTCAACCCATGCCGCAGAAAAAACTGTCCGAACCTGTTATAAAAGTTAGCCCTTAATACTTTATTCGGATTGGTCTGCAGGATTATTTCAGCTTTATTGAAATAATATAATGCGGAATCGGGCATATGCTCCTCTTCACAGAAAAATGCCCTTAGCCTGTAAAACAAACCAGGATTTTCGGTTGCCATTTTTTCCAGCTCATGTGGAAATTCTTTGTAGTAAAGGTCATGCAGCAGGCCGATTTGGTCTGATTCTATAAGGTGGGTACGAATCAGCGCAATTTCGTCTGTCAGCAAACGGTCATGTTTCTTTCTGACGGCGAAGTCAATAATTTTCCTGAAACTTCCATCATCAAGATGGTTGTTGTTTGAGTTAAGATCAATCACCTGGAGATCATACTGTGTCCACATCAGGGCAATGGAATCAACCGGATTCATTTTTCTCAGAAGGTCGCACTGGACCAGTTTATAACGGGTTGCCTGGTTGTATATCTTATTCAGGTTGTAAAACAGGGATAAACGGAAGGCGCATTTAACCTGCAGGCCTGTGTCTTTTATTTTCTCAGCCAGGCCTTCTGCGTTGAGATAATTCCTGAAAGCCTCAATTTTCTGATTTTTCCCTTCAAGGCTTTTCCCGATATCGAGATAACCTTCTGTTTTCCATCTGATATTATCGGTCATTGTCGCTAATGAAAGTGCTTTATAACCATACTCCAGAGCTTTATCGTATTCATATCCTGACAAATAAACAGAGACGAGATTTTTGGCATTGCGAAATGAAATCACGGGGTCAACGGTGTTTGATACCTGCTCAGCCTTCAGGGCATATCCCAGCGCCTTTTTATAATTGCTGAATAAATTATTGGATTCTATGTACCTGTTGTAAGCAATTTCAAGTAATTCAGGCCGGTGACTCACCTCTGCAAGCCGGATGGCAACCCCACTTGCGCTATCGGCCAGCTGATCATCACCCATGTAATCGAAATAAAAGAAGGCGAGGTCAAATAACTTTTCAATTTTAAGGCTGTCATTACTCGTCAAAGCAATTTCATCCTTTATTTTATAGTCAGGAGCAAGCAGTTCAACCTGGCTGAACAGCGCACATTCCGGAAGCATAAACAGGATCAGTAAAACAACTTTAGTTCGAACAAGAATCCTGTTTATAGCTCCCGACAAGTAGAAAGTATAACGGACATTCGAATTCATGATTAAAATTTTTATTTGGAAATAATATTCATAAATACTTATCTTTGAGCAAAATTAATCTTTTATTTAATTTATTTCTAAATAATAATTTTATGAAGACAAACAAATATCTCTTTACCGCCCTTGTTTTTTGTACAGGCATTATTTCCGGAATTTCTATCGTTGGTTTGCTTGCTTTTAAAAACGCTCCGGTACCTTCAGCTTCGGGAAGCGGAATTGCTCCGATATCTGCAACCGATGCGAACCAGTATTATAAAAACTATTTGTCAGGCGCCGTAAATTACAATCATGTGATCGATGGTCTTGTAATTGATAAAACCCAACTGGACGCAATGAATGCCATCTTTCAGGAAAACACAAGCCTGACAGGCTTCAGGATTTATTTCGGAAAGGACAATAATTCAAATAGTGTCGCTATTGTGGTTGGCGTAAACAGC
>Ga0316219_1000644_pt1 | contig 44957 bp, 31 predicted proteins | sample TBH18003PmetaG_FD_203635 | JGI IMG/M metagenome (GOLD analysis project Ga0316219, IMG submission 203635) | Freshwater microbial communities from Trout Bog Lake, Wisconsin, USA - TBH18003P | ecosystem: Environmental > Aquatic > Freshwater > Lake > Hypolimnion/Profundal zone | place: USA...
CGCTGTCAGCTTCGAGAACGGTGAATGGTGACCTAACGCCGGCTGGCCCGCCGTGAGATCCTTCGCAAGCTCAGGATGACAAATAATATGGGCCGCTCCGGTTTCCGTGCTCGGCTTCCGTTTTGCGGGCAATGGAAAGGGCACTTCACCGCAGTCCACGAGCCTCCTCTGCCGTTTTGGGGTCATCCATTTCGGTCCGCGCCAGCGTTGGGCTCATTTTCACTCTTTAATTCGGCCGTTCTTTCCAGAAGAGGTTAGGATGTCTGATCCGTGTTCATTCGTGTAATCCGTGGTTACTCGGTTGAATGCGAGCTTATTGAGAGATGCCTTTGGCGGGGCGCCGAAGGCCGCACGCGAGGGCGCGTGCGCTCGTTCTCGCCAGGGTCTCCAAGAACAGCCCGCTTCGTTAATGTTGCAGTGGACCGCGTTGGCGATTTCGCGCTGCTGAGCGTCTGTGATTCCGGCCTGGGTCTCTCAATCGTCACGGCTATCGTGGAATCGCACACCGGCTCTATCGAAGTCACCAGCACCCTCTGAGAAGGCAGTGCGTTTATTGTGCGCCTGCCCCTGGCGCGTAGCGACGCGTGCGCACAGTGAACGCAATTCGCGCCGCCTGCGGGCGTGATTGGAACTGGGTGAGCACCGAGGGGCGAATAACGCTTTTGCCTTGCAGGGTGCGATTCGCCATGGCAGTCTGCGTGGAAACCCTGATCTATCAAACCTCCGTTATCCGTGGCTGAACCCACTGTCATTCCTATCGGCTCCGGTGAGGAGCGTGTAATTCGTGCCCGGCACGGGCTGGTCGCTGTCGATTTCCAAGAGCTCTGGCGCTACCGGGAGCTCTTCGTGTTCCTTGCGTGGCGGGACATCCTCGTGCGCTACAAGCAAACTGCGCTGGGGATCGCCTGGGCTATATTGCAACCGTTTCTGACCACGGTGGTCTTTACGGTGATCTTCGGGCGGATCGCCAAATTCCCCAGCGAAGGCGCCCCGTATGCCGTCATCACGTTGGCGGCGCTCCTGCCGTGGAATTACTTTTCAAACGCCATGAGCGAGAGTTCCGCCTCGCTGGTGCTCTCCTCGAACATGATTTCAAAGACGTATTTTCCGCGTCTGATCATTCCGGCCAGCGCGATCCTGAGCGGCATCATCGACTTCCTTATCAGCGTGGCGATGCTGGCGGTCTTCATGATCGTCTACCGGGTTCCCCTGCGACCCGAGATTCTGCTGATGCCGGTGTTTTTCCTGGTCTGCGTGCTGGCGGCGTTTGCGGTGGGGGTATGGCTGAGCGCCCTCAACGTGAAGTACCGGGATGTAAAATACATCGTGCCGTTTTTCACGCGCATCGGGCTTTACGTCAGTCCGGTGGGCTTTCTTTCGAGCATCGTGCCTGAACGCTGGCGTTTGCTCTATAACCTGAACCCAATGGTGGGGGTCATCGACGGCTTCCGCTGGTGTGTTCTGGGCGGGAAGTTCACCCCGTACTGGCCGGGGTTTCTGGTCAGCGTCGCGGTTATGCTGACTCTCGCCATCACCGGTCTGGTCTACTTCCGCACCGCAGAGAAGAAATTCGCCGATATTATCTGATGTCCAAACCAGTTGTTTCCGTCCGGGGAATCGGCAAGCGCTACACGCTTGGAATTAAGCAAGATTACGACACGTTGCGCGACCGCATCGCGCAACGGGCAATGAAGCTCTTTACGGGCAAGAGCGAAAACGACGACGCCAAGACGTTTTGGGCGCTGCGGGATATCTCATTCGATATCGCCCAGGGCGAGGTGGTCGGCGTCATCGGGCGCAACGGGGCGGGGAAGTCGACCCTGCTCAAGGTGCTCAGCCAGATCACCGAGCCCACCGAAGGCGAGGTGCGTATTCGCGGGCGCGTGGCGAGCCTGCTGGAAGTCGGCACCGGCTTTCATCCGGAGTTGACCGGACGCGAGAACATCTTCCTCAACGGCGCGATTCTCGGAATGCCACACTCGGAGATTCGCAAGAAGTTCGACGAAATCGTCGCTTTCTCCGAGGTGGCCGACTTCATCGACACGCCAGTCAAGCGGTACTCCAGCGGGATGTATGTGCGTCTGGCGTTCGCTGTGGCGGCACACCTTGACCCGGAAATCCTCGTAGTGGACGAGGTGCTGGCGGTCGGGGACGTGGCATTTCGCAAGAAGTGCATGGGGAAAATGGGCGAGGTCGCAAAGGGCGGACGAACCGTTTTTTTCGTCAGCCACAGCATGAGCGCCGTGCAGCTTTTGTGCAGCCGCGGTTTGCTTCTGGAGGCCGGCGGCTTGAAGCTGGATGCGCCGGCGCATACGGTGGTGAGCCGGTATCTCTCCAATTTCGCCGCAAGCTCGGGGGAAGTGGTGGACTTGAGCGCCATGAAACGCAAGGGAACCGGCCGCGCCTTGCTGCGGACACTGCAAATTCGCGCCCTGGATGCGAAAGGCGCGCCGACCGAAGTGGCTCAAACCGGGTGCGATCTTGAGATCAAGGTGACCGTCGAAGCCGTCACGTCTGTGCAGTCTGTGAATGCCGCCGTCATCGTTTACGATTCCAGCGGCTATCGGCTTATCGACGTGAACACGGCTATCAAGGGATGCTTTTTGGAGTTGCCCGCGGGCGGCAAGAGCGAGGTTCGGTTTCTGCTGCGCGATACGCTGCTCAATGCTGGGACGTATTTCGTGGGGCTTTGGTTGGGAGTCGGCGGCGTGGAGGCGATCGACGACATCGAGTTCGCCGCCTCCTTTGAGGTGGTTCACGATTTCAGAGAGAGCGCGCATTCCGAGGTCTTCCCCGGCACCTACAAGTGCCGATTCGAAATGCAAATGAAGTAACGTATGCTCGACACCGTTCGCCGCTGGAAGTTGTTCCTGCTCAACCGCCCGCTTTGGGCGCGCCGTCGCGAATTCGAGAGGCTTCGCCGTCAGCCCCGCTACACTCCCGGCGTCAGCAATTTGGCGGGACTGAACCTGGAATATGCGGATGCCGCTTCGTTTGACTTCATTTTCAGGGAGGTCTTCGACAGGCAGATTTACCGCTTCCGATCGGCGAAGAGCGCGCCGGTCATCCTCGATTGCGGTGCGAACATCGGCTTGAGCGTGCTGTACTTCAAGCGGCTCTATCCGGAAGCGAAAATCGTCGCCTTCGAGCCCGATCCGAAGGTTTTCGAGGTTCTGCGGCGCAATGTCGCGATCGCGGGCTTGCAAGACGTGCGGCTTGAACAAAGCGCGGTGTGGAACTGCGATGGCGAACTCACCTTCATGAGCGAAGGCGCCGACGCGGGCCGGGTGACGGCGATCGACGAGGCGACGACGCGCTGCAACGTCAAGGCAGTCCGTCTGCTCGACTGGCTGGACCGCGAAGTCGATTTTCTCAAGCTGGACATTGAGGGCGCCGAATACTCGGTGATCCAGGATTGCGCGGAGCGGCTCGCCAACGTGAAGACGCTGTTTGTTGAATACCACTCCTTCGTGGGACAACCTCAGGTCCTGCCCGAACTGCTCTCGCTGATTCGCCAGGCGGGGTTCCGATTTTTCTGCGACGAACGCTGCAACGTGTCGCAGCCATTCTGGGAGATCAGGCCGCATCTCGGGATGGACTTTCAGCTCAACATCTATGCCTATCGCCCCTGAAGCTACCGCATGAAGATCCTTCAGGTCAGCACCGGCGATATCGGCGGCGGCGCGTTTCGCGCTTCCTACCGGCTGCACCAGAGCCTGCGCGATAAGGAAGTGGACTCGCAAATGGCCGTGATGACCCGGCTTTCGCGGGATCCGTCCATCTTCCGGTTCGCGCCTTCGACGAAACCGCTCGATCGCATCGCCCGCGCGGTGCGCCGGTTCCGAATCGAGTCGGCGATGCCCAGGCGCGTCGAGGCCCGAAAATCCGAGCTTTTCACCGAGGACCGCACATGGCTCGGCGGTCAACTGGCCGATGGTCTGCCGGCCTGCGATTTAATCCATCTGCACTGGGTTTCGGGCTTTGTCGATTACGGCGAGTTCCTGCCGGCTGTCTTGCGTCGGACGCCGGTGGTATGGACGCTGCACGACATGAACCCATTCACCGGAGGATGTCATTTCGCCGGGGACTGCACGCGATTTGCGCAGTGCTGCGGAGCGTGCCCGCTTCTGGAAGGAGGCGCCGAGGCCGATCTCACCCGCCAGGTTTGGAGACGAAAGGAAGCTGCGCTTGCCGGCGTGCCTGCAAATCGACTCAAGATCGTGACGCCGAGCAAATGGCTGGCGGCGGAAAGCGGGCGAAGCTCGCTTTTTGGAAAATCCCCGGTGGACGTCATTCCTTACGGACTGGACACCTCCGTGTTTGCGCCGCGGGACAAACGTTTTGCGAGGGAAGTGCTTGGCATCCCGGCGGATGTCCCCGTGGTGCTGTTCGTCGCGCTTTCGATCTCCGACCAGCGCAAAGGCTATCGCTACCTGCTGGAGGCGATGGAACCGCTGCCCCACGTCTTTTTGCTCTCGATCGGCAACGGCGATTCGATCCCACGCAAGAACGCCCTCCATTTGGGATCGGTGAATGTCGATCCGCTCCTGGCGCTGATCTATAGCGCCGCCGATGTTTTCGTCACCCCGTCGCTTGGGGACAATCTCCCGCAGACCGTGCTTGAAGCGATGGCGTGCGGCGTCCCTGTCGCGGCCTTTGACGTAGGCGGCATTCCCGACGCAGTGGAACACGACAGGACCGGGTTGCTGGTTCCCGCGGCGGATTCTCGCGCGCTGCGCGCCGCCCTGGAAAGCATCCTCGGCGACCCGGATAAACGCGCGCAAATGTCCGCTTGCGCCCGGGAATCCGCCCTCGCGCGCTTCGGCCTGCAGAAACAGGCGGACGCTTATCTTGCGATTTACAACAACCTTCTGAAATCATAATGAGCACCCTCAAGAAGATTCTCGGCGCCATCCGTGACGGCAGTCTCGCATTTCGCGTGCTGAACCGCTTCTCCAAATCGAAATACGGGCCGATAAGCGAACCGACAACCACTGAGGTTCTCCGCCAGTTCTACCCGAACGGCGAATGGACCCGTTTGTCCAATGGCGCGCGTTCGGTGTGGCTGAAACTGCACGAGCTTTTTCAGAAGGAAGAGATTCGCACGATCGTTTGGGTCGGCGGCTGCGACGGCGACGACGTCATCCTGTTAAACGAGGCGTTTCCCGGCAGGGAGATTCATGTGCTTGAGCCGGTGGCCGACTCGTTCCAGCAGCTTTGCATGAACGTCGCTCCTTACCCCAACATCCATCCGTGGCAGGTGGCGGCGGGCGCGGAAGAAGCGGAGTTGGACATGTTCGTGGATGAATTCCAGGCGGCCAGTTCACTGCTGCCGTATGAACAAATCACCCTGGAGCGTTTCCCGTTTCTCGGCAAGCAGAGGAAGGAGAAGGTGAAGGTTCGCCCGCTTGACGATCTGGTGGCGGAATGGGGCTGCAAGAGCGTCGATTTCATGGCTGTCGATGTGCAGGGCTTCGAGGACAACGTCTTGCGCGGCGGGGCGAAGACCCTCGCCGGTTGCCGGGCGGTGTCGATCGAACTGAGCCTTCAGCAGTTCTACTCCCAGTCATCTACGTTCGAGTCGATCTACGACGTGCTGGCACAAGCCGGATTCAAGCTGCGCGGCGTCACGATGGCGCACCGGGACGCGCGCGGATTGATTTCCCAACTCGACGGTCTCTTCCTTCGCGTCTGATTCAACCGCCATGAACCAACTCCCTTCCCTTCGTGTGCTCCCTCCACCGCCCCCCGGCAAGACCGGGTGGCCGTGGACGGAGGAAACCCCGCCATTCGAAGTCCCCGCCGGAGCGCCGATGCCGCGGATATCGATCGTTACGCCCAGCTACATGCAGGGCCAGTACCTGGAGGAAACCATCCGGTCCATCCTGCTGCAAGGCTACCCAAACCTCGAATACGTGGTGATGGACGGCGGCAGCACTGACGAAACGGTGCCGCTCCTGGAAAAATACGCGCCGTGGCTGGCCGCGTGGCGCAGCGAAAAGGACCGGGGCCAGACGAGCGCCATCAACAAGGGACTGCGGATTATCACCGGAGATATCGTTGCCTATATTAACAGCGACGACTGGTATCACCCCGGCGCATTGCAGGCCGTGGCGCGCCGCGCCATGGAGCACCCGGAGGAAAACTGGTGGGTGGGCTGGGTGGATAATTGTCCGGAGGGCCGTCCGCCCGAGCGCAAGCTGTCCAGTTTCACCAATCTGGTCGAGTTTCTCGGACGCACCGAAGCGGTTCAGCAACCGGGCGTTTTCTGGCGGCGCGATCTCGGACGCAAGGCAGGGTTTTTCATCGAGGACATGCATTTCCTGTTCGACCACGAATACTGGGTGCGTTTTCTCCTGGCGGGGGCGCGCCCGGTGAATCTGGATGCGCCGATCGCCAACTTCCGCATTCACGGCGGCAGCAAGACCTACAGCAAACAGTATCTCTTCATGCGCGAACTATGGACGGCGACGCGCCGGCACCGGCATGCGGTCACCGAGCAACAGTGGCGTGAGATCGTCGACCGCGTGCGCGATTACGAGGCCGAATACTTCGTGCAGAGCATCTACGGCGTGCTGGCAAAAGGCGACCGGTTGGCAGCCCTCGGTTACCTCCTGCAAACATTCACACTCGCGCCGCGGATCGAGCCACCCTCGATTTATCTGGGCGCCTGGTTTCGCACGCTTTTCACCGGCAAGCCTCCCGAATGGTTCGGTAAGTAATGCGATCCGCCGACCAGAGAATCGAATTCCTCGATTACATCCGGGGCTTCGCCATCCTGGCGGTTTTTCTCTTTCACTGCGCCACTGTCGGTTTCAATTATTGGGAACTGCCCTGGGGTCACGTGCTGCGGGACATTCATGTGCCCGCGTCCTGCCTCGCGCTCATTCCCCTTACCCTGGGCTGGGCGGGCGTGGCCGTGTTCTTTGCAGTGAGCGGTTTTTGTATTCACCTCAGCTTCGTGCGATTGCGTTCGCAGTCCTTCAAGGAATTCTATATCCGCCGCTTCTTCCGAATCTATCCGCCGTACCTGCTGGCGCTGGTCGTCTTCATTCTTCTTGAGCGAAGTGCGCACAAAGGTTTTCCAGGGCCGCAATTCCTGTGGCAGAGCGGCAGCCATCTATTGTTGTTGCACAGCTTCTCCGCGGGCACGTATTTCGCAATCAACCCGTCGTTCTGGAGCCTTGCGATCGAAGTGCAGCTTTACGTCATCTACCCGCTCCTCGTATTCATGGTGGCGCGCATGGGCTGGGGACGCACTCTGTTGCTGCTGGCGCTTGTGGAGAGCGCGATCCGTGCGACGATCGGGGTGCGGTTCTTTATGGACGGCGGCGATCCGGCGCAATGGATTGTGGGTTCGCCGCTCGGTTTCTGGTTTAGCTGGTCCATCGGCGCGGCGGTCGCGGATGCATTCCACAAGAACGAACCGCAGCCGCTGGCGAAGTTTCCACTCAGTCTTTGGTTTGCGCTCGCCGTCGGCGCGTGGTTCGTGAAACCGCTATACCCGTTCGCATTCCTGTTTTTCTCGGTGCTTACCGCCGGAACCCTTGCAAAACTAATCGCCGGCGAACGGATTGGCATTCCGGCGCCCCGCTTCTTAACCGAGCATCTGAGGGCCACGGGCGAGGTCAGTTACAGCCTGTATCTCTGGCATCAGCCATTTATCGCGCCGCTGATCATGTGGCTTCATGCTCACCTGCCTGCGGCGCTCGACAGGGAAGTCTTTCGCTTCTCGATCTGCGCGCTGTTGCTATGGGCGCTGCTCTTTCCGCTGGCGCGCCTGCTGTACCGCTGCTTCGAACTGCCCATGATGGAGGCCGGCAAGGCATTCGCAAAAAGAATGCAACCGGCCCCCTCCCTTGTTTCCTCGTTACCAGCATGAAGATCTGTTTTGTCGTCGATTCCTATCCCGGTCTCTTTCGTGTCGGTGGCATCGCGGTGTACACCCAAACGGCGGCTCGCGCGCTTGCACAGCGGGGTCACGAGATTCACGTGCTGGTCGTCCGCCGCCACGATCCTCCCGCCGATACCGTTGACGGCCCCGTGCGGTTGCACGTGCGCCCAGTGCGATGGCTGCCGGTCGTTGGGGATTGGTTGACCGGGCTCGGCGAGAGCATCGGAGTCGCAAGACACCTTGCCCGGCTGCACCGGCAATATCGCTTCGATGCGGTGGAATTTCCGAACTGGGAGGGAATCGGACTCGTCGGCGCGTGGCTTCCGGTAACCCGGACAGTCGTCCGCCTGCACACTTCGATGGCGGAATCGCTCGAAGTCTCAGGGAAACGCCCGAGTGTCGGCGACCGCTTCATGATGTGGGCTGAACGCACGTCGGCGCGGCATGCGCATCGGGTCGTCACGCACAGTCTCGCGCATCGCGACAGGCTGAAGAAAACGTACGGCCTGGGTGAGGTCACCGTTATTCCGCACGGCATTCCGCTTCCGGAACCAACACCCGGCGGCGGCACCGCCCCCGAGTCCAGTCCTCCGATGGCGCTGACCGTCGGCCGGTTGAACGCACGCAAGGGCGTCCACACGTTGCTTAAGGCGATTCCCCTGTTGTTCGAACGCGCGCCCAACTCGGAGTTGGTGTTTGTCGGCGATTCCGAAGACCACCCGCTGGCGCGCCAGTTTCGCGCCGAACATCCGCTGGAAACACGGGTGCGCTTTGCCGGGCCGCTCGATCAACCGGCCCTCGACCGGCTCTACTCGAAGTGCGCCGTGTATTTTTCGCCGTCAATCTACGAATCGTTTGGCCTGACTTTTGTGGAAGCGATGGCCCGCGGAAAAGCGGTCGTCGGTTGCGATGCGGCGGCAATTCCGGAACTGGTGCATCACGAAATCAACGGCCTGCTGACACCGCCGAACGATCCCGTCGCGCTTGCCGGGGCGATTGGGCGCTTGCTGACCGAGCCGGGCGAACGGGAGCGCATGGGCCGCGCTGGAGAAAAGCTGGCGCGGGAGAAATACTCGATGGAACGCATGGGCGCGGCGCTTGAGCGGTTCTTTGGAGAGGTTGTTTCGCGGCGGGCGGGAACTGCTGCCGGGTAGATTCGCAATCCTTCATGAAAGTGCGGCAAAGCCGTGGCACGTTGCGGTCGCGCCAGCGTCTTGGAGTGCGGCAGTCCTGTGCCGCCTTCGGATGCCGGACCATTCCGCAGCCACCGCAAAGCATGCTTGCCACGACCAACCATGTCATTTTTTCTTCCTCCAAACAGAGTGCGTCCCCGCCCAGTGATGCGCTCATGGAAAACGCGGACTCGTGTCGGTTGCTAATCGCATCTGTGGTGCTCGGAAGAAGATGAATAGCGAATGGTGAGCGCGAGCGGAACAGCAACCCAGGTAACGACGCGCCATCCCAAGGCGGCACAGGACTGCCGCACTCCAAGACGCTGTCGCGCCTCCGTCGCCCCTCTCGAGACCACGGCCGCACCTTCGCAACGATTCGTCTGCTACAGACCGTGTCAGATTCGGGGCTCATTTTCATGCCTCTATGGGGCCGTTCTGTCTTGAGGAGATCACGATTTCTGACACTAAAACCGGGCCACGAGGTCTCCCTCATGGCCCGGCTGTCAGGGTTGGTGTAATTGCGGGAGGCGTCCGCCGCCTCCCGCCCTTAAGACTGGAAGACTGGCTTAGTAGTCCATTCCGCCCATTCCGCCCATTCCGGGGCCGCCGCCGGGCGCCGGCTTTTCCTTCTCGGGCAGTTCGGTGACGACGCATTCGGTCGTCAGGAGCAGGCCGGAGATGGATGCCGCATTCTGGAGCGCGCTGCGGGTGACCTTGGTCGGGTCAACCACACCGGCTTTCACCAGGTCTTCGTAGGCTCCGGTGGCCACGTTGTAGCCGACGTTGCCGGAAGCCTTCTTGACTTCCTGTACGATCAGCGCGCCTTCCTGGCCGGCGTTGTCGGCCAACTGGCGCAGCGGGCTTTCGACCGCGCGGCGGATGATCTGCAAACCGATCATCTCGTCGCCTTCCAGCTTGACGTTGTCGAGGGCCTTCTGCGCGCGGATGAGCGCCGTGCCGCCGCCGGCAACGATGCCTTCTTCCACCGCCGCACGCGTGGCGTGCAGGGCGTCTTCGACACGCGCCTTCTTTTCCTTCATCTCCGTCTCGGTCGCGGCGCCGACGTTGATGACGGCTACGCCGCCCGCCAGCTTGGCGAGGCGCTCCTGGAGCTTCTCGCGATCATAGTCGCTGGTGGTCTCATCGATTTGGCGGCGGATCTGGTTGACCCGGCCCTGGATGTCAGCCTGCTTGCCTTCGCCTTCGACAATGGTGGTGTTTTCCTTGTCGATGGTGATGCGCTTGGCCTTGCCGAGGTCTTCAGTCGTCACGTTCTCCAGCTTGATGCCGAGGTCTTCGGTGATGCAACGGCCGCCGGTGAGGACCGCGATGTCCTCCAGCATCGCCTTGCGGCGATCGCCGAATCCGGGAGCCTTGACGGCCGCCACTTGCAGCGTGCCGCGCAGCTTGTTCACCACGAGAGTCGCGAGCGCTTCGCCCTCGACGTCTTCGGCGATGATCAGCAGCGGGCGTCCGCCCTTGGCCACCTTCTCCAGCAACGGCAGCATATCCTTCAGATTGCTGATCTTCTTCTCGAAGATAAGGATGTAGGCGTTTTCGAGGATCGCTTCCATCGACTCCGCGTTGGTGACGAAGTACGGGGAGAGATACCCCTTGTCGAACTGCATGCCTTCGACGACGTCGAGCGTGGTCGTGATCGACTTGGCTTCCTCAACGGTGATCGTGCCGTCCTTGCCTACCTTGTCCATCGCGTCGGCGATGATGTTGCCGATGGCGGTGTCCCAGTTGGCCGAAACGGTGGCGACCTGCGCGATTTCGGTGCGGTCGCTGACCTTCTTGCTGATAACGGCGAGTTCCGCGACGATCGCTTCGACGGCCTTCAGAATGCCGCGTTGAAGCGAGGTCGGGTTGGCGCCGGCGGTGACGTTCTTGAGGCCTTCCTTGTAGATGGCCTCGGCGAGAACGGTCGCCGTGGTGGTGCCGTCGCCGGCGATGTCGCTAGTCTTGCTGGCGACTTCGCGCACGAGTTGCGCGCCCATGTTTTCGAATGGGCATTCCAGTTCGATCTCCTTGGCGACGGTCACGCCGTCCTTGGTGATCGTCGGGCTCCCGAATTTTTTGTCGAGGATGACGTTGCGTCCGGCTGGCCCGAGGGTTGCCTTGACCGCGCGGGCGAGTTTCTCGACGCCGCGCAGAAGCGCGTGCCGGGCGGTTTCGTCGAATTGAAGTTGTTTAGCTGCCATATTAGTTGGTGATATTCAGTTTGGTTGATCTTAATTAGCCGAGGATGCCGAGGATGTCGTCCTCGCGCATGATGAGGTAGCTGATGCCGTCGATCTTGATCTCGGTGCCGCCGTATTTGGAGATCAGCACGCGATCGCCGACTTTGACGACGAATTCGATTTTCTTGCCGCTTTCGTCGAGCTTGCCTGTTCCGAGGGCCATGACTTCGCCTTCCTGCGGCTTTTCTTTCGCCGTATCCGGAATGATGATGCCGCCCTTCATGACTTCTTTCTCATCGACCGGCTTTACGAGGACGCGGTCGGAGAGTGGTTTGACATTTACTGCCATACTTATGGATTCTTCTATGTTGGTTTTGTTGTTGTATTACACACCCCGCCCCGGCGATTTCTTGGCCGCCGGGTAAGAATGGTAAAGTTTTTGGTTTGTTGTTGAATTAAAATTGAAGGTCAAAAGCTCGCCTTCCCTCAGAACCGAACGCGCGCCAAAGCCCCAAGTCGTTGCCCTGGGTGCATTGGCGTCACGCTTTCGTCACTTATTTCTTCTTATCCTCATCCACCACCTCAAACTCCGCGTCCACCACATCGCCTTCCTTCTTCGGCTTGGCTTCGGCTCCGGTTGAGGCTTCCGGGCCTGGGCCGGCGTGGGCGTGTTCGCCTCCCGCGGCTTGCGCCCCGGCGGCGGCGTGTTTGTACATCTCCTCGCTGGCGGCCTGGAACTTGTTCTGCAATGCGTCGTAGGCCTTTTTGATCGCCTCGATGTCGCTGCCTTTGAGGGCTTCGCGCACGTCGTTGATGGCGCTCTCGATCTCGGTCTTCTTCTCCGCGGGAATCTTGTCGCCGAGTTCCTTCAACTGCTTCTCGCTCTGGTAGGCCAGGCTGTCGGCGTTGTTGCGGATTTCGATCGTTTCCTTCGCCTTCTTGTCCTCGTCGGCGTGCAACTCGGCTTCCTTCTGCATCCGATCGATCTCCTCCTTGCTCAGGCCCGAGGAACCGGTGATGGAGATCTTTTGCTCCTTGCCGGTGCCGAGGTCCTTGGCGTTGACATGCAGGATGCCGTTGGCGTCGATGTCGAACGTGACCTCGATCTGCGGCACGCCGCGCGGGGCCGGCGGGATGCCGTCCAAGTGGAACGTGCCGAGGTTCTTGTTGTCACGCGAGAGTGGGCGCTCGCCTTGCAGCGTCTTGATCTCCACGCCCGGCTGATTGTCGCTGTAGGTTGAGAAGATCTGCGATTTGCGCGTGGGGATGGTCGTGTTGCGCGGGATCATCGGGGTGGCCACGCCGCCGGCGGTTTCGATCGCCAGCGTGAGCGGGGTCACGTCGAGCAACAGCACGTCCTTGACTTCGCCGCGGAGCACGCCCGCCTGGATGGCCGCGCCGACGGCAACGACTTCATCCGGGTTGACCCCCTTGTGCGGTTCCTTGCCGATGAGCTTGCGCGCGGTGTCGATCACCTTGGGCATGCGCGTCATGCCGCCGACGAGCACCAACTCGTCCACTTCGCGCTCGCTGAGCTTGGCGTCCTTGAGGCACGACCGCACCGGCGGAATGGTGCGCTCGAACAGGTCGTCGGTGAGATGTTCCAGCTTCGCCCGCGTGAGCTTCTGCATGATGTGCTTGGGCCCGGTCTGGTCGGCGGTGACGAACGGCAGGTTCAGGTCGTATTCCTGAGTGGAGGATAGCGCGATCTTCGCTTTCTCGGCCTCTTCCTTGATGCGCTGCACGGCGTCGGGTTGCTTGGTGAGATCGATGCCGGTGTCCTTCTTAAATTCGTCGATGATCCAGTCCATGATGCGGTGATCCCAATCGTCGCCGCCCAAGTGGGTGTCGCCGTTGGTGGCGCGCACTTCGAACACGCCGTCGCCGATCTCCAGCACGGAGATGTCGAAGGTGCCGCCGCCGAGGTCATACACGGCGATCTTCTCGTCCTTCTTTTTGTCGAGGCCGTAGGCGAGCGAGGCCGCCGTCGGCTCGTTAATGATGCGCAGCACTTCGAGCCCGGCGATCTTGCCGGCGTCCTTCGTGGCGTTGCGCTGGGAGTCGTTAAAATACGCCGGCACGGTGATGACCGCCTGGGTAATCTTCTCGCCGAGCTTGGCTTCGGCGTCGGCCTTGAGCTTGGCCAGGATCATCGCGGAAATCTCGGGCGGCGAATAGGTCTTCACCTCGCCGCCGACGGTGACCTGGACGTGGATGTCCCCGTTGGCCGCCTTGACGACCTTGTACGGAACACGGTGCAGTTCATCCTGCACTTCGTCGAACTTGCGGCCCATGAAGCGCTTGATGGAGAAAACCGTGTTGACCGCGTTGGTGACTGCCTGCCGCTTGGCGGCCTGCCCGACGAGACGTTCGCCGCTCTTTGTGAATGCGACGACGGACGGCGTGGTCCGCGCCCCCTCGCTGTTTTCCAAAACGATCGGTTCCCCGCCTTCCATTACGGACATGCAGGAGTTGGTCGTGCCCAAATCGATGCCTAGTATCTTAGCCATAAAATTCGTGAGTTTGTATTTTGCTGCGGCGGTTGGTTACACCTGTGCGGCAAAGACCCTCTTAGCAAGGCGCGTTCCAAGGACGGCAAGTTTTGCTTTGTCTTTGATTATCAGTAGGTTACGAATTCGGTGGAAGTTTGCCGGTCCCGTGCAGTGCGCCAGGCTGGCGCAGGTGTGACAGCAAATGGCGCAGATGTGGCACAGTTGCGGAGGATGGTTCGAAGGGCGCGAAGAGCCCGCGCGAAGCGCATTGGAGTGCGGCGGCCCCCCGCCGCTTTGGGATTGCGCACGGGGAACGCTTCCCGCTTCTTTATCCACCAGAACCCTGATTGAAGGCGATTCGATGGCCGGAAGTTCACGTCGGCGGGACGCCGCCGCCAGGACGCGAGACGCGTGCGCTGACTCGAAAATAGACGAAAAGATGAGGCGCGTTAAACTGAGTGACAAACAAGCGTCAACAAGCTTCATTTTCATCCCGCGTGGTGCCTCGCTTGGCGAGGCATGTTGTTCTCCCCGGAGTCCCCGACCCGAGCGCTGCCTGCGATGCGACGCAAAAAAATCTGCGAAAATCTGCGTAATCTGCGGACAATTCTTCTTCTCCGCGGTTGAAGCGCACTCCCAAAGCGGCGGAGGACCGCACGCACTCCAAAGCGCTTCGCGCCCGGCTTTCGAACGCTCGTCAAGCATTCCCGTGCTCCGCGCATCCGTATCGCGCCGCCCGCCAACCGAACTCCCTACGGTTCCCGCACGTCCAGCATCGGGAACGACGTCCGCGCCAATTCCCAGACGGCGCGGACAAGAGGGGTGCGCGGCTCCCAGCAAAGCGCGTCCCGCACGTGGGCGATGTCGGCGACCAAATGCATCGGTTCAAAAGCGGCATATGGGCGCGCCCCAAAATGAAGCGTCACCCGCAAACCGAGTTGCTCGACAATCTCCTCCACCAAGTCCCGCAACCGGATTTCACGCCCGCTCCCCAGATTGAAGATCCGGAAGGGATCGCTCTGTTCGTCCAGGGCAGCCGCGACAATGGCGCGCGCCACATCATCGACTGCGCAATGATCCCGGCACTGTTCCCCGGGCGAAAGGCGAAGCTCGGTCCCGTCCTGGGCCGCGCGCAACAGCGCGGGGAAGAGGCGGTTGCCGTCGTCGGCGATGCCGGTGAACGAGAACGGACGAAAAATCGTGAGCGGCACGCCGAACTCCCGGGCGGCCGACCGCACCAGCATGTCGGCGGCGGCCTTGCTGGCGCCGTACGGATGAAGCGTGTCCAGCGCGTCGGTCTCCCGCAATGGGCGCCCGGTTTCGCGATAGGCCAGGCCGGTGCCGATGAAGATGAGACGGCATCCGGGATTTGCCGCCACGCATTCGCAGAGATGAATGCTCACGTCGATGTTGAAGCGGAGCAGTTCAAACCACTGGGGCCTTGGAAACTGCACGCCGCTGGCCGCGCAGTGAATGACGCAGTCCGGACGAAACTCCGAGAGAATTTCTGCCAGCGCGCCCCGGTCAAAGAAATCGACCCGGACAAAGCGCATCCCGTCGTATTCCTCACGGATGCGCGAGGTTTCCCGGAGCAACGCCAGGACTTGAACGTCCCGACGTCCGGCGAACTGCGCGAGCACCCGCGCGCCGAGCGTCCCGGATGCGCCGGTCACCACGATTCGTTTAATGGAGGGAGATTGAGACATGGCTGCGTTTGCTATTTCTTGCGTTTGCCTGATTTCTTCTTGCTCTTCTGCTTGGCCGACTCTTTCCAGGCGACCGCAGCGGCGGCCTCCTGCATCGGTTCTGGAGCGGACGGCGAAGCCGGGGCAGGTCTGACGAATGGAATCACGCCGAGCGATGCGGTCACGATGATCGCCACCGTTCCCAGCGCCACTCCGGCGCGGAAGCTCCCCGGCGTGTACGTAAACTTCACTTCGTGGCGGCCCGGATCGAGGAACACCCCGCGAAAAGCGTAATTGGCCCGGTAGATCGGCTTCCGCACGCCGTCAACGGTGGCAGTCCAACCGGGGAACCAGTTGTCCCCCAGCACCAGGAGGGAACGCTGCGCCGCGGTTGCCGTAACGACGACCGATTCCTGTTTGTCCACGAAACTAGTGACAGGCTGGATCGTGTCACCCGCACCCGGTGCGTCGGGAGAGGCAATCGGCGCCTGCTCCGGCGATCCCTGGGTAACGATTGCTTCCCGGTGCGGGTCGAACCCGTCGCTGGCGATTACCCGCAGGGCGTCGTCGTCGGATTCGGTGCGCCACTGCGAAATCAGGAACGCCCTCGGCAGAGCATTGGACCGCTCCACAACCTTGATTTCCCGCGAGGCATTCTGCCAGAGGATTCGATCGAAGCTCTCGCCCGCGATGCACTGCCGGATGCTGAGCATGTCCGCCAGCTTGTTCTCGAAAAGCAGTCTCTGAATCTGTTCCAGGTCGGCCTGATGGCTCGAATCGAGCGTTTTCTTGTAGTCGGCCAGTTGCTTAAGTTCCGCTTCCGAAAGGTTGGGCGGGCGCTCCATCATCGTGGCCAGCGTATTGTAGCGGCTCACGGTAAGCCCCACCGGCGTGACGATGGAGATGCCGTGAAACGACCAGTCGTTGGCGACGCCGCCGGTTTGCCGCGCCCATTCCAGAATGTCCGGTCGTTTCTCGCCGTAAAGGTATTGCGCGACCCCGCTGTAAGAGGTCCAGACACGGTATTGCGGATCGTTCGAAAGCCGTTTGGTTATCGAATCGGGCTGGTTTGCGTAGATGCCGCCGGGAAGCGTGGATTGAATCTGACGAGACACCAGCCAGAGGTTGAGAAAAGCGACGGCAACAATGCCGGCCTGGAGCCAGCGCAGCGACAACCGCTCGAACAGCGCCAGACCAAACAGCACGCTGGCCGAAAGCGAAAAGAGCAGCGCGACAGCGAGATCCCGGCGCACGGAAGCAAACTGCTCCGGAGCCGGCTCGGCGGGGTGCCTCATGAGAACAGTAAGCGCCGAGTTGCTCTGACAGACCAGCATGACCACGAACACGACCCCCGTAAAGATCAGCAGCCCGAACCAGATCTTCTTTTGCAATCTGCGCTCCGCAACCTGTCGGCATTCGCACACCGCCTGAAAGCCGATCGCCCCCAGCGCTGCCACGGCGTACGTCGTGAACAGAAAGAACTTCGTCGGATAACGGAAATGGCTGAAGCCGGGCACGTAATGGTGAATGAGCGCGTAGAATGGAATGTACTCGCCCATCGACATCAGCATCGACACCGCGCCGGTTCCCGCGAGAAACCAGAACAGAAACCGCATGTCCCGCCGCGGGTTCTTGCCGGCAAAATAGGAGACACCAAAAAACAAGCCCAGCAGCGGCAGCACCCCGGCGTAGCAGGCGCCGAAGGCAAACTCGTAAATCTGCTTGGCCCAGTAGGCTGCGGGATAACCCGGACGCCCAAAAAGGAAGGGCAAGATAAAAGAAAGGAAGTGGCGTGGATGGGCGGAATCCAGCCGACTGAAAGTATCGACTTCACCGACGCGGTCCGTGTACGGAAGAAGCTCCATCGCCGAAAAGAGGTGCGGCAAAGCCAATGCGGCGCCCAGCAGCCCCGCCAGCGTCAGCAGCAGCAAGGAGCGCAGGCAAAAACCGAGGTTCCGGACCTGAACCCACCGGCATATCGTGTAGGCGGCGGCGAAAAGCACGGTGTAATAGAAAAACTCGCCGCTGGTGAGAATCTGAAGAGCAATGAAGACCGCGAGAGCGGCGATCAATCCGCAATTGCGCCAGATTAGCAGAGGCATGGGCGTCTTCGAGGCGTGCCCGGCGCTTCGTTCCAAAATAAGACTCACGAGTAGCAAAACCGCCGGCCCCCACACCATGCACGTAATGGCCTGGGCGAACTCAAGCCACGCGATGACGAACGTGCTAAAGATGAAACTGACCGCGCCAAACAAGGCCGGCGCGATTTCAAGCCGCCAGTGCCGCAGCAGCAGGTAAAAGGAAATCGCTCCAACGCTGAGATGGAACACCCAGTAGAGGCGGATCGCGTTCTCCATCGACGGCAGCGCGAAAAACCAGGTGAACGGATAGCATTCCCCCATGTACGGATTTGCGGGAAACGGAAATCCGCCGCCGAAAAGCGAACACCAGAGAGGAAACCGCCCCGAGCGAATGGCGTTGCCTGCGATCACGCGGCTCCAGAGGTCGCCGTTGAAGAAGTCCCGCAGCAGCAACATCTTGCCGCCGAAACAGACGTCGCCCAGGAAGAGCACGACCAGGCCAATCAGCAGCAGCAGCGGCCAGTACGATTTGAGGAAGGATTTCATGAACAGGTGTGTCGAAAAAGGCTGTCAGTATCTTGGAGACGGAATCGACGGAGGCAAACTAATTTCGGCAATGGGAGCGGAATACCGCAGATCGGTCCCAACGCGGGTCGATTGTTTCATAGTCCCTTTTAGTTGCCCGAGTTTGCCGGTTTCCCCGGGTAATTGCCATCGCTGAGTTTCGTTGTGCAATGACAGGAAGGCTTGGGGAGGGATGGGAATTCCAGAGGCGGCCTCGGGCTAATCTCCGTGAATTATAAAATCACTCACCCTAATTAAATTCTCTGTTGACGGCGGGCGTTTCCTCCAATAGGAATTGCGGTCTTTTTCAATTTTGTGACCGCCACCGAATCCAACACCCAGCCGAATCCAGCCCACGCCAGCGCGGGACGGGCCGACCTGCGCCCACAGCATATCCGCGACGCGGTCATCCGCATTGCGGGCAACTCCCAGGACGGCATCCAGGCCGTTGGCGGCTTCCTGGCGCGGCTCGCGGGCCGCAGCGCCCAGGACGTCATCACCTACATGACCATTCCCTCCACGATCTCGGGGGGACCGTCGATTTTTCAGGTGCGCATCGGGTCTGGCGAGGTGCTCTCCGCCGGGGATGAAGCGGATTTCCTGGTCGCCTTTTACCAGCACAGCTACAAAGACCACATCGGCTTCCTCAAGGAAGGCGGCGTGCTGCTGTACGATTCCGACCATGTCGAGCCAGACCTCAACGACAAACGCTTTGTCTATGCCGGCGTGCCGATCACCGGGCTGACGGTGGAAGCGCTCGGTGGCACCGCCAAGGACAAGGGCAAGAACATTTTCATTCTCGGGCTGCTGGCCGCGATTTTCCACCTCGACATTGAGAAGATCAAGCGGTTGATCCGCGAACGCTTTCGGACCAAAGACGAAAGCGTCGCCGAAACCGCGCTCCTCGCGCTCCAGACCGGATTCGCCTACCCGATCGACAACCTTCTTTCCACCCGTTACCGCTTCGAGCCGGTGGAAAAACCGGACGCGCGTCCGCAGGTCACAATGGACGGCAACCAGGCGGTCGCTTACGGCATGATCGCCGCCGGGGTGCGGTACGGCGCGGCCTATCCCATCACACCGTGGAGTTCCGTCATGGAAATCCTGCGCGCCGAACTGCCCAAGTATGGAGGCCTGTTCGTGCAGTGCGAAGACGAGTTGGCGGCCGTCGCGCTGGCTCTCGGGTTTTCTTATGCCGGGCATTTGGCGTTGACGGGCAGTTCCGGTCCGGGCATTTCGTTGAAGACCGAGGCGATCGGATGGGCGTCGATGGCGGAAATTCCGCTGGTGATCGTTAACGTCCAGCGCGGCGGACCGAGCACGGGACTGCCCACGCACGTCGAACAGGGGGATCTGTATCAGTCGATTTTCGGCGGTCACGGCGACAGCCCGCGCGTCGTTCTCGCCGCGGCATCGGTGGAGGACTGCTTTTACATGTCGATCGAGGCGGTGCGGATCGCCCGCAAATACAGCACGCCGGTCTTTTTGCTCACCGACGCTTCCCTTTCCACGCGCATCGAGGCCTTCGACGAGCCGGATCTCAAAGCGATCATGCGGGATTTGACGCCCGACCTCGCGCCGCGCCCGGCCGAGTTCAAGCCGTATCCGCTCGACGCCATCACCCAGCATGCGCCGCCGGGAACACGCATGATCGGCGGCAAGTATCCCGTCGCCACCGGCTTGGAGCACAACGAAATGGGGCACCCGACCGGCAGCGCCAAGCTGCATGCCGCCATGACGGCCAAGCGCCGCTCCAAGCTTCAAAAGCTGGCCGACGAACTCCCGTCGCCCGAAGTTTTTGGGGATGCCGAAGGAGAAACGCTGCTCGTTGGCTGGGGTTCGACCTACGGCCCGATCCGGGAAGCTGTCGATCGGACCCGCCGGGGCGGTCAGCAGCTCTCGGCCCTGCATTTGCGTCACGTTCATCCGCTGCCGCACGGGTTGGAGAAAATCTTCGCCCGGTTTAAGGATATCGTTGTTGTCGAGCTGAACGATGAAGGCGTCTATGGCTACGGACAGCTTGCCAGCATTCTCAGGGCCCGGTACTGCGAGTCGAAAATCCGCAGCTTGTGCAAGACCGACGGCATGAGCTTTCTCGTCAAAGAAATCCTCCAGGGAATTGCCAAATGAGCACTGCTACGAATCCTTCCGTCGAATCGGAAAAACTCACCAAAACCGCTCTCACCTCCGACCGTTCCACCTGGTGCCCGGGGTGCGGCAATTTCGCCGTGCTCTCCGCATTCTACAAGATGCTGGAGAACTCCAAGTTCAAGCACGAGAACATCGTCACGCTGGCGGGCATCGGCTGCTCGTCCCGGTTTCCGTATTTTGTCAACACCCACGGAGCGCACTTCATCCATGGACGCGCCGTGCCGCTGGCTTCGGGCGTGAGCCTGTCCCGCCCCGACCTGCATGTGTTTGTGTTCGGCGGCGACGGCGACGGCTACTCCATTGGCGGCAACCATCTCGAACACGGGGCGCGCAAGAATATCGACCTGACCTATGTCATCATGGACAACTTTGTCTATGGCCTGACGAAAAAGCAGACGTCGCCAACCTCGCCGATTGGGTTCAAGACGAAGACAGACCCCACCGGCGCCATCGACCGCCCGGTCAACCCGATCAAGAAACTGGTGTCCGCCGGGGCAACCTTTGTCGCCCGCACCCATGCCGGCCAGATTTCCCACATGGTGGAAATGATGGAGCGCGCCGCAAAACACCGCGGCTTTTCCGTGGTGGAGATTCTTTCGGAATGCGTGGAGTTCTTCCCCGGGTCCTATGACTGCGCCACGCCGCGAAAGGGCGGTGAGTTCAACGCTATCGAGGAAAAGAAGGGCGACGGTTCCCCGGAAGACGAGCATCGCCACGATGTTACCGACGAAGTCGCCGCGTACCGTTTGGCCGATCTTCCTTACCCCGGACGGTTCGGTGTCTTCTACGAAACCAATCTGCCGACCAAGAACGAGCGGGAGAAGAACCTTGTCGAGGTCACCCGCGCCAAACAGCCGGGATGCACCGACATGGAGATCCTGCAAAAGACGTTCGACCGAATGAAGTAGGCGGGCGGCAAATGGCGTTATCCTGAGGATCCGCTGACATCCCACCACCATGACTGATTCACACTGGGCTCAGCTCCTGCGAGTCCTCAAAGGCGAGATTGTTCAACCGCTTCCCATCGGATTTATCATTGATTCTCCGTGGCTGCCGGGATGGTTCGGCGCGGAGATCGGCGAGTACCTCACGAATGGCGATCTCTGGTTTGAGGCCAATCGCAAGGCGATCAAAACATTTCCCGAAGTCATGTTCCTGCCTGGATTCTGGTCCGAGTTTGGAATGTGTACCGAACCTTCGGCGTTCGGCGCCCGGTGCATATTCCCCAGGAACGAGTTCCCGCACGCCGAGAAGATCGTCGAAGAACCCACCGATGCGGCTGCGATTGCCGAGCCCAACCCCGCAACCGACGGCCTGCTCCCGTTCATGCTGGGCCGATTGAAGTGGGCGCAACCGCGGATTGAGGCGCTCGGACACCGAATCCGTTTCTCCGTTTCGCGCGGACCGCTGAATGTCGCCACGTTCCTGATGGGCACCACCGAGTTTCTGATGGGCATCAAGACCGATCCCGACGAGATGCACCGAATGCTCCGCACCATTACCTCGTTCCTGAAGAGATGGCATGCTTTGCAGCGGGAAACAGTTCCAACGATCGACGGAATGATGATGCTCGACGACATCGTCGGGTTCATGGGGGAGGCGGATTTCCTGGAATTCGGCAAACCGTATCTCCAGGAACTCTACGACACGGACGTTTCCGTGAAGTTCTTTCATAACGACGCACCGTGCGCCGAATCGTTGCGGCATTACCCGGAAATTGGGATCAATCTGTATAACCCCGGCATCCAGAGCACGCTGGCGGAAATGCGGGAGATGGCGGACGGGAAGTTGACCATCCTCGGCAATATTCCACCGCGCGACGTTCTGGCCCAAGGCACGCCGGAGCAGGTGAGGGGAGCCGTGCGTCGTCTGCTTGATTCGACTCCCGATCGCAGCCGCTTGGTGCTCTCATGCGGAGGCGGCATGGCTCCCGGCACCAGCACCGAGAACATTAAGGCGTTTTTGGACGAGGCGGGCCGTTGAAGCGGTTGGCGGGCCTGTTTTAGAGGCACTCATGCGCGGCGGGGGGGCTCCTCAGTCACCACAGCGCACTCACCGCCTCATGCACCGCCGCCCGCGCTTCGCTGTAACGCGCCAGGAACTCCTCCCGGTTGGCATACCCCAGCCGAATAGCGACCTGCCGCTGCTCGGTCTCGTGCGCGGGCAGCGTCGAAACGCTTGAGTTCTCCACGCGGCGGATGACCGCTTCCACGCGCCTCAGGAACAGGTATGAGGAGCGCAAACTGGCGGCTTGGGCATCCGCCAGGATGCCGTTGGAGCGCAGTGCTTCCATTGCCGCCACGGTGTTCTGTTTCCAAATACCGTGGCGCATTTGCATCGCCTGAATGCAGAACTCCGCCTCCATCAATCCGCCGCGGCCGGTCTTGAAATCGGGCAGGTCGTCGCCGGCTGCGCGTTCTTTGACCACCCGCGCATGCATTGCCTTGATCTGCTGAACTGCGTCCGGTTGGGCACCGAAACGCCGCCAGGTGCGCTGCGCGAACTCCGCGAACGCAGCCTGCAACTCCGGGGGACCGGAGATCGGGCGCGATTTCGTAAGCGCCTGCGCTTCCCAGAACTGCGCGCGCTCCTGAAAATACTCTTCGAAGGCGGAAACCGGGATGGCCAGCACTCCTGCCACTCCTTCGGGACGCAACCGCGCGTCCACCGGAAAGACGATTCCTTCGGCGGTCGTGCCGGTCATCGACTTAATGAGCCTGGCGGCGGCGTCCGGGTCGTTCCCCACAAACACCACGTCGAGGTCGCAGCCGTAACTCAGCTCCCGGCCGCCAAACTTGCCCATCGCCACGACCGCGAACCGGTCCGCAACCCCAAGCTGGCGATGCTCGAATGCGACGCATGCCTCGGCGAGCGCGGAATATTCGGCATGCACCTCCTCGATGCTTGCGAACGACAGGACGTCCCGCAGGAAAATGCGCAGGATTTGCGAACGACGGTACGCCCGCACCCAATCCTGCCACGGCAGATTCTCCAGATTTCGCGCCAGACCGGTCAGGTACTCGGGCACGCCAAAGCGCTGTCCCAGCAGGCCTTCGCGGGCGATCTCTTCGATCAAACCGGGGCGCCGGAGCACGATGTCCGTCATGAACCGGCTCGAATCGAAGAGGCGCACGAGCAGTTCGAGCAGGCGCGGATGCACCACCAGCGCCTCGAAGAGCAGGCTGCGAATCCCGTATTTCTCCACGAACCGCACGAAACGGGCAAGGGCGACGTCGGGATCCGCCATGGGACGCAACGCTCCCAGCAGGACCGGTTCCAGCTTGCCGTAAAGCCGCCGGGTGCGCGGGGCGACGTGGCCATTCGATTCGCCGGTGGCGAGGTCGCCGAGCATCTTGGCCGCGTCGGGCGGATGCGCGAAGAAGGAGAGGTCGCGTTCAGGCGGCGGCCCGTTCGGCTCTGAGGAAGGTGCGCGCAGGGTGCGGTCGAAAATAGTCCGGACTTCACGGGTGTGGCGGGTGAGTTCCGCCTGAAACGCTTCCGCTGTGGAGAAGTTCAGGCTGACGGCCAGGCGCGCGATGGCATCGGGTCTGGCCGGGAGCGTATGCGTCTGCGCCTCGTGTTCGATCTGCAACCGATGCTCCACCCGGCGCAGAAACCGGTAGGCGTTCGCCAGAACCGTGGCGTCGTCCTTCGGCAGCAGCCGCAGCTTCTCCAAGCCGGCCAGCGCCTTGAGCGTGTTGCGCTCTTGAAGAAACGCGTTTCGCGCGCCGTGGATGAGTTGGAACGTCTGAATGACGAACTCGATCTCGCGAATGCCGCCGTAGCCGAGCTTCACGTTGCGATGCAGATCGGCTTCTCCGACGATGTCCCGCTCGATGCGCGCCTTGATCGATGAGATCTCCTCAAACACGTCGGGGGAGAGCGTCCGCGGGAAAATGAACGGCTGAAGGCGTTGTGGAACTTCGTAGCCCAACTCGGCGCTTCCGGCAACGCCGCGGCACTTGATAAGCGCCATCCGTTCCCAAGTTTCCCCGTGGCCTGCGTAGTAGTTCTCGGTGCTCTCCAGCGAGCGCACCAACGGCCCCGGCGCGCCTTCGGGACGCAGCCGCAGGTCGATCCGGAAAAGCGCCCCCGCCGGATCGGACGCCGAGAATGTCGCGACGATTTTCTCGCAGAGGCGGGTGAAAAAATCGTGGTAGGTGAAGTTGGAGTTGAGGTAGCCTTCCGCGTCGTAGAGGAAAATCACGTCGATATCCGACGAGTAATTCAGATCCTGACCTCCGAATTTTCCCATGGCGAACACGGCAAAATCGGTTTGCGGACGGCCCCATCGGACGGCCAGTTCGTTCAGCCAGCCGTCGGTCACCTCGCGCATGCAAAGCTCGGCGATCAGCGAAAGCTCGGCGGTGATTTCCTCCACCGGCGCCAAGTTTGCCACGTCCCGCAGTGCCAACCGCAGCGTCTCCCGGTTCTTCACCCGGCGCAGATTGCGGAAGGCCGGATCGAACGGCTTTTTTGCCGACGAGGGTGGCATTGAGGCGGCGTCGAGTTTCGCCAACTCCGCGCGCATTCGCCCGGGGCCGCGCGAACTCATCGAAACCGCGGGATCGGAAAGCCAGAGCAGCGCGCCGGGGTCTTTGACGCACTTTTCGGCGGAAACCGGGGAGACGGCAAAGAGGTGAAGAAGAGCAGCTTCGCCGGCGGGGAAAGACGCGAGCACGTCCGGCAGCGGCGTGTACTCCGGAGGCCACGCCTCGGCGATGGAGGCGAGCGCTATCCGCACCCGTTCCGGGTCAATGGCGTGCGCGGATTTCGCGGCGATCCATTCTGACAATTCTGAAGCGCTCATGTGGTCGGGACAGTATAGAGAACGCGATGGCTGCGCGTCCAGAGACTCAAGCAAATTGATAATTGATAATTTTTGATTGATGATTGAAGGTCGGTCACGGCTTCAAGAAACCGAATGTTGGGTCGCTGCTGAGTCGGGCTCTTGGATAAACGAAGCCTTACGCGGCTGGAAGTTCACCTTGAAGGTGCGGTCAGATGTTTTATCATTTTGGGGATGTCGCGTTGCCCCCCCCTACTCATTTTGCGCAGGTGTTCCGGCGGGTCGTTGGCGTCACGCCCACGGAATTTCGCAGCGCCTTATAAGATGGAATCCTCTTTTTCCCGCAAGATCGCGACAGGCGGCGCACGATCGCGCGCACGCGTTGGACATTGCGGCTCCGCCGCTTTTTGTTGCGTTTGCCGGACGCTGTGGGCTAGGTTTCCGGCGCTCATGAAACCTGTGCATTTCCTTCTGGCTGCGGTTGTTGTTTGCGTCATCGGCGCGTGCGAACGGCAGCCCTACGGCAAACTCGAATCGATGACCTCCCGGCAATCCGAGGCGGCTCCGTCTCACAGCGCGTCTCCGGCTGAGAAGCCGGCGCGGTAGGGCGAGGGACAAATTTCTTCCGGCAGATCGCAATCACCGGGAGGGCCGTGTATAACGGGGTATATACGGAGAAAGAAAACGGCGTCGGCCTGCAACTCTGGGGAGCACACGCGCCCTCGCGTGTTGGCGTCGGCGCCCTCGCCGACGCGAACTTTTGTTTCATCGAAACCACGGATTTCACGGATTGCCACGGATGAACCCTATCCGTGTTCATTCGTGTAATCCGTGGTTGATCGGTTGAATGCGAGCTTCTTGAGAAGATGCCTTTGGCGGGGCGCCAAAGGCCGCACGCGAGGGCGCGTGCGCTCCCCAGAGCCCGGTCTCCGACGTTCTCGCAAAAATCGGCGGGCCAAATAACAGAGGAAATTTGTCCCGCGCCCGGCGTGGGGTCCGCCCCAGCAGGGCGGGGGCAAACTCCCGCCTTGACCGTGCGTGCCCGGTCGGATAGCCAAGCTGCATGAATATTTCCAGCAAGCTGCGGTGGACGATGGGTGCGGCGTTTTTGTGTGCTCTGGCCGGATGCCAGAAACCGGCGCCGTCGGCGGGGGAGTCTTCGAATACAGCGACCGCCACACCGGTTCCAGCACCGGCCAGGCTTGTCTCAGCCGAACCGAACAGTTTTGAGATCGTCACACGGCATCTCGACTCCGGCGGCGGGATGTTCGTTTACCTGTCCACGGAGAATTTTCTCAAGACCGTCTCGACCAAGCTCGATCAAGTCGCGCCGCTGGTGCTATCCGCGGCGAAAATGGGGCCTGTGGAAAAGGCTCAGGCGGAAGCCGCTTGGAATTTGATCGGACGCCTGACGGCGAAGAGCGGGCTGAGCGAAATCAGCGGATTCGGTGCGAGTTGCATTGCCGTCGAGCCGGGGTATTACCAGACCAAGTGGATGCTCCACCACTACGAAGGCAAGGAGACTGGTTGCTTGTGGCAGCTTTGCCCGTCCGCCCCCAATGCGCTCGATCTCGTTTCCTACCTGCCCGAAAACACTGCCCTGGCCGCTGGCGGAAATCTCACCCTGACGCCTGCGTGGAACGCCATCTGCGCCGAGTCGGGTTCAAACGCCCAACTGGCCGCGGGACTCCAGGCCGCAACCGAGGCCTTGGAGAAATCCACCGGGTTGAAGCTGTCAAAAATCATTGCCGGGATCGGTCCGGCTTACGGGCTGGTCCTGACGCTGGACGAAAACCGCAAGACGACGCTGCCCGGCGGACCGGGCGGAAAGACGATAACCATCCCCGAGCCGGGCCTGGCGCTCTTGATTCAAGTCAAAGACGTAGCGCTGGCCGACTGGGTGGATCGGAAGCTGGTTGAGGTGCCCGGCGTGGTCAGCGTTAATGAAGCGGACCTCAAGCTGCGAATGATTCCGGTCCCGGCACCCCTGCCGTTTCTGCGCCCCGTGGTGGCCTGGAAAAAAGACCTTCTGATGATCGCCAGCAGCGACTTGCTTGTCCGCGAGATGACAGCCGTCAAGGCGGGGAAGAAAACGGGGATCGCGGCGAACTCGGGGTTCAAGAAGCTGATGGCCGGACTGCCAGCTTCCGGCTGCCAGTTCAGTTTTACGGCGCCGGTGTTTCAGAACACGATCAAGGAGTTGCAGGCGCTGGCGGTGGAGCAGAGTCCGGCGGGGACCGATCCGGCGGTGAAGCGGTTGCTTCAATCCCTTGGCGCCGCCGCGCACGATTCGTGGACGGGCGGTGTCGTCGAAAACACTCCGGAGGGCTTTCTGGGCACATTCCGGGGCAACGTGGAAGGTTCGCAGGTTCTCGTTGCGGCGGGCGGGGTAGCTCCCGCGGCGATGGTGTCGGCAATCGCCGTGCCGAATTTCTTGCGAGCCCGCAAGCGTTCGCAGGCCGTGCGGGTGCTGGAAGATCTGCGAATGCTCGATGCGGCCATCGACCAATATGCCATTGAGCACAACAAAGGATCAGGGACGCCTGTTCCGTTCTCCGACCTCCAGGCGTTCCTCAAGCAGGGCAGCGTTCTCTACAAGTCCGACAACAAAGATCTTCTCGGCAATTCCTACAACGGCGGTGAACCCTACAAGGTGGACAGCGTTCCGAAGGTCAACCCGGCGACGTTTAACGCGCTTTCGGATGTCGCCCCGCCAGCGTTCTGGTCGCCGTTCAGGTAACGGCGGGGTCGCTGCGCGGAGCGGGCGTCAACGGGTGCGCTGCCAGTCCGCGTTTCCGCCACATGAAGTAGATCGCGGGGTAGACGACCAGTTCCATGATCGTCGAGGTCATCACCCCGCCGATCATCGGCGTGGCGATGCGTTTCATGACATCGGCGCCGGCGCCGTGGCTCCAGAGGATTGGGACCAACCCGGCAACGATCACAGTAGCGGTCATCGCCTTGGGGCGCACGCGTTTGACCGCGCCGTGGTAGATGGCGTCGCGCAGGTCGGCGAGCGTTCTTAGCTTGCCGGAATTGCGCCACTCGTCGTAGGCGAGGTCCAGATAGAGCAGCATCACCACGCCCGTCTCGGCGTCGAGCCCCGCCAGCGCGATGATCCCAATCCACACCGCCACGCTCAGGTTATAGCCGAAGAGGTACAGCATCCAGAATGCGCCCACCAGCGAGAACGGCACAGCCAGCAATACGATGGCTGTCTTCACGGCGGACTTTGTATTCAAATAGATGATCAGAACGATAATCAACAGCGTGATCGGGATCACCACTGTCAGCCGTTGCTTGGCCCGCAGCATGTATTCGTACTGGCCGCTCCAAAAAATGTTGTAGCCGCTGGGGAGTTTTAGCGAGCCGTTGGCTACAGCGTCGCGCACGGCCCGTTGCGCCATTTGCACGTACGTGCCGATGTCGATGTTCTTCACGTCCACGTAAATCCACGCGTTGGGTACGGCGGCCTCGCTCTTGATACCCATCGGCGCGCGGACGGTCTTGATGGTGGCAAGCTGGCCCAGCGGAACTTGCGCGCCGGTGGGCGTCGGCACCACGATCTCCTTCAGCGCCTCCAGGTTCTCCCGGTAATCGCGGTCGTAGCGCAGGTTGACGGTGTAGCGCTCCAGCCCTTCCACGGTTGTCGTCAACGGCATCCCGCCGAGGGCCACCTCCAGCACGTCCTGCACATCGGCGACCGAGAGGCCGTAACGGGCGATGCGATCCCGGTCGATGTTGAACTCGATGTAATTGCCGCCCATCACGCGCTCGGCAAAAACGCTGGCCGTGCCGGGGACATTGCGGACGATCGGCTCGATCTGCTCCGCGATGCGCTCCAGTTCGGCCAGATTCGGCCCGGCGACCTTGATTCCCACAGGCGTTTTGATGCCCGTGGCCAGCATGTCGATGCGGGTGCGGATCGGCATCGTCCACGCGTTGTTGAGGCCGGGGAATTGAATGGCGGCGTTCATCGCGGCGCTCAATTCGTCGGGCGTCCGCGCGCGATGCGCAATCACCGCGCCGCTCTTTTCGTCGCGGATGTCCACCGCCGGCCACTCCTTCTCGTCCTTGAGCATGATGGTGGTTTCGACCATGTCGAACGGCGCGGGATCGGTCGCGGTTTCCGCCCGCCCCACTTTTCCAAAAACGCGCTGCACCTCCGGGAACGTGCGGATGATCTTGTCCGTTTGCTGGAGAATCTCGCGCGCTTTTGTGGGGGAAATGCCGGGAAACGTGGTCGGCATGTAAAGCAGATCGCCTTCGTAGAGCGGAGGCATGAATTCGGAGCCGAGATTCTGGAACGGAAACGCTTTCCCAAATGCTTCGGCCCGGGTTTTCCAAACGCCTTCCGGCAGCCGGCTGACGACCAGGTGATTCCAGGGAAAGAACACCCAGCCGACAATCAACACCGCGGCCGTGATAACGATCCAGCGCCACCGAATCACCCAGTCAATGACGGGATGATACAGCCAGACGAGCAGGCGGTTGATGGGGTTCTTTTCCTCCGGAATCATGCGTCCGCGAATGAACCAGCCCATGAGGACCGGCGCGAGCGTGATGGAAAGCAGCGCCGCCGCCGCCATCGAATAGGTCTTGGTAAATGCCAGCGGCTTGAACAGTCGTCCCTCCTGCGCCTGCAACGCGAACACCGGCACAAACGAAATCGTGATGACCAGCAGCGAGTAGAAGAGCGTCGGCCCGACCTCGATACTGGCGTCGCGGATGATGTCCCAGTGCGGTTTTTTGCCGCCGTCATGCTCGATATGCTTGTGGGCGTTCTCGATCATGATGATGACCGCATCGACCATCGCGCCGATAGCGATCGCAATGCCACCCAGCGACATGATGTTCGAGCTGATCCCCTGGCCGTACATCACCATGAACGACACCAGCACCGCCACCGGCAGCACGATAATCGCCACCATCGCGCTGCGGAAATGCAGCAGGAAGAGCACGCACACCAGGGCGACCACCAGGCTCTCCTCCACCAGTTTTTCCTCCAGCGTTTTCACAGCGCGCCCAATGAGCGCGGTGCGATCGTATGCCACTGTGTAAGTGACGTCGGGCGGCAGCCCCTTCATCGCTTCATCCAGGCGCTTTTTCACGTCCTCGATCACCTGGCGCGCGTTGGCTCCGTAGCGCACCACCACGATGCCGCCCACCGTCTCGCCTTCGCCGTTGAGTTCCGCGATCCCCCGGCGCATCTCCGGCCCGAGCTGGATGTTCGCCACGTCGCCCAGCAGAATCGGCGCGCCTCCGGCTCCCAGACCCACCGCGACCTTGCGCAGATCGTCGATTTTCTCGATGTACCCGCGTACGCGCAGGATAAACTCCTGTTCGGCCATTTCGATGGAGCGCCCGCCCACCTCGCCGTTGCTCCGCTCGATGGCCTTGCCGACATCGGCGATGGAGATGTTATAGGCGCGCAGCTTGGTCGGATCGACCGTGACTTGGTACTGCTTCACGAAGCCGCCGACCGACGCCACCTCGGAGACGCCCTCCACGGATGTGAGTTGGTATTTGAGATACCAGTCCTGGATCGAACGCAGTTCCGCCAGGTTGCGCTCCTTGGAATTGAGCGAATAGATAAACGCCCAGCCGACGCCCGTGGCGTCCGGGCCGAGCGTGGGCGTGACGTTCTTCGGCAGCCGCGCGGAGAGCGAGCTGAGGTATTCGAGCACGCGGCTTCGCGCCCAGTACGGGTCCGTGCCGTCGGCGAAAATGACGTAGACGAACGAAAAGCCGTAGAAGGAATAGCCGCGCACGGTCTTCGCACCGGGCACCGAGAGCATCTTCGTGGTGATGGGGTAGGTCACCTGATCCTGCACGATCTGCGGCGCCTGCCCCGGCCATTCGGTATAGACGATAACCTGCGTGTCGGAGAGATCGGGGATGGCGTCGAGCGGGATGTTGCGCAGCGCATAAAGGCCGCCGAGCACCAGCGCCAGCGTCGCCAGCACGACAAGGAACTTGTTTTTGAGGGAGAAATCGATGACGGCGCGCAACATGGGGAATGGTTAATGGTTGGGCGCGGCACTTTCAGCGCCAACGGCGCAGCCACGATGCAGCCATGGGTAAAGCCCTAGTAGGCTGTAACAGTGACCAGTTCGGATCGCTAGACGATGGCAAAGCGCGAAAGATCGGGAGGGACTCGGCAGTCGCGTCAGCGTCTTGGAGTGCGGGTAGTCCTCTACCGCTTTGGCAGTGCGCCTGGCTACGTCTGGCGTCAACTCCAAGGGCAACATCCTCTGTCGGAGAGATGCGGAAAGCTCTGATGGCAAAGGGAATCTTCCGTAGGCTGGGGACTCTCCGGCTTGCGAAAGCGGCAGAGGACTGCCCGCACTCCAAGACGCTGACGCGTTTATCGGAAGCCCCACTCGGCTCCATCGCCACTCCTGTAAAGCGAAAGTTATCGTGTTACAGCATACTAGGTCTTTGGGCCACAACGGACTAGCGCTGAAAGCGCGTTCCATACCGCCGGAGATATGGAACGCACTTTCAGCGCTAAACGCGGTGTTTTTCGAAATCCTAGGGCTGGTATGGGGCTGGGCCGTTGGCCAGGAAATGCGCCAAGCGATGCCAGGTTCTTGCCCAACAATCAACGCCGAGCTTTGGCCGCCTGCAAGTCTCAGGATGACATATAATTCGGGCCGCTCCGCCTTTCGTGCTCGGCTTCCTGTTCACCTTCGGATGCCGGACAACCCCACGTTTACTGCAAAGGTTTGCTGTCACAGTAGGAACGCTGGCGCGTCCCTCAAAACTCCCAAAACATAGGGAACCCCCTTTTTTCCCTGCAATTCGCCGCCGTCTGGTGTAGGGAAACGGTTATGAAATATCGTTCATTGGGCAAGACCGGGATGATCGTTTCCGAAATCGGCATCGGAGCGTGGCAGCTTGGGGGTCCGCTGAAACTCGACGGCGTCGTTGACGGCCATCCCGAGTTGGGGCGCGACTTTTGCATCGACCTGATCCACGCCTGCGGCGATCTGGGCATCAACTTCATCGACACGGCCGAGCAGTACGGCGACGGCGAAAGCGAGCGGCGGGTCGGCGCAGCGCTTAAGGGGCGCCGGGATCACTGGATTCTCAGCACGAAGTTCGGTTACCAGGTGGGGCCAAAGGGGGAACGGGTGGTCGACGCCTCGCCCAAGCGCGTTCCGGTTTCGCTGGAGGGCTCTCTGCGCCGGTTGCAGACGGATTACATCGACGTGTACATCTATCATGCCGCGCCGAAGGCCGGGGAAGCGGAGGAGGTCGCCGCGATTCTGGACGACGCCAAATGCAAGGGCAAGGTGCGCGCCGTGGGGATTTCGACGGGCAGCGCCGAGCACCTGCCGTTGTTGCATTCGCTTGGCTGCCTCGATGTCGTGCAGTTTCATCACAGCATCCTGGCGCCGCAGACGGAGATCCTGGCGCTGCTGGAACAATACGGGGCGGGCGGAGTTGTGCGAGGCGCGTTTGCCGGAGGCCGATTGAGCGGGCGCTATTTTCACACCGGCCCGAAGTTTAGCGCGGACGATATTCGTTCAAGGCGGGAGGGCGATGAGGAAAAAGCGGCGGCGGACTATGCGCGCTATGCGGTGTTTGAGGAAATGCTGACGCCCCGGCGCGGGATGGTGCAGCTGGCGCTCCGCTATCTCCTGGACGAGGCCACCACGAGCACGATCATCCCCGGCGGCAAGAGTGTGGAGGATTACGACCAGGCCATCCGCGCAACAGAACTGCCACGCTTGACTGCGGAAGAACGAGCTCAGGTTGAGCGGCTGCGGGATCGGTTGGCGCCGGCGACATGAGCGGGCCGAGGGGGAAAATGTTGGTAGAACCGCATTGTTCGATGTTTTTATCGCTCTTTCCAAATCTTCGGATCTCGACTCGCATGAAAAACCGCAATGATAGAAATATTGTCCGGCGATACGCGATAGAGCACCAGGTAAGGAAAACGCCGAACGATGGCCATGCGGGTATTACGATGGACAACAGAATAAGATTCTGGATGACGGAGAATCCGCTCAAAACACGAGTCGATGCATCGAAGAAAGTCCGATCCCAAGCCTGCATCGCGGGCTTCGTACCAGTCGATGGCCTCCACTAATTCTGCTGCGGCCTCAGACCGTACGATCAGTCTCATCTCAGAGGGAACTCTGAATCCGCGCTTTCAAGGATGACCACGCAATGCCTTCGTCCGGGCTCTGCTCGAATCGATCCAGGCGCCGGTCCAGCTCCATCAATTGAGCGGTGGAGAGACGAACCATCGAGGAATCTGCGGCAACTGTATCCCAAAGGTCCTCGACGAGTTGGATTCGTTCGGAAACGGGCAACTCGCGTAGCCGATCAAGCTCTCTCATGAAGGAAGTTTAGCACGATCTTGGCCATGGGCGAGGTTTTTGCATCGAACGCCAAGGTCAGCACCAGTGCGGGAGGAAGTTAGCGGGAACGCCTGTTAGGCCTTGGCACGTTCAACCTTTAGGAATGCAAGGAGGATCAGTACCAAAAAAACGATCAGTAATGAACCAAACTTTAAATTATCCGGTAAGTCGTCCCAGTAGTTGTAATAGCCGTCACCGACGCTGAAAACGCCGCCAAACATGAGGCCGCTGCCCGCTGCTTGAGCGGATAGACAGGCACCCGCAATTATCGCAAGCAGGCCGAGAGGCACAGCCACAGCAAAAAGCGTTCGCTCGAAGCGCTTTTCTTTCGTTCGCCATTCTGGTGAGTTCACATTGGTGCCAGAATTGGCGGTGTAGTCCCATCGAGGCCTTGGCGAAAGCGTCCTCACGCCGTAGTCGAGCATAGTCGGAAAGACAACGGCGATGGCGAAGGCAAGGGCGAATTTTTTAGCAAGCATAATGCAGTAAAATCGGGTCAGGTTTGCACCCGGTTTCAGAATATTCAAGATGTTTATTGACCGGGAAGACGGTATCCGCTTACCGGTTGTGTAACGACGAAATTCAGCGATGGCATTTCCTTGGGGAAACTGGCATATTCCCATCCATAGACGCGCCTTATGACACCAAACTGACCGGAACGGACGCTTTCCCGCCGGCCGCGGTTGCCGGGAAGGGGCCGGCGCCGACGCTTCCGGAGCTAGTCGCGCACGCAAAACCTCTCGCGGCCAAGCTTCGCGCCGTCGGCAAGGAGCGTGTTGTCTTCGATCATGTCACGCCGTCGGCGCATGGGTTTCTGGCGGCGTGCATCGCGCAATGGGCCTTGAAGGCGGCCAAGCCGCGGCGTGTCTGGATCGTTGCCGCAAACCTCCGCGGCCAGGAGCAGATTCACAACGAACTGCTGAACTGGCACCCGGAGGCGCTCTTCCTTCCGGAAGTCGAGATCAGCGCTGCGGAGAACATTCTGCCGGACGCGGAGATCGCCGCCGACCGTCTTCAGGCTTTGCAACAACTCATGGAGATGGAGACCGGCGCGATCGTGCTGACCGCCGCGTCGTTGAACGACGCCGTTCCCGCGCCGGACGCGTTGAAGGCGATCACGCTGGAGCTTACCAGGGGTCAGGCACTGGCGATGGAGGAGCTTGTGCAAAGACTCGCCGCCGCCGGCTACGAGCGCGTGCCGCAGGTGGCTTTGCGGGGACAGTTCGCGGTCCGCGGCGGCATCGTCGATCTCTTTTCGTGGCAGCATTCGATCCCGCTGCGAATCGAGTTTTTCGGGGATGAAATCGAGTCGCTGCGCCATTTCGATCTCGACTCGCAGACGTCGGTGCAGCGGGTGGAGACCGCGTCGGTGCTGCTGGGCGATCCCGACGCCGCCAAGCCCGCCGAAGCGCCGGCGCGAACCAAGCGGCGTGTGGCCAAACCGGTCACGGTGCGCGAGTTCATCGGGTCGGAAGATCTGGTGGTGGACATGCAGGCGGGCATCGACTGGGCTCCTCTTGCGATTACCGAGGAAGCGGCGGAGGGAACGGGCGAGGAGGATTTTTCAACGGCGTTTTTCGAGCACGGCCTGGGCGAGTTCGAAGCCGGGGACCTGGTCATCGAAGCGGGCAAACGGCAGCGGTTCCTTCGGCAGCTCGCCGAGTGGCTGGAGCAAGGCTGGCGCGTGGTCATATTTTGTAATAACGAAGGCGAGGTGGAACGATTCCGCGATCTGCTTCCCGAACCGGAGCTGAGCCATCCGCGCCTGACGCTGATTGTGGGCGGGATCGGCGGCGGGTTTACGTTCCCCGCGGGAAAGCTGGCGGTGCTGTCGGATGCGGAGTTGTTCGGGCGGTACCGCAACACGCGGGCGCGGCGGCTGGCGATGCGGCGGGCGCGCGAGCAGGCGAACCGCGCGCAGATCGATTTCTCCGAGCTGAACGAGGGCGATTACGTAGTACACCTCGAACACGGCATCGCGCGGTTCCGCGGGCTGAGCAAGTTTGCGCGGAGCGGCGGCGCGGAGGAGGAGGAGGTGCTCGTGCTGGAGTTCGCCAACGACGCCCGGCTCTACGCCCCGCTGGAGCAGTCGCATCTGGTATCGCGCTATGTGGGCGTGGGGAAGCGGAATCCGGCGCTGAGTGAGCTGGGCAACGCCGGCTGGGCGAAGGCGAAGGCCAAGGCGGAGCGGGCCGTGGTCGATTATGCCGCAAAGCTGCTTGCCGTCCACGCCGAGCGCGAGACGGCCATGGGGTTCGCGTTTCCGCCGGACAACAAATGGCAGCAGGAATTCGAACGCTCGTTTCTGTTCAAGGAGACGCCCGATCAGGTGACGGCGATCGCCGATGCGAAATCGGATATGGAGGGCGAGCAGCCGATGGACCGGCTCATCTGCGGCGACGTGGGTTTCGGCAAGACGGAAGTGGCAATCCGCGCGGCGTTCAAGGCGGTGATGGGCGGCAAACAAGTTGCGATTCTGGTGCCGACGACAGTACTCGCCCAACAGCATTACCAGACTTTCCGGGAGCGGATGTCGGATTATCCAATAACAGTGGAGATGCTCAGCCGGTTCCGCACCGCGGCGCAGCAGCGCGAGGTCGTCGAGAAGCTGGCGGATGGATCGGTGGATATCGTAGTGGGAACGCACCGGCTGGTTTCGAGGGATGTGCGGTTCAAGAATCTCGGCCTGGTGGTGATCGACGAGGAGCAGCGCTTCGGCGTGCTGCACAAGGAGAAGTTCAAGGAGCTCTTCAACCTCGTCGATGTTCTGACTCTCTCGGCGACGCCGATCCCGCGCACGCTTTATCTCTCGCTCATGGGCGCCAAGGACATCTCGGTCATCGAGACGCCGCCGCAGAACCGCATTCCGACCGAGACGATCATTTGCGGCTACGATGAGCGGGTAATACGGGATGCGATTCAGCGTGAACTGGCGCGGCAGGGCCAGGTGTTTTTTCTGCACAATCGCGTGGGGACGATCGACGCGATGCAGGCCAAGCTCAAGGCGCTGCTGCCGAAGGCGCGCATTCTGGTGGGGCACGGCCAGATGGAGGAGCGCGAGCTGGAGGAGGTGATGCGGCGGTTTGTGGCCGGCGAGGCGGACGTGCTGCTCTCGACAACGATCATCGAGAGCGGCCTCGATATTCCCAACGCCAACACGATCGTCATCGACCGCGCGGACCGCTTCGGGCTGGCCGATCTCTACCAGCTTCGCGGGCGGGTCGGCCGCGCGCAGCACAAGGCGTATGCATACTTAATGATACCGCGCGATCTGGTCCACACCGGGGCGCGCAAACGCATCAATGCGATCAAGCAATACTCCTCGCTCGGCGCCGGGTTCAAGATCGCCATGCGCGATTTGGAAATCCGCGGCGCGGGGAACATCCTGGGGACGCAGCAGAGCGGGCATATCGTGGCGATCGGCTTCGATCTTTACTGCCAGCTCTTGAAGCAGGCGATCGGCAAGCTGAAAGGCGAACGGGTGCGTCCGCGCATCGAGTTGCCGGTGAGCCTGGATTTCGCGGCCACGACGGAGGCGGAGTATTTGCGGCGGGATCGGAATCGCCCCTGCGCCCCGGCATTTCTGCCAACGGGCTACATTTCCGAGCCGGTGACGCGCATTCAAGCCTACCGGGCGCTGGCGGAGGTGACGACGCAGGAGCAGCTCGACAAGCTGGCCGGGACGTGGCGCGACCGATTCGGGCACCTGCCGGCGGCAGCCGAGAATCTGCTGTTGTTAAACGCCGTGAAGCTGGCGGCGGCGGCGAAGAAGATGACGCGCGTGGAGGTGAAGGACTGGAAGGCGATGCTGACGCGCGGCGGGGACTACATTCTCATCGGCGGCAAGTTCCCGCGGCTGACGAAGGAAGCTCCCGAAGAGCGGCTGCTGGAGTTGCTGGGGCTGGTGAGGAAGTTCTGAGACGTAATGTGACACAGGCGCGACAGCCAAGACCGTTCGGATATGCAGCGGCTTCGAAAACGGGTGGGGCTTTGGTGGTCGCGCCGGCGTCATGGAGCAGAGATGAAGCATTCTTTCCATTACCCACAAGTTTGCGAGCCGGGCACACGAGCGAGAACGGAACCCCGAATGCTGTCATCCTGAGGAGCTAACCTCGCCAAAGCGCGAGGATGATTGTTGGGCATGAACCTGGGAGCGGCTTCGCAGTCGCGCGAGCGTCGTGGAGTGCGGCAGTCCTGTGCCGCCTTGGGAGAAAACGCCGTCAGCGACTAACGCTCTTTGAAGGAATGAGACACTCCGAACGAAGACCTCCTTTGCTGCCACGTCTTCCGGTGGGTCGAAAACCGGTCCGGCTCGCGAAGGCGGCACAGGACTGCCGCACTCCACGACGCTCGCGCGTTGACGAACGCCCCACGGCAAACGCCGGATGTCGCCCTCCTGCAAGCGGTAGGTTCATTGGCAGCCTGCGAAGGATCTCACGCCACGCCAACCAGCGTTATGCAGCCATTGACCGTTCTCGAAGCTGACGGCGTCAACCGCATGGGCCCTCAGTTCCGATTGCACGCCAACTGAAACGAACGTTCGGACTGCTTCGTGAGATCCTTCGCAAGCTCAGGATGACAAATAACGAGGCCCGCTCGGATTTCCGTGTCCGGCCTTGAAATTACTGCTTCCTCAATCCCTGAACACAATCGCGCGGTTGCCGTGGATGAGCACGCGGTCGTCGAGGTGGTAGCGCACGCCCCTTGCCAGGGCGAGGCGTTCGCAATCCCGGCCAAGGCGCAGGAGATCGTCGGGCGTGTGGAAGTGTTCCACGCGCACCACCTCCTGATCGATGATCGGCCCCTGATCGAGGTCGGCGGTGGCGTAATGGCAGGTGGCGCCGATGAGTTTCACGCCCCGCTCATATGCCCGGCGGTACGGATTCGCCCCCGCGAACGACGGCAGGAACGAATGGTGAATGTTGATGACCCGCCCGAACCATTCCTCGCAGATGGATGCCGGGAGGATTTGCATGTAGCGGGCCAGCACCACCAGGTCGGCGCGGGCTTCGCGGAAGAGCCCGGTGAGCTTGGCAAACGCCGCCGCGCGCGCTTCCGGGCAACCGGATTTCTCCCCGGGCACGGGCACGAGTTCGAAGCGAACCCCCTCGCGCTCCACAAGCGGGCGCAAATCTTCGTGGTTGGAAACGACCAGCGGCACCTCCATGGGCATTTCCGCGGAACGCCACCGCCAGAGCAGGTCGGCAAGGCAATGGTCGGCTTTGGAAACCACGATGACCACGCGCATTGGCTGGGTGGTTTCGCGGATAGACCACTGCGCCTTCAAGTCAACCGCCAGCGAAGAAAACGCTTTGCTTAGGGCGGCGGTGTCCAGGGCGAGGCTGCCGGAGTCGATGGCGAGCCGAGCGAAAAACCAGCCGTTGAGCGCATCGGTGAACTGATGCACCTCCAGCAGGTTGCCGCCGTGGTAGGCGACAAACGTGGTCAGCCGCGCCAGCAGCCCGACCCGATCCGGACAGGAAATCTTCAAGAGCGTAATGGACATAGAAAGGAAGTAGTATGAAGGAAGAAGCATGAGGTGAGAAGTGAGAAAAAGAAAGGGACATGGCAGTCGCGCCAGCGTCTTGGACCGCGGCAGTCCTCCTGCTTTGGGAGCGCGCTTCGCTTCGGATGGAACCCGGCGATGACGGCACCCCGATTGTTGTCACCCTGAGCCTTGCAGGCGGCCAATGCGCGGCGTTGTTTGTTGGGCAAGAACCTGGCATCGCCTGCCGCCTTTCCGGCCAACGGCCCAGCTGCATTGTGGTCGCGCCGTTGGCGCTGAACGGCTGTCCCCAACAGGCAGGTTCATTGGCAGCTTGCGAAGAATCTCACAGCATGCCAGGCAACGTTCCTATCCGTGATCATCCGTGAAATCCGTGGTTAACGACTTCCTCCAAGCCTTTTTCCAAACGGGGCTTGTCATGCGGCGAAACCGCGGACAATAATTGCTCCTTCCATGGCAATTTCCGTTTCTCCCGCCTCCGGCAGCCAGACGACTGCGTCGGGCGCCGAAGCCAACTCCAATTTTCGCGGGCCTTTTGCCGCAATGACCCTGCTCTTTTTCCTGTGGGGGTTCATGACGGTCTTCAACGACATTCTCATCCCCCGTTTCAAGGAGGTCTTCACGCTCACCTACTTTCAGGCGATGCTCGTGCAGTTCGCCTTTTTTGGCGCGTATTTCGTCGGCTCACTGATTTACTTTGTCGTCTCGGTGACGAAGGGCGATCCCATTGCGAAAATCGGCTACAAAAACGGCGTTGTTCTCGGGTTACTGATCTCGGCGGCGGGCAGCGCGGTCTTTTGGCCGGCGGCTGGCGCCGTTTCTTACCCGATGTTCCTGCTGGCGCTCTTCATCGTTGGGCTGGGTTTCGCCATGTTACAAATTGCGGCCAATCCCTATGTCACGATTCTCGGGCCGGAAAAAACCGCTTCCAGCCGTCTGAATCTGGCGCAGGGATTCAATTCCGTCGGCACCACGCTCGGACCGCTCATTGGCGGGTGGCTGATCTTCCAGTTCTTTGCCAAGACCGGAGCGCACGGCGTCGAGTCGGTCAAGATGCCTTACATGGCGTTCTGCGCCGTGTTCGTCCTGATGGCGGTCGTATTCTCCTTTGTCCGGCTCCCGAATATCGGCGAGGGGCGCATTGAGCCAGGGGCGGGCGCCTTGAAGTATCCCCATGTGGTTCTTGGGATCGTGGCGATTTTTCTTTATGTCGGCGGCGAGGTTGCCGTTGGCAGCGCAATCATCAATTTCCTGAAGCAGAGTTCCATCGCCGGCCTGACGGAGATGCAAGCAAGCCGGTTTGTCTCCCTGTACTGGGGCGGATTGCTCATCGGGCGTTTCATGGGCGCCGTCGAACTGAGCGAGATGCGGGCCGGTACAAAGAAGCTCGCCCTGATAGCCATTCCGTTGGTGGCGTTTTTCTTTCTTTGGGCGGCACAAAGCGCGCCGCTGGACGCCATTCGCACCGGAGTCAACGCCGACATCCTCTTGCTCTGGCGGGAGCGCTTCGCGCAAAACTGGCCGATCTTCAGGACGTACCTGCCCTTCATCGGACTCTGCTGGGTGCTGTTCCAGTTCGGGCAGTCGCGCGCCAGTCGCACGCTGACGATCTTTTGTTCAACCGTGGTGGTGTTGCTGCTGACCGCGATCGTCTGCGGCGGGCGGGTGGCGATGTGGTGCGTGGTCGCCGTGGGCCTGTTTACCTCGATCGGCTGGTCCAACACGTTCTCGCTGGCCATCGAAGGAGTGGGCATTTACAAGAGCCAGGCATCGTCGCTGTTGGTGATGGCGATTCTCGGCGGCGCCATTCTTCCGCCGTTGCAAGGACTGGTGGCCGACGTGACCAAGAATCTGCAACTCTCCTTCATCGTGCCGACTCTTGCCTACGCGTATGTCGCCTTCTACGGCGCGGTCGGGCATCGAATCGGGCGGCGAACAGGGTAGCTCTGAGAACAGGCGCCCTCGCCAAAGGCATCTCTCAAGAAGCTCGCATTCAACCGAGCAACCACGGAGTACACGAATGAACACGGATAGGTTTCATACGTGCCAATCCGTGAAATCCGTGGTTTCGATGAAGCAAAAGTTCGCGTCGGCGAGGGCGCCGACGCCAACACGCGAGGGTGCGTGTGCTCCCCGGATTCCCGCTCCCGAACGCCTGTTCTTTCAGGCAGGGTCATTGGGCAGCTTGCGAAGAGCCTGTCCTGAGTCTGTCGAAGGAATCTCACAGAATGCCAGCCAGCGTTATGCTGCCATTCCCCGTTCTCGAAGCTGTCAGCATTCGGGGCTGCGTTCTCGCTCGTGGGTTCGAATTTCATTGGGTTCGAATTTCATTGGCAGCCGGCGGAGCCGGGCGTATGGTCGCCGGCGTTGAAAGGCAGACTTAGCTCAGTGGTAGAGCGGCGCTTTTACACAGCGTTGGTCGGGGGTTCAAATCCCTCAGTCTGCACCAGTGGGGCGAACCTCAACGATCGGTCGCAAGCGCCAGCGGGGGCATTGACTTTGTTTTTGACGGATTGCCGGGTTGCAAGGATATTCGAGGCATGGTCGCTCTCAATGACGCCTATGCAAAACTTGCCGCTCTCTCCGAGGACCGCGCCCGCCGCGTGGTGGAGTTGATTGACGATTTGGCGGACTTGGAAGCGATGGAAAACGTCGCGGATGTCGCCGCTGCCCGTGAGTCGTTGGCTAATCCCGGCGAGACAATTTCTCTGGACGAATTGGAAAAGCGCCTCGGGCTGTGACTTACGCTGTCAAGATCGCCGCTGCTCCCACGAAATTCCTTGAGCGCTTGCGGGACATGGGATTGAAGAGACGAATTGTCCAGGCACTTCGCAAGCTGGAGGGCGATCCCCGTCCTCCGGGCAGTCTCAAGCTCCAGGGCAACGAGGAACTCTACCGGGTTCGCGTGGGCGATTACCGGGTGATCTACCAGATTCAAGACGCCGTTCTTGTAGTGCTGGTGGTCCAGGTCGGGCATCGCCGGGATATTTACCGCTGATGCCGACGGGAGGGGGCGGACGGCATTTTTCGAGTCCGTTTGGATTGGAAATGGGCGGCTGCGGACGCCACAGACCATGAACACGAAAAATTTATAGAATTCGTCTTGCGTGTCAGCTTCATTCTGGATGAATTTCAAGAGGAATAGAAAGGCCAGCATGAAATCACTCTTCTCCAGAAGCATCGTCGCCGCTCTGGCGGCGCTTTATTTTGCGTCGGTGGCACAGGCACAGCAACCGGTGACCATCGCACTCTCAACGGTGGGCAACCCAGGCAATGCGGCGGACACGGCGGTGATGTTTGAAGACCACACCACCGGCTACGGCAGCGTGGGCTATACATTTAATATCGGCACGTATGACGTGACGTTGACGCAATATACAGCATTCTTAAATGCTGTGGCGCAGACGGACACCTACGGCCTCTACAACAGCAGTTTGGCGACGGATACGAAAGTCGCCGGAGTGCAGCAATTGGGCTTGTCCGGGAGTTACACGTATTCTGTGCTTGGAGACGGACAGCGACCAGTGACCTATGTGACATGGTTGGACGCGGCCCGGTTCTGCAACTGGATACAGAACGGGGAGCTGCAGACGCATGTGGAAGATGCAACGACAACAGAGACGGGGGCCTACACCTTGAACGGGGATACGACGAGCGGGCTGGAAACGAAGAACCTGCTGGCGCAGTGGTATATCCCGAGTGAGAACGAATGGTATAAGGCGGCGTATTACGATCCGACCTTGAACAGCGGTTTGGGCGGTTACTGGACGTATCCGACGAGGAGCAACACGGCACCTGCGAACTCGTGGACGAACCGGGCGTTGGCGAATGAAGCGAACTACTGGTTGGTGAATTCCACCTTGTCCGGAACGTCGGGGTATCTGACGCCGGTGAGGTCGTTCACGAACTCGGCGAGCTACTACGGGACATACGATCAAGCTGGAGATGTTTCTAACTGGAACGATGCAGTGCGCTATAACTCGCAGCGTGGCGTGCGCGGCGGTTCTTGGGAAGAAGCCCCAGGCGACTTTGAATCGTCGAACCGCTACCTCTCCTTGCCCGTGTCCAACACGGAGGGTTTTCGTGTTGCCAACGTTCCCGCTCCAGAGCCAACCTCAGTCATGCTCATAGTGCTTGGGGCAGGTATGCTGGCATCGGGACGCCGGAGGCTCAGAAACTGGTAACGGCGGGGAGTGAGAAGACCGCTTGCCTGTGTGAGCCGACACTCACAGCAAGGCCACAGCTGCGCTTCACCGCCGTTTTTTTCAGCCTTGGTTTTCTTTTTTCCGGTTGGATGCGGGGTAGCTTGGCATCGGCACAATACTGTTTGGAAAGGCGGCGGTTTCGAGTTCGGGTGGGGCTTTGGCGGTCGCGTCAGCGTTTTGGTGCGGCAGTTCTGTTTGGGCATTACCCACAAGTTTGCCAACCGATTGCACGAGTTAAAACGGAGCCCCGAATGCTGTCATCCTGAGCCTGCGAAGGATCTCACGAGGCGATCCGGACGTTCTTAACAGTCGGCGCGTAATCGGAACTGACGCCTCATGCGGCGCTGTCAGCTTCGAGAACGGTGAATGGCGCCATGACGCCGGCTGGCGTGCCGTGAGATTCCTTCGACAGACTCAGGACAGGCTCTTCGCAGGCTCAGGATGACAAATAATGAGGGCCGCTTTGGTCTCCCTGCTCGGCTTCCGATTTGTGGGTAATGGAAGGTGTATCAGTTTCGAAGATGGGTGCGTGACGAAGTGCAACTTCGTAACGAGGAAAGGAAAGCAAGCGTGGCTGTCGACGCGTTATCCCAAGGCGGCACAGGACTGCCGCACTCCAAGACGCTGGCGCGTTTCTCGGGGCTCCCAACGCAATCTGCTGGCGATGGCGTCAGGTCCGAAAAGTTACGCGGTGGCGGCCAGCAACCCGGCGCGCATGATTTCCACGGGGGCGTCGCGGTTGAACCAGATTTCGAAGGCGAGCACGCCCTGATAGAGCAGCATGGAAAGACCGTTGGCGGCGCGCGCGCCGGCAGCTTCGGCTTCGGCGAGCAGGGGCGTTCGGTGCGCGGTGTAGATGGTATCGAAGACCATTAGATGGGCTTGGATCAGCGAGGGAGGCAGCGCCGGCGGGTCGGTGCGCTTCATGCCGCAGGAGGTTGCGTTGATGACGAGATCGGTGTTGGCGAGCTGTGCGGCAAGGGGCGCCGCCTCCCACGGGACGGCTTCCAGGCGCGCGGCGGGGCCGAGCAGCCGCGGACCCTTGAGCAGCGGCGCCAGGGCCCCGGCGAGGGCACGCGCTTTTTCATGGGTGCGATTGACCAGGACGAGCCGCTGGCAGTTCTCCAGCGCGCATTGCGTGGCGATCGCCCGGCCCGCCCCACCGCCGGCGCCGAGGACCATGACGCGAAGGTCCCGGATGTCCACGCCGAAATCGGCGCGGATGGCCCGGACGATGCCGGGGCCGTCGGTGTTGAAGCCGATGAGCCGGTCGCCGTCGAGTGCAACGGTGTTGACCGCGCCGATCTTGAGGGCGTGTTCGTCGACCTGATCCACCAATCCCGCGACGGCGGCCTTGTGGGGGATGGTGACGTTGGTGCCGATGAAGTTCCAGCGGGGCAGAAGACGCAACGCCTCGGGGAGTTCCTCGGGGCGGATGTGCAGCCGGGCGTAGCGCGCCGGAATACCGCACGTTTCGAGGGCCGGATTGTGCATTCCGGGGGACTTGGAGTGGGCAACGGGATCGCCGAAGACCGAGAGCCGGATGGGTGGATCTTCACCGGCGGTGGCGGCGTCCCAGTGGCGGAGGTCGTCGAGGGTGTAAACGTCTTTCATGCTATGGAGGGGGAGTTGAAACCGGGGATCGCCTGGCGCATTTCCGGGCCAACGGCCCAGCTACAATGAAGCCTGGGGCGTTGCCCCATAGGCATTAAGTTAAGCTTGGAGGCTCCAGGAACGCGCGCTACTCCGAAAACACCCATGCGCGTGTATCCGAAGGGGAGCGCGGGCTTCCAGCCTGCTGCCTTCGGCATCCTGCCGGAGGCTTGGGCGCGCGCCGAGTGCAATCCGACGCCGGCACCAGCA
>Ga0316219_1000649_pt1 | contig 44759 bp, 28 predicted proteins | sample TBH18003PmetaG_FD_203635 | JGI IMG/M metagenome (GOLD analysis project Ga0316219, IMG submission 203635) | Freshwater microbial communities from Trout Bog Lake, Wisconsin, USA - TBH18003P | ecosystem: Environmental > Aquatic > Freshwater > Lake > Hypolimnion/Profundal zone | place: USA...
CACGGTCCGAAATGGATGAACCCAAAACGGCAGAGCAGGCTCGTGGACTGCGGTGACGTGTCCTTTCCAATACCCACAAATCGGAAGCCGAGCACGGAAACCGGTGCGGCCCATATTGTTTGTCATCCTGAGCTTGCGAAGAGCCTGTCCTGAGTCTGTCGAAGGAATCTCACGGCAGGCCAGCCAGTGTTATGTTACTATTCACCGTTCTCGAAGCTCACAGCGCCGCCCGATGAGCCGTCAGTTCCGATTGCGCGTCGACTGAAACTAGCGTCGGGATCGCCTCGTGAGATTCCTTCGACAGACTCAGGACAGGCTCTTCGCAGGCTCAGGATGACAACGTTCGGGGCTCCGTTCTCACTCCTTCGCCCGATTTGCAAACTCGTGGGTAATGGAAAGGTGCTTCACAGGTCGAAGGAGCGGTTACTGGCGGAGATCGTGGACTGCCTGGCGGGCGACACGGGGCTCGAAGGGCATTGCCAAGGGGATGGAACTGCGGACGAAGGGGCGAGGCTGGAGCCTCGCGAAATGGGCGTTCCCAGGCTGGAGCCTGGGAACGAGGGAAAACGAAATTGCAAGAGTATGGAACGGACACTTCCCTGCTCGATGAAGACTCCAGACATCCTGATCGCCTCTGGAAAGAACGGCCGGATTGAAGTATGAAAGTGAGCCCGAACTCTGGTGCGGTCCGAAATTGACGAACCCAAAACGGCGGAGCAGGCTCGTGGACTGCGGTGAAGTGCCCTTTCCAATACCCACAAATCGGAAGCCGAGCACGGAAACCGGAGCGGCCCATATTATTTGTCATCCTGAGCTTGCGAAGGATCTCACAGCAGGCCAGCCAGTGTTATGTCACCATTTACCGTTCTCGAAGCTCACAGCGCCGCCCGATGAGCCGTCAGTTCCGATTGCGCGCCGACTTGAAACTAGCGTCGGGATCGCCTCGTGAGATCCTTCGCAGGCTCAGGATGACAATGTTCGGGGCTCCGTTCTCACTCCTTCGCCCGATTTGCAGACTCGTGGGTAATGGAAAGGTGCTTCACAGGTCGAAGGAGCGGTTACTGGCGGAGATCGTGGACTGCCTGGCGGGCGACACGGGGCTCGAAGGGCAAATTTCGTGGATTGCCAAGGGGATGGAACTGCGGACGAAGGGGCAAGGCTGGAGCCTCGCGAAATGGGCGTTCCCAGGCTGGAGCCTGGGAACGAGCATCCCACTCGGCGCGGACGCCGACTGTTTGAAGGATGCAAATCGGATCGACTTGGTTAGAAGGGGGAAAACTCCGGCACGGTCCGAAATGGATGAACCCAAAACGGCAGAGCAGGCTCGTGGACTGCGGTGACGTGTCCTTTCCAATACCCACAAATCGGAAGCCGAGCACGGAAACCGGTGCGGCCCCTATTGTTTGTCATCCTGAGCTTGCGAAGGATCTCACGGTAGGCCAACCGGCGTTATGTTACTATTCACCGTTCTCGAAGCTCACAGCGCCGCCCGATGAGCCGTCAGTTCCGATTGCGCGCCGACTGAAACTAGCGTCGGGATCGCCTCGTGAGATTCCTTCGACAGACTCAGGACAGGCTCTTCGCAGGCTCAGGATGACAACGTTCGGGGCTACGTTCTGACTCCTTCGCCCAATTTGCAAACTCGTGGGTAATGGAAAGGTGCTTCACAGGTCGAAGGAGCGGTTACTGGCGGAGATCGTGGACTGCCTGGCGGGTGACACGGGGCTCGAAGGGCAAATTTCGTGGATTGGCCAAGGGGTGGAACTGCGGACGAAGGGGCGAGGCTGGAGCCTCGCGAAATGGGCGTTCCCAGGCTGGAGCCTCGCGAAATGGGCGTTCCCAGGCTGGAGCCTCGCGAAATGGGCGTTCCCAGGCTGGAGCCTGGGAACGAGGGGGGAGGGGGGAGGCTGTCGGCGACGAGGCGCGCACGGACTCGGCGCCGAGAGCGTCCTCATTTGCCACATCAGCCGCTTTCAAGTGCCGCGTTTTCTTAGTTAAAATACGCAAACGTCCGTAGAAATAAGAGAGGCAAAATGCGACCTTTGCGTTAAATTCCAACCGAAACTTCCTCCCTTAAGAAATCACCCGACCATCATGAAAACGATCGCACTCCCAAACATCCGTCTCACCCTCACCACCCCTGTATTGTTCGCGCTGGCGTCAACCGCGTCAGCGACGACCTATACATGGAGTGGCGCATCCGTTACCAGCGGCAGCAGTTACAATTGGAGCAACTCGGCCAACTGGTCGAATGGTTCGGCTGCCGCCTCGGGAACCGACACGGTGCTTCTGTTCACCGTCGGCTCCACTGGCGCCTCAAGCTACAACCCTAATAACGACATTTCCGCGCCGCCGTTTCAACTTAACAAACTGTGGCTGCAGGTTACGACTGGCTCAGCGGGTCCTTCTTTGATCGGCAACCAGCTTCAGTTCACCAATAACGGGGCAACGGCTCCCAGTATCGTGATCGATAACATTGGAGCGACGGCCTGGGTTTCCAACAATATTCTGATCAACAGCAACCTGCAGGTGACAGGAACCTTTAATGGTGGCAGTGCGACAACCCTCAATGGCGTGATTAGCGGCACCGGCTCCATCAACCTCAACACCACGTATTCCCCGTCGTTTGTGCTAAGCGCCGCCAACACCTTTTCCGGTGGCGTCACGGTCACCAACGGTCAGCTCGTGATCGGGATTGATTCGACGGGGTCGCCCGGAAGCATCACGAACGGCCCGGTGGGAACGGGCACGCTCACGCTCAACAGCGGCGTCTTCCGGCCGGGCAGCGCCGGTCCCCGCATGCTCAATAACGCCATTTCGATCGCTGGCAACGTGCAGTTTGGATCATCGTCAGCCACCACCCTTACTTTGGGGGGGGCAACCACCTTGACTGGAGCGGGAACGACCCGCACCCTGACTTTGTCTGCCAACTCCGGGACCTCGACAGCCGTCAGTTTTGGGGGAGCGATCGGAGACGGCGGTGGTGTGAACGGTGTCACCCTCGTGGGCACCGGCGTTCTGGAGCTGGCCGGAACGGCGGCCAACACCTATACCGGCCTGACGACGGTCAACAGTGCCAGCACGACTCTCAAACTCAACAAGACCGCCGGAGTCAACGCAATCGCCGGCAACCTTACGATCACCAGCGGCACGGTCCGGCTTGCCCAGGCGAATCAAATCGCAGATTCATCCAACGTGACGGTCAACGGCGTGCTGGACTTGAACGGCAACAATGAAACCGTCGCTTCCTTATTTACCAGCTCGGGCACGATCACCAGCGGGACTTCCGGAGCCGTGACCCTGACGCTCGGAGGGACCGGCAGCGGCACCTTTTCCGGCAACATCATGGATGGTTCCGGGACGGTGGCGCTCGTAAAACAGGGGAGCGATCAGTTGGTGCTTAACGGATCGAATTCGTTCAGCGGCGGGCTCACCGTGACCAATGGCGCCCTGGTGCTTGGGGCGGCCAATTCGGCCGGCACCGGCCCAATTATCCTCGGTAACGGCACGTTTCGATCGACCAATGGGTTCACCGGTGGAACCCTTGCCAATGTAGTTCAGGTCGGCGGCAACGTGCAGTTTGGACTAAATTCGCCCAGTTATTTAACCTTGGCGGGGGCGACCACCTTGACCGGATCGGCAGCGACTCGCACCCTGACTTTGTCTGCTGCTTCCGGAACAGCCACGGCCGTCAGTTTCGCAGGGCCGATCGGAGACGGCGGCAATGGGAACGGTATCACTGTGGTGGGTACCGGCGTTCTGGATATGAGCGGAACGGCGGCCAATACTTACACCGGGCTGACGACGGTCAACAGCGCCAGCGCGATGCTCAACCTCAACAAGACTGCAGGTACCAACGCAATCGCAGGCAACCTCACGATCACCAGCGGCACGGTCCGGCTTGCCCAAGCGAACCAGATCGCCGATTCATCCAACGTCACGGTAAACGGTGTGCTGGACTTGAACGGGAACAGTGAAACCGTCGCTTCCTTGTTGACGAGCTCAGGCACGATCACCAGCGGGACCACCAACGCCGCAACCTTGCGGGTGGGAGGGACCGGCAGCGGCATCTTTTCCGGCCAGATTCAGAACGGCTCCGGGACGGTGGCGATCATAAAGCAGGGGGGCGACACGCTGGCGCTGAGCGGCTCCAACAGCTACAGCGGCGGCACGACGATCAGCGCAGGCACGCTGAATTACGGTAACGTCAACGCGCTGGGCAGCGGCACGCTGACTTTCTCGAACAACTCAACCCTGCAGGCGGGCGTTTCCGGAACGGTTGCCAACAACGTGACGATCAATCCGGGCGCGACGGGCGCCTTCGACACGCAAGCCAACTCGGATATATTCAGCGGAATCATCGGCGGCTCGGGCGCCGTGGCCAAGGCCGGCGTCGGCACGCTGACGCTGGGCGGTTCCAACAGCTACAGCGGCGGCACGACGATCAGCGCAGGTACTTTGAGTTGCGCAGGAAACATGAACGCCTTGGGCGGCGGCACTCTGACCTTTTCGGGCAGCGCGACTCTGGCTCCATCACAGTTGCCAGGCACGTCTGGAACGCTGGCCAACAACGTAGCGATTAATGCGGGCGCGACGGGCGTGGTCAATCTCTCCAGCAGCGCCAACATCACGCTCAGCGGAACAATTAGCGGTTCGGGGGCTCTCTATAGAGCCGGAGGTGGTGGGAGCGGGTCCGAGACTCTTACCCTTTCCAGCAGCAACAGTTACACAGGCGGAACCATTGTCGGTAATGGAGGCAATCTGGATCTCGGGGCGGACAACGCCCTTGGGAATGGCACGCTCACGATCGGGGATGCGGGCGGCGCCGGAGCTCGCCTTGAGTTGAATAGCCACAGCCAGACGATCACGAACCTCCTATTTGTCAGCGCCGGTAACAAAATCATTCAAAATGGCGGTTCGCTGGCGTCGAGCACCGGGGTGGGCACGCTGACTCTCAGTCTGGCCTCCGGCACTGTTACCACCCCAAGCAATTTCTATTTCCGGGATACTGGAGGCGGCAATGCTGGAAAGCTGGCATTGGTCAAAACCGGCGCGGGAACGCTCGATTTTTCAGCCTACACCGCAATGAGTTACTCAGGCGGACTGACGGTCAGCGGGGGGACTTTTGCCTTCAACAGTGCCGCGGCCCTCGGTTCGGGCTCACTCACCTTGGGAGGCGGAACCCTGGCGGTGACTTCAGGCTCCTCGGTGACGATTACTAATGCTACGACATTGACGGCAGCCACCACCAGCAACATCGATACCAGCAATGGCACAGTGACCCATTCCGGGATTATATCCGGGGCCGGAGCGCTCACCAAAGTTGGCGCCGGCACGCTGACCCTCTCCGGCACCAACACCTTCAGCGGCGATACGCTGGTGAGCGGTGGCACCCTCGCGCTTGGCGCGACACAGGCGCTGGCGGGCAGCACCTTCAACACGTCGAGTAGCGGTGGGCTCTCCTTCGGCTCCCTGACAGCCGCCACCTTCGGCGGGATCAAGGCCTCGGGCAATCTCGCGCTCTCCAACACGGCGGGCGCGGCGGTGGCCCTCACAGTCGGCGCCAACAATCAATCGAACACGTTCCCCGGCACCCTGAGCGGGCCCGGTTCGCTAATCAAGGGCGGCAGCGGCACGCTAACGTTGACGGGCAGCCATGCTTATACTGGCACCACGACCGTGAATGCCGGCACGCTTCAAATTGGCGACGGCGTCACCGACGCCTCCATCGCCTCCTCCAGCGGCATTATCGACAATGCAGCCCTGGCATTTACCCTTGTCGGCAACCAGACCTACGGCGGCGCCATCAGCGGCACCGGCACTCTGACCAAGACTGGCGCCACGCTCACCCTCACTGGCAGCAGCGCCTACACCGGCGCACTCACGGTCGGCAGCGGCACGCTGCAACTTGGCGATGGCATCGGCGGTTCGCTGGCGGGAGGGTCTGTGAATCTGAATGCCGGCACCACGCTGAACGTGAATCTGCCCAACGGCGGAACGATTGGCAGCGCGATCTACACTTATGGCAACGTCATTAACCTGCTCGGCGGAGGCACGAACGCAATTTCAGGGCAAATCTATGGGTATGTCTCAGGCGTAATCAACCAGAGCGGAACCGGAACGACGGTCCTGACTAACGTCGATGACTTTGCCGGAACCACCAATATTAACGCCGGAGCGCTGCAACTCAACGGGACCTACGCCGCCTACAACACCACAGTGAATGTCGCTGTCGCCAACGGATTGACGTTTGGCGTGAACGGCGCAATGATCGGCGCTCTTTCCGGCAGCGGCGGTATTGTGCTCCTCAACGGAACGAGTGGGGTCACGTTAAGCGCCGGGGGCAACGGCGCGAATACGACCTACACTGGCACGATCTCGGGAACCAGTTCGACTTCCTCCTTTACCAAGAGCGGCACAGGCACGCTCATTTTGACCGGAAGCCAAGGCTATGCCGGACCCACAACCATCAACGCCGGCACGCTCCAACTGGGCGACGGTTCCAGCGGTCATGACGGTTCGCTTTCCACCAGCGCCCTCACCGACAACGGCATGTTGGTTTACAATCTCTCCGGCAGCCAGACGGGCGCCTATTCCATGACCGGCAGCGGCGGTCTGACCAAATCCGGCACCGGCACGCTAAGCTTGACGAACGGCACATTGAGCTTTGCCGGCCCGCTGTCCATTGCGTCGGGAACACTCGCCTTGGTGAGCGGCACTGCTACGAATCTCTCCTGCAGCAGCATCACCATCGCGTCCGGCGCCAACCTGACCAATAACTTCAATAACAGCAATAACGCTTACGCACCGGCCAACTGCATTCTTACTGTCCAAAACGGCGCCACCCTTACGCAGAACGGCCCGACTTTTATTGCCGGCTATCTGATTGCGCCCACCGGCGCGACCATCAACGGCGGCTATGCCACCGTGACTCTGAACGGGGCGGATTCCGGCTCTCTCAAGACCGCGGTTTTCGGCTCCCTCAGTATGCCCAGTTACGGGCGGATCCTCGATGGCCTCTCCAGCAGCGGCACGCAGACGCTGCAATTTGACGGCACCGGAACCGGATTAACCATCGGCACCGTTTCCGTGCGCCTAACGGCTGCCGGCTCCTACACGCATAACATGGACATCGCCCACAGCCCATCGGCCGCCAACGGGGTGGATGTGACTGTCTCGACCCTGGAGCTTAGGCCGTCAACGGGGAGTTTCGCGTTTAACAAACTGGGAGTCGGTGTTCTCGAGATCAACGGGTTTGCCTTCACTGGAAGCGCTCCGAACACGAACAATCCCGTGTCTTGCGAAATCGGCGCCGGCAGGCTGATCTTGAACACGTCCGGAACCAACGGCAACGGGGTCAACTTCGCCAGCCTGACGGTGGACAGCGGCGCCACGCTGCAAGTGGGTGCCGCCGGCACCGCGGGCGCGCTTTATGTGGACATGGCCGATAACGGCACGGTGGACTTCAGGCGGTCTGACACCTGCACCTATTCCAATGCCATCTCTGGTTCGGGCAGCGTCATACAATCCGGCGCCGGCACGCTCGCGCTGAACGGCAGCAACACCTATAGCGGCGGGACGACGCTCTCCGCGGGAACGTTGAATTTCGGAAACGCAAGCGCGTTTGGCAGCGGCACAGCGTCGATTGTGGGAGGGGCGACCTTGCAGGCGGGGGTCACCGGCACGATAGCCAATGCGATCGCCCTCAACAGCGGCGTGACGGGCACGATCGACACGGAATCGAACGTCGTGACGCTTAGCGGAAATATCACCGGCCCAGGGCAGCTTCTCAAAGTGGGAGGCGGGGGCATCCTTTATCTCTCGGGCTCCAACACCTATTCCGGGGGAACAGTAATTGAATCCGCCAACGTTGTTGTCCCTGTTTACGGTGCGCTGGGCGTCGTGCTCCTCTCCAACAATGCCTTGGGGACCGGCCCTCTGACCATGGGCGACGCCAACAGTTCATCCGGCGCTCGTTTGGAACTCAATGGATACAACCAAACCGTTTCGGCGCTCTCCAGCGGGAGCATGGGGCCTCTCATCGTGGAAGCCAACGGTTCCGCCGGCGGACCGGTCAGCACGCTCACCGTCAACCAGAATATCAACACCGCCTACACGGGGTATCTTCGAGACGCCTATTCGGGTGGCGGGCTGCTTGCCGTGGTCAAAACCGGCAGCGGGTTGCTCGACCTCTCCGGGGCGAATTCCGCGGGCCAATACGGAGGGGGATTGACGGTCAATGGCGGTGTCCTGGGATTCGCGCTAGCCAATCAGGTTGGCTATGGAAATATCGCTCTGGGCGATGGCACGCTGAGATACACGCCGACAGCGACCTCCGGTACGCTCGGGAATGCGATCGCTCTGACCGCCACCGCCGCCAGCGTTATTGAAGTCACCGATGGCGGCAGTGCGCTGGCGCTCACTGGCACCCTTTCGGGCTCCAGTGCGCTGATTAAGACGGGCTCAGGCACGCTGACGCTGAGCATCAACAACCCCTACAGCGGAACGATAACGATCGGCGCGGGCACGCTACAGATCGGCAGCGGCACGGATGCCGGCTCGATTACCAATGCCGCTGCAGTCATCGATAACGGCGCGTTGGTGTATAATGTCGGCAGCGGCATCCGCACGCTGGGTGCGGCGATCGGCGGCACCGGCTCGCTGACGCAAAACAGCACGGGCATGCTAACGCTAACCGGAAGCAACACCTACACGGGCGCGACAACCATTGGCGGCGGCACCTTGACGATTGGCGGAGCGGGCTCTCTTGGGAGCGGCAATTACGCGGGTACTATTGCGAATGGCGGGGTCTTCAATTACAACTCCTCTGTTGCGCAGACCCTGAGCGGCAGCATCAGCGGTTCGGGTGCTTTGGCCAAAACGGGCGCCGGCTCGCTAACCCTTTCCGCCAGCAATAGCTATACGGGCGGCACCATTCTCAGCGGGGCCAACAACACCGAGCTTGGCGCCAACAGCGCCCTTGGAAATGGCTCGCTCACTCTCGGCGATGGCAACACATTCTTCAACATTCGACTTCGCCTCAATGGCTACAGCCAAACGATCACCGGGCTCTCCATCGGCGGCTCATTCCCCTGCGTCATCGAGAATCAGGGTGGGGGAGCGGGCGTGCTGACCGTGAACCTGGCGTCGGGAACAAATAGCTCCACCAGTAATTTCTATTTCCGGGATAGTTCGGGCGGCTCAGGCACGCTGGCCCTGTTCAAAACCGGCAATGGCACGCTCGATTTTTCGACGTACGCCACCATGAGTTACTCGGGTGGCTTGACCGTCAATGCCGGGACTCTGGCCTTCAACAACGCCGCCGCCCTTGGCGGAGGCTTCATCACCCTGAGGGGCGGCACCCTGGAAGTGACTTCGGGCTCCTCGGTGACCATTTCCAATGCAACGACCTTGACGGCCGCCACCACCAGCGGGATCGACACCGGTACTGGCACGGTGACCCAGTCCGGGCTTGTATCCGGATCCGGAGCGCTTTCCAAACTTGGCGCCGGCACATTGGCCCTATCCGGGTCCAACAGCTACAGCGGCGGGACAACGGTGAGCAATGGGACGCTGCAGGTCGGCAACGCCAACGCACTCGGCAGCGGTGGCTTGACGGTTAACGGCGGCACTCTGGACCTGAATGGCAACAGCGTAAGCGTATCGGCCTTCAGCGGCGCGGGTTCGACCGCTTTGGTTACCAACCTGGCAAGCGGGACGAGCACGTTAACAACAAGTGTCGCGAGCGGCACCTCGACCTACGCCGGCAACATCGCCGGCGGAACGGGAGGGGTGACTCTGAGCAAGAATGGAGGCGGCACGCTGATCCTGAGCGGCTCGCTGACTATGGCTGGACTCAACGCCAACAACGGCGGCACGCAACTCAACCAGTCCGGTTCCATTGGCGTGGTGAGCGTCGCCTCCGGCGCGACCGTCGCGCTGACGGCGCACAGCGGCAGCGCATACAACGTGCTCAACGTCTCCTCGCTGACGATCTCCGGGTTCGCCTCCGCTCTCGCCACAGCCAACATTGCAACGGTCGATAGCACCGTCTACACGCCTGTGGATACCGCCAGCCAGAAACCGAACGCCGGGGTGCTTACGGATACGGGTATCGCGGTGGCGCAGGCGTCGCCTGCCACGAACCCCACCGCGCCGGACTCATCGCCCGAGGCGGTGCCGGAACCGGGAACGCTGGGGCTGTTGCTTCTTGGCGCAATCGGATTGTTCCGGCGGCGTGCCGGAAAGAAAACCTTTCAAGGTCAAGGGCCAGCGGGGTCAGGCATTACTTCTTAACATATTGAATTTGCGTTGGATGCCGTCCACTTGAGCGCACAGCTTGGAGACGCGCGCAACGGTTGCCGCTCGGAGATCGCTCCGAGCGCAACCGACGTTCGCTTGCGAATCCGATTCCCGATAATTCGCTTCAGCCACTCGCTTTTCCGTAATCCCCGCCCGATTGCGTATCCATACGCTTGTTTTTGGCCGTTCCCCTCCGCGATCTGCGCTCCGGGTCAAGAAAGGTGAAGAAGTAATGGGTGACCCCGTTTACCAAGGGCATCTTTGAGAGGACGAACGCGCCCTGGCACCCAGAACGGCGTCGGCTGGGGCGCCGACGCTCGCACGCCAGGGCGCGTGCGCACCCCGGAACCCGCATCCGTCGCCGCTCCGCTTGTTCGTGGCTCCAATACCCATCGAAAGTTTTCCTTAACTTAGCGCCATTCATGCCCGGCCCCGTTTACTCGCAATTTCTTGGTGAAGTCCACCCGCGCTTTTCGCGCTCCATCCCCGAAACCGAGGTACTATGAGACTTATTTCTTTAAGGATTAATTCGTTGCGGGACGTGTTCTTGCAGGAATTGCGCGACCTCTACAGCGCGGAAACGCAGTTGGTGGACGCTTTGCCAAAGATGGCGAATGCCGCCGGCTCCAGCGATCTTCGCAAAGCGTTTGAGCAGCACCTGCGCCAGACCGGCGATCACGTCAATCGCTTGGAGCGGATATTCACCACCCTCAACGAATCGCCATCGGGCGAGACCTGCGAGGCGATGCGCGGCCTGATTAGCGAAGGAAGCGACTACGTCGGTGCTGAAGGCGACCCGGATTCGAAGGATGCCGGATTGATCGCTTCAGCTCAGAAGGTCGAGCATTACGAAATTGCAGGCTACGGAACGGTGCGCACGCTGGCGACGCGCCTGGGCGATTCCGCCACCGCCGAGATTCTCCAGAAGACCCTGGACGAGGAAGGCGAGACCGACAAGTTGCTAACCCTGATCGCCGAACGGCACGTCAACGTCGAGGCAGCCCATTCAGCAAAGCTCTAATACCATCGGTGCGACAAGGAAACTATCAACGCCTCTTATTGGAACAACCAGAGTCGTTTCACGCCTCGTATCTCTAATACGATGAAAACGATACTTATTACAGCCCTTCTCGCTGGATCGGCATTCGCGGCCGACCCGAGCCAAAGTCCGACTCAGTCGAACCAAGCCACGCGCCCTGATAATACTGGACGCAACACCGATCAGTCGATGACTGCGGAAGACCAGGGCGGATCGCCGCAAGACCGCGAACTTACCAGCCAGATCCGATCTGCTCTGGTCGACAACAATCAGCTGTCGAGCGCGGCCAAGAACGTGAAGGTCATCGCCAACAACGGGAAGGTGACCCTGCGCGGCCCGGTCAATTCTCCACAGGAGAAGCAGTCCGTGGAGGCGATTGCGGAGAAGTTCGCTGGAAAAGAAAAAGTAACCAATCAACTGGAAGTAAATCAATAAAACATCAAGGATATGAAAAAATCTGTTTTTGGAATCTTCAAAACACGGGACCAGGCGGAACGGGTTGTGGAACGCCTCAAGGCCGAAGGGTTTTCGAGCAACGACATTTCCATGCTATTTGCCGATACCTCCGGGGCGCGCAGTTTCGCGCACGAGCATGAAACGAAAGCGCCCGAGGGAGCGACCACTGGCGGTGTCGCCGGCCTGGTGACGGGAGGAATCCTGGGCTGGCTTGCAGGCATCGGTTCACTGGCGATTCCCGGCTTGGGACCGTTCATTGCCGCTGGGCCGATCATGGCCGCGTTGAGCGGAGCGGCGGTCGGAACGGCCGTTGGCGGCATTGCCGGCGCCTTGATTGGCATGGGGATGCCCGAATACGAAGCGCGGCGGTATGAATCGAGAATCAAAGAAGGGAATATCCTCGCCTCGGTGCATGTCGAGAGCAACGAACAAGCCGACCGGGCAAAGAATATCCTGAAGGAAAGCGGCGCCGAAGACATCGCCACTAGCGGTGAAGCGAAGGTGCCGGAACATGAGCATGCCGAGAGCCACTCTGGTTCGGGGAGTGTCCTGCGTTCGAAAGATCGTCCCGATTTGGAATAGCCAGCGCAGGGAGCCGCCTGGGAAAACGAGAGGTCCGTGCTGCCGAGACGCGGCACGGATCTCTATTTTTCCGTTGCGGAGCGATCTGTCTCCCCCCTGATAGCCGTTCGGTTGCGATTTCACGAATAGGTAGTGAATCAACCTGCCCAGAGAGGGAGAAATGCTTTTTTCACAAGCTCTAAGAGACGCTCGCGGACGGTTAACGATGTTCGAAGCCCTGCTGGCCGCATTGTTGCTTGGTTCCGTGTGGGCATATGGGACGGCTCCGGAGCCGCCCGGTTGGTATGCCGGGGATATGCACGTTCATCGAAGTTGCGGGGGCTCCCCCGTCCCATTGCAAAGCATCGAGGATGGCATGACGGCGCAGAATCTCGCCGTGGTCTCGCTGTTGGCGGACATGGGCAATGGCGAGGTTCAGGACCCCGTGACCGATCTGCCGCAGGTGGGCGGGGACGCTTCGGTTTCCAGACCGGGCCGAATCGTGCATTGGGATGCGGAATGGCACTGGGACGCCACGTATTCTAATTACGCGCACCAGGCGCTCGGCGGTCATATCGTCGCGCTCGGTTTGCGCCAGGCGCAGCAAATCTGGGAGGAATCCTCGTATCCGATCTTCCGATGGGCGCACCAGCAGAACGCAATTGCCGGATTTGCGCACCTTCAATACCTCGGGCAAGGCTTTCCGCAGGAACTGGACTGCTGCGTGCCCGTGGAGTACCCGGTTGAAGTGGCGCTGGGGAGCTGCGATTTTCTTGACGAGGATGTTGAGGGGGGCGATTCCGCCATGAGCGCCTATTATCGGCTGCTCAATTGCGGATTGAGGGTCGGGTTTGCCGGGGGAACGGATTACCCGTGTGGTTCGACCACCGTTCTCGGGTCGGTATTGACCTATGTGCAGACACGGGCCCCATTGTCGTATCGAGCTTGGATTGAGGGCATCGCAGCCGGACGCACTGTCGTTTCGCGTAATGGACACGCCGAGTTTCTCGCATTAAGCGTCAACAACAGAGCCACGCCGGGCGACGAGATCAAGCTGAAAGGCCCCGGCACCGTGAGCGTCAGCGTCAAGTGGACCGCAATTCGGCCCTTGAGCGGAACCGTCGAAATCGTCTGTAACGGCGCTGTGATTGCCAGTCAGGATGCGTCAGTGGCGGAAAACTCTTGCTCGACGTTGAATGTGAGAGCCGAAATCGCCCGAAGCGGCTGGTTGGCGGCCCGGCGCATGGGCAGTCGCGGTCACGAGGTGCAGACTGGAGCCGTTTACGTTACGGTGAATGACGCTCCCGTGCGCGCCAGCGTGGACGATGCCGCGTTTTACCTGAGATGGATGGACGACCTGCTGGCGAACACGGCGCCGGGTGGCGTGTGGAGGACTTATTTCATGGTCGATGCAGAGGCGGTGCGGGCGCGGTACCAAGCCGCGAGAGATGTCTTCGCGCGAATTGCCGCGGAAGCGGGCGCAAACGAGCCGGGCATGGCCGCCACCGCAGGGCTGTTGTCCGGGCCAGTGAACGTCGCTTATAAGAATGTTGCGCTCGAAGATCTTGAAAACCGGCTGGATCATATTGAAAGGAATCAAATTCGATTTAAGAAGAAGGTGCTAAAGCTTCTCTTATTGGAGGCCATTTCGGGAGTTGGCATCGCCGCCCTTGTGAGCCTGAAACTGCTGAGGCTGACAGGCGGGCTCGGAGGGTTTGCCGACGCAGCCCACCGCGTTCCGCATTGTAACGACGATCCACCAGCGAGCCCTTAAACCAACCGCCGCCAAAGCCGCACTGCCATTAAGTTAAGCCTAGAGCCTCTCGTAACGCGCGCTCGTTCCCAGGCTCCTGCCTGGGAATGCAGTATTCCCAGAGGCTCCAGCCTCCTGCCGGACCTCCAAAAGTACAGCGCACCGGAGAGGAACGGGAGGCTGGAGCCTCCAAGACAGAGGCGTTCCCAGGCTGGAGCCTGGGAACGAGACCGCGAATTCCTTAACTTAATGGCAGTGGGGCGTTGGCCTAGGCTGGTATGGGGCCGCGCCTTCGGCGCTGAAGCGACCGTTTTGTTCATTTGCTGCATTCGTCGGCGCCGACCGGTTTGGCCCTGTCAAGGCTTCACGCACACCGCAACCGTGGACAATCCGCTGCAAGGCAGGATGCGGTCGAGAATCTGAAGCAGCGGCGTCAGGACGTTGTAAAGGCGCAGTTGCCACGGCTTGAGCGCCTTCTGTTTGCCGATGGTGTTAAAGAGCATCCACGCCAGCGCGCCGAACTTGTTGAAGTAGAGCTGCCGTTCGACGGTGAAACCCGCCTCGCGCATCTTCGTCTCCAGTTCGCCCACGCTGTACCGCCGGAAATGGCCGAGCGCCTTGTCGAAGTCCGAGTAGAGCTTCATGTTGAACGGCACGAGGATGACAATGCGGCAACCGGTCGGCACCGTCTCGAACAAACTGCGGAGCACCGCCCGGTCGTCCTCGATGTGTTCCAGAACGTTGAAAAAGACGACCGTGTCCGGGCCGAACTTGCGGAGGCTCTCGTAATCCTCGCGCACGGTCATGTCGAGTTTGGCGACGGTCAGGCCGCCCACGCCGGCCCAGCGGCTTTGGAGGATCGTCAGGTAATCCGTGCGGTAGTCGGTGAGCAATACTTCTTCGTGCTGGCGCAGCAGACGGCTCATGTTTCCGCGGCCCACCCCCAGTTCCGCGATGCGTTTCCCCAGCCACGGGCGCACGGTCTCGTACATCCACTGATTGAATTGCGGCGCCTGCTCGATGGCGTCCAGGGTCACTTTTCCGCTGTCGGCGTAATCGGAGACGAACCGGTATTTGAGGATGTACCAGAGCGCTGCGATGCCGTCGCGCCAGGTGATCTTTTTCCCCTCCGAATACTGGCGTCCGTTGTAGCGGATCGGCACCTCGAAGAGCCGGAACCGGTTGCGAGCGACTTTCGCGGCGATTTCCGGCTCGATCCCGAAGCGGTTGCAATCCAGCGGCATCATGCGCAACGCTTCCGCGGTGAAGGCCTTGTAGCAGGTCTCCATGTCGGTCAGGTTGGTGTTGTTGACGACGTTGGAGAGCAGGGTCAGCACGTGGTTGCCGAAAGCGTGCCAGAAATAGAGGATGCGGCGTTCGGCGCCGGTGAAGCGCGAACCGAAGACGACTTCGGCGCGGCCGTCGAGGAGCGGCGCAAGCAGCCGCGGGTAATCCTGGGGGTCGTATTCGAGATCGGCGTCCTGAAAGATGACCAGATCCCCGGTCATTTCCTGGATCGCCCGCCGCAAAGCCGCTCCCTTGCCCATGTTTCTGGGCTGCTGGAAGATGCGGACTTCCTTCCGTTCGGCGGCCAGTTGCTGCATCAGGCGCCAAGTCTTGTCCCGCGAACCGTCGTCGACGACGATTACCTCGGGCTCGATACCGGGTGACAGCGGTACCTCCAGAATCCGTTCGACGCACGTACGAAGTGTGTCTTGTTCGTTGTAGGCAGCGATCAGAATCGACAGCTTCTTGAATGGGCAGGAAGGAGGCACGGCGGAAATGGAAAACGGAACTTTAGGAGAGCAGCCACCCGGGACGCGATAAAAAAACGCCAACCGGGAACGGCGAGGGGGACTATAGCAGAGTGAAGCCGTTCGGCTACGCAATTTTCGGAGGCGAAAACAGGCGTCCGCGTGGTAATCACGCCCGCGTGCGGTCCGCTGGGGCGTCGTTATTGACGTCCGCGTCCCGCCTCCCTACGTTCTCGCAAGCTCCACACTCCATGCTCCACCGAATCCGGACTCTGATCGTCAAGGAACTCCAGGCGCTCTTGCGCGACCCCAACGGGCGTCGCATTCTCATCGTGCCGGTGATTCTTCAGTTGGCGCTTTTTCCGCTGGCGGCGACGCTCGAAGTGAAGAACAACACGCTGGCGGTGCTCAACCAGGACGACGGGCACGAATCGACGGAACTGGTCGAGCGGTTTTCCCAAGCCAAGGCATTCACTCATCTGCTCGTTCTTAAGAGCCAGTCCGATCTCCGCGAGAACATCGACATGCAGCATGCGCTGCTAGCGATCCAGTTCCCCGCCGATTTCTCACGCAAGCTGGCCGCCGGGGAAACGCCATCGCTCCAGGTGATACTCGACGGGCGGCGTTCCAACAGCGCCCAGATCGCGCTCGGCTACGTGCAGGACATCCTGCAAACCTACCTGCTGGAGCGAACGCCCGCGGTCCAGGTTCAGGTCGCGGGGGCCTCGGAGATTGTCGTCCGCCACTGGTTTAACCCGAACCTCGACTATTACTGGTTCATTGTGCCTAGCTTGGTGGCGATCATCACCACCATCAGCACGATGATTGTCACCGCCCTGTCCGTCGCGCGCGAACGCGAGCAGGGCACCTTCGATCAGTTGCTGGTCTCCCCGCTCACACCGGGGATGATCATGATCGGAAAAGCCGTCCCCGCCGCAATGGTCAGCACGACGCAGGCGACGATCATTCTCTGCGCCGGCGTGTTTATCTATGGAATTCCGTTTCAGGGCTCGTTGCTGCTGCTTTACGGGGCGATGATGTTTTACATCCTGGCGCTAATCGGCTTCGGGCTTGCCATTTCCTCCGTGTGCGCCACGCAGCAACAAGCATTTCTGGGCGTGTTTTCCTTCATGATGCCCGCGACTCTGCTTTCGGGATACACCGCCCCCATCGACAACATGCCTCAATGGCTGCAATGGGTCACCTGGATCAACCCGTTGCGGCACTTCATCGTCATTGTAAAGGGCATCTTCCTGAAGGGAATGGACGTCTCCGCCGTGTTCGCCAACGTGTGGCCGCTGGCAGTCATTGCTACGATCACGCTAACGATAGCGGACATCGCATTTCGCAAGAAGATCGGGTGACGGTAGGGATGGTCCTCACTCCGCACCCGGTTTGCGAGCTTGTGACAAGCGGAAAGCTTACACCGCCGCAAACCGAAACACGATCGTGTGCCGGTAGGTCTCGCCGGGCTTCAACACAATGCTCGGGAACCGCGGCTTGTTGGGGGCGTCGGGAAAATGTTGCGGCTCCAGGCAGAACCCATGGCGCCGAGCGTAAACCTTTCCGCCTTTGCCGATGAAGCTGTCGTCGAGGAAGTTCCCCGTGTAGAACTGCACCCCCGGCGCGGTTGAGAGGACCGTCAGGATGCGCCCGCTGGTGGGTTCGTAGACATCGGCCATTGCACCGAGTTGCCCCTTCGGCTTGTCGATGACAAAGTTGTGATCGTAGCCGTTGCCAAACTGGAGTTGCCGGTCGGTCTGGTCGATACGTGCGCCGATGGCTGTCAGCCGGGTGAAATCGAACGGCGTTCCCGCAACCGGTGCCAACTCTCCAGTGGGAATCGAGGTCTTGTCCGCCGGGGTGAATTGCTTTGCGTTGATGATTGCCTTGTGATCGAGAATCGAGCCTTTGCCGGCGCCGGCCAAGTTGAAATAGGCGTGATGAGTGAGATTGACCACGGTCGTCTTGTCAGTCGTGGCGGAGAGATCCAGCACCAGTTCGTTCTTGTTCGTCAACGTGTATTCCGCAGTCACCGTCAACGTGCCGGGATAGCCTTCTTCGCCATCCGCGCTGACGTATTCCAGGCGCAGCGACGGCCCGGATGGAGTCACCGAAGGCGTGGCCGTCCAGACCGCCTTGTCGAACCCTTTCAACCCGCCGTGTAACGTGTTCGGGGCGTTGTTGACCGCCAGCTTGTACCGCTTGCCGTTCAGTTCAAACCGTCCTTTGGCAATCCGGTTGGCGACCCGCCCCACAATGCAGCCGAAATACGGACTCGATTTGATGTATTGCTCCAACGTGTCGTAGCCGAGGGTTACATCCGCGAATTTCCCGGTCCGGTCCGGCATCTTCAATGAAACGACAATGCCGCCGTAATTGGTGATCTTCGCCTCGGCGCCGGAAGCGTTGCGCAGGGTGTAGAGATCCACGGGCTGGCCGGCGGCGGTTCCGAACGGTTTCTTCGCGATACGGGCGGCGGATGCCGGCAGCGCGGCTTTCGATTTCGATGCGGATTTGGACATCATCGAAGACTACAGAAAAACGACGGCAGTTGGCAACAATCATAAATCCGGCGTAGTTTCTGCCTTTCCCTTCCATGGCCGCCTACCTTCTTCGCCGATTCGCCTCGATGCTGCTGGTCCTCTTCTGCGTCGTGTCGATTACGTTCTTCCTGATGCGTTTCGCACCGGGCGGACCGTTCGACCGCGAACGGGAAATCTCGCCCCAAGCCAAACAGGCGCTTCTGACGAAATACCACTACAACGGCACGCTGTGGCAACAATACACCGGATATCTGGGCCGGTTGCTGCATGGAGACCTGGGGCCGTCCACGCGCTACCGCAGTCGAAGCGTCAATGAACTGCTGGCACAAACGCTGCCGGTGACCGCGCTGTTGGGAACAGCTGCGTTCTGCATCGCCACGGCTGGCGGCGTCGCCCTGGGTAGCTGGGCGGCGGTCCGGCGCGGCACCTCCACCGACACCGGCGCGATGCTGGCTTCATTGCTGGCGATTTCGACGCCCACATTTGTCACCGGCCCGCTCCTGGTGCTGGTCTTTGCGCTCAAGCTGGGTTGGTTTCCAGTCGGCGGCCTGGCCGGACTAAGCGCCCTGGTATTGCCCGCGTTGACGCTCGCAGGGCCTTACGTCGCTTACATCGCGCGGTTAACGCGCACAAGCATGCTGGAAGTGCTCAGCCAGGATTTTATCCGCACGGCTCGCGCCAAAGGGGTCCCGCCGTGGCGGATCATTTCCAAGCACGCCGGGCGCGTGGCCCTACTGCCGGTGGTCTCCTTCCTCGGCCCGCTGGCGGCCAACCTGCTCACTGGTTCCATCGTCGTGGAAACGGTTTTCAACATCCCCGGCGCAGGTGGTTTCTTTGTCAATTCCATCCAGAACCGGGACGGTTTTCTGCTCAGCGGGGTGACGATCGTCTACTGTGCGCTGCTGGTCGGGTTGAATCTTTTCGTCGATCTGGCGTACACTTGGATGGATCGCCGGATCCAATTACATGAATAATGTAGTCACACCGCTGCAACGTCTTCTCCGCAACCGACCTGCGCGCATTTGCCTGGTCGTCCTCGCGATCGTAACGTTGGCGGCGATTTTCGGGCCGTGGTTGATGCCAAAATCGGCGGCGGAACTGAGCGCGGCGCAATTCCAGCCGCCCTCCTGGCCCCACCCCTTCGGCACCGATATCCACGGCCAGGATGTGCTTTACCGGGTACTATCCGGCGCGCGCGTTTCGCTGGCGGTTGGCATTTCCGGCGCGCTCATTTCGTTCTTCATCGGAACGGCGTACGGACTGGTCGCCGGCTATGCGGGCGGAAGGACCGACGGGATCATGATGCGCGCGGTGGAGATTCTCTATTCCGTTCCGCGGCTCATCATCCTGCTGATCGCCATTAACGCCTTCGACAGCCGGATGAAGGCCTGGCTTGCGGCGTCGGATGCACCCGGTCTTGTCGGGTATTCGCGCATCATCATCCTGATCCTTTCGCTGGGGCTGATCGAATGGCTTACAATGGCGCGCATCGTCCGCGGGCAGGTGCTCGCGCTCAAATCCCAGCAATTCGTTGCCGCGGCACGGAGCCTCGGCCAGAGCCACTGGAAGATTCTCTGGCGCCATCTGTTGCCGAACCTGGTGGGCGTCGTTGTGATTTATCTGACGCTGACTGTCCCGGCGGTGATTCTCGACGAGTCGTTCTTGAGTTTCCTGGGCCTTGGGATTCAGGCGCCGCAGACGAGCTGGGGCTCGCTGCTGGCCGACGGCGCCCAAGCCATCAACCCGGTTCGGAGCAACTGGTGGCTGCTGGTGTGCCCTGCAACGGCGATGAGCGCGACCCTGCTGGCGCTTAATTTTCTCGGCGACGCGCTTCGGGATGCGCTGGACCCGCGGCAAAATCGGGCGGGGCTGGGTTAATTTTTCCCGCACTTCGCCCTTTACAGGCCTGCATACCTCTGGCTTAGTTCCCAGCACTATGGCATTTTTTACCACCCGAGTTGAATTCAACGGAGACTCCCCCGCCAACGCCTACGACCGCCTCAACAGCGCCATGGCAGCTTCCGGTTTTACCCGCACCGGAATGATCAATGGCGTGGAGTTTAAACTACCCACCGGCGAGTTTTTCTGCACTTCGGACGCAGAGATTGCGGTCGTCGCGAACATCGCGGTCAACATCGCCCGCATTGTTTGGTTCGACGCTTCCGTTCTTACCACCAGGGCCGACGGAGAACCTTACTCGATGGGGCTTAAGCCGCTGGCGCCCACCGCCGAGGTTGCCCCAGCCGAGGCGCCGTCCGAAACGACCGCGTAGCCCTCGTCGCGCCCCCTCAGCGGCACGAAAGCCGCAATCATAGTCAGCCTTCCGCCGATCGCGTGCGCTTGTAGTTGCGTGTACCTTTGTCGTCAGGACCGCACCACTCGTTTAAGCGGCGATCTCGACCCCAGTCACGACGACCAGTTTCATCCGAAACCGCCTTAACCACGATATTGGGCGAGACGCGTGAGGTGCGTCTGGGCTCACGCCGGTATCCGCGAAGACGCCTCTGCCACCTTGAAGCCGCTCACATCCTCCGCCTTGCCAATCGCGGTGCGTTTTCCCTTTCCCGCACCCGCGATTCCGAATAACGTCTCGGACCCATGAAACTCGAATCGCTTCCCGACGCACACGGCCACTTTGGACCTTACGGGGGCATGTTCGTGCCCGAAACGCTGATGACGGCTCTCAACGAACTGACGGCGGAATACGCCAGGGCCCGGCGTGACCCGGCTTTCCAGGCGGAACTGGATGGCTTGCTGGCAAACTTTGCGGGCCGCCCTACGCCGCTCTATTTCGCCGAGCGCCTCACACGCGAATTGGGCGGGGCCAAGGTTTACCTCAAGCGCGAAGACTTGCTTCACACCGGGGCGCACAAGATCAACAACGCCCTGGGACAAATCCTGCTCGCGCGCAGGATGGGCAAGAAGCGGATCATTGCCGAAACGGGCGCGGGCCAGCACGGTGTGGCCACCGCAACGGTCGCGGCGCGGTTTGGATGCGAATGCGTCATTTACATGGGGGCGGTAGATATGGAGCGCCAGTCGCTCAACGTTGCCCGGATGCGCTTTCTCGGCGCCACGGTGGTCCCGGTGACCGCCGGCCAGGCCACGCTGAAGGAAGCCATCAACGAAGCGATGCGCGACTGGGTTACCAACGTCCGCACAACTCATTACATTCTCGGCACCGCCTACGGGTCGCACCCTTACCCGATGATGGTGCGCGACTTCCATCGGGTGATCGGAATCGAGGCGCGCCGACAGATCCTGGAGCGCGCGGGGCGGCTTCCCAACCTGCTTATCGCCTGCGTCGGCGGAGGCAGCAACGCGATCGGGCTCTTTTACCCGTTTTTGGAAGACGCCGGGGTGCGGATGGTGGGTGTGGAAGCGGGAGGGGAAGGCATTGCCGAGGGCAAGCACGCAGCCCGGTTCCAGGGAGGCACGCTGGGTATCCTGCAAGGGTGCAAATCTTACGTGCTTGCAGACGCCGACGGCCAGATTCAGCTTACTCATTCGGTCTCCGCGGGCCTCGACTACGCCGCAGTCGGCCCTGAACACGCGTGGCTCCGGGACGAGGGCCGCGTTGAGTTCGACTACGCGACCGATACCGAAGCGCTGGAAGCTTTCCAGAAACTGTCGAGGCTGGAAGGAATCATCCCGGCGCTCGAATCAGCCCACGCCGTCGCCCATGCGATTAAGACGGTGCCGGCGATGAACACTGATGACATCGTCATCGTCAACCTCTCCGGGCGTGGCGACAAGGACGTGGCGCAAGCGGCAGCCCGGCTTCTCTGATGGAAACGCGCGCTTTCGAGTTTCGCCCCGGCCAGGAGTTCATCGAGTTGCACAAGCTCTTGAAGTTCATGGGCGTTGCGGAGAGCGGCGGGGAGGCAAAGGCAATGGTGGCTTCGGGGCTGGTTTCGGTGGACGGAACGGTGGAACTGCGAAAGGCGTGCAAGATTCGGCACGGACAGGTCGTCCGCACCGGGAACGTACAGATTATCGCGGGAAAACCACAGAGCGATGAGCCGAAGACAGGCAGTTAAACCGCAGATAACGCAGATGTTCGCAGATTTATCGGAGCGCTCTATTAACTGTCATCCTGAGCTTGCGAAGGATCTCCCGGCACGTCAGGCAGCGTCGTATCGCTGTTTATCATTCTCGAAGCTGACAACCCCGCACAGGGCATCAAGCAGCTTGGTCGGCGGTAAAACGATAACCCTTGCATTACAGGAGTGGCGTTGGAGCCGAGTGGGGCTTCCGATAAACGCGTCAGCGTCTTGGAGTGCGGGCAGTCCTCTGCCGCTTTCGAAAGCCGGACATTCCCTTGCCTACGGAAAATATCCTTTGCAATCAGCGCTTTCTGCATCTCTCCGACAGAGGGTGTTGCGATTGGAATGGGCGCCAGACGCAACCGGGCGCACTGCCAAAGCGGTAGAGGACTACCCGCACTCCAAGACGCTGGCGCGACTGCTGAGCCCCCACCGAAATGAACATTCTCGCCATTGAAACCTCCTGCGACGAAACCGCGGTGGCGATCCTTTCCGCCGAGCGCGGCCTGCTCGCTAGCGAAGTCGCTTCGCAGATCGCCATCCACCGGAAATACGGCGGCGTGGTGCCGGAAGTCGCCTCGCGCAATCACCTCGTGCAGTTGCGGCTTGTCATCGAAGGCGCATTGGACCACGCCGGCATCGGGGTTGAATCGGTCGAGGCCGTTGCCGCGACCGCCGGGCCCGGCCTTGCCACATCGTTGATGCTGGGGATGTCCGCCGCGAAAGGCATGGCGATCGGCCTTGGAAAACCTTTCATTGCGGTCAACCATATCGAGGGCCATCTGCTCTCCCCTTTCTTCGACGCCCGCGCGCCGCTCTCGGGACTCTCCGCGCTTCCGGCCATCGGGTTGGTCGTCAGCGGCGGGCACACGTTGCTGGTGGACATCCGGGCCGTTGGCGACTACCGACTGCTGGGCCAGACGCGCGACGACGCCGCCGGCGAGGCGTTCGACAAGGTGGGCAAACTGCTGGGCTTGCCCTATCCCGGCGGACCCGCCATCGACAAGCTGGCGCGCGAGGGCAGTCCAACCCGGTTTGCTTTTCCCCGTTCCATGCTCGATTCGGGGGATTTTCATTTCAGCTTTAGCGGACTGAAAACTTCGGTGCGCTATCTGCTGCCCAAGCTGACGGGGCCGCCCGAATACTGGCTGGAGGACATCTGCGCCTCGTTCCAGGAAGCCGTTGTCGATGTGCTGGTCGCCAAGACGCTGGCGGCGGCGCGCGCCGAGGGCCGGACCACGGTGGCCCTCAGCGGAGGAGTCGGCTGCAATGCCCGGTTGCGTGAAAAAATGGACTCGGGCTGCGCTGCTGCGGGCGTAAGGCTTTTGATCGCCGAGCGGAACTTCTGCACCGATAACGCAGCCATGATCGCTTTCGTGGCGCTGCTGCGTGCCGGGCAGGGAAGTTTTTCGCCTTTTGCCGCGGATATTGATCCCAACCTCAGATTGATATAGACTTCTTAAATCTGAGAACTCTTCCAAGAGCTTGTGAAAAAAGTGGGGTGGGGCCGCGCGAGAGCAAGAAATGGCCTCTTGCAAGACGAGGCGTGGGCGCATCCCCGCTGCGCGCTGTAACCGAGCTGCACCGCCGCCAGACGCCATTTCTTGATCTCGTCTGGAGGGTTGCGGTTCTATTGGCGTTGGCGCAAGGAACATTGCGGGCGGAGTCTTTTTCGGAGACGGTTCAGGACACCAGCCCGTATTTCGCCGTTTTCCTGCTTATCGCCTTGCTGCTGGCGCTTGCGTTCGCATGGCGGGCGCGGTGGCGGGAAGCGATCGCACACGCCCACAGTCTTGAACTGGAAGCCACCGCAGACCGGATGCACGCCCAGGCAGCCATCCTGACCGAAGAGGCGCGAACGGTGCATGCGCAGGCAAAGGCATCCCAGCACAGCGCCGAAGATGCCCAACAATTCGCTGCAACGCTGCTCGAAGCCGCCGCCATCATCATCGTCGGTGTGGACGAATCGGGACGGCTCCGGCTCTTCAACGAAACGGCGAGATCCCTCACCGGCTATTCGCAGGAGGAGTTGGAGACGACCGACTGGCTGACGACACTCTTTCCCGGTCAAGACTCCGCTCCCGCCCGCGGTTCCATGATGGGAATGATGCGCGGTGAAATCGAACGCACGATCGAGACGGCGCTCATCACGCATTCGGGCGAGCAGCGCCAGATCGCCTGGCGCCGCCGCCAGGTAACCTACCAGGACGAACCGCTGGTGTTGATGTTCGGGGTGGACCTGACCGAACGCGCCGCGGCCGAACACGATCGCCGCGAACTGGAGCGCAAGCTGCTGGACATGCAGAAGCTCGAAAGCCTCGGCGTGCTGGCCGGGGGCATCGCTCACGATTTCAACAACCTGCTGACCGCCATCCTCGGCAACGCGCAACTGGCCAAGATGCAGACCGGTTCAACCTCCCAAGTGGGGTCGCATTTGGTCGAAATCGAGCGGACAGCCATGCAGGCAGCGGACCTCTGCAAGCAAATGCTCGCTTATTCGGGCCAGGGAAAGATCGAAGTGCGTCTGGTGGACTTGAATCGTGTCATTCGGGACATGAGCCAGCTTCTGCGCATCTCGGTCAACAAGCGCGCTCAGCTTTCGTTTAACCTGGCCCACGCACTGCCGACGATTCGCGGCGATGTCAGCCAGATCCGGCAGGTTCTCATGAATCTGATCATTAACGCCTCTGAAGCCATCCAGGAAGGTGAAGGCTCCATCTGGGTCTCCACCGGAGTGGTTCACGGAGCCGATCGCATCTTCCAGGGCACCACTGTCATCGGTCAGCCCGGCGCACGCGATTATGTGTTCGTCGAAATCGCGGACACAGGCAGCGGAATGGACGAGGAGACCAAGGCCCGCATTTTCGATCCGTTCTTCACGACCAAGTTCACCGGGCGCGGCTTGGGACTCGCCGCGGTCCTTGGCATTGTCCGCAGCCACGGAGGCGCGCTGGAACTCAACACACGCCCCGGAGAAGGGACGACATTCACCGTTCTCTTCCCGCTGGTGGATCTCGGCGTCGTTCCAGAGGAAGGCAAAGACACACCGATGCCTCATTGGAGCGGCGATGGATTGATTTTGGTCGTCGACGACGAGGAAAGCGTCCGGATGCTCACCACGCGCATGCTGGAAACTTTCGAATTCCATGTGATCACGGCGTGCAACGGGCGGGAGGCAGTGGATAAATTCGTCACGCACGCCGATGCGATCACTGCGGTTCTGCTCGATGTCACCATGCCGGTTATGGACGGCTTGGAGTCGATGGAGAAAATTCGTGAAATCCGCGCGGACGTGCCGGTTCTCTTCATGAGCGGCTACATGCGCGAAGGGGAACTGCGCAACCTCAACGCCGCCACCGATTTCCTGCAAAAGCCGTTCAAGCTGGAGGAACTCCGCGAAAAGTTGCGCTTGCTGCTGGCGAACGCGGACCGGTAACCCGATCGCGAGCGCGCTCACCAATCCAACCTGCTTCTCGTCCGTTTTCGGTAATGCGCGGAGCCTCCGGGATAATGCTAAACCCAAGGGTATTGCGCACTACGCTAGCGGGATTTGAAAATACGTCGGATGAACTTTTCCGGAGGGTCGGAGAACATTTGCGCGGCCAACGCCATGGACTCGGAATCGAGGCGGGTTCGGCGCTGCTCGATCATTCTATGAAGCAACGAAAACCTCTCAGGATCACCGGCTTCGCACAGACGGTCCCGCAGGATGACGAGATCGTGTTCGTTCCCCAGCAGATCGCCGAGTCGACCCACCTTTCCGGCCAGCTTTCCGATCACGTGAGGTCGACAGTCGTGAACCAGTCGCAACTGAGCCCAGAGCCTCTTCACCCGCTTGCGCAAAACATGCATCGCTCCGGAACCGTCCGATCCAACCCCTGCACCGGTCTGGCATGCTTTTTCATCCGCGCGGCGAACTCTCCGATACGAGCGTTCAAGGCCGCGCCGAACCGCTTTCCAATCGAGCTTGGGCGCCCAGTCTACCAACGCGCATTGAACGCCTTTAAGTTTCCGCAACGCAACCGCAAAATCTTCATCCGTTTCTCGGCGGGAACCGCTTACGGCTTCTCGTGCTTGCTGCAGGAGCGCTGCCGAGGGTTGGTCGAGAAACTCGGGGACCTTCCCCATCGCGTCCAGCGTGGCAAGGCAGACTTCCAAATCGCGAGATTGCGAAAGGGACCGTGCGGCGTCCCGAAGGCGCTGTTCCTGTGTGGATGCACATCGCCTGCCGCCTGCGGCAAAATGCAGCAAGGCCAGAAGGGCGCGCAGTCGCTTGATCCCGGAGCGGGTCTGGTGAACGTTGCCCGCTTTCAGCTTGCGAATGGCTGCGCCAATTTCCGCCGTGGCTACTTTGTGAAACTCGGCACCCAACTTGCATTTCGGATTCAGGCGACGGGGCATCGTGGTAACCTCTGTGAAACCGACCGCTGCAAGTATGACGCGCCTTTACCGAGAGGTCGACAGGCTTGCGACAAGCCCGTCCATTCTTGCCAGGGAGAATGCCGCCTCGTCATGCGTTTACGTTCTTCATACCCTTTTCGCCCCATACACCCTCAAATTCTTCCAACGCACATGAGGCGCCGCCCGGCGAGGCCGGTTCCGCCGCCGTCGCGAAGGTTTGGCGCCGGCGACAAGCCCGGCGCGTTGCCCGGTGCCGCCGGCGAACCGCCTGCCGGAAAACTCCGGCTTGTGCCAGTTGCAACTCAGGCAGCGCCACGGTCGCATTTCAGCGAAAAGCACCAGTAGAAACCAAATAGGCGCCCACAATCCCAGCGTCGCGCAACTTAGCACCAGGTTCCAAACCAAGCGAGGACGTCGCTCCACGAACGTCCGCATCCCTCCGCACCGCGAACAAAAAGCCGGAAAACTCGCCCCAACCCGTCTGCAGTTACATACGCTGGCCATGAACCCATTACACCACGGCCGAAACGCGCTGCCTATTGGTACTCCTCCCGAACTGCTGCTAGGGCGGTGTCCTGCGCCAAACCTGCCTCGAAACTGGCACACCACAAGTCACTCGAAATATGTAGGGCGCCGTCTGACGCGACGTTCAGGCTGAGCGCTACAAGCAAACTAGCATGCCTGATGCTATTCTTTCAAAGAGGAATTTTGCCTTACGGCCCTGCCGTCCGCGCCGGGTTCCCCGCTGCACCAAATTAATCGATAAACTATATATGCCTCAGAAACTTATCACAGCCCGGCGAGGTTTTACCCTCGTTGAAATCATGATTGTCGTGGCCATTATTGCCCTCCTGGCAGCAATTGCCGTCCCCAACTTTCTGCGCTCTCGCAAGCGTTCGCAAGCGAGCCGTATTCTGGAGGATCTCCGTATGATCGATTCAGCGCTCGATCAATACGCCAACGAAAAGAACAAGCAGAGCGGCGCTACGGTCGGGTGGACTGATATCCAGTTCTACCTGAAGACCGGCACCACCCTCTACGGTTCGCTTGGCACCGACATGTTCGGGAACCAATACAACAACGGCACCGTTTTCACCGTGGACGGTCTGCCGAAGGTGAACGATACGACCTTCAACCAACTTTCCGACGTCGCGCCGGCGGAATTCTGGTCGCCCTTCAGATAATGCCATCAGACCTTCCCGTTCTGCCCTTCCTCGAAATCATGGCAGCATCGCTGCTTGCTTTCGCCGCGTTCATTCTGTTTCTCTGGCTGATTGCCAAGATCAACGGACGAGGATTCCATCGCCACAGGCATCACCGCCGAACCGCCTACCGGGGAAGTTCGCCCACACAGTTCCGCGAAGGCACCCAAAGCTCCCTCAAGAAGTAGACCTCCACCGCTTAGCCGTAACGGGACCTCGGATTGCCTGGTGTGTTCCTTCACGAGCTGCCAATGAACCTGCCGGAAAGAACAGGCGTTCGGGAGCGGAAATCCGGGGAGCACACGCGCCCTCGCGTGTTGGCGTCGGCGCCCTCGCCGCCGCGAACTTTTGCTTCATCGAAACCACGGATTTCACGGATTTCACGGATTGGCACAGATGAAACCTATCCGTGTTCATTCGTGTAATCCGTGGTTGATCGGTTGAATGCGAGCTTCTTGAGAGATGCCTTTGGCGAGGGCCAAAGGCCGCACGCGAGGGCGCGTGCGCTCCCCGGATGCATTGCTCCAAACATCCCGTTACTCCCGTTACTGCCGAAGCATCCAAAGCTTGTCCCCGGGCTGCCCAAACGTAATTTTCTCTTCCGCCACGCCTCCGTTGTGACCGGAGTCGATTAGGAACTCGTTGCCCCGACGCAGAAACAGCTCGTCACGACCGTTGCCGGCGAGATCCGCAGCATACGCAAACTCTTTATCGTTTCCGAAGCTCAGAACAAGGGGGCTGGTTTCGTTGTGATGGATATCAGCGGTATACTGGTGCTTGCGATTCCATAGCACCGGCTCCACTTTTCCGTCACCGTTCAGGTCCGCCAGGAACGCTTTGGAAGTCACGTCGCCGAATCGGAACTGAACAACCGTGCCGGTCCGGCTCAGCCGCACCAGAAAGAGATTGCCGCGCCGCAGGAAAATATCGTCGTGTCCGTCTCCGTCCCAGTCCCCGGAGCGGACGCCATCGGAACGCAACACCAACTCGTCCCCGGGATTGCCGAAGGTAAACGAGAACGAGGAACGCCGTGCGCCATCGCCAACGTGCCGCAGGACATGAAAGACGTTCCCGCTTCGCACAATCAAGTTGTCATGCCCTTTCCCGTCGTAATCGGCAATAAACGGCGTTTGCTTTCCTGACGGGCCGAAATGAAATGTTTGCGCGCTGACAGAACCGCTGACGCCCAATGCGAGCGAGTAGGTCGTGCCGGAATTCAGCAGCAACGTATCCGCGCCGGCGCCGGTGAAGTCGCCGTAGAGCACTTTTTCCCGTCCGTTGCCGAAAACGACGCTTTTTCCAGGCGTGCCTCCGGTCCCGGTCAGGTCGAAGAGGTACGAATTGCCCTCGCGCACGACCAAGCGCTGCGGCAGCAGATTGCTTCGAATCGAAAGCACCGCGGGCGACGATTGGACGGCGAATCCGGTGACGGCTTGCGCGGCGATGGTGACCGATTGCTTTCCAACAAACGCCGAGGTGCCAGTCGGAACGATCGGAATATCGACAAAATGCGCGCCGGCGGGGATGGTGAGCGATGCCGGGATGGTCTGGTAATCCACACCGGGGAGCGCCGTTCCGCCAATCTTTAACTTCACCGTGCGCGCCCCCGTGGTGGTCGTGCGCGACACACGGACGACGCCCTGATAAAGCGGAGCCTCCACGGCAAGGGCGTTGATCGTCGAAACCGAAATTTGCGGCGGCCAAACTGTGGCGGCAGTGAAGACGGTGGGCGTCGAGAATGGCGTCCAGGCGTTCGTTTCGTTGGCGTAGCGAACCTGCCAGGAATACCGCCTGCCCGGCACCAGGTCCGTTACGTGAACCGAGTCTGCTCCGCCGCTGACGGTGGCGTTGAGAACGACCGCGTTATCGGTGGTGCGGCGCATCACCCACTCCGTCGTAACCGCATAGCCGGTGGTGTTGTTCTGGGAATAAGGCGTGGCCTGCAACAGGAGACTGGTGGTGGCGCAGTCCACGGCGCCGTTGGCCGGGGATTGATTAATGGGGGCGTGAAGAACTGCCGGCGCACTGTAGTTCTGCAGATTGAAGTCGATGGTGAAAGCCGATCCGGTGGTTCCAATGGCCGAACCGGCCTCACCCACCTGCAAGAGATATTCGCCCGACACCAGCGGAGAGACCAGGGTCACCTGACTTAAGTAGTTGCTTCCGTCAGTCGTGACGAATTTGCCGCTGAGGATCTTCGTGCTGCCAGAGTAGAGCGCCAGCACATACATTGGATCTCCAGTTGGAGAGACGAAGGCAACGTCCATGGTGGCGCCCGCGGGCGCGGTGGTATAGATGCCGAACGAGTAGTATTTTGCCGCCTGGCCGACCGTGAGGCCGGACATCGAAAAATACGCCGAGCCGTTGATGAGACCGAGGTCATATGGGGAAGCGAACGAACCGTCAGCGGAAAAAGCGCTGTGCAAACTCACGATTGCAAGAACTGCCAGCGCCAGGAGGAAGCGTTTCATGAAAGTTCCCATAGCATGTTTTTGTCGGACTTCAAGGAAGCCTCGGTTGAACGAACGCCGAGGCGGACTGTCAGAAGAGGCATTGTTATTGCTATGCTTGCGTTTCGCACTATTCCGTTGCTCTGTGCCGCCCTTCTGGCGGTTCCCGCGTGGGCTCAACAGCCCGCTTCAACCCCTAGCGTGGCCGATTTGTCCTCGTCGGACCTGATGCACCGCCTGGACGACGCCTACGCCCAGCTCTACAACAAGGTGGCGCCCTCAGTCGTCATCATCGACACCGCCAAACGCGCTCCCGACGACTCCGAGGAGCCGCGCGATTTCGACTTTTTCTTCCGCGCTCCCGATGAAAAGCGCCGGCATTTTCCGTTGCCTGAAAAACCCTCCAGCGAAGGCTCTGGTTTTTTTATCCGCCAGGACGGCTACATTCTCACCAACAACCATGTCATCGAGGGGGCGACCAAGATCACCGTCAAACTCAAGGACGGCCGGCAGTTCCCCGGCAAGGTGATCGGTGCGGATGACCGGAGCGACATCGCCGTCGTCAAAATCGACGCCACCGGCATGCCGGCGGTGGATTTCGCCAACAGCGACACCGTGAGGATCGGCCAGCGCGTCTGCGCCATCGGCGTGCCGTTTGCCCTCGAGTTTTCCTTCACCATCGGCTGCGTCAGCGGGAAAGGCCGAGCCGGCTTCACCAACCTGACCTACGAGGATTACATCCAGACCGACGCTTTCATCAACCCCGGTAATTCGGGCGGCCCGCTGTTCGACGTGGACGGACGGGTTGTCGGCATGAATACGCTCATCAATGCTTTCGGGCGCGGCCTGGCCTTTGCCATTCCCTCAAACATGCTCAAGAGCGTCAGCCAGCAACTGATCGAACGGGGCAAGGTGGTGCGCCCGTGGCTGGGCATCCGCATCGAAACGCTGGGCGAAGATCCCACCCTGCGCGACCAGATGCAGGGGATCGAGAAGGGCGTGGTCATCAAGTCGATCGAACCGGAAACACCGGCCTACAAGAGCGATCTGCGGCCCGCCGATGTCATCACCGCCGTGGACGATCAGCCGGTAACAACCGCCGGACAGCTTCAGAAGCTGATCCTGACCAAGAAAGTTGGCCAGACCGTCACGCTGAGTCTGTGGCGCAACGGCAAGACGATCAAGGTCCAGGTTACCACCGGGGAACTTCCGTCCGCAGGCGAAGCGAGTCGCAACCCGGTTGAAGAACAAGGGCAACCCGGCGAGCACGAATCGGGCGTTTTCGGCTTGCGCCTGGAGGATTTGACCAAAGAGACCGCGGACCGGGTAGGCTCGAAACAGAGCGCCGGGGCCGTCGTTACCGAGGTGGAACCGGGCAGCCCCGCGGCAATCGCCGAAATGCAACCCAACGACGTCATCACCGAAATTGACGGAAAATCCGTAAGCGACGCCGCGTCGGCGCGCAAACTGCTTCATCAACATGACCGCAACAAAACGGTCTTGTTGTTCCTGGAGCGCAAAGGTCAGAAGACCTACGCGGTGCTCAAACTCGAAAAGTAATTGTTCCTTGGTTGGGCGACCGGCGCCAGACTTGTTCCGGCGCCGGTCGTTGTTATTTCAGAGATTGTGAATAAAGAGGGGCGGAGCTGCCCCACTTTTTTCACAATCTCTTAGCTCGACCCGGTCCGGAAACCGTGGTTAATCTTCTCGTTCTAATTTCCGACCAAAACCATGGCTTATCGAAACCTCACTCCGCCCGCGGGCGACAAAATTCGCATCGAGAACGGGCAACTGATTGTCCCGACAAATCCCGTCATTCCATTCATCCGCGGCGACGGTACCGGCCCCGACATCTGGGCTGCCAGCGAACGAGTGATCGACGCTGCGGTGGCCGGGGCTTACGGCGGCACGCGCAAGATCGCTTGGTTCGAAGTCTTTGCCGGCCAGGCCTCGAAGGATCGCTTCGACGACTGGTTGCCGGACGACACCGTGGAGGCGTTCCGTGAATACCTCGTCGGCATCAAAGGTCCCCTGACCACGCCCGTCGGCGGCGGCATTCGTTCCTTGAACGTCGCGCTTCGCCAAATGCTCGACCTCTATGTCTGTTTGCGCCCGGTGCAGTATTTCACCGGTGTCCCTTCCCCGGTCAAGCGCCCGGAAAAGGTGAACATGGTGATCTTCCGCGAGAACACCGAGGACATCTACGCAGGGATCGACTGGCAGGCCGGCTCGCAGCAAGCCCGCGCTTTTCTGGACTGGCTGGCCCAGACTTCGCCGAAGGATTTTGCCAAGATCCGCTACGGGTGCGAAACGCCCGAATGGATCGGCGTCGGCATCAAGCCGGTTTCGAAGGCAGGTACGCAGCGGCTTGTGCGCGCGGCCATCGAATACGCCATCACCCAAGAGCGCAAGAGCGTGACGCTCGTTCACAAGGGGAACATCATGAAGTTCACCGAAGGCGCGTTTCGGGACTGGGGGTACGAGGTGGCCAAAGCGGAATTTGGCGCGGTGGAGATCGACGGCGGTCCGTGGTGCCGCATTCCCGAGGGCAAACCGGGCGCGGGAATCACGATCAAGGACGCCATCGCCGACATCACGCTCCAGCAGGTGCTTACCCGGCCGGACGATTTCGACGTCATCGCGACGCTCAATCTCAATGGCGATTATCTGTCCGACGCGCTCGCCGCCCAGGTGGGCGGGATCGGCATCGCGCCCGGCGGCAACATCAACTACATCTCCGGGCACGCCATCTTCGAGGCGACCCACGGGACCGCGCCCAAATACGCCAATCTCGACCGGGTCAACCCCGGTTCGGTGATTCTATCCGCCGAAATGATGTTGCGGTACCTCGGTTGGAACGAAGCAGCCGACCTGATCCTCAACGGGCTCAACGGCGCTATCGCAGCCCGGCGCGTCACCTACGACTTTGCCCGCCTCATGGAGGGAGCAACCGAGATTAAGTGCTCCGAGTTCGCTTCGGCCATGATCGAGTGCATGTAGTTCAACTTTGTTAGGCCTAAAGCCCGCTTGCCATGACCATCCAGATGAAGGTGATGTTGGGATGGAATGCAAGGGTGTCACTCTTACCTTTAATACAGCCGTCCCATAAGGGTGCGAAAACCGGTGCCGGTCTCGCCGTAAGGCCGGGTTGGCGGTGGCGATGAGCGGTTTTCGGTTTAAGAATTTGCGAGGCTTCTCCCTTGCCTGTCGCTCGGGGCTGGCTCCAACTCCCTTCGAGGTCGTCGATTCGGACAACGTGCATATCGACCCAGCCGAGCAGGGACTCACTTCTCAGCTTTCAAAATAGCCAACCTGCGTTCATCCTCCTTCCTCAAATCCCATGCAAACATCTCATTTCCAAGGTCTGGCGTTTGGCATCCTCGTCGCGACCGCAAGCCTGACTTTTTCGCTGCTGGCCATCGCCGACGTACCGAGGCCCGAACATCCGCGTCCGGATGCGTTCCGCGACAACTGGCTTTCGCTCAATGGCGAGTGGCAGTTTGAAGTTGACGCCAAAGACGACGGAGAGGCGCGAGGGTTGATAGCCGGCAAGGATCTTTCGTCCAAAATCGATGTTCCGTTCTGTCCGGAAAGCAAGCTCTCCGGGCTTGCTCATACAGAGTATATGAATCGCGTCTGGTATCGCCGCACGGTCGAGCTTCCGGAATCGATGAAAGGGAAGCGTGTGCTCATTCACTTCGGCGCGGTCGATTACAAGACGCGGGTCTATGTTAATGGCCATCTCGCCGGAACGCACATGGGCGGTAGCGCCGCGTTCGGTTTTGACATCACGTCGTTTCTGAAGTCGGCAAGCAACGAAATCGTCGTGCAGGTGCATGACGATCTTCGGAGCGGTTTGCAACCCGGCGGCAAGCAGGCGTATGGCAAGAGCGCGGGGTGCATGTACACACGAACCACGGGAATCTGGCAAACCGTCTGGCTTGAGGCAGTGGGTTCCTCCTATGTGGAAAACCTGTCGGTGGTGGCCGATCCCGAGCACTCCCGCGTACTGGTCGAGGCGGCGGTGAACGGTTCGGACCCGGATTTGAACCTGAAGATTGAAGCCTTTGCGGAGGGCGAGGCCGTGGGCGCGGATTCGTCCGCTGGCGCCTGGCGCAATCACCGCCTGGTGCTGAACCTGAGCAAGAAGAAGCTCTGGGAGCCGGGTTCGCCATTTCTGTACGACTTGAAATGCACGCTTACAAGCGCCGGCAAGACGGTCGATGAAATGAAAAGTTATTTCGGCCTGCGCTCAGTTTCCATCGACGGGCGCCGCATCCTCATCAATGGAAAGCCGGTGTTCCAGAGGACGATTCTCGACCAGGGTTTCTACCCGGAGGGAATCTGGACGGCTCCCTCGGATGCGGCATTGAAGCACGATATCGAGATGTCGATGGCGGCTGGATTTAACGGCGCCCGCCTCCACCAGAAAGTCTTCGAACCGCGCTATCTTTATTGGGCGGACAAGCTCGGTTACCTGGTGTGGGGCGAGTTCCCCAACTGGGGTTTTAATTGGAAGCCTCAGGGATACGCGCCCTGGATTACCGAATGGACCGAAGTGCTGCTCCAGAACCGCAACCATCCTGCAATCGTCGGGTGGTGCCCGTCCAACGAGTCACCCGAAGGAGCCGGCGAACTTCAGTCGGTGGTTTGGAACGTAACCCGCGCGGTCGACCCCACTCGCCCGGCGCTCGAAACCAGCGGCTGGTCGCACACGCTTCCCAATCCCGAGGTGCTCGACGCACATGACTATGATGGCAGTCCTGACAATCTCCGAAAGCATTGGATGTGTTTCTTCAACAACCCTGAGAATTCCCCAGCGACGCCCGCACGGTACGGAGGCGAGAGCCGTTCGGTTCGCGATCGCGGCATCCCGTTCATGGTGAGCGAATTCGGCGGGATCGGATGGGGTATCGAAGGGGGATGGGGTTACGGTCAGGGACCGAAAACAATGGAAGAGTTTTACACTCGCTACACGGGCCTGTGCGCCGCTTTGCTGGACAACCCAAACCTGTTCGGGTTCTGCTATACCCAGTTGACCGATGTGGAGCAGGAGCATAACGGTCTTTACTATTACGACCGCAGACCCAAGTTTGACCTGAAGCGGTTGCACGATGCCACCGCGCGCCAAGCCGCCTGCGAGCGGGGGGAGCCAGCCGCGCCCCGGCCCGCCGTGATCGGGCAGCCTGTCCAATGGAAAGTGCTCGTGGGAGCCGTCCAGGACGGAAGCCTCTGCACGCCATATCATTATACCACGCAAGCGCCGGGTTCGGATTGGAATAGCGAGAAGTTTGACGACAACGCATGGCGATCCGGCGCGGCTCCTTTCGGGCGGGATGAACATCGCGCCGCGCACACCCCATGGACGAGCAGCGACATCTATCTTCGCAAGACCTTCGAGTTCAACGGTTCGGAGATCGGCAACGCGGAATTGGTCATCTCTTACGACGAGGACACCGAGGTTTACGTCAACGGGCAAAAGATCCTTGGCGTTAAAGGCTTCATTAGCGATTACCGGCCATTCATCGTCACCGATAAACTGAAGAAAGCGCTAAAGAAAGGCCCCAACACGCTGGCCGTTCATACCCACCAGACGGTCGGCGGTCAGTTCATCGACCTGGCGTTGCTCTGTCAGTAGGAATCGCCGGAGGATCTGGCGTCCATCTCCGCCGGGACAAAGAGCGCACGCGTCTCGCGTGTTGGCGTCGGCGTCCCGCCGACGCGAACTTTTTTGCGCTGCCGATGCGATCGCCCGCGAAGATGCCTCTGGCGAGGGCGCCAAAGGCCGCACGCGAGGGCGCGTGCGCTCCCCGGGAGCTGGCGCGACGCAGGTTCTTGCCCACCAATCACCCTCGCGCTTTGGCGAGGTTAGCTCCTCAGGATGACAGGGTTCGACGCTCCTGGTTTCACTTCGGAAGACATGATTACAGGCCCAATCCGGAAGCGCATTGCGTTATTGCACACCTGCGCCGGACGGTTCCTTCGCATTGAGGCGGCGAAGGGCGAGATCCTCGCGCATGGTGCGGCAGAACTCCTCGGTGAGTCCGTAGAACTTGAACAATGCGGAGAGAACGATCGCTCCCACGCCGGGAATGATGCTTGTCAGCAGCAGGATGCCGTGAATCGACCTCGGGGTTTGGGCAACGTTGGCGACATAGCCATAGTGGGTAAGGACGAATCCCGCGAAGGCGCCGCCGATTCCCATGCCGACTTTTTGCGAACAGGTCGTCGCCGAGAAGACGATTCCGGTGGTACGCACATTATATTTCCATTCGGAGAAGTCCGCCGTGTCGGCGATCATCGCCCAGTACAGGGTTGCATTGGTCCCGCCGACTGCGCTGCCCAGGAATTGGAACAGGTAGATCAGCCCTATTTGACCGGGAGCAATCCAGTAGAATGGGAGCGCGGTGAGGCCGCAGCCCGCCAAGGTGACGATGAACGCGTTCTTCTTGCCGAGCGCTTTTACGACGAAACGGGTCAAGGTCGCCCCGACGATGAACGAGACGCTGCCGAAGACCAGATAGGTGCTGATCTGTCGCGCGTCCATTTTCAGGTAATAATTAAGGTAGTACATTCCGGCGCTGCACCGGGCGATGATAATCGTCAGATTGATCATGCCCGTTGCGAACATGACCATCCAGTGCCTGTTGCCAAAGAGCATCTTCAAGTCAGCCGAAAGGCTGCTCTTTTGCGCCGGGCGCGGCTGTATCCGTTCGCGGGTCGTCAAAAACGTGATGAGGAAAAGGACCACCGCGACAACACAGAACAGCGCGACGGTGATCTGATAACCCTTCGCGCGATCGCCCCGGCCGAAATACGCAATCAGCGGCAAGGTCGTCGCGTTCACGATAAGACCGCCGATTTGGGCGAGGGCCATCCGGTAGGAATTGAGGCTGGTTCTGTCCAGAGGATCGTCGGTCATCACGCCGGAAAGAGCGGAGTAGGGGATATTGATGGCCGTGTAGAACACCATCAGGAGGTTGTAGGTAATCCAGGCGTAGATCACCTTGCCGGACATGGTGAAATTGGGCGTTGTGAAGGTCAGAATGAAGGTGGCCGCCAGCGGGAGGCACATCCAGAGAAGATAGGGCCGGAACTTGCCCCAGCGGCTGCGCGTGCGATCGGCGATGGCGCCCATGGCAAAATCGACGGCTCCGTCGGAGGCGCGGGCGAAGAGAAACAACGTTCCCACAGCGGCTGCGGTAATTCCGAAGATGTCGGTGTAGTAGTACATCAAGAACGACATCATCGTCGCCCAGACGAAATTGCTGGCGGTATCGCCCAGGCCGTAGCCGATTTTTTCCGCGAGGGAGAGTGAAGTGGATTTGTTCATTGGGAGGCGGCGATGGGCCGGTTAATAGGCGAAAAGATAAGTGGCGATGGAGTGGGCCGGGGCGGCGCTGATCGCGGTCCCTTTGGGCGTATCGAGGCTGAAGCGGAACGCTTCGTCGGTGCGGTTCATCACGACCACGGCGACGGTTCCGTCGGCGTTGATGAAGCCGGTGGCCTCAAGTTTTTCGCTGCTGGTCGCGCAGAGAATGCGCTTTGCCCCGGGATGCACGAAGCGCGCGAAGTGCCCGATGTAATAGTAAGAGCTTTGAAAGAGCACCTTGTCGGTTTTGGTGTCGGCGAGGATTGGCGCGCTGCAAAAATTGTTGACGTGATTGGGGCCGCCCGTTTCGTCGAGCAGCAAGTTCCAATCGACCCACCCGACGGCCCAACGGTTGAAGTCGTTGATCATCGAGCGGCCGTAACGCTCGCCCATTGTCCAGTCGCCCAGGTGCGGACCTCCCTCCTGGCAGCCTTCGGTAAAGAGAAGATGCTTGTCGGGCCAGCTATCATGGTGGAGGGAGAGATTCTCAAAACTGTCTTCGCCATACCAGTGATAGGCCGTTCCCCAAATGTACTTGCTAGCCTCCGGATCGGAATAGGCCGGGGCCGCGCGATGAACCAGCAAATTGCGGTTGTGATCCCAGATCATGAGTTTTACCTCTGCGAGATTCGCGCGGTGGAGGGCTGGACCGAGGTGGTCGCGAACGAAATCGCGCTCGTCTTCGGCCGAATAGACGCAGGAATCCCAGGTCTGCGTTGCCGCCGGTTCGTTTTGCACGGTGAGGCCCCAGATTGGCACGCCCTGTTTCTGGTATTCGTCGATAAAGCGGACGTAATAGCGAGCCCAGGCTTCGCGGCATTCGGGCTTTAGCTTGCCGCCGTTGTTCATTGCGCCGGAGGTCTTCATCCATGCGGGCGGGCTCCATGGCGACAGAAACAGCTTGATGGGCCGTGCGCTCATCGCCATCGCTGCCTTGATCATGGGAAGCAGCGCTTTTTGGTCGCGCTCGATTGAAAAGTGCTTCAGTTCGGTATCTCCCGGCGTTTCGTCGCACGCATAGTTGCCGAGCGCGAAATCGCAACTGTTCATGTGGGTCCTGCAAAGGGTGTAACCGTGCCCGCTGTTGCAATCGAAGTAAGCCTTCATGACTGCTTTCTGGTTCGCCGGGGAAAGTTTGCGAAGTGTGACGGCGGCGGCTTCCGTGAAGGCTCCACCAAGGCCCTCAATGGTCTGAAAGCATTTTGTGGGGTCCACATAGACGGACTCAAGGCCGGCGTCAGTCTTTGGTGCAAACTCGATCGACTTTCTTTCGGTGAGACGGTCGTTGCTGGCTTTGGCGGTGAGAATGCGCCGGATGGCGGTTGATGGAGTGGCAAACGTCATAGCCGTTGGCAGTAGCAGGAAACAAACGAGGCGGAAAACAAAGCGGTTCATAGGAGGGTGAATTGTTGACGGAGGAAATTCGGTCGACGTTCAAGCTCGCAGGACGTCGCGCGGGATGGTGACGACAATACGCGCAATTTCCCCGGTGCGAGCAAAAATCGACCGGCTCTCTTTTCGCGGCAGAACGTTGCCCGGCAGGGTGACGCTTCCGTTGTGGACTTGTTCGATGGTGACGGCAAAGGCGTCAGCCAAGCGGTAGCAAACCGGTGTCTGGCAGACGGTGAAGGCGAGACTCTCGGGCGGGAGCTTCCACGTCGTTTCCTCGCCATCGAGGCCTGTGCAGGAGAAGAGATGCGTTTCGGCGAAGAATTCGGTTTTCGAAAGCAGCCGCGGAGCAAAGCTCAGGCAGCCGCCGGCGACTTCGACTCCGAGTTCGCCGAACCGGGTGAGAATCTCTTCTTTAACCTGGCCTGTCATTCCGGGCTGCTGGGCTCCGCGGTGACGCGGGGAGTGTGAGTAGGGATCGGTGGGAAAGGCGCCGTAAACATCGGGCGTTTTGGTGAAGCCCAAGCCGAGTCGGACGTCATGGTAGGCGTCTTGCAGCGCCTGCACCGTTGGCTGGTCCGCACGGGCTTCGATCGCCCTCGCGTGACATTCCTGAATCGCCAGCAACAGTTTTGCAACCATGTGCCAGTAGATGCTTCCAAGCCCTTCGAAGGCGAACATGGCGCCGCTGCGGCCGGTAAAGGCGCTGTGGTTGAAGACGGCTTCCCATAGGCCGAGAATCGCCCCACGGTTGTGCGCCACCGCTTCGCACCAACGGGCGTCGGAGGCCAGTCGGTCGAGGCGGGCATTCAAATCGGCTGCATTGGTAAGGTCGCCGTGGAAATGGGCATCGCCGTTCTTGTCCGTGAGAACGAGGCTGCGGTCGCCCGCGGCGAGGAGGTCGCAAAGCAGGGGCGCTTGGGCGGGCCAATCCGAAGGAAGCGTGTTTCTCGACAGGAATGGCGGCACTGCGCGGTCTGGATAGAGAAGGTAGCTATGCTGGTCGGCGCGGTAGAGCTTGCTGTCGTGGAGCGCCTTTGCGACCTCGAGCGCCTCCCCGGCACTGAGCACGCCGCTGCTGAGCAGCGCCACCTGTCCTTCGAGCATGATGTTCAGATTGCGAACCGCGGCCCGCTCTCCGTTGACGCCCAAGAGATTATAGCTGTGGGTTAGACCATCGGAACGGCGATTCGCGCGAATCGTTGCGTCGATCGCAGCCAGCGCGGCGGCAATGAACTCGCGAACCCGGGCGACAGGCATCGTCGCAGGTCCGCCGAGCGACAGATTGTACACCGCTTTCCGGTGCGCTTCGCCGGCGGCTCCCAACTCGCGGACAATCTGGAAGCGTTCGGCGTCATCGGAGCACATCGGGGCTCGGCAAATGGGGGTGCGCAATTGCTCAAGAAATGCCGCGACCGATGCCGACAGTTCGATGAGCGGGGAGGCTGATGCCGCGAATACTTTGTCGAGGAAAACCAGGTAGCGTCGGAGGTGGCAAGTCGTGACGACGGAAAGCCCCCAGCCGGCGAGGGCATTGTTTGCATCGTTCCACTCGGGCCGTTGCGTATTGAGCCAGATGCCGCCACCGGGAACGAGGTTGCTGAGTTTCGCCAACAAAGGAACGAGCAGCTTTTCAGCAAGGGAGGCAAGACGAACCTCGCCGCTTTCGTCCGCTAGCAGCTTGGCGTCGTTGCCGAGTTCTTCAGCCCGCGCGATCAGGCGTTTGTGACGGTCGTCATTAAAGACGATTGTGTTTTTTGGATCGCGCAACATGGCCGCGAAGTCACCAATTTCGTAGGGAACGACAGCGTAGGCGAACGCCCGTTCGCCGAGTTGGCCCGAAAGCGTTCCGGGCTCGAAGCGCTCAAGACTTTCGAGCAGACGCAACAGATAGACGATCTGATGGTCTCCCCAGTAGCCGATGTGGCTCCACGGATCTTCCGGGTCATGCACTTCCCAGTCAATGCCCTCCCGTGTGATTCGGTAGGGATTGTATCCGTCGGCGGTCGATGCGTTGAGGAAGACGGCAATCATCGAGCCCAGGAATCCGGGATAGCTTTGGGCGAGACTCTCCCAATTTTGGAAGATGTCGCGCCAGTTGCCCTGATAGCCAAAGATGGGGCGTCCGTTCCGGTCTTTGGTGCGCACCGTGAAGCGGTTCCATGGGCGGCTCGGGTCACCGTGGCGCCGCCCGAATGCCAGCGGTAGGTATTCGCGGGCGAGGCGCGCAAGCTGGGCATCGCCGCGCGCCTGGACGCGAGTCAGCAAATCGTCGCGCCGCATGGTTTCCGGAAGGCTTTGCATCCATGTGAAATGGCGGGCATGCAAGGCTCGATTCCGGGAGCTGAGAAACGCCGAAAAGTCGCTGGTCGGGAAGGTGTAGGAATCGAGAAACGTTCCCCCGCGCATGCAGTTAAAAAGGACGTTGGCGAAATGGTGGATGCATGCGGAGCGGTCCGCGGATGCTTGCAGGCCGTCCGCGCCGGCGATGCGTCGCCGGAGTCCCGCGGTGTTCTCCTTTGCGTCGGCGATGACGGCTTCGTGGAGAACTGCCGGCTCGTTCAACTGCGAATGCAGGTCCAACAGTTCGCCGTGATCCAGCCCGGTCGCAACTACCGTCAGCCATTCGCGGGTCTCGCGCGGCTGAAGGTCGATCGAACGGCTGACGAGGTATGCGCCAAATTCGCCGCGGGCCTCAACCTCCGCTCGAATGGGGATGCCGCGGCGAAACGCATCCACCTGGCGGTCGGTGAGCAGCACTGCGCCGCAGTCGCGGTCCGTCGTCCAGGCGCACGCGGCGCGCAGGCATTCGCCCGGCTCGGGCCGGTCGCTGATCCGCGAATTTAACGTGTAGATGCCAAGGCCATCGACACACTCGTGGCGCATATACGCGGCGGCGAGATAGCTGTAGCGGTTGAAGGTATCCTGAGTAACTCCCGCCGGAAGGATTTGGTGCCAACCGTCGAGGCAGTCGATGGAAACTGCATCGTCCCGCAGGTTTTCGAGAGTGCAGCGCCGCACGATCCCGTATTTTTCCGAGGCCGTCAGGCTCCAGGCAAACCGCAGGCCGAGGTCCCCGTTGATTTCCTCGAAGACAACCACGGTTCCATACGCGTGCTTGTACAGATTGCGCGTGGTCTGGTAGATGCGCGGTGTCGCCTGCCAGGGTTCCCAGAGCGCGGCAATGCCAGGACGGCGAACCCGCATGACGGTCAATGCCCCGCTGGAGTTGGCGTGGCGGAGAAGCTTGTCGGCCGTCTGATACGGGAAAATGGCGTGGTCCGGGTCGATCCGTCCGGCGGTGAAAGGGGAGTTGCTCCCGACAAAGAGCCAGTGATCTCCATTGCTGACGACGTTCATTAGGAACGGCTCCATCGCATCGACGTTGCGAATGCGGAGGTACGGATCGCCGTCGATCGTGACATGCTCGGCTTGGGCGGACTGGCCGCCCGGGGCGGATTCAATTTGCGAAACAGGTAACGGGCCGGCGATCTTGGAAACGAGCATGTTCTTGAATTGTAGTCGGACGGTCAAGGAGTCACCAGAAAAGGAGTATTATCGACGCTGGCGTTGCCTTTGCCGTCGCGCACCGTGACAAACAAGCGGTAGGACCCCGGCTTCGAGGGAGTCTTGATTTTCGCTGTTCCCTGGCTGCTGCTGACAATGCACTCGGGGAAGGATGGCGGTTCGCTTTCCTTGTCGCCTCCGGTCTTGATGTCGGTGCTTTCGGCAGTGACTGTCCATTGATACTGAAGGGGATCGCCTTCAGGATCTTCCGCTTTGACCTCCGCAGTCGTCGTGGCGCCGGCCGCTATGCTCGATTCCCTGAGCGGGGAGGCAAAGGTCAGGATTTTCGGACACCGATTGGGCGGCCATTTTCCGGTCCACGCCCGGACGATGGCATCGACGGTTGGCAGTTTTTCGCCCGACTTCAGAAACATCCCGTACCAGGTTGAAGTCACTTCTTGTTTTTGTCCCCACAAGAAGACGTAGGAGCCGAAGCAGATGTCTTTGCTGTCGGCGACAACGCCCGTCTCGGTGGCGTAATAGCTACCTGCCTTGTCGCGGCTGGAAGGTTCGATCGGGGCACCCCAGTGGGTCTTGCCAACCTCCCATGCCCCCTGCGGACCGAATTCCGTCAGGATGAACGGCTTGCGCCAGCCCGCGCTTTTCACCGCCCTGCCGACTCCTGAAGCGCCCGAATAGGCATTCACGCCGAGGATGTCGATATTGGGATAGTATTCCAGAATCCCCTTCACCTTTGTGGGCGCGGCGGACGCGATCACGGTCATTACCGGATGATGCGGATCTTCGTGTTTGACGATGCCGGCCAGGACGTTCAGTTCCTTCCAGATGCGCGTGTCGCGACCATCGCTGGCAGGACCTTCCATCTCGTTTCCCAGGCCCCAGATGAGGAGCGCCGGGTGATCCTTGAACTTGCGCACGGCCGCCCGGACCGTCTCGCGCTGCCTGGCGAGCGCCGCCTGGTCGGAGTAATCGAAGCCGTGCCGCTCGTGTTGAACCCAAATGCCCGCGGTGACGGCAAGACCGAGTTCCTGGGCGCGATCCAGCAGCGGCTTGCCTTCGACAGGTTGATCGAGTTGCTCGATGCCCCAGGTGCGAATCGAGTTGCCGCCCAGGCTTGCCAGCATGGCCAGACGTTGCGCGCCCCCGGCTCCGTTGATGAAAAACGGCTTTCCATTTCGCAGGAGAGTGAGATTTCCGCCCGACGATTTTGCGATCGTGACCACGGAACCGGCGGCGAGAAGGCTTGAAGTTACGGAAGCCCAGAGCGCGGCTGGCAGGAGGAGTTTGAGGAGATTGGCCATAAGAATTCTCGGAGTGTGCATAAAAGTGCATTGTTTGACAAGCGTTTTCTGACGATCGGCGCGAATTGCGTGAACGATTTTGTGAAAATGCCGGGAGGTGAAGGAATGCCGGAGCTATTCCAATGCGAGTTGTTTGAAATCGGCGAATACGCTGTAGCGCATTGGCGTCGGCGTCCCGCCGGCGCGAACTTTCAGTCTCTGCCGCGCATTCCGGCGACTCCACGCACAAAGTTCGCCGAGGCGGGACGCCTCGGCCAGCACCCGGGACGCGTGCGCTCCCCGGAAGCCGGCGCGCTGCAGGTTCTTGCCCAACAATCAACGCCGCGATTATCGCTTTGCGGCGGCGGATTCCGGTTAAGAAGTAATGGGTGACCCCGCCAGCCACCGCCAGCACACATGATCCCGACAGCACACAAATCGGGCGCAGGAGTGAAACCGGAGCCCCGAACGTTGTCATCCTGAGCTTGCGAAGGATCTCACGAGGCGATCGCGACGTTCGTTTCAGTCAGCCCGTACTCGGAACGGACGGCTTATCGGGTGGCGCTGTCAGCTTCGAGAACGGTGAATGGTGACATAACGCCGGCTGGCCTGCCGTGAGATTCCTTCGACAGACTCAGGACAGGCTCTTCGCAAGCTCAGGATGACAAATAATATGAGCC
>Ga0316219_1000651_pt1 | contig 44744 bp, 39 predicted proteins | sample TBH18003PmetaG_FD_203635 | JGI IMG/M metagenome (GOLD analysis project Ga0316219, IMG submission 203635) | Freshwater microbial communities from Trout Bog Lake, Wisconsin, USA - TBH18003P | ecosystem: Environmental > Aquatic > Freshwater > Lake > Hypolimnion/Profundal zone | place: USA...
ACGCTCAACCACACCTGGGGTTTCAAGAAGCACGATCACGAGTGGAAATCGCCCTCCAACCTGATCACCACGCTCGTCGACCTCGCCAGCAAGGGATGCAATTACCTGCTCAACATCGGGCCCGACGCCGACGGCCGCGTCCCCGCACCGAGCGTGCACCGGCTCCGCGCGGTCGGTGCGTGGCTGCGCGTCAACGGCGACGCCATCCGCGGCAGTTCGCCGAGTCCGTTCCGCTACGAGTTTCCCTGGGGCCGCATCACCGCGAAGGGCCGCACGCTCTATTTTCATTTCTTCGCTCCGCCGCTCCGTCCGTTCCGCGTGCACGGCCTGCGCACGCGCGTGACCGCGGTCACCACCGTCGCCGCGCCGCGCCGGAAATTTGCCTTCACCCAATCTGTTGCCGCCACGGGCACGCCAATCCTCGAGATCGATTTCTCCCAACTCCGCTTCGCCTCGCCCGTCACGGTCGTCGCCGTCCAGCTCGCCGCCCCGCCGGCGGTCGAACCACTCACGCTGCAGCAGCCCGACGGCAACGTCATCTTCATCGGTCCGATGGCCCGCGTCGGCTCGACGGCGAAAGCGCCCGCCATGCGCGTCGGGGGCACCGGCCTCACCGAGAACTGGCGCAACACGCGCGACTGGCTGGAATGGCGTTTCACCGTCCTGCAGCCCGGCACGTTCGACGTCACGGTGGTCACGACCCACCAGCACCTCGAGTCCTGGAGCGGCGGACACACGCTGCGTCTCACCTGCGCCGGCCAGTCACTCCGCCGCGTCACGAAGAACGAGGGCGTCCTGCCCGGCCTGCGCTCCGCCTATTTTCCGCAGATCGCCACCCGCTTCGGCGAGCTCACCTTTGCCCGCGCTGGCACGTATTCCCTGCGGCTGCAGGCGGATCGTTTCCGCCTCGTGAAAAAAGCCCGCACACTGCTTTCCGACGGCGGAATCATGTTCTCCGAAATCCGGCTGATTCCCGCCTAGTTCTCTAGGACTTGCGGGATTTAGGCGGAACTTAAGCCCAGCCTCGGTTACTCCGCTTCAGCTGATGGCCGCCCCTGCCCACCTCCGCTGCGTCCTCTACGTCGCCTTCGCGGCGCTGGTTTCCGCGGAAACTCCCCCGGTCACGGCTCCCGTCGCCGCTCCACCCGCGGAAACGCCGGTCTCGCCCAAGCTCGATAAACTCTTCGGCGGCGAAGTGCCGAAGTTCGCGCCACCCAAAACCGATGTCCCCGCCTCCCTCTTTACCGAACCGCCCCGCAACGGCATCATCCGTCTCCCGACCTACATCGTTCGCGAGCCGCGGCCCATCAGCCCGGGCGACGTGATGACTCCCCAGGCGCGCGAGGACGCGATCGTCAAACGCTACGTCGGTGAACCCACCGGCCTGGATGTGGCGCTGAACAAATACACGCTCAACACCCTCTGGAAAAAGATCCCCCTGCTCGGCAGCATTTCCGATTTTGGAGCGACCAACGACGCTTCGCGCAACATGGGCTACAAGGAACGCATCGCCACGGACTACTCCCGGATCGAGGCCAAACGGAGATACCTCGAGGCGCTCGGCGTCAGCGCCGATGTCCCGCCCACCAAACCCGCGCCGGACAAGGAAAAGAAGCCGTCCCCGTCGGACGACAAATGAGCTTCCCGGCCCCCAGCGGGTGCCCGCCCGATGCGCACAGCCGGGTGGCCTCCCAATCACGCGGGCTTGCACGGGATTTTGCTGTGCTCCACGGTGATTCCATGACGTGCCAAACTGAGCGCTTCGGCGGATGAAACGGGTTCCGCTCCAATCCCTTGGCCGTCCCGTCCTTTGTCGGCGCTGGTTGCTGGCTGCGGTCGTCGTCGGCCTCACCGCCGGTTGCAACTCGCTCAAGCACGTCGCGGTCAACCAGGTCGGCGACGCTTTCGCCTCGGGCAGCAGCGCGTTCGCCACCGACGATGATCCCGAGCTGATCAAGGCCGCCGCACCCTTCAGCCTCAAACTCATCGAAAGCCTCCTCGCGGAAACCCCCAATCACCGCGGCCTGCGCCTCGCCGGCGCCAGCGGCTTCACGCAATACGCCTACGCGTTTGTCCAGCAGGACGCTGACGAACTCGAGGCGACCGATCTTGCCGGCGCCAATGCCCTTCGCGCCCGCGCCCGGCGGCTCTACCTTCGTGCCCGCGACCATGGCCTGCACGGACTTGAGGTCACGCATCCCGATCTTGCCGTCGCCCTCCGACGCGACCCGAGCGCCGCCGTGCGCGCCTGCACCGCCGAGGATGTGCCGTTGCTTTATTGGACCGCCGCGTCGTGGTCCGCCGCCATCGCCGTCATGAAGGACCGCCCGGACCTTATCGCCGAGCTCCCGCAGGCCGAAGCGCTGATGGACCGCGCGCTCGAGCTCAACGAGTCGTTCGACCAAGGCTCCATCCACACCTTCATGATCACCTACGAAATGGCCCGCCAAGGCGCCAAGGGTGATCCTGCCGTCCGCGCTCGAGCGCATTTTGACCGCGCGGTGATGCTCAGCGGTGGCCACCAAGCCGCGCCCTACGTGGCCTTTGCCGAGGCCGTCTGCCTGCCCCAGCAGGACCGCGCGCAATTCACCGCCCTCCTGCACACCGCGCTTGCGATTAACCCCGATGCGGAACCCAATTCGCGCCTCGTCAACCTCGTGCTGCAACGCCGCGCCCGCTGGCTGCTCAGCCGGGTCGACGATTTGTTCCTGCCCGTGCCGCCGACCGCCAAGCCATGAAGCCCGCCACTCTCCTCCAATTCGCCGCCCTGTCCCTCGCTGCCTTCGTTGCGGCCGGCCGCGCCGCGGGCGATTCCGTCGTCGTGCGGCTCGGCACCATCCTGCCCAGCGGCACCGCGCAGTATTCCCTGATCCAGGAGCTCGGTGAAACCTGGCGCCGCGAGTCCGGCGGCACCGTCAAGCTCACGCTCTATCCCGACGGTCGCCTCGGCGGCGAGGCCGAGATGGTCAAGAAACTCCGCATCCGCCAGATCAACGCCGGGTTGTTCAGCGCCGTCGGCCTCGCGGAAATCGACCCAAGCACCAACGGCCTGCAGATCATGCCGCTCACCTTCCGCACGTGGGCGGAGGTCGACTACGTGCGCGAGCATGTCCGCCCGCTCCTCGAGCAGCGCATCCGCGCCAAAGGTTTTGAGGTGCTGTTCTGGGCCGACGCCGGCTGGGTCCGGTTCTTCTCCAAGACCGCCGCCATCCACCCCGACGAGTTTCGGAAGATGAAGATGTTCGCGTGGGCGGGTGACGCGCGTCAGTTCGCCATCGAGGAGGCCGTCGGCTGCCAGCCCGTCTCGCTCGAAACGACCGACATCCTGCTCGGCCTCAACACCGGGATGATCAACACCGTCGCCGTCCCGCCGCTCATCGGTCTCGCCGGCCAGTTTTATCGCCCCGCCCCGCACATGCTCGACATGAACTGGGCCCCCATCGTCGGCGCTGCCGTCGTCCGCACCGACATCTGGGAAAAAATCCCGCCCGACATCCGCGCGAAAATGAAGGCCGCCGCCGAGGCGACTGGCGCAAAACTGCGCGAGCGCGGGCGCCTCGAAAGCGAGGAGGCGGTCAAGGTGATGCAGCAGCACGGCCTGCAATTGCACGAGCTCACCCCCGCGGCCGACGCCGAGTGGCAGGAGCTCGCCGCCCAGCTGCAGCCCAAGGTGCGGGGAGCGATAGTGCCGGCGGACATCTTTGACGCGGTCGAGCTGCACCTGAAAAATTTCCGCGCCGGCCACAAGGAATGAACGCCGCCCCATCGGTCGCGACGTCCATCCCGTTTGCCGTCCCGCCGAGCGGACCGCGGTCGCGGTTGATCGCCGCCGAGGACCACGTGGTCGCCGCCGCCCTGGCCGCGATGGTGTTGCTGCCGTTGAGCGAGGTCGTGCTGCGGACGTTCTTCCACACCGGCCTGTTCAACACCGGCACGTTCGTGCAGCATCTGACACTCGCCGTCGGCATGGCCGGCGGCGCGCTGGCCGCGCGTGACGGTCGCCTGCTCGCGCTCTCGACGGTCACCTGGCTGCGCGGTGCGTGGCTCGCGCGGGCCCGCTGGTTCAGCTTCACCTGCGCCGCCGCCATCGCGGCCGCCCTCGCGCTGGCTGGCGCCCAATTCGTCTCGGCCGAACGCGAAGGCGCGCAGATCTTCGCCCTCCGCGTGCCGCTGTGGGTCGTGCAATGCATCCTGCCGGTCGGTTTCGGTGTCATTTGCCTCCGCCTGCTCTGCCAAGCCGCCCCGGGTTGGCCCGGCCGCATCGGCGCGTTGGTGGTGGCCGCGGCTTTCCTCGCGCTCGGCACTTGGCCGCCGCTGGCGCCGACCACGCTGATGTATGCGGGCCTCGGGACGCTGCTAGTCGCCACGATCCTGGGTGCGCCAATTTTCGCCATGATCGGCGGGTTGGGTTTGCTGCTGTTCTGGGGCGCGGACGTGCCGATCGCGTCGATGTCGGTCGAACACTACCGGCTCACCGTCAATCCCGCCCTGCCCTCCATTCCGCTCTTCACGCTCGCGGGCTACCTGATGGCCGAGGGCGGCGCATCGCGGCGGTTGCTGCGCGTGTTCTCGGCGGTGTTCGGCTCCATCATCGGAGGCCCGGCCATTGCGGTGGTGCTCATCTGCGCGTTTTTCACCGCCTTCACTGGCGGCTCCGGTGTCACCATCCTCGCGCTTGGCGGGCTGCTCATGCCCATTCTGCTTGGCGCAAAGTTCTCCGAGCGCGACGCTCTCGGGCTCGTCACCGGCGCGGGCTCACTCGGTATTCTCTTGCCGCCCTGCCTGCCGGTCATCCTCTACGCCATCATCGCGCGGGTGGATATCCGCGAGATGTTCCTCGGCGGATTTTTGCCGGGTATCCTGCTGATCGGCATGACGGCCGCGTGGGGCATCTGGTCCGGGCGTCGCAACCCCGCGCCGCGTCCTCCCTTCGATGGCGCCGAGGCTCTCCGTGCCCTCTGGGCGGCGAAATGGGAATTGCTCCTGCCCGTTGTCTCGCTCGCCGCCCTCTTCGGCGGCTGGGCCACGCCCGTCGAGGCAGCGGCGCTCACCGCGGCCTACGCGTTCGTCGTCGAAGTGCTCATCCACCGCGACCTCCATCTCTGGCGCGACGTCCCGCGCGTCGCCGCCGAGGCCGGCCTGCTCATCGGCGGCATCCTCCTCATCCTCGGCGTCGCGCTCGGCCTGACCAACTACCTCATTGACGCCCAGGTGCCCGACCACCTCGCCGCGTGGTCCGAGGCCCACGTGCACTCGCGCTGGCTGTTCCTGCTCGGGCTCAACTTCGTGCTGATCGGCATCGGCAGCCTCGTCGAAATCTACGCCGCCATCATCGTGGCGGCGCCGCTGCTCGTGCCGATTGGCCTCCAGCTCGGCATCAACCCCATCCACCTCGGCGTCCTCTTCCTCGCCAACATGGAGCTCGGCTTCCTCGCGCCGCCCATCGGGCTGAACCTCTTGCTCGCGTCCTACCGTCTCAAAAAGCCCGTCAGCGAGGTCACCCGCGCCACGTTCCCCCTGCTCATCGTCATGTTCCTCGGCGTGCTGCTCATCACGTATTTCGAGCCGCTGACGACCTGGCTCCCCGGCTTGCTGCATCGGCCTTGAGCAGCCGCGCCGTCGCACCGGCCTTGCCCAAACCTGGCTTTTGTAGCTGCGAGCGTGAGCGAGTGGTCTGCCATCCACTCGCTCACGCTCGCAGCTACATTTCGCCGGCAGTCGGCCGGCGGTGCCCTCAAAGCATTTGCCTCCCGGGCGCGGCGGGGTTGATGCTCCGGCATGCTTCTGGCCCTCGCGCTCTACCTCGCCGCGTATATGCTCTGCCTCGGCGCCCTCTGGCTCTTCCGCACCAACCGTCGCCGCGAACGCCCGCCGGTCGCACCCAAGCTGCTCCGCGGCCCCGGCGAATCCCTCCGCTGGCGCTTGCAGCGGCTCGATGACGTCCTCCTGCTCCATGCATTCGGCGCCGCGTTCCTGCCGATGGGCGTCTTCGTCGGCGGGCTGATGCTCGCGCTGAACGCCACCGGCCAGGATCGCGACATCATCATGATCGTCGCGTTCGCGCTTTTCCTGGTGACGCTCTACTTCTGCGGCCGGTGGATGCTGGAAAAGTTCACCCTTCGCCGGGACTGCCATCTCGGGCTGCTCGGCGAGAAGATCGTCGCGGAAGCCATCCTGCCGCTCGCCGCCGACGGTTGTCGCATCTTCCACGACGTCCCTGCCGGGGCGTTCAATCTCGACCACGTCATCGTCGCCCCGACCGGCATCTTCGCGATCGAGACGAAAACCCGCCGCGCCGGCCGCGCGCTCACTGGTCGCCGGCCGGACGAAATCATCTTCGACGGCGCGCAGCTCATCTTCCCGTGGGGCGAGGACGCCTACGGACTCGAACAGGCCCGCCACCGCGCGTCGTGGCTCGGCAACTGGCTGCGCGACGCCACTGGCGAGCCGTTTCTGCCGGTGCCCGTGCTCACGTTCCCCGGCTGGAACGTCTCCACGACCGCCGCCGGCGCCGACGTGTCCGTCGTCTCGCCCGGCGCGATCCCTGGTCTCGTCCGCAACCGCTCCGGCCTGCTGACCGATCTCCAAATCGACCACATCGCGCGGCAGCTCGAGGGCAAGTGCCGGGATGTGGAGTTCTAGCCGGCGCCAGCTTTGAGCCGTCAGTGGATCGGAATTGATGGCCACAAAAAGGCACAAAGGCTTGGGAGCTGCGAAAGAGTCTCCATTGCGCCTATAGGCGCGCAGGAGATTTGGGCCGAAGTCTCGGAGCCCTTGTGCCTTTTCGTGGCTAATCCGATTTGGAAGCTGACAGCTACCTCGCCGCCTTCCTCGCGACGAGGATCAGCCGCTGCCACCACCAGACGGTCTTCCCGTCTTCCTCGCCGAGACGCAGGAATTCCTTCACGGCCGGCGGCACCGTGCGGATCGCCTCCCGCACCTTCACGCGATTCTCCAGCGACGTCGCCGCCGCGTCGAAATACCACTCGAGGTCCGGCTGCTTCATCGGCTGCAGCTCGCTGTGGATGAGCGACAACCCTGCCGCCGCACACCAACGCTCCCACGTGCCCTTGGTCCACATCCGGTGATGACTCGGGTCGCGCCACTTCTCGACCTGATGCAGCCAGGCTTCTGCCTCTGGCCGGCCGTCCTCCATACTGCCGTCGATCAGCAGGAAGTAGCCACCCGGCTTCAGTACCCGCGTGACTTCGCGGACAAAGCCCTCGGGGTCGCTGAAATGATGCGGCGCCACGCGACAGCTCACCAAGTCGAACTCGCCATCGCCAAACGGAATCGCCTCCGCTGGAAACTGCCGCGTCACCACGCGCAGCCCACGTTCCGCTCCCAACTTCGCCGCCCGCTCGAGCATGTTCGCCGAGATGTCGCCCAGCGTCACCTCGCACCCGCGCGCCGCCAGCAACAGCCCCGTGTGCCCGCCGCCCGTCGCCACGTCCAGCGCCCGCCAGCCCGCGCGCAGCGGGATGTGCGTCAACCCCAGTTCCACGTCCGGCGTCTGCTCGAGGATGTGCCCCTTGCCGTAATTCTGGCTCTGCTTGTCAAACTGCGCGGCCGCCGCCGCCTGGATCGCGTCGAGTTTCATGGAAGGAATTTGCCGAAAGGTGGATCTTGCTATTTCAAACGCAAGGGGCGGGACCGCGTTCGGCAAATTCTGAACTCCCGCTCATATTCTCGCTCATCTCCCCATAAGCCGAGCTGTAGTAGGTCGGGCTTTACGCCCGATATGCCTTGGCGAAACGCGTTGGGACCAGACCCTTCAAGCATGGCGGGCGTAAAGCCCGACCTACGTGAATCGCCGCGCGGCCCAAGGGTTGAAACTCCCGTCCAACCCTTTCAGCTTCCGCCCGTGAGCCTCACCACCGCCCAACAACAACTCGTGGACGACTTTGCCCTCATCGAGGATGCACAGGAACGCCTCGGTGCCGTGGTGGACCGGGCCAAGCGGCTCCCGCCACTGCCGGCAGGTGACCGTACCGAACAAAACCGCGTGCAGGGCTGCGTCTCGCAGGTGTGGGTCGTCGGTGAATTGCGCGCCGGGCGCTGTTTCTTCCGCTGCGACGCCGACGGGCCGCTCGTGAAGGGACTCGTGGCCTTCCTCTGCGAATTCTTCTCCGGCGCCACGCCCGCCGAGGTCGCAGCGAGCACGACCGATCCGCTCGAGGCGCTCGGCCTCATGCGCAACCTGTCCCCCACGCGTGTGAATGGCCTCGCCGCCGTCCGCGCTCGTATCCGCGAGCTCGCGAAAACGCTGAGTTAACCGCAAAGAACGCTAAGAGCGCAAAGACCACCTCTTGGTTTGTCATTCTGAACGAAGTGAAGAATCCAGTTGGATACCATCAACACGTTCGGCGGAGTCGCACTGGATCCTTCGCTGCGCTCAGGATGACAAGACAGGTTTCGCCTTCGCGCCCTTGGCGACCTTTGCGGTGAACAAATGAATTTCTACGACGCCCACGCCCATTTGCAGGACGCCGAACTCGTGCCGCACTACCCGCGCGTGTTCGCCGACCTCGCCGCGACCGGCGTGAAGCGCGTCGTGACCAACGGTTCCAGCGAAGCCGACTGGCCCGCCGTCGCGGCACTCGCCGCCGCCCAGCCGGTTATTCTCCCCAGCTTCGGCCTGCATCCCTGGGACGCCGGCAACCGCTCGCCCGCGTGGCAGCAGACACTCCTCGCCCATCTCGACGCCACCCCGGGCGCCGTGATCGGCGAAATCGGACTCGACCGCTGGATCGTCACGCGCGCGAAACCCGACGACCGTCGGCTCACCGGCCTCCGCCGCGCTCCCATTGAGGAACAAGCCGAGGTTTTTCGCTGGCAGTTCAACGTCGCCGCCGAGCGCAACCTCCCCGCCGCCATTCATTGCGTGGACGCCCACGGGCTGCTCCACGATTTGCTTCGCGCCGCCCAACGGCCCGCCCGCGGCTTCCTGCTTCATTCTTACGGCGGATCCACGGAGATGGTCGCACGGTTCGCGGAGCTCGGCGCGTATTTTTCTTTCAACGCGAACTTCCTCGACGCCCGTCGCGCCCGGCTGCGCGAGGTTTACGCCGCGATCCCCGCCGACCGCCTGCTCGTCGAAACCGACGCACCCTCGGTTCGTCCGCCTGCCGCGCAGGCGCCCTACTCGCTGCCTGACACCGAAGGCGCGCACGTGAACCATCCCGCCAACCTCACCGCCACCTACGCCGCCCTCGCGGAGCTACGCGGTGTCACCATCGAATCCCTCGCAAGGCAGGTGGAGAGAAACTTCCTGCGGCTGTTTGAGGCCTGAAACCTGATTGTCACGCAAAGGCGCAGAGCCGCCAAGATTCAAACTTCGCGCCTTAGCGGCTTTGCGTGATCTCCTTCACGACCTCGCCCGCGGCGATCAGCCCGAAGGCCCCGGTTACAAATACCGCCGAGCCAAAACCCGTCTCGCAATCCATCATCAGGTTGCTGCCCGGCTCCTGCACCGCCGCGCACGTGCCGTCCGCCCAGGGATACACCGGCGGCTCGGTCGACCAGACGCAGCGCACGTCGAGCTTCGCGATCTTCTTCGTCGTCCCGTGCGTGAAGCCGTAATCGCGGCGCAGCTTTTTCCGCACCTGCCGCAGCAGCTCGTCGCTGAACGCCTCGCCCAGGTCACCCGTGCGAATCTTCGTCGCGTCGCGCTTCCCGCCCGCCACGCCCACCGTCAGCACGCGCTTGCCCAGCGCGCGGCTCTCGGCGATCAGCAGCGCCTTGTTCGACATGCGGTCGATCGCGTCCACCACGTAGTCGAACGGCGCCGCCAGCAGCCGGTCCGCCGACGCCTTGGTGAAAAACTCCTGCACGATCGTGACCTTGCACGCCGGGTTGATCGCCGTCACGCGCTCGGCCAGCACCGCCACCTTTGGCCGGCCGATCTGGCCGTCGAGCGCCGGGAGCTGACGATTGACGTTCGTCACGCAGACATCGTCGAGATCCACCAGCGTCAACGCGCCAATCCCGCTGCGCGCCAAGCCCTCGACCGTCCACGAGCCCACCCCGCCGACTCCCACCACGCAGACATGCGCCGCCTGCAGCCGCGGCAGCGCCGCCACGCCATAGAGCCGGCCCAGGCCGCCAAAGCGCGCCATGTAATCGTCGTTCATTTCGTAGGTCGGGGTTTATCCCCGACGTCCCGGGCGTAAAGCCCGACGTGCAAAAATCTTTTCCCCGCTCCCCCGCACCGCGCATTTCTTGGCATTAGCATGAGCAGCGCCCCGCGATTCAAACCGTGATGAATGCGCCGCGGGGCGTTTGCGGCTGTTGGCCGGGTCCTTCCCGTCCTAGGCTCGGTCCCGGACCGGGCCCGCTTGGGTCCGCTTCGAACCCCGAACGTCATGAAATTAAACCCCCTCCTCAACGGCAAACGCGGCGCCGACCTGCTGCACGATCCCCTGCTCAACAAGGGCACGGCCTTCACCGAGGCGGAGCGCGACGCGCTCGGCCTCCGCGGCCTGCTGCCGCCGCACGTCGCGACGCAGGACCAGCAGCTCGCCAAGATCCTGGAGACGGTCCGCCGCAAGCCGACCGACCTGGAGAAATACATCTACCTCATCTCACTGCAGGAGCGGAACGAGAACCTGTTCTACCGCCTCGTCACCGACCACGTGACCGAGATGATGCCGCTGATCTACACGCCGACCGTCGGCCTCGCCTGCCAGCGCTACGCCCTGATCTTCCGCCGCCCGCGCGGGCTCTTCATCAGCCTGAAGGATCGCGGCTCCGTGAAGCAGGTCCTCCAAAACTGGCCGCACCGCGACGTGCGCATGATCGTCGTGACCGACGGCGAACGCATCCTCGGACTCGGCGACCTCGGCGCCAACGGCATGGGCATCCCGGTCGGCAAGCTCTCGCTTTACACCGCCTGCGCCGGCGTTGCCCCCAACCAGTGCCTGCCCGTCCTGCTCGACGTCGGCACCGACAACGAGGCCTTCCGCGCCGACCCGGACTACATCGGCACCTCCCGCCCCCGCGCGCGCGGGCCGGAGTTCGATGCGCTCGTCGCCGAATTCGTGGCCGCCGTGCAGGAAACCTTCCCCGGCGCCTGCATCCAGTTCGAGGATTTCGGCAACGCCAACGCCTTCCGGTTGCTGCGCGAATACCGCGACAAGATCTGCACGTTCAACGACGACATCCAGGGCACCGCCGCGGTCACCCTCGCCGGCGTGTATTCCGCGCTCCGCCTGACCAAGGACAAGCTCGCGAACCAGCGCTTCCTGTTCCTCGGCGCTGGCGAGGCCGGCATCGGCATCGGCGAGCTCATCGTTGAGGCGCTCAAGGCCGAGGGTGTCACCGAGGCCGCCGCCCGCCGACAGTGCTGGTATGTGGATTCGAAAGGCCTCGTCGTCTCCAGCCGCACCGACCTTGCGGCGCACAAGCAGCTCTTCGCCCACGATCACGCGCCGGCCGCATCGTTGCTCGCCGCGGTCGAGTCGCTCCGTCCCACCATGCTCATCGGCGTCTCCGGCATGCCGGGCACGTTCACCGAGCCGATCGTCCGCACGATGGCGAAGCTCAACCGCGCCCCGGTCATCTTCGCACTGTCGAATCCCACCTCGAAGGCGGAATGCACCGCCGAGCAGGCCTACACGTGGTCAGACGGACGCGCGATCTTCGCCAGCGGCAGCCCGTTCCCGGACTTTACGCTCAACGGCCGGACCTACAAGCCCGGCCAGGGCAACAATTCCTACATCTTCCCCGGTGTCGGCCTCGGCGTGATCGTCAGCCAGTCCCGCCGCGTCACGGACGAGATGTTTTTCGTCGCCGCCAAGACCCTCGCCGGCCTGGTGACGGAAGCCGACCTGTCCACCGGTCGAATCTTTCCCGAGCTGCAGCGCATCCGCGAGGTGTCCGCCGCCATCGCCGTAGGCGTGGCCGAAGTCGCCTTCAAACGCGGCCTGACCGACGCGCTCAAGCCCACCGACCTCCTCGGCCGCGTCCGCGCGCAGATGTACGATCCGCACTACGCGAGCTACGTCTGATATTCTGCCAGGTCGATCGAACATCGGCCTCGTCTCCCCACGTGGGTCGGGGTTTATCCCCGACAGCCCTGCCTGACGCACGTGGGTCGGGCTTTACGCCCGACATCCGGGGCCCGGCCTGCCGGGCGTCGCAATTTCCAGGGCAATGTCGGGCGTAAAGCCCGACCTACAATTTCTCCACCGCCGCGATCGCGCGGCGGGTGCGCGCGCCGCCCTGGCCGGTGATCTCGACGAACGGCAGGCCGCGTTTCTCCAGCGCGTCGCGCCAAAGCTGGCGGCCTTTCGTCCGGCTGGCCGCGTCGGGAAAGCACCGCTGCGGGTCGGGTTCGAATGGAATGTCCGTGTCGCAGAGCAGCCAGAGACTCACGGTTTTGGCCCGCTGCTCAGCCTCCGCCCGCACCCACAATGGACATTCGCCGGGAAACAACACGTCATCCCATAGCGTGCACGTCAGCAGTTCGGTATCGTGAAACACCACCCGCCGCGCCGCCGATATCGCGCGGTCCTCGTTCGCCATCTGGCCCAGCGCGATCGTGCCGAGGTCGCCGGCGGTGATCTTCCCGCGCTTCAGGTCCCAAAATTCACGCACGAATTCCGGCGACCACGGCTCGCCAAAATGTGCCGCCAGCTGCGCGGCGAGGGTCGTCTTGCCGGTGGACTCCGTCCCGAAGATGACGACGCGCTTGGGGTCAGCGTGACTCATGGGTGGAACGCATTGCCCTCAATGCGTTGGTTCGCTCCGTCCAGCGTTGCACACCCGCCGGGACCTTCAGCGTGTTGGGGACAACGCGTTCCACCTTCGGTCGAAAGTCTTTCAAGCACCGGATTTATCCTCCTGCATTGTCCGCCACCACGCCCGCCAGCCCCACAGCGCCATCCCCCAGAAAATCAGGTAGAGCCCGCTCGTCAGGCGCAGGTCTTTCGCCCAATAAACCCCCATCGCGACGGTGTTAACGACGAGCCACGCGGGCCAGTTCTCGAGGTTCTTCCGCGCCTGCAGCCACTGCGCGATGAGGCTGAAGACCAGGATGAACGCGTCCCACCACGGCAGCGCCGCGTCTGTGTTGCGGTGCATGAACCACCCCCAGCCCGCCGTGAGCACCGCACCCACCGCCACCCATCCGACGATCGCCGCGCCGCTGAGCCGCGTGACCGGCAAACTTGGGCGGCCCTGCCCGCCGTAGGCCTGGCGGCCGCGGGACCAGTGCCACCAGCCGTAGGCTTGGATGAGGAAAAACGCGACCTGCAGGATCGTGTCGGAGTAAAGCTTGGCCAAAAAAAACACCCACGCGTACACCGCCACTTGGACAAGGCCGACCGGCCAGCCCCAGATATTCTGCCGGATCATCAGCCACACGCCAATGACGCCCAGCACCGTGCCAATGATTTCCCACGCGCTCATGTCCGGAATGTCATGCCGTAGCGTCCAGCATCCACGCAACCTCTCCGTGGACGGGGGATGTCTCGCGACGCTCGCGAAGGCCGCGACGGTCTGAGCCGTTGAATCTCCTGCGTTGCGCCCGTCGCGCTCGTCGCGAGACCACCGTTTCGCAGCCTATTTCGCCTGCGCGACGAGACCTTCCATCGCCTCGCGGGTGACCGTGTGACGCGCACCGCAGCGCGGGCAGCGGATTTCGAGCTTCTCGGCGTCACCGAAAAGCACGGTCGGATCCTGCCGCATGGTCGGCGCCAGCACCTCCATCATCCGCTCATGGGTGCAACCGCAGTGCCACCGGCAGATGCGCCGCTCCATCAGCACCAGCGTTTCCGTCTTGTCCAGGTCGCGCACCGCGCTCGGCGTGAGCCCGCGCAGCCACGCCAGGTCGCAATCGGGATGCTCGGTGACCAGCGCAAACTCCTCCTCACCCAGCTGGAAATAGCGCGCGGCGCGCTGCTCGCTCTGGCTGTAGAAATTCTCCACCGCCACCAGCGGGTCGTTGCCCGCGAACGTGACGGCACTGCGGCGCTTCGGCTGCTGGCCGCGCACCACGTCCGCGTAGAACAGGTTCTCCGGGAGTTCCTTTACGCCTTCCTCGAAGACTTGGCCAGTCACCGCGCCCGTCTCATTGTCGCCGGTCAGGAACAGGTTCACCAGCGGCGACTGGAAATTGATCGTCCACGCCGTAAGCTCGTTCCACGGCCGCGACGCGCCGTGCAGCACGAAACCCGCAAGCGCGCGTTTGAACATCGCAGCGGACTCCGCCGACGGCTTCATCCGCTGCGCCCCGAGGTGCAGGTAGTAGTCGACGAACAGTTCGCTGAATTCCGCGCGGGCGACCATGACGTTGCGGTGCCGCACAAAATAGGTGCGCACCTCGAGGCCAGGATCGGCGGGATTGGGTGGAGTGATTTCAGGCATGGCGCACAAGGTTGCCACCCAACGCCCGAAGTAAAGTCAGGGGGATATTTTGCCCGCGGAGCACACGGAAGACACGGCCGGGAGCCGGATCGGTTCCGGGTCAATCCGTGTGCTCCGTGGGCCACCCGCCCGAACCGTCGCTCAGTCCTGCTTCAGCGATGAATCGTGCTCCTGCAGCTTCTTGATCTTCGGCGCGATGACCAAGGCGCAGTAGTTTTGCTCCGGATTCTTCTCAAAATAGTCCTGGTGATACTCCTCCGCCCGCCAGAAGTGCGTCAGCGGCACAATCTCCGTCGTGATCGGATCGCGGAAGATCTTCTGCGCCTCGGCGCGCGACGCCTCGGCCGCGGCCTTCTGGGCGGGATTGGCGTAGAGAATGATCGACCGGTAGGACGGGCCCATGTCATGGCCCTGGCCACCGACCTGCGTCGGGTTGTGGATGGACCAGAAATACTCGAGCACGCGCCCGAGCGAGACCACCGCGGGGTCAAAATCCACCTTCACCACCTCGGCATGGCCGGTGGTGTCCGCGCAGACCTCCTCATAGGTCGGGTTGCGCGTCGTGCCGCCGGCGTAGCCGCAGGTGACGTGCGTGACGCCCGGCAGGAGCTTGTAGGCGGCGTCGGTGCACCAGAAGCACCCGCCCCCGACAACAATCGATTCGATCTTGGGCGGAGGAGTATTGGCAGCGGTCATGGCGGAAAAAGAAAACCCAAACAGGGAAAGAAGCAAAGCGAGGCGTTTCATGCAGGTGAGAGCGGTGCACCGGGAAAATATTCCCCGACGCAGTTGATAGCTGAAAGTTGAAAGCCAACGAGTCGGGCCGAGTCCTTGGGAATCAGTGCCCGGTTTTCTGGGTCATTCAACTTTCAACCTCAGGCTTTCAACCAGCCGACGGGCCGCCCGCCGGCTTGCGTCCGCCCAGCACAGGCACCTGCCACACGGCATATTCGTCGGGATTGAGGATGCTCGCCATCATGGCTTCGAAATAGGCGCGGATCTCATCGCGCGGCCGTCCCGTGCGCTCGCTGAGCACCTCCGTATAGCCGTCGCGCCATGCCTCGATAATCGCGGCAAACGTCTCCCGCGGCACGCGCAGCGTATCCACCGTTACGAAATCCACCGTCAGTTGCTCCAAGCCCAGGTGCTTCAGGAGCGTCCAGGTGCGCCGGCCGACGCGCTCATCCACGCCCATCCCGCGACTGGCCGTTGGCACGTATTCCGACCAGAACCGATCCGCGTCGAGTTCGCCCGGCATGAAGTGCAGCATGTGGTAGTCCTCGCTCAACACGTGCAGCCAGCCGCCGGGCTTGCAGATGCGCTTCATCTCCGCGAGCACCCGCTCCGGCTCGGGAATTGACTGCGTCACATGCCGGCAGACCACGAGGTCGTAGTGCGCCGACGGCAACTTCAGCTCAAACGCGTCGCCCTGTTGAAACGACACGCGCGGTGCCAGGTCCGCATGCCGCCCCCGCGCGAGCGCGATCGTGTGCTCGAGGATGTCGATGCCCACGACCTCCGCCCGCGGATAAAGCCCAGCAAGCCGCGATGTGATTTCGCCGCTCCCGCAGCCGATGTCCGCGATGCGGCAGTCCGCGGCGAGCTGGTAGCGCTCGAACAGCGGCCGCTCCTGCGGCCAGATCGCGTTCGCCTGCGCCGCCAGGTTGCGGATCATCGACTCGTCCGCCATCTGCTCGGCCTGGGGATTGCGATCTTGGCTCATGAAGCCGGCCAAATTGGCCAGCGAACGTCCGACTGCCAAGTGCAGATCAATATCCGCCTTCAACAGCCACCCCTGGATAGATCACCCAATCCGGTCACGCCTTTGTCCAAACTCGATGTCAGATCCGTGTTCCTAGGTGTTATCCGTGGTAAAAAGTCCGGAGATTGAGTTCATTCCTCCGCTCTCTCCCTTTCCTCCTGTAAAGCAATCCGATGTCCGAGATCAGCGCGAATCCGCTCGAATCCGCGGCCATTGCCCTTCCATCCTGCGTCCCAGCCATGCCCGCCGCCTCCCCTGCCGCTGCTGCCTCGCAACTGCCGTTTTTCTGGCACCCCGATCACAAGCCGGACGAGAAGGACTACCACGTCGCCTTCCGCGGCGAATTCGAGCTGCCGGCCGGCAGCGAGGTGTCCTTCCATCTTTTCGGCGCCTCCTGGTTCACCGGCTGGATCGACGGGCGCTACTTCTGCGAGGGCCCCGCGCGCTTTCCCGCGGCTTTCCCGGAGTTCCAGACCTACGTCGAGAAACTCGGCCCCGGCCGGCACGTGCTGGCCATCCAGGTCCATCATATCGGCGCGCCCACGCGCAGCCTCATGCCCATCGACCCGTTCCTCGGCTGCACTGCGTCCGCCGGGGGCCGCGCACTGCCGATCCGCTGGAAATGCCACCGCCTCGCGGGCTATACGCCGGCCGTGCGCATGATCAACTTCACGCTGGGCTTCATCGAATGGAGCGACACGCGCCTCGACCCCGAGTGGAAGCCCCCGGCATTTGACGACCAAGCGTGGACCACACCCGTACCCGTCACCCGCGCACTCGGCCCGCTGAAACCTCTCTCCAGCGGCAACACCCACGCTCTCCCCCACGACATCAAGCTTCTCGCCCACGGGGAATACACCGAGACGTTCGGCTACGACCGCGACGACCCGCCGGCCCGTTTCTTCCTCCGCGACCTCGCGCCCGCGTCGCTGCCGCCGCAAGGCATCTGGCGCCGCTATGACCTCGGCCGTGTCCGGCTGATGCGCCCGCGCTTCGAACTCGAGCTCCCCGCCGGCACCGTCGTCGAATTCGCCTATTGCGAGATGCTCGTGACCGGCCGCGTGAATCCCTGGATCACGCTTTCGACCAGCTCATCCTGCCACCTCGACCACTACGTCGCGCGCGGCGGCCGACAGGAGTTCTTCCCGCTCACCCCGCGCGGCGCGCGCTTCATCGAGCTGCACATCTCCGCCTCCGCCAGCGCGGTGAAGTTCCATCGCGAGGGCGTGCTGGAACGCGTTTACTACGATGCGACCGCCGGGTCTCTCAGCACCGGCGACAAGTTGCTGGACCAGGTCTGGTCGGTCGGCGTCGAGACGCACCGCGCCTGCGCCGAGGACGCGCTCACCGACTGCCCGACCCGCGAGCGCGCCCAATGGGCAGGCGACGTCGTCACTGTCGGCATGGACATCGCCGCCGTGGCGTTTTCCGACCTGCGCATGTGCCGCCGCGGCCTCGTGCAATGCGCGCAATGCGCCCGCGAGGACGGCTTGGTCGCGGGCCTCTGCCCCGGTGACTGCGGCTATCTCACAACCTACGCCGCGCAATGGATTACGGCCTGCCTGCATTACTGGGAATTGACCGGCGACCGCGCGCTGCTGCTCGAGATGCTCGACTGCGCCGAGCGCAACGTCGGTGCCTTCGAGAAAAACCTCACGCCCGACGGCCTGAAGGACGACATGGGCTGGGGCTTTGTCGACTGGGGCTACGTGCGCAATCCCGGCCCGAGCGACATGGCCGTGAACCTGCACGTGCTCGCCGCCATCCGCGACATGGCCCGCTGGTGCACCGCGCTCGGCCACGCCGACCGCGCCGCGAAGCACCAGGCGCTCGCCGACCGCCTCGGCGCAATCATCGGGCGCTATTTCGCCGGGGAGTTCGCCACCGGCGGCGACGTCTGGTCCCGCATCGGCTATCACCGTGCGGTGCTTGGGCTGCGGCTTGGTTTTTTCGACGCGACGCAGGCGAAAGCCGGTCGCGCGTTCTTGAAGGAGCACATGCTACGCTGCTTCCCGAACAACCCCGCCGCACCGCGTCTCAGCGATCCTGCCGCCAACAACCCGCAGCTCATCACGCCGTATTTCGGCCACTTCGCGCTGCCGGAGCTCATCGAGCACGGCGACATGGACTTTGTTCTTGGCCAGTATCGCACCGCCTGGGGCTGGTCGCTCGGCGACGGCCGCACCACGTGGCTCGAGGTCTTCGACACGCGCTGGAGTCACTGCCACCAGTGGGGGGGCTGCCCGACGTGGCAGCTCTCACGTGCCCTCCTCGGCCTCCGCCCGCGCTTCGACCTCGGCGCGATGAACTTCGACGTCTCCCTCGCCACTGGCTCACTGACCAAAGTCTCCGGCAACGTCCCCGTCGCCGGCACGAACCACGTCATCAAAGTCGCCTGGACCAAGGACGCCGCCGGCCTGCACTACACGGTTGAGAGCCCCGCGCCGCTCACGCTGCACCTCGACTCGGTGCTCGCGGGTGGCAAGCCGCAGACGGTCAAAGTCGACCGCTCGTTCGCAGCCACGTGGGCTCTCTCTGCCTGCAGCTGAGGGGGTTCACGCAAAGGCGCAAAGCCGCTAAGTCGGAGCATCCTGCGGAAGTTCCAACCTTGGCGGCTTTGCGCCTTTGCGTGAACCCTCCGATCGTCACCGCGCCAGCTTGCGGTATTTGATCCGGTGGGGCTGGTCGGCCTCCTTGCCCTTGCGGCGGCGGAGGTCCTCTTGGTAGCTGGAAAAATTACCGTTGAACCAGTGCACGTAACTGTCGCCCTCGAAGGCGAGGATGTGCGTGGCCACGCGGTCGAGGAACCAGCGGTCGTGGGACACCACCACGGCGCAGCCCGCGAAATTCTCCAAGCCCTCCTCCAGCGCGCGGATTGAATTCACGTCGAGGTCGTTCGTCGGCTCGTCGAGGAGGATCAGGTTCGCGCCGCTCTTGAGCAGCCGCGCAAGGTGTACCCGGTTGCGCTCGCCGCCGGAGAGCACGCCCACCTTCTTGCTCTGGTCCGGACCCGTGAAGCCGAACTGCGCGCAATAGGCGCGGCTGTTAATCTCCCGGCCGCCGAGCTTCATGATCTCCTCCCCGCCGCTGATCGCCTGCCAGATCGTCTCAGTGTCGGGCAGTGAGTCACGCGACTGGTCCACATGCGCAAACTTCACCGTCTCGCCCACGCGCAACGTCCCGGCCGTCGGCTGCTCCGCGCCGACGATCAGCCGGAACAGCGTCGTCTTGCCCGCGCCGTTGGGCCCGATCACGCCGACGATGCCGCCCGGCGGCAGCGAGAAATTCACCTTCTCGAACAGCACGTTGTCGCCGTAGCTCATCGCCAGGTCCTTGGCCTCGACCACCAGCGCGCCGAGCCGCGGACCCTGCGGGATGATGAGCTCGAACTCCTTTTCGCGCTCGGCAACATTCTGCTTCAGCATCGATTCGTAGGCGCTGATGCGCGCCTGCGACTTCGCCACCCGCGCCTTCGCCGACTGGCGGATCCACGCGAGCTCGCGCGCCATCGCCTTCTGGCGGCGGTCCTCGGTGCGCTGCTCCACCGCCAGCCGCGCCTGTTTCTGCTCCAGCCATGAAGAGTAATTGCCCTTCCACGGGGTGCCGTGGCCGTGCGCCAGTTCGAGGATCCACTGGGCGACATTATCGAGGAAATAGCGGTCGTGCGTCACCGCGATCACGGTGCCGTCATAGCGGGCGAGGTGCTGCTCGAGCCACTGCACGCTCTCGGCGTCGAGGTGATTGGTCGGCTCGTCGAGCAGGAGAATCGACGGTTTCTGCAGGAGCAACCGCGCCAGCGCCACGCGCCGGCGCTCGCCGCCGGAGAGCTTTTCCACCGGCTGGTCCGGCGGCGGGCAACGCAGGGCGTCCATCGCCATCTCCACCTGCGGCGCAACATCCCACGCCCCCAGCGCATCGATTTTCTCCTGCAACTCACCTTGGCGGGCAGTGATCTTATCCTTCTCGGCGTCGTCAGCCGCGGCGCTGAGCTCGTCCCAGGTGGCGTCGTAAGCCGTCGTGAGGTCAGTCAGGTGCTTCACGCCCTCCTCGACGCACGCGCGCACGGTCGAGCCGGGCGTGAGGTGGGGTTCCTGCTCGAGGAAACCGATGGGATAGCCCGGCTCGAAATGCACGCGGCCGTCGATGTCCGTGTCGCGGCCGGCGAGGATGCGCAGGAGCGACGACTTGCCGGAGCCGTTGAGACCGAGGACGCCGATCTTCGCGCCGTAGTAGAACGACAACGAGATGTCGCGGAGGATTTCCTTGCGCTCGATTTTCTTCGAGACGCCCAGCATCGAGAAAATGATCTTCGGCTCGTCGGGTTTCGCCATGCCCCCACTCAAACGCACGGTTGACGCGCCGCAAGCTCCGGGGCTTCGCTGGCGGCGTGCATCCCCGCCGCGCCACCCCCGCCGACGCCCAAGCCATTGCCGAGGTCCACGTCGCGTCCTGGCAGGTCGCCTACCGGGGCTTCTTTCCCGACACGGTGCTGGACAACCTCTCCGTCGCCGATCGCCAGGCGATGTGGGCGCCGCGGCTCGGGGCCAGCAATCACACCATCTGGGTGACCGAAGTCGCCGGGCGAGTGACGGGCTTCATCTCCGCCTGCCCCTCCCGCGACGCTGACGTTCCACCGCCGGCATTCGCCGAAGTGGCCGCGCTCTACGTGCATCCCGACGCATGGGCCACCGGCTGCGGCCGCGCGCTATGCGACGCCGCGTTCACGGAGATGCGCCACACCCCCGCGCAAACCGTGCTGGTGTGGGTGTTGACGGGCAACGTCCGCGCGCGGCGCTTTTACGAGAGCCTCGGTTTCCTCCCCGACGATACCCAGAAGAACATCACGCTGTTCAACGTCACCCTCCCCGAGGTCCGCTACCGGCTGAGCCTGCGGTAGGGCAGGGTTGTCATTCTGAGCGCAGCGAAGCATCCAGTGAAACTCCGATACGGGGCGCAGCGACATCTCACTGGATCCTTCACTTCGTTCAGGATGACAAACAGGGTATGAGTCTGGCCTTACCAATCCCGCCATGAGCCTGCCGATCCTTACCCGCGCCACCCTCATCGCCGCCGTGCGCCGCGCGCTCGAGCCGCTGGCGTTCGTGCACTGCCTCTGGGAGGGCGGCTCCACCTGCTTCAGCCGCGCCGACGAGTGGAGCGACGTGGACCTGCAGTGCGAGGTGGACGACGATCGCGTGACCGACACCTTCGCCGCCGTGGAGGCCGGGCTCGGACGCGTGGCCGAAATCTCGCTCTGCTTTGCCGTCCCGGAGCCCGCGTGGCACGGCCACAGCCAGCGTTTCTACCGTTTCGCCAACGCCGAGCCGTGGCTGCAGCTCGACCTGTGCGTGATGAAGCGCAGCGCGGCGTACAAGTTCAACGAGCCGGAAATCCACGGCGTCGCGGGCGTGCTCTTCGACCGCTCGGGCTTGTTTGGCAAAAACGTCGTGCGAACGGACCGCGACGCCCTGGAAAAGCGCCTGCGCGCCCGCATCGCGGCATTGCGCACGCGCTTCGCCATGTTCCAGGTGCTGGTGGAGAAGGATATCTGGCGCGGGAATCCCATCGACGCGCTGCATTTCTTTTCCGGCGTCACGCTGGCGCCGCTGGTCGAGCTGCTGCGCATCAAGCACGACCCGCTCCGTCACAACTGGGGCAATCGTTACCTGCATCGCACGCTGCCGCCGGCCGACGCGGCCTTGCTGCAAAGCCTGATGTATGTCGCGACGCCGGAGGAAATTCCCGCCAAGCGGGCCGCCGCCGCCGCGTGGTTCGAGGCGCTGGCCGCCGAGCTCGACGCCCGCCCCCGGCTGGTCCCGCCCGCCTGAGGAGTTCGCCGAGCTGCCTGCTTGCCAGCGCTGGAAACGCCCGCTGAGGATAGGGACTTGAGCGCAACCCCCCACCCCATCGGCGCCGACTCGGAGGCCGACCATTCCTTTTTTGGCCATCCCCGCGGACTCGGCTACCTCGCGTTCACGGAGGCGTGGGAACGCTTCTCCTACTACGGCATGCAGACGCTGCTCGTGCTGTACATGGTCAAGCAGCTGTTTCTGTCCGGCCACATCGAGCACATTGCGGGCTTCGCCACTTTCCGCGCGGGCCTCGAGCACGCCTACGGCCACGTGCTGACGAATGTCGCCCTCGCCTCCGCCATCTTCGGCCTCTACACGGGGCTCGTCTACCTGACGCCCGTGATGGGCGGCTTCGTCGCCGACCGCTGGCTGGGTCGGACGCGGACGATAACCCTCGGCGCACTGTTGATGGCGGCGGGGCATTTTCTGATGGCCTTCGATGTGTCGTTTCTCGCCGCGCTGCTTTGCTTGCTGACGGGCGTCGGCTGTTTCAAAGGCAACCTCGCCAGCCAGATCGGTTCGCTCTACGCGCCGGAGGACCTGCGCCGCGCCGACGCCTTCCAAATCTATTACCTTTTCATCAACGCCGCAGTCATCATCGCCCCGCTCGTGGCGGGCACGCTCGGCGAAGTCTACGGCTGGCACTACGGCTTCGGCGCCGCCGGCGTCGGCATGGTCATCGGGTTGATCATTTACCTTTCCGGCCGTAAATGGCTGCCGGCCGACCAGGTCGGCGCGCAAGCCACCACGAGCGCGCGGCCGGCACTGACCCGTGATGAACGCCGGGCTTTGGCCGTGCTCATTGCGCTGCTGCCCGTGCTCGCCATCGGCGCAGTGGGCAACCAGCAGATTTTCAACGCCTACATGCTGTGGGTGCCCAGCCATGTCAGCCTCGTCTTCTTCGGGCGCACGATGCCCACCACCTGGCTGATCACGCTCGACGCGATCGTGAGCGTTTCCTGTCTCGTCGGCGCCGTGGCCTTCTGGCGGATTTGGGCCGCGCGGTTCAAGGAGCCCAGCGAAGTCGCCAAAATCACCATCGGCCTCGCGCTCAGTGCGGCCGCCATGCTCTGCCTCGCCGGGGCGGCCCTCTTCCCGGGTCCGGACGGCAAGGCCTCCATCGGCTGGGTGCTCGGTTTCGAACTCCTCAACAGCATGGGCTTCGCGAACGTCTTTCCGGTGGGCCTCGCGATGTATGCGCGCGCCTCGCCCCGGGCCATCGTCGGCACGATGGTCGGCGTCTACATGCTGCACATGTTTCTCTGCAACAATCTCGTGGGCTGGCTCGGCGGCCTGCTCGAACACATGTCCGGCGCGGGTTTCTGGCTGATGCACGCCGGCCTCGTCGGCACCGCCTGCGTCCTCATGTTCGTCGCCGCCCGGGTCGCCGGCCACCTGCTCAACCCCGTCGGGCCGGCGGATTCGGCGCAGCGCTAGCCCGCCCATTAGGGATCGGTGGGGGCCTTACAGATTTTTTATAGTTGCACATCTAACACTTTCATATCTAACTGTGACCATGCAACGCCCCCTTTCCCTCTTGTTCCTGATCGGTATCTTCGGCGGTGGACCTCTGATCGGCTCCGCCAAAATTGCTGATCAAACCTACGCCCGGGTCGAGGCCAGCCATCCCCAGATCGGTGATATTGTCTTCACCCGCGTTGGTGGTCCGCTGTTCGGATATGTGGCAACGACCACACTCAGCTGGACCTCTCACGTTGGAATAATCGTTTCCCAGCACGACGGCGATTGGATCGTGGCAGAGAGCGGTGTGCCGCGAGTAAGAAAAACCCCCTTGCGCAAGTTTCTCGACCGTTCACTAGACCAGCAATTTGCAATCATGCGGTTGCGGCAGGAGCCGAGCGAAAGTCAGAAAGCGGTCATGCTGAGCTATGCTGACACCCAGCTGGGTAAGTTCTATCACTTCGGCTTCGACCTCTCATCTCAGCGGACCTTCTGCTCGAAATTCGTGCATGACGTCGTGGCAGACAGTACCGGCCAGCAACTCGGCCAGGTTGAAACCTTCGATCATCTGTTGCACCGCAATCCGAATGCCCCCTTGTGGTTCTGGCGAACCTGGTTCTTCGGTTTCATCCCCTGGAACCGCACCACGATCACCCCGGCAAGCGAGTTGGTCAGCCCCTTGCTTCGCCCAGTCATTACCAACCACGTCTCCACATGAAAGCCCTCATTTACGATATCATCGCAACCGCGGGTTTGATCGACACCTCGGGGGTCAGGGTGCTTCGCCCGCTCGGCCTCACGCCCATGACATTCAATATCCTCAATGTCTTGACGGACGGTCCCCTCTCGCAACGGGAAATCGGCGACCGAGTGATTGTCGCCGCCTCGAGCATCACCTTCCAGATGCACCAACTCCAAAGGCGCGGCTTGATCAAACGCCGGCGAGCAGATGCCCGGACCTGGCGGGTCTCCCTGACCGACGAAGGCAAAGCCCTGCAAGGCCGCGCGGCCCTGCTCATGGACGCGCTGATCGTAAGTCTGCCTGTCTCTGCCGCGCAGGCGGCCCGAGCCAGCGCAGTTTTGCTGACGATTCGCCAGAGCCTGCAGCGGTTGGTGGTCCAGACGTAACGCCCGGTCCGCCGTGAACCTTTAACCCACTCCTGCCATGCACGCCACCCCAAGTCTGTCCGATCGGCTGAAATTTGCCTCCCTGGCCCCGCGCGATTGGATTCTACGCGTCGTCAGCTCTCGTTATGCCACCTGCGGGCTTGCCGTGCGGCATGCCGGGGATCGGCGACGTGATGGAGGGCGCGATGCAACACGCGCCGCATTCGGGGCGACAGTTCACGAATTCAAAAGCCGGTTTGGCCACGAAGAAGCACAAGAATGCACAAAAACGATATACTGATCGTCCGACCTTTTTGCGCCGTTTTGTGCCTCTTTGTGGCTAACGCCTCCGCCGGTTTCATTGCAGGCTGAGAAACACCCGCGGGCCCTTGTTCTGCTTCGTGGCATCGGTGGCCTGCGACAGGAACAGCCGGTCGGCGGCGATGTGCCCGACGTTGATGAGTTCGTCCCGCACCCGCAGCGCGCGTGCGGCGGCCAGGGCGCGAAGGTCGTCGTCGTTGACCACCATCGTCTCCGCCAGCCGGCCAGTCATTTCGTCCAGCGGCAGCCCGGTCGCCTCCGCAGTGACCACGGCTTTCTCGTGTTCCTCCGCCAGGCGCTCGTTCTGCTTCTTTACCGCGTGCTTTTCACGCTGCTCCTTCAGTGTGAGCACATTCACGACCTTGCGGAAGAATCCGGGCGGCGGCGGGGGCGGCGGCGCGGCCACGGTCGGCGCCGGCGGCAGCGGCGTGCCGAATTTCGTGCCCGGCGGGAATTGCGCGTCGAAGAACTTCTTTACCATCGCGGCGTTGGCCTCGGGCGTGATCTCGAGTTTTTCCGGGGGCGGGATGTTGGGGTTGACCGCATGCTCCGCCTGCCAGGCCTGACGGCGCACCACCTCCGCAAATTTCTGCCGCTTTAACGCGTAGGCGTCCGCCGCGGCGTCGTAGCTGCCCTCGAGGCCGAGGCTGAGCGCTGGCCGGTTCGTCAGCGCCTTGACCAGCGTGTCGAGCTTCGGCCGTTCCGTCGGCAACAGGTCGTGGCCGCCCGGCGTGAATTCCTGGTAGGCCAGCTCGTCGCCGCCGCCGCCGAACATCGAACCCAGCAGCGAAAACGGCGACGTCGCGGCCTTCGCCAGCAGGTTGCCGATTACGCGCCACACGACCTTGCCGATGTGGAAATCCGGATCGTCGAGCCGGCCCTCGACCGGCACGTCGATGACGATGTTGCCGTCGAGGTCCTTGAGCAGCGCCACGCCCAGTCGGACGGGGAGATGCACGGCGTCGGGGCTGTTCGTCGCGGCGCCAAAAGTGAACTGGTGCAGCGTGATGACGTTCGTGGATGTCAGCTTGTTGCCCTCGACGTTGACCTTCGTGTCGACCACCAGCTTGCCGCGCGCGAGCTCGTAGCCGGCGAATTTCCCCGTGTAGGGACTGAGCGGCAGCAGGTCCACGTTCTTGTAGTCGACCTTGATGTCCAGCGAGCGGGTTGCACCAAGCGGGTCCAGCTTGCCGCTGATCGACACCGGCCCGGCCCCGTCAACCATGCCCTTCAAGTCGACATCGGCCTTCGCCAGATGGGCCGAAGACAGGCCGGTGATCGTGCCGCCAAATTGGTTGATCCCCATCCGCACGTTCGGCTCGAGCGAGCGGTCGGCAAAGCTGAAATCGCCATCGGTGATCACGATCCTGCCCACCTCGATGTTCGGCAGCGGCGCTGCGGGGGTGACCGCGGCCACCGGGCCCGCCGCGGGGGCGGTGGACCGGAGCAGCCCGGGGCGGTGGTTGAGGAGAATCGCCACCAGGTTGATCGATTTGTCGGTGTTGATCATCGCGCGCGCGTAGGGCCCGGCGAGATCCAGCTCCGTCAATGATACGGTGAGTTGCGGCGCGGTGCTGGCCTTGAGCTCCTTCAGCCGGAATGCCCCAAAGCCCGCCAAGCCCTCGTTGTGCACGCCGTCCACCAGCCCGAATTGTTCCACCGCGACGTCGCCGGCAAAGCTCAGCACTGGCGCACCACCGGACGCCGGCAGGGCCAGATGCACCGTGTTCGACGTGGTCACCGTGCCCTGCGTGATGCGCACGTTGGCGAATTCCTCGACATACGGGCTCAGCGGCAGGATCGCGAGGGAGCTGACATCCGTCTTCAGGTCGGCCGTCACCTCGGGCTTCAATGTCACCTGGCCTGAAACCGACACGGTGCCCTGCGGTGCCCAGGTAAAGGCGAGATGCATCGGCATCACCGCGCCGTCCGCGAGCGACACGTTCTTTAGGGAAAACTGCAGTCCGCTCAGCTCCAAATGCGCGGGACGCGGAGCGGCGTTGTCCGTCACGTCGATCTTGAAGTCCTTCACTTCGACGTCGTCCACCCGCGCGTCAGGCAACGGCGCCGGCGTCTGGATGGGGCCGACCGAGGCGGCGCTGCCGGCCGCTTCGGGCGCTGGCGTCAGCATCGTGAGCAGGTTCAGGGAACCGTCCTGTTCGCGGCGCACCGCGATGTGTCCGCCGGTGAGCATGACGTGGTCGACCCTCGCCTTGAACGTGATCGCGTCCGCCTGGATGCCCGTCACGTCGAGCGCCGGCAGATCCACGGCGAGCTGGCCATTCCCGCGCTCGGCCAGTCGCAGGTCGCGGAGGTGCACCTCGCCGCCGATGAGCTTCAGTGTCCGACTCTTGCCCTCCAGGGCGGCGTCGTAATGCCCGCGAATCGTCAACTTGCCGTCGGTCAGGTCCGCGCGAATCCGGTCCGCGAAATAGGGCGAGTATTTCTTCAGGACGAGGTTCTCGATTGAAAAATCCCCGTGCGACTCGAGTGGGTCGGCCGCCAAGCGCCCGGTCCAGGAAAGTTTTTCGCCCGCCTCCGTCACCGCCTCAAAATGATAGGGCGCACCTTGCGCGCCCGTCGTGCGCAGACCCGTCACCACGAACGTCACCGGGCCCAGCACGGTCAGAAACGGCTTGCTCCGCGAAAGATCCGAGAACTCGAGTCGCGCGCCCGTGACGGCCAAATGTCCGATCCGGATCGGCCGCATTGGCTTGGACGGCGCGGCCGGCGCACCAGGTGGCTTGGCGCTGAGCGCCGCCGCCCGCGCGATCAGGTCCGCGAAATTCAGCGTGCCATCCGGCTTGATCACCACGGCCACGTGGTAACCGTCGAGTTCGATTTCGCTCAGCACCCAGTCGCCGGTCAACGACGACAGCAGGTCGAAATTCACATACAGCCGGTCCCAGCCGAGGAAGGAGCCGTCCAAGTCCTTCAGGCGGATGTCGAAATTTTCGACCGTGACCGACAGCGCGTACGGATTCAGGCGGACCTTCCCGATCGTCACCTTGCGGCCGAGCGCAGCGGACAGGCGCTTTTCGGCCTGGTCCTTGACGATGGGCGGCAGGACAAAGAAACCCACGACGGTGAACAGCAGCAAGGCGGTCGCCGCGACGATCATCCAGCGGCGGGAGCGCGGGGAGAGATTCATCGGCCCAGCCTGTTCCCCGGCGCCAGATTGGCAACCCTCGCCGACTAGTACCTTAGGCCAATCCGAGAACCGTCCGGAGCTGCGCGGCGTGATCGGCCGTGTCCACTATCGGCACCACCGCGAGCACCGTGCCGTCGCGGTCCAGAAGATACGCGGCTCGCGCCGGGCCCGTGAAGGTGCGCCCATACATCGATTTTTCGACGACGGATTCCGTGGCGCGGGCGAACAGGTCATCCGGGTCGCTCACCAGTGTGTAACCGATCTTTTTCTTCGCCGCATACTTCGCATGCGAGCCGCAGGTGTCGCGGCTGATCGCCACGAGATTGTAGCCCGCGCGGTCGAATTCCGCCGCATGAGCCGCCAGACTGTCGTTCTGCCGGTCGCACCCCGGTGTATTATTACGCATGTAAACCGACACGATCGTGCGGCGAGTCAGCAGGTCCGAGAACCGGACAGTCTCCACCTTGCCATTACGGAAGACCTTGATCTGGAAGCTCGTATCGATCTTTTTGCCGGGTGAAACCATGCGTGAAAGTTGAGCCCTGCGCCGCCGGCGGGTCAAGCTGCGGCTCGGTTCCGCGTCTCTGACATTTAACCCGGCGGGCTTTGACGTGGACCGAATAATGCTCCAACGTCGCCGCCCAATGAAACCGGTCAAGGTCCCTGCTCTGGAGCTTTTCCTGCACGAGATGATCCCCCTCGCGAAGGCGATGGGCGTCGGCGTGGAGGTCAGCGATGACCGGGCGCTGGTCCTGACCGCGCCGAAGGAGCAGAATAAGAACTCTCTCAACACCGCGTTTGGCGGCAGCCTCGTTTCCCTCGCCACGCTCGCCGGTTACGGCGTCGTGTGGGAGCTCATGCGAAACGAGAAGGACGCCACCAAGCCCGTCTGGCACATCGTGGTGAAGGAAAGCCGCGCCGCGTACCGCCGCCCGGTGCTCGGCGACCTTCGCGCGATTTGCGAGCGCCCCGCGCAGGCGGCCATCGCCGAGTTCAAGGAAGCCCTCGCCCGCTACGGCAAGGCCAAGCTGAAGCTCAAGGCCCACGTCATCGAGGACGGCGCCATCGCCGTCGACGTGACCGCCGCGTTTGTCGTGACGCGCTGAGTCGCGCGTTGCGCGCGACTCGCTGTCGGCGTTCAGCGATCAGCTGTCAGCCGATCGGAATGGTTGGCCACAAAGAGGCACAAGGGCTCGCCCGCTTCGTATCACCCACCCGCGCGCCTACAGGCGCGATGGGGACACCTTCGCAGCCGCCAAGCCCTTGTGCCTCTTCGCGGCCAATCTGGTTCGGAAAGCTGATCGCTGACAGCTGAAAGCTGACGGCCGATCCCGCCTCGGCGGGATCAGATATGCTTCGAATCCGCTTCGTCCTTTTTGACGTAGCCCGATTCCTGGCGCTGGTGGTTCACCGCGTTTTTCTTGAGGTAGGCCTGGTACACGTCGTCGGCCGTCATGCCGAGGGTCTGCGCGAGCGACACGAGAAAGTGAAACAGGTCCACGACCTCGACCTTCGCGTTTTGCTCGTCGAACTTCTGGTATTTCGCCCACCACTTCCACGGCACGCTGTCGATCAGCTCGGCGGTTTCCTGCTGCATGGCGCGCGTATAATTGAGGATCCACTTGGTCTTTTCCTCCTCCGTTGGGGGCGGCAGATGCACGCCAATCCGGGAATTTAACGCGTCCTGCATGCGGAAGATTTCCTCGAGTTTGTCCATGGACGCCGAGGCTGCGAAGCGCTTCCGGCGCTGGCAAGCCCGCCTTGGTGCGTAAGTTGCACTCCCAGCCATAATTTGAAGTTGCCCCGGGAGGGGGGCTGGGCGACCGTTGGTCCTTCACGCCCGCGTTGAGCCGCAGTTTCTGCGCTCCGTGAGCCCAACAAAACACAGCCGCTCTCCCCTTTGACTTCCGCCGCCTTTGCGGCGGAAACCCTCGCGGGATGAGCGTTTAGACAACAACACACCCATGTCAGATCCAGTAACGTCCGGCGACCCCTCCGGGGCTTCCGCCGCGACCGCCGGTTCGGCCGCTTCGGCCGCCTCCTCCGGCAATCCCGCGCCGATCGGTTCGTTCGGCACCGCCAAGGGCTCCGGCCTTCTCCGCGGCAAACGACCCAGCGCCCCCGCGGCCTCCGCCGCCTCGTCCCCCGCTCCGAGCGGTTATCAGCCCAGCACCATCGAGGTCATCCGGCCCCAGAGTGAGTACAAGAATCCGTTCACGGGCGAAACGTCCGTGCCGTCGGCAATCGTCAACGAGCCTGCGCCCCAGGCCGCTCCCATCCCCGCCCCGACCCCGGCCGCCCCGGCTCCGGTCGCCGCTGCCGTCACCCCCGTGACGCCCGCACCGGCGCCCACGCCCGTCGCGGCCAAGGAAGATCTGTTTCCGTTCACGCCTTCCGCGTCGAGCGCGGCCCCCGCCGCTCCGGTCGTCTCCGCCGCGAAGGACAGCACCGTCAAGGCCGAACTCAACATCCTCCCCACCGAGGAAGTGAAGCGTCCCGCCGTCAGCTGGGGCGAAAGCGCCCAGGCTCACCCCGACGACGCCCGCGGTCGCCGTGACGAACGTCCCACGTTCCGCCCGGAACGCCGCGACGCGCGTCCGTTCGAGCCGCGCGAACCGCGCCGCGAACCCGCCGCCGGCGAGTCACGCCCGGAGCGCAACTCCTCCCCGCGCGACTTCTCCCGCGACGAGCGCCCGGCCCAGGCCGCCGCTCCGAAGAAATCCGGCGGCTTCATCGCCTGGCTCAAGGGCCTCTTCGTCATCAAGCCGGAGGCCCCCGAGGTTCGTCCGGGCGACCGTGACGAGCAGGGCCGCGACGGCCAACGCCACAACCGCCGCCGCCATCGCGGCGGTCGCGGCCGTGGTGGCTACAACGGCGAAAATCGCGGTCCCCGCGATGGCCAGCCGTACCAGCCCCGCGATCCGCGCGACGAGGAAGGTCCTTCCTCCGAAGGCGGCCAGGGCGGCGAGCGCCGCTTCGAAGGCGGCGGTCGCCGTCGCAACCGTGGCGGCCGGGGTCGCAACCGCGATGATCGCGGTCCCCGCCCCGAAGGCCAGCAGGGCGGCGGCGCGATCTGATCGCGACTTCCTCCACAATTCCAGGCGCCCGCCAAAAGCGGGCGCCTTTTTTGTGCGAGGTGGCCGCCAGCGGGTAGGCCGGGCGCTCCGCGTGCGGCATTTTGAGACATTGCCGCGCGCGGAGCGCCCGGCCCACCCCGGCCTTCTTGCACCGTCTCCCGAAAAAGCATTGCTGCGCCTCTCGCTCCAGCCTCACGGTGATTCAGGCTTTCAACTTTCAGCCTTCAACTTTCAACTCCCCTCATGGCCGATCTCATCGTCAATGGCGGCAAGGCCCTCTCCGGCACCATCACGCCGTCGGGCAACAAGAATTCCGCCCTGCCCATCCTCTGCGCCACGCTCCTGACCGACGCGCCCGTCCGCCTGCTCAACGTCCCGGCCATCACCGATGTCGATAAGCTCGTGGCGTTTTTCACCGAGCAGGGTTCCAAGATCACCTGGGACAAGGCCACCGGCACGATGACACTCGATCACTCGTCCTTCGACGGCGCACGCCTGCAGGGTGAGCTGCCGTCAGGGATGCGCTCGTCCGTGCTGCTGTTCGCGCCGCTGCTCCACCGACTGAAGAAGATCGCCATCCCGACCAATGCCAAGGGCTGCTCGCTCGGCATCCGCGAACTCGATCCGCACCTCGAAATCCTGGAAAAACTGGGTGCGAAGATTTCGCACAACCACTCGCTTACGTTGACGCTCAAGGGCCGCTTCCGCGGGGGTCGCCACTGGCCCGATTACATGTCGGTCACTGCGACGGAAAATTTTGTCATGGCCGCCGCGCTCGCCGAGGGCACCTCCACCATCATCAACGCCGCCAGCGAGCCCCACGTGCAGGACCTCTGCGCCGTCCTCGTCGGCATGGGCGCGAAGATCTCCGGCCTCGGCACCAGCCAGCTCACCGTCGAGGGCGTCAAGCGCCTCAAGGGCGGCACGTTCACCATCAACACCGACTACCACGAGGTCGTCACCTTCCTCGCCCTCGGCGCCATCACGGGCGGCGAGGTCAAGGTCCGCCACTCGCTGCCCCACCACTTCGACCTCATCACGCGCGCGTTTGAAAAACTCGGCGTCGTCATCGAGCACCAGGGCGATACCGCCATCGTGCGCCGCCGGCAGAAGCTCGTGATCGAGGCCCCCTTCACCACCAACCTGCTCCCGAAAATCGAGGCCGCGCCGTGGCCGTATTTTCCGGTGGACTTGCTGCCCTGCATGATCGCGCTCTCCGTCCGCGCGAAGGGCGCCATCCAGTTTTGGAACAAGGTTTACGAGGGCGGCTTCACCTGGATGCCCGAGCTGTCGAAGTTCGGCGCGCACGTCGTCGTGAGCGACCCGCACCGCATCATCGTCTTCGGCGACCGCCCACTGCGCCCCGCGACCGTGGACGCGCCCTACATCATTCGCGCCGCCGTGGGTCTCTACATGGTCGCCGCCAGCATCCCGGGCCGCTCAATCGTGAAGAACGCTGACACCATCATGCGCGCCCATCCGAATTTCGTGGAGAACCTCCGCAGCCTCGGCGCCGAGGTGGAGTGGAAGTGAGTGGATTTTCGATTTTCGAATCTCGCTTTTCGATTGCCAACCAACGCAGCTGAGCCCCCGTCGTCGCCATGAGCCAATCGAAAGCCGAGAACCAAAAATCGAAATTGTCGCCGCCTGTGCAAGCGACCGGCCTAGGATTCATCAGCTCGGCACTGTCTGCGCCGCTCTCGCCGGCGGAGGCCGCGCTGCGGCCGCTTTCGTTCTCCGATTTCACCGGCCAGCTGAAGACCATCGAACGCCTCCAGGTGATGGTCGGCGCCGCCCGGAAGCGCGGCGAGGCGCTCAACCACATCCTCTTCTCCGGCCCGCCCGGCCTCGGCAAGACCACCCTCGCCTTCATCCTCGGCCACGAACTCGGCAAGAACGTCCGCGTCACGTCCGGTCCCGTCATTGAGAAGGCCGGCGATCTCGCCGGTCTCCTCACCAGCCTCGAGGAGGGCGACCTGCTCTTCATCGACGAGATCCACCGCATCCCGAAGACCGTCGAGGAATACCTCTACTCGGCGATGGAGGACTTCCGCCTCGACATCATGATCGACCAGGGCCCGAACGCCCGCAGCGTCCGCCTCTCGATCCCGCGCTTCACCCTCATCGGCGCCACCACGCGCAGCGGCCTGCTCACCGCGCCGCTCCGCTCGCGCTTCACGCTGCAGACTCGGCTCGATTACTACGATCACGCGACACTGGAGACCATCGTCCGCCGCAGCTGCGGCCTGCTCCAGGTTTCGATCGACGAGGGCGGCGCCCGGGAAATCGCCACCCGCGCCCGCGGTACGCCGCGCGTCGCCAACAACCTCATCAATTTCATCCGCGACTTCGCCCAGGAACGCGCCACCGGCAAGATCACCCAGCCCGTCGCCGCCGCCGCGCTCGAACTCCTCGAGATCGACGCCGCCGGCCTCGATGAAATGGACAAGCGCATGCTGCGCGTGATGGCCGAGAATTACGGCGGCAAGCCCGTCGGCATGAGCACCATTGCCGTCGCCGTCGGCGAGGAAGCCGAGACGCTCGAGGAAGTCCACGAACCCTTCCTCATCCAGGAAGGTTACCTCCAGCGCACGCCGCAGGGCCGGCTCCTCACCGCCAAGGGCTACGCCGCCGTCGGCCTCAAGCCCCTCGGCGGCGACCAAGGTTCGCTGCTGTAGGGGCGCAGTCTTGCTGCGCCCTTCTCCGATGTGGGGCGGGGTCGCTGACCCCGCCGAATCGTTTCAAACCTTTCCCGCGGATTACGCGGATAAGCGCGGATGAACGCCCGTCATCCGCGTCGATCCGCGTGATCCGCGGGTGGGTATTCTCAGGGAAAGGCGGGGTCAGCGACCCCGCCCTACAACTGAGACTCAGAGTTTGAGCGTGATCTCCTTGCCCCGCGCGGAGGAGGCGTAGATCGCCTCGAGGATGCCGATGACCTTGATCGTTTCGGTCCACGGCACGGGCGAGGGCTTGTGGTTCGTCACGCAGTCCACAAAGGCTGCAATCTCGTTCCAGTGCGGGTGCGGCACATGCACCGGGCTCTTCAGGGTGCCTTGCGCGAAGGTGCCGTTCGTGACGGTCGCAAAGTCGTCGCTGGGCCACTTGATGCCGCCTTTCTTGCCGAAGATCTGGGCGAGCAATTCCTCGTCCTCCACCTGGTGGCACATCCACGCGGCCTCCAGCAGCAGCGTCGCGCCGTTGTCGAAGTGCACGATGCCCGTGGCAAAATCCTCGACGGAATAACGCGCGCGGTCCCACTCGCCCCATTGGTTGGGCATGTCGTGGCCCTTGGCAAAGACGGTCTTGGACGTGCCCGAGACGCGCACCGGCTTGGGAAAGTCCATCAGCCAGAGGCACAGGTCGAGCGCGTGGACGCCGATGTCCATGCACGGGCCGCCGCCGGCGAGTTTGGCATCAATGAAACCCGGCGAGGGCGGCAGCCATGCGCGGCGCATCGCGCGGACGCGCGCGTGGTACGCTTCGCCGAGATTGCCGCCGTCCACCCACGCCTTCGCGGCCACGCCGCTTTGCGTGAAACGCTGGTGCTGCGCCGTCATGAGCTTGAGCTTCTTCTTGTCCGCGAGGCGGCCCATCTCGCGCACTTCCGCGGTCGTGACCGCCAGTGGTTTCTCGCAAATCACGTGCTTGCCCGCGTTGAGCGCAGCGAGCGCCGCCGGCGTGTGCACCTTGTTCGGCGTGCAGATGTCGACGGCGTCCAGGTCGAGCTTCAGCAGGTCGCGGTAATCGGAAAACGTCGGCACCCCGCCGGCGGCCTCCGCCGCCTTTTTCGCGGTCGCCTCCGAGACGTCGGCCACGCCGACGATTTCGACCTCGGGGAGATTCCTCCAACCGGGGATATGCACGGCCTGGGCGATGCCGCCGCCGCCAATGAGACCAACGCGGAATTTACGGGTTTTCATAAGGGTAATCAGCGCAAGCGAGGCGCACGCCGCCCCCCGCGACAACACCAAACCCGCCCGGCCGCGGTCGAAATTTCCGGGAGCGCGGCCGGTGAGGATCAGCCTTGGCATCCCGATACTGGCGTTTATGCCGGTGGCCATGGACGCCCCGCTCCCACCCCCGCTCGCGCCCGCCTTCAAGGACCGGTATGCCGGCCTCGTGGTCTTCGGCGTGTTTGCCATCCTCATCGGCTCCGCCTGCGCCTTGTTTGTGCCGCTGATCTTCTTCGGCCAGGTGATGACCGCCCGGCGGGCCGGCACGGAACTCGATGTCTTCAGCGCCATCGTCGCCGCCGCCATCTACGGCCTGCTGGCCGCGACGCTCATCACGCTGGGCATCGGGTCCATCCGCGCCCGCCGCTGGGCGCGGGCCCTGCTTCTTTGCCTCGGCGGGATCGGGCTCGCCATCGGGCTGCTGACCGTGCCCGTCGTGTTCGTCGCCATGAACTCCCTCGACGAAACGATGCGGGCGCAGCACCAGATCGTGCCGCCGGCGTCGCTGGCCCTGATCAAGGCCATCACACTGGTCAGCAGCGTCGTCATCTACATCGTGATGCCCCTGGTGACGGTGCTGTTCTATCGCGGCGCCAACGTGAAGCGCACCTGCGAAATCCGCGATCCCGTCGAGCGGTGGACCGACCGCTGCCCGCTGCCCGTCCTCGCCTTGTGCATGCTGAAGGCCTGGAGCCTCGTGATCGTCGCGTTCATCCTGCCGACCTATGGCCGGGTGTATCCGGTCTTCGGCACCCTCGTGGAGGGCTGGCCGGCACGGTTGCTGTGGATCGGCGTGATGGCGTTTCTCGCCTATGCGATCCGCGGCTTCTATCGCCTCGAGCTGCGTGCGTGGTGGGTTTACACCGTCGGCTCGCTCGTCCTCGGGCTTTCCGGGCTGGTCACCTTCCAGCGGCTTGGGCTGGTCGAGATGTATCGCCGCATGGGAATGCCGGAGCAGCAGGTCGAGCTCGCCGCCAAGAGCCCGCTGCTGCAGGGCAACACACTCCTCTGGCTGAGCCTGGGCAGCGTGGCCGTCTGGTATGCCTACCTCTTGTTCGTCCGGCGGTTCTTCCGTCCGGCTACAGGTCGCCCTGCTGCGGCCGGAGGATGATCTCCTCCACCACCGTGCGCCGGCCCAGCCGGTAAACGTCGAGGAAAGCCCGCGCCACGTCCTCCGCCGGCATGATGCGCGCGGGGTTGACGCCGCTCCCGCCCCACGACGGCGACCAGGTGGCGCCGGGATACACGCAACACACGCGAATGCCCGTGCCGCGCGTCTCGGCGCGCAGCACCTTGGCCAAGCCGGTGACGCCGAATTTCGCGGCGCAATATCCCGCCGCCCGGGGATATGCGCCCAGGCCGGCAATGGAGCTCATGAAAAAAATGTCGCCCTGCCGACGCCGCAGCAGGCCCGGCAGAAACGCCTGCGTAACGAGAAACGCGCTGCGCAGGTTGACGGCAATCATGCGGTCAAACTCCGCGACCTTCGTCCGGACGAACGGCGCCGTGGCGTAGGACCCGGCGTTGTTGATGAGCACATCGACTGTGCCGAAGCGCTTCGTGACCGCCGCCCGCATCGCCTTGACCGAGGCCTCGTCCGCCACGTCGCAGGCGAACCCTTCCGCGGTGGCACCGAGCTTCGCACACGCGCGCGCGACGGTGCCGAGGTTCTTCGCGTTGCGCGCGACCAGCGCCAGCCGCACACCGCGAACTTCCTTGGCGAAGACCTTCGCAATTGCCGCGCCAATGCCCTGCGACGCACCAGTGATGAGAATGACAGGTTTGTCTTTTCCCGCGGATGACGCGGATGGACGCGGATTACTCATCTGATTCTCGAACGACTCTCTTCCATTGGAGTTTGGCATGTTTGAAATTCAGCAGAAGTGCCAGCTTCAGTTTGGTGATAGCCAGATAGCCGATCATTTGTCGCATGTGCGTTTCTGTAAATGACTCAACGACCTTGGGATCCGCAATGATGAGATTGTCGACAATCATGTCTGGCACCAGAGCGCCAATGAGCTCGCCCGCATAATACACCTGGAACGCCCTCTGCGGATCCACGAGATGACCTCGGGCCTTCAATTCGATCACCAAGGCGCGTTCGTAGAGTTTCTCGTCCAAACCAGGCCCCAGTTCATTCAGAACCTTCATCGCTCCGCCCAAGATCTGTCCGCTCAATTTCTCGTGAATCATCAGCGGATTTATCCGCGTTGATCCGCGAAATCCGCGGCGCGGATCGTAACATTTTAGCAAAGCAGCGAGCCGAAATCCATGAAGTCGGCCGCGAAGCCGCCCTTCACGCCCTTGCAGATCACACTCACGGCGTCGTGCGAGTGCAGCGACTCGAGGTGCGAGCAGGCGATCTGGAAATCCTTGATGCGGCGGTCGCCGTCGAACTCCCGGTAGAGCAAACGCGCGGCGTCCTCGACGAACTTGAGGTTCGCGCCGTTGAGCTCCGCGAAGGCCTGCTCGTCCTCCCGTTTCACCATCACCTGGGTCTCGGTCTGCAGCGCCTTCACGCAGTGCGCGCGCACGTCCTCGATCCAGATCTTCTTGCCCTCGGCCTCCTCAATCGTGATGCGCGCCTTGCTGCGCTGCGAATGCGGCACGCCGTATTTGCCCCGCCGGTCGCGTGCGTGCTCGGTGAGCTCCGCGGAGCACGGGCATGCCGACGAGTAAACGAAATCGAAATGGATGAACCGCCGGTAGTGCCCGTCGCGCGTCATCACGCCCTCGAACGCCACCTCGTAATACTGCCATCCCTCCAGGCCGCTGCGCAGGCTCGGCTGGAGCATCGGGTAGGAGAACGCCACCTTCAACCGCGCGGACTTGCGGCCCACGTTGCGGAGGTAGGCCTTGAGGATCCGCCCCATCCACTCGCCCGTGATCACGCCGTCCTTGTGCTCGTAGAATGAACGCATGATGCGGCTCATGTTGATGCCCTTCAGCTCGGCCTCGAGTGAGACCGTGCCCGTGACGCTGGTCTCCAGCGTGAGCGCCTTGCCGGCCTTCGTGCGGTATTTCAGCGGCAGGCGGAAATTGTGGATGCCCACCTGCTGGATCGGGACCTTGATGCCCTGCAGGTCGTCGTGCGCCGCCTCCATCATGTCCGGCAGCGTTGCGCGGTAGGCGGGCGTCGCGCGGAACTTCGCGTCGTAGACGTGGGTAATGCTCGCGGGGGTCCCGTCCGCGGAGCGGTGGAGATACATCGGCTTATTCTTCTTCATGTCGTTTTTTACGTCGGAGCCAGGCGGTTGTGACGATAACCGTAGCCCCGACGAACGTCGGGGTTAACTGGCCGGTGGGTGCTTAAAGAATGTCGGGGCCGAAAAATTCGGCGTAGTTGCGCGGGGTTTCGTAGAGCCGCACGCAGTGCAGCTGGCCGGCGGGCAGGTGCGGGGCGATCTCGTGCCAGAAGGCGATGACGAGATTCTCCGTCGAGGGAATGATGCCGCGCAGGAAAGTCACCTCGTCGTTCAGGTTGCGATGGTCGCACTTGTCCACCACCGCCTCGTGGAGGATGCGCTTCAGCGCCCCCAGATCGATGATGTAGCCCGTCTCCGGGTCGGGCTGGCCGCGAACCGTGACCTCGAGCACGTAGTTGTGGCCGTGCCAGTGCGGGTTGGTGCAGAGGCCGTATTGCTTCTGGTTCCACGCCAGGCTCTTCGTCGGATTGTAGAGCCGGTGCGCCGAGTTGAAATGGACCTGCCGCGTGATGAAAACCGTCCCGGCGAGCACGCGTGGCGCGCGACGCGAAGCGGACGGACGGTGGCGGGGTTTCGGCATGGAGGGTCACAGGTAGCTAAAAACCGGCGTGGGTCAATGCGCGGCCAAGGAAAGGGGTGTCACGGGTGTTTCACCTGTGCCACGCCGTCGGCCGCCAGAATTGCATTGTCGCCGGCGCCTGGGCGCGCTTGCTGACAGCATCATGGCCATGCGGTTTTGCATCCTCGGGAGCGGCAGCTCGGGCAACAGCGCCCTGCTGCAAACCGAGGGCGCGCGCGTGCTGGTCGACGCGGGATTTTCCGCCCGCAAACTTGCCGCCTTGCTCACGGCGGCGGGCGAGGCACTGGAGCGGATCGACGCGATTTTTCTCACCCACGAGCACGGCGACCACGCCGCGGGGATCGAGGGGCTCAAGAAATTTCCCCACATCCGCGTCTTCGCCAACGCCGCCACCGCCCGCGCCGTGCAGGCCGGGCTCACGCACCGGCCCGACTGGCAGATCTTCGAAACCGGCGCCCGCTTTCGCTTCCGGGACCTCGACGTCGAGAGTTTCACCGTCCCGCACGACGCGCAGGAGCCCGTGGGCTTTCGCTTCAGCAGTGGCGCCGAAGGCGACCTGTTCGCGCCGCGGCGTTCCCTCGCGTTCCTGACCGACCTCGGCCACGCGCCCCAGCATATCCGCGAGCACATCCGCGAGTGCGAGGTGCTCGTCGTCGAGGCCAACCACTGCCCCGACCTGCTCAAAGCCGACCTGCGCCGGCCGTGGGCCACCAAGCAGCGCATTGGCGGTCGGCATGGGCACCTGTCGAACGACGGCGCACGCGAACTCCTCGCCGCGGTCGCCAGCCCGCGCTGGCGCCGCGTTTACCTCACGCACCTCTCGCGCGACTGCAATTCCCCCGCCGCGGTCGAACGCGCCATGGCCGAGGTGCGCGTCACGCTGCACGCGTGCGAGTTCGCGGTGGTGGGCGCCGGCGAGGGCACGCCGTTCTACGAATTTGTCTGACCGGGCCAGACGGCCGCGCTCAGTGTGTGTCGCCCTTTTTCAGGCTGTGCCGGTGCGAAATGGAATACATCAGCACGCCACCCAGCAGGCCAAACGGCACCTGGTAGTAAAAGTAGTAGCCCCAGCCGTAGTGATCCAGCACCCAGCCGAGGCCCTTGATGGCCAGCGCGGCGCCGAAATATTGAAACGCATCGATGACCCCGGACGCGAACGCGGCCATCTTGCGTCCGCCGATGTCCATCGCCGCCGCCGGGCCGAGCAGCGAGTGCGTTGAGTTTACCGTGAACGCGATCAGCACGAAAAACGCCAGGGCCCAGTTGACCGAGGTCACCTGCGCAGCGGCGAACGTGACGCCGACCTGCGCGAAATAGATGATGGCGGCGACCGGGGCGCGCCGGGAGTGAAAGAACCGGTCGGAGACCCACCCGGAGAGCAGCGAACCAGCCGAGGCGGCGAAAGGGATGAGGAAGCCGAGCCACTGGAACTTGGCGCCCGTCATCTCGAGGTGATGCACCTCCTGGAAATAGCGCGGGAACCACTGGTCGATGCTCTGCCGCACGGCGCCGGTGGTCGCATAGGCCACCGCTATGATCCAGACGATCGGATTGGTCACGATGACCCGGAAGACCGTCCAGATCTCCGCCTTTACCTCCTGGTCGGCATGGTCCGCCTCGCCCGGAAATGGGTTCTTGAAACCACACTCCTCCGGCGTGTCCTTGACGAACACCGCGAGCAGCACCGCCACCAACGCGGCGATGCCCGCCGGAATCCAGAACAGCCAGCGCCAGTGCTGCGGCGGCACCTGCCACATCCCGAGAAACACGAAGCCCGCGAGCAGCGACGGGAGCAGATGGTTCGCGAACAGGCGGCCGAGGTTGATCATGCACCCAAAGATACCCGCAAACGTGCCCCGCTCGCGTTCGCTGAACCACGCGCTGTTGATCTTGATGAACCCCGGCGCCCCGAACGCCTGCGCGTAGCCGTTGATGCCCCAGAGCAGGGCGAAGAGCCACAGCATGCCCCAAAACGACGCCGCGCCAAACGCGATGCTCATCGTGACCGTGCCCGCCGCGCCAATCAGCAGCGCGCGCTTGCCACCGATCCGGTCGGTGAGGAGGCCGTTGATGATCTGGCCGCAGCCGTAGGCGACGAACTGGCAGGACAGGATCGTGCTGATGTCGCCCTTGGAAAAATGAAACTCGTCGCTGATCGACTTGTTCGCGTAGGAAAAATTATACCGGCACAGGTAAAAGCTGGTGTAGGTCAGGCCGACGATCGCCCAGTTCAATCCCCGACGGGCGCGGAAGCCGGGCGGCAGTGGCGGACGGGGCGCGGCGATGGCCATTGGGGCAACGGACGAAACGGTCATCGGCAGAGTATAGGCGAGGCCCGCCGCCCGGCACGAGGCAATACCCGAGCGGTCCAGCCCCGGCACTCCACCCATGCTGCTCGTCTCAGGCCGTGGGCGCGGGCTTTTGCTCGTGCTCGTTGATGTATTTCCGGGTGGCGGCGGGCAGCTCGTTCCAAATGCGATAAGCGATGAAGACGCCCGCCAATGCGAACGGCATCAGGAAGATCGGCCACCACTGCCAGCTGTGACCGGACCATTTGGTCCCGGTCAAATATCCGACACAGACGGACTGAATGCCCGAGCCGAGGTAGACGCATCCGTCAATGAGGCCGGAGCCTGTGGCCGCGGCCTTGCGGCCGCCGAAGTCGGCTGCGGCTGTGCCCGACATGAGTGAGTGCACACCCGTCACGGCGGCCACGATCAGCAGCGCCGCGAGGCCAACGAGGAACGGAAACTTGAAGAGATTCATCGCCATCACTGCCGCCATCATGAGCATGAAGGCGCAAAAAATGGCGGCGGGAGGTCCGCGCCGCGACTGGAAGAACCGGTCCGAAATCAGTCCGCCCGCGAATCCGCCGACGATCCCGAAGAGGCACAGCAACAACCCCCAGTTGTGCAGGATGCCCTCGGCGCCCTGCTGCGGTACCTGGTTCGCAAAGACCGTGTACCACTGCATGATGCCATTCCGCAGGACGCCAGCGGCGAGGGATACTCCTCCCAGCATCAACATGATCGGGTTGAAAATGACTCTCTTGAGCAGATCCAGCATCGTGTAGTGCTCATGCATGTGTCCGGAAGAGGCATCGTGCACGTCAAGGTACGGGAAACCGGCGTCCTCGGGCGTCTCCTCGATGAGCCAAGCGTCCAGCACCACCCAGACCACCATGATTGCCGCCGGGACGAAGAACACCGCCCACGTCGCATCCTGCGTCGCCCCGCCCGGAACGAAAATCGCCCGCAGCAACCTGGCCACGAAACTGTCGGCGCCCGCGTGCACCTTGGTGACATCCACGATCGCCTGGCCCCACTCGAAGGCGAAATAGACCCCGAACGATATCAGCGTGCCGAAGATCGCGCCGAACACCCCGCGCTCGCGCACGTGGAACCAATTCGCCTTCACCTTGATGATCGAGACCGCGCCGTAGCTCTGGAAATACATGTTCAGCGCGTAAATCACGACGAACGGCCAGAACAACGGGATCCGCGTCCGGCCGGTCAGCACCAGCCAAGTGATCACGCCGAGCACGACGTTCGCGACCGCCGAGCCAATCGCGGCAATGATGATGCCTTTCTTGCCCCCGATGCGATCAACCAGGGGCCCGTTGACCAAAAACGAGAACGCGTAGGTGACGGTCCCCGCAAAAAACACCCACCCGAAATCCTCATTGCCCATCAGCGACCCGAACGCGTTCTTCGCCACCGTCAGGTTGTACCGACCCATGTAAAGGAAGGCATACGTCATCCCCAGCGGGAACCAGTTGATGAAGCGGCGGCTGAGGAACCAGGGCCCGTGCTTCAGCGGATTGCTGTAGAAATAGACCCCGATGACGATGACCAGACAGAGGCTGACGATTCCGAGGGATGACATGATCAGGTTGGCAACGGCCGCTGCAGCAAAGGCGAGCCCGCGGCGAACGTCCAGCCGAACTCCGCAAACGCACTCGATTTAACATAGCCAGGCGTCCCGCCTGCGCCACCCCGTGACAAATCCGCGACGTCCCGTCGGTTGGCTTGCGCGGCTGGCATGCTTCCCGCAGGATGGCCGGCCATGAGCGCCGCCCTGCCCTTCCGCCGGACCAAGATCATCTTCACCCTCGGCCCCGCCACCGAGAGCGAGGAGATGCTCGAAAAGATGCTCCGCGCCGGCGCCGACGTCGTCCGCCTCAACATGGCCCACGCCAGCCACGACTGGACCCGCGACGTCATCCGCCGCATCCGCACCGTCAGCGCCCGCGTCGGCCGCGAGGTCGCGATCATGATGGACATCAAGGGTCCCGAGATCCGCACCGGCGACCTCGCCACGCCGATCGAGCTCAAGGCCGGCGAGATCTTCGACTTTACCGTAAAGCCCGGCGCGGGACGCGACGGCGGCGAGGAGATCCGCTCCGTCGACGTCAATTACCAGAACCTCGTCAACGACATCTCCGTCGGCAGCATCGTCCTCGTCGACAACGGCCTGCTCCGCCTCGAGGTTCTCGCCAAGAGCGACGCCCACATCCGCTGCCGCGTCCTCATCGCCGGCCAGCTCAGCTCGCGCCGCCACATCAATCTCCCGGGCGTGAAGGTCAACCTGCCGGCCTTCACCGAGAAGGACCGCGCCGACACCCTCGTCGGACTCGAGGAGGGCATCGACTTCGTCGCGCTTTCCTTCGTGCGCGAAGCCAAGGACGTCGCCGAGCTGCGCCTCTTCCTCGCGGAGCGGAAATCCACGGCGCGCATCATCGCCAAGATCGAGGACCAGTCCGCCATCACGAACCTCGATGAGATCGTCGCGGCCTGCGACGGCCTCATGGTCGCCCGCGGCGACCTCGGCATCGAGTGCCCGTTCGAGGATCTGCCCGTGATCCAGCGCCGCGCCGTCCGCGCCTGCATCGCCCAGGGCCGGCCGGTCATCGTCGCCACCCATATGCTCGAGTCGATGATCGTGCAGCCCGTGCCCACCCGCGCGGAGATCACCGACGTCGCCAACGCCGTCTACGAATTCGCCGACTGCGTGATGCTCTCCGGCGAGACCACCGTGGGCAAATACCCCGTCGAGTGCGTGCAGATGCTCGACAAGATTGCCCGCCGCATCGAGGCCGAGGACGACGCCGACCGCCGCACCCCCGCCGTCTTCACCGCCGAGCGCATGAAGGTGCTCCACTCCGCCGTCGTGCTCGCGAATGAGATTCCGCACTCAAAGATCCTCACGTTCACCCGCCACGGCTTCATGGCCAACGGCCTCGCCGCCCTGCGGCCTGTGCGCGCCCCCATCCTCACCATCACGCCCTCGATCGGACTCCAGCGCCAGCTGCGGCTGCTGCGCGCCGTCGAGCCGTATCTCATGCCGCTGGCCACCGATCCCGACGCCACGATCGAGAATGCCATCCAACTGCTCCGCCGCGCCGGCCGCATCGCGCCCGGCGACAAGCTCATCGTCGCGACCGACATCCTCTCGCTCGACCGCCTCGTCGACAGCGTCCAACTGCGCACGGTGACGTGACAGGCAAAAGTCTTGCCTCGGCTTCCGCCCCCCTTTTGCTCGCCGCCGACATGCGCCAGCGTCTCTCCCTCGTCCTCACGCTCACCGCGTGGCTTTTCGCCACCGGCGGCCAGTGGGACGTCGTGCAGACGTTCGGCTGGGGCCGGATGATTTTCACCTACTCGCAGTCGATGCCGCTGCTGCGCGCCGTCGAGCAAACCTTCCGCGGCGACACGCTCTGCGGCGTCTGCCTTGCTGTTCAGGCCGCAAAACAACGACAGCAGTCCACCGACGCGAAGGTTCCCAATCCTCGCGCACCGGAGAAAATCTTCCTGGCGAACCCAGCCGGTGTGGGCGTGTTCGCCTCCGCCGCTTTCGCCTGCACGGGACTTGTGCCCGACCTGCCCGCGCCCGTAAGCGCGGATC
>Ga0316219_1000655_pt1 | contig 44594 bp, 39 predicted proteins | sample TBH18003PmetaG_FD_203635 | JGI IMG/M metagenome (GOLD analysis project Ga0316219, IMG submission 203635) | Freshwater microbial communities from Trout Bog Lake, Wisconsin, USA - TBH18003P | ecosystem: Environmental > Aquatic > Freshwater > Lake > Hypolimnion/Profundal zone | place: USA...
CCGTCGTTTCCCGCCTACTCTACAGCTTGCGAAGGATCTCACGGCAGGCCAGCCGGCGTTAGGTCACCATTCACCGTTCTCGAAGCTGACAGCGCCACCCGATGAGCCGTCCGTTCCGAGTACGGGTCGACTGAAACGAACGTCGCGATCGCCTCGTGAGATCCTTCGCAAGCTCAGGATGACAACGTTCGGGGCTCCGGTTTCACTCCTGCGCCCGATTTGCGGTGGCGGGGACAGGCATTACTTCTTAACCGGAATCCGCCGCCGCAAAGCGATAACGAACTGCTGGCGGGGTCAGGCATTACTTCTTAACTGGAATCCGCCGCCGCAAAGCGATAATAGCGGCGTTAATTGTTGGGCAAGAACCTGCGGCGCGCCGGCTTCCGGGGAGAACAACATGCCTCGCCAAGCGAGGCGCCACGCGGGATGAAAATGAAGCTTGTTGACGCTTGTTTGTCACTCTGTCTAACGCGCCTCATCTTTTCGTCTATTTTCGAGTCAGTGCATTCGCCCTCCCCTGCGAGCTCTGGCACCCTCGCCAAGGGCATCTTCCCTTGCGGATTCGATTGACGAGGCCCGCCGTTGCGCTCAATCTCCCCGGCGTGCCTCCGGTGATTTGTCCGGGGCTCTTTATTCTGAAGATTCCAGCTCCCAATGAAGATCGCCCTGGTTAACGACCAATACCACTCCGGCGGTGTCGAAGCTGTGGTCCGCCAGTTGCACCAGGGGTTGCGAGCGGCGGGTCACCGCAGCGGACTCCACGTGGCTTGGGGTCGGACGTATCCGAAAGACGACGGCGTCGTTCCCCTTTACCCGCGCCTGCTCAGCCGGTTGGATCACTCCCGCTACCACGATCTGGTCGAAGCCATGGCCCCGCGTCCGCTCTGGACCGACCGCGCCTTTCGAAAACTCGCGCACAGTTCCCACCAGATCGTCCACGTGCATAACTTTCAAGGGGACTACGCATCGGTCGAATCGCTCGCCCATGTGGCTCGGCACAAGCCCGTCGTCTGGACCTTCCACGATCTCTGGGGAATCACCGGCGGCTGTCTCGACCCTCACGGTTGCCGGCGCTATGACGACGCTTGCGGGGAGTGCTCCAGCCTCGGCCAATGGCCGTTGGGCAACGAGGACGTCACCGCCACTCAGCTGGTCGAAAAGTTGCAGCACCTGGCCGGCGCGCCCCTGACGATCGTGGCTCCATCCAGCCGCGTCGCCGAAATGGTCCAGGCCAGCCAGGCGGGCCGTGGCTGGCGCGTCGTGCAAATCCCCACCGGCATCGATCCCCATCAGTTCGGGTTTGAGCGCAAACGCGATCCGGAGTTTCGGAAATCGCTCGGGCTGGACCCTGACGCGACGATCGTCTTGCTGGCCACCCGCAACTTCAAGGAACTCGGCATGGGATTCGAGGTCATGAAAGAGGCCCTGGCCGCAACCGATCCGCGCGGGCTCCAGATCGTCGTCGCCGGACAGTCCAGCATATTTGCCATCAACCGCATTCCCGAAGAGTTTTCCACGGTCGATTGCGGATACGTCGAGGATCGCAACCGCATCGCCCTGCTTTTCGAGGCGGCGGACATCTTCCTGTTCTCCTCGTCCGACGCCAATTTTCCATGCAGCATCCTGGAGGCGATGTCGGCGAAATGTTGCGTGGTCGCCACGCCCACCAGCGGGGTCGGCGAACAGATTCAGCACAGGAAGTCGGGCTGCCTGGCGTTTCGGTTTTCCGGCGCCAGCCTCACTGAGGCCCTCGCGGAGGCGCTCGCCCACCCAGAGATGCGGATCAACTGCGGGGAGAACGCGCGGTGCCGCATCGAGGAGGAATTCTCGGAGAAAGTCATGGTCTCGCGTCACATCGAGTTGTACCAAAGCCTGTTGGCCGTCGTATAAGATGGCAACCAGATGATCGAAGACATCCTGAAACTCTTTACCGTCCTGCTTCCGTGGCCGCTCCGCCGCCGCGCGTTGCAGTATTTTTTTGATTATCGCATCCACAACACCGCGCGAATCGGCCTTGCCTGGGTCTTTCCCAAGCGCCTGACGATGGAGGAAGGATGCTCCATCGGCCACGGCACCGTATGCGTCGAAATCGACGCCCTTATCATGAAACCGCAGTCGCGGATCGGTTACGGCAACTGGATCGTCGGTTTTCCCACCGATACGAAATCCGAGCGCTACGCGCACCTGCCCGCCCGCCGTCCGGAGTTGTGGCTCGGCGAAGATGCGGCGATCGCCAGCCGCCACACCATCGACTGCACCGATCTGGTCAGCATCGGGAACTTTTCCATTCTGGCCGGCTTCGGCTCCCAGCTCCTCACGGAAAACCTGGACCTCGAAACCAACCGCCCGTCGGCCGCCCCTGTCACCGTCGGAAACTACTGCTTTATTGGCGCCGCCTCTGTCCTGCTTCCAGGGAGCGCCCTGCCCGACCGTTGCGTTCTCGGCGCCAAGAGCCTCTTGAACCGGAAGTTTATCGACGAGCATTCGCTGTACACCGGGAGCCCGGCTCGCGCCATCCGGCGATTGCCCCCGGAAATGCGCTTCTTCTGGCGGCTCAAAGGCTCCGTCTATTGATGAACCGGCCACCGAAGCGACTGCGGAGCGATCCCGACGGGGACCAAAATTTTTGCGTCTTTTCCTTGCCTACTGGATAAGGATCGTTTAAAGAAACCACCCCTTCGTTTGAAAAGAGAGCCGAAACCGAGTAGGCTGCCTTCGGTCGGACGACGGACAAACGGGTTGGTAGCTCAATGGTAGAGCAGCGCCCTTTTAAGGCGTTGGTTGCGGGTTCGAGTCCCGCCCAACCCACTCCCTCAAATCCCCTTCGAAACCGCTTAAATACAGAGACAGACGGCAATTCCTCGCCTCTTACGTGTTGCGAGCCGAACCGCACGAGAACGCAGAAAAACGCACTCTATTTGACAAGTATTCGGCAAGCGGTTGACCGACCCCGTCGTCGCGGCAGGTCGGAAGAACGGCGTCAGAGAGCGTCAGAAGATGGCGAAGATCACACCGCCGACCATCTGCGGCGATTCCAAGACGGGACGCATCCCCCCGCTTGAGCAGCCTCACTCTCGTGAAAACTCCCGCACGCCGGTTGACAAAAGTTGACAAGACCCGCGACCGCCTCTAAGTTTGCCCTCGGTGAATAGAATATTAAATCTCCCCTCCATCAACGACGCTTTGATCAAAGCGGGTTTGAACCAGTCCGCCCTCGCTGAACGGCTCGATGTTTCACGCGAAGCCGTCTCAAAATGGATGAGGCAGGAAACATTTCCAACCCCTGACAAGCTTTTGCGCATCGGCATGTTGCTCGGTTTGGCGTTCGAGAAGCTTGTGATCGTTCCCGCACCGACGGCGGTGCCCGTGGTTTCATTTCGCAAAAAGTCTCACCGGAAAACCACGGACGTTCATCTCGACAAGGCGCGCGAAATCGGCGAATTGCTCAAGCGCCTTGTAAAGTATCTGCCTCCACGGGCGCTAATCCATCCCCCGACCCTGCAAGACCCAAGACCTGATTACACGTACGTGCAGCAGGTGGCATCGGTGCTTCGCAAGGAGATGAAGCTGGAGGGCAAGGAAGTCATCGAGTTTGAAGACATCATCGGCAAGTTCAACGAACTCAATGCGATTATTATCCCCGTGCTGTGGGGAGGGAAAGACAACCACGGCAACGGTCTGACTATCCATTTGCCAGATTCAAACACAATCTGGGTGTTCGTGAATCTCGATAGCAACGTCGTCGATTTCAAATTCTGGATGACTCACGAGCTTGGCCATCCCCTGGCGCCGAACCTTGCCGGTGAACCCGGCGACGAGTTCGCGGAACGTTTTGCGGAAGCGATTCTTTTCCCTGAATCCCAAGCGGCTGATTTGAGAGCAAAACTGGAATCCCTTCCCACTGTATCGGTGCGAATTGCCCAGATTAGAGAAATGGCCAAGAAACACGTCATCTCGCCATTGACAGTGCGATGCGCTCTGGAGGCTTACGAAGAGGCGAACGGTCTATCCAAGATACCCCTTGGCGAGAAAGGCGCTTTCATGGGAGCGGTCACCAATTTTTCTAAATCCTTCCCAACGGTAACCGAAACACTTTTCAAACAACCTCCAACACCGAAGGAATATGCGGCAGTCGGACGGAAAAGTTTCGGCAGCCCATTTTTTGAAGCCTTATCGGCGTTCTGCAAACAGGAGGAGGGTGCAGAGCATTTCATTCGCATGGTTCTCGGAATGTCCATGGCAGACGCGAAAGCTTTGGCCGAAGAACTTCGGGGATGATTGCCGATCCCCAACCCATCCTCCTCGATAGCAATGCCTATTTCCGGCTTGCCCGGTCGATCCGCCCCTTGCTGAAAGGCTCGTTTGGACATTCCCCACGATACACTCTCTTTATTATCGAAGCGCTTGCTAAGGAGTATAACATCAGCACCCGCCTGAAAACCAAGTTTGAGTGGGTCCAACAGAAAGAATACCAGGATGACCGGGCAGCGAAGCGTTTGCCAATACCGCGAAAGAAAAAATCCGAGCTCGACACTGCGATCAGTTACCTCGCCAAGTATTCTCAAGATGAACAATTGAACGTCTCCCTTGCAGACATCAAGGCTCTGGCTGCGGGTTTAATTATGTCGATCCCCGTTGTGACCGATGACGGTCCCATGACAAAGTTGGCGGAGGCTCATGGCATCCAGTGCTGGAGCACCGTGAAACTTTTGAAGCTGATGCATAACTCCGGGCATGTTGATGATGCAAAAGTTAAGGAGATTCTGGAATACTGGAATTATGAAAACGATCTCCCCTTGCCACTTTCAAAGTTTCGCGATGTTTTCAAGACCTACTTCGGAACGGATTGCCCGATTCAGGCATAATCGAGGCACCCTGATCGGCTCCCACTTGCCAGTCACCGCGCTCTGTGCCGACGGTCCCAGCGTCCTCGCGCAAAAATTCCGAGCAAACCGCCGAGAAGCAGCCCGAGGGCGCCGGGTTCCGGAGCCGCGTCGGGCGCAGCCAGGGCCGCGCCACCCGTGCCCGAAAGATTGCCGCACGCTTGGTATTGCCCAACTCCGGCGAGGGACAAGCCGGAGATTTGCAGTCCCAATCTGTTCTGTCGAGCATCCCCTTGAATTCTTGAGAGCGCTTTGTGGTTGCAACGGTTGCGAAGCGAAGCTTCGAAGATGAGTGCGTGACGGAGTGCAACTCCGTCACGAGCAAAAACTGCCGCCGCAATCGCCGCCGCGGATTACCTCCAAACGAATGCTCGAAGCCACGCCGAATTGACCCGCCGTAGTGAAGACCTAAGCGCATCGATCAAGCAACCGTGCGCCCCGGCGGCCCGCCACCCCCTCCAGTTGCGAAGGTCGGGCCAGGGCCAGAGGCTGGCGAGTAGAGCGATGACGATGATGGTGATCATACCCCTCTTTCCTTGCAGGGACACGAGTCCCCGTTGTTATTGTCGCCGTCTGTCTGCGCGACATGCGGCTTTCTCAAAGTCAGCCCGTATATTTCCATGCCACCTTGGATGGTGGAGGGCATCAGCAATGGCTTCATCACCCAGGTACTCGCGGAGCTCGTGGGCCATCTTTTCCTTCAACGCATTCACTCGCCAATGGCTGCTTCTCCATGTTTTTGCTGTATGGGCGATAGTACGCCCAGCAACCATGTCTCTGGCTATGGGCCGGTAACGATGATCATGGGTGTCGAAGAACTCCTCCCAATCCATCCGTCTTGTGGCGGTGGTTGACGGATCATCCTGGTTGCAGGCCAAAAGTTCACCCAGGGTGATTGGTTCGCCCATCTCTTCATCGAGGCCAACTTCGACCTCAACGGAGAGGACACAACTTTTGGTGTCGAGTTGGGTGCCGGGGGCCATGACATCCGCTCTTCCAGCGGTGTAACTCCTTCTGCCGCTCTTCATGTGCAGAATGGTGTAGTAGGCCACGTTCCCCGGTGTGACCTCCTTTCCCACCTGCTCCAACCGATCCATCATCTGTGCGGCGAAGACAATGGCATCCTGTACCAATTCCTCGTGGTCCTCCGCTCCCACAGGCATGACGCACTGCGGGATGGCTGAACGGAGACGAGGCGCTATTTCTTCGAGTAGGATAAATCCAGCGCGTGGACTCATTCGTGTTTCCTTTCTTTAGGTGATGCATCACCTGGTTGTGGTTGAGCGCCAGAGCTTGACGCCCAAGGTCATCGGGAAGCTCAAAGACAAAGTTTCAAAGCTGGCCGATATCCTTGCTCTGCTATACCAGCGAACGGTGGTATAATTTCAGGAGGGGATGTCTCGGACGGATCGGACGGCATTTTTTGAGTCCATAGAGGGATTGGTGGAGAGGAATGTCTCCAATTGGCGACAACCGTTTTTACGTCATATTGCCCATCTCCGAGGTGCGGACCAAATGTCACTGCCCGGCAAAGAACAAGCGGCGGAATAACCATTTCTTGGCGCAGACATTACAACTGTTGTTCTGCAATCTTTTTTGTGCGCAATGCTCACTTTTCGCTGGACAACCAACCCTTGGAAGCCTTCAAATCCCGGACGTATCGAAAAGCAGCGCTCTGAGTGAATGGGTGTTTCCTCAAGACGAGGCAATTCGGTCGAAAACACAATCTCTCAGAAAATGAAAAGATCAGCAAAATTCGGAATATTCGCGGTGGCGGCGCTGTTTGTCGTTACCGCATTGCAGGCACAGCAACCCGTAACCATCGCCCTCTCCGCGGTGGGCAACCCGGGCAACGCGGCAGACTGGACTGGTCAAGGGAGCGTCGGCTATACGTTCAACATTGGAACGTATGACGTGACATTGACGCAATACACAGCATTTCTCAATGCTGTGGCACAGACGGACACGTACAGCCTGTATAACTCAGCCCTCGCGACGGATTTAAATGTGGCCGGCATCCAGCAATCCGGATCGTCGGGGAATTGTACTTACTCGGTTCTCGGGGATGGGCAGCGCCCGGTGACGTATGTAACCTGGTTGGATGCGGCGCGGTTCTGTAACTGGCTGAACAACGGTCAACCGCAAACGCACGTAGAGGACGCGACGACGACGGAAAACGGCGCGTACACCTTGAATGGGGATACGACAAGCGGTCTGGAAACGAAGAACCTGCTGGCGCAGTGGTATATCCCGAGCGAGAACGAGTGGTATAAGGCGGCGTATTACGACCCGACACTGAAAAGCGGGACGGGTGGCTATTGGGCGTATGCGACGAGGAGCAACACGCAACCGGGGAACGTCGTCGGGGGCGGTTCGAATCAGGCAAACTACAAATATTGGAACGGAAAGTACTCGACCACACAGAGTTCCAGCTACTCCAGTTCGCAGAACTATTTGACGCCGGTAGGATCATTCACGAACTCAGCAAGTTCGTATGGGACGTATGACCAGACTGGCAATGTTTACAACTGGACCGATGCAGTGAGCACTCCGTCTCGCGGCTTTCGCGGCGGTGACTGGTACGAGGACTACCACACCCTCGGGTCGTCGTCCAGCGGCTACTTCAGCGGCGCCGTTGGCCAGAACGCGATTGTGGGTTTTCGTGTCGCCAACCTTCCCGCCCCCGAGCCTACCTCCGTTATGCTCATAGGTCTTGGAGGAGTTTTGTTGGCATCGAGACGCCGGAGGCTCAAGAACCTGTAACGGTGACATTAGGTTTAACCGCCCGCCTTTGTGCATCGACATTCAGAGCAGGGCGCAGACGCGCTACGCTGCCCTGTAGCGGTCTTTGATGCGAGAAGAAGGAGAAGGCGCGGGCGAGGTGATTCGAGGTGGAGCACACGACCCTGTAGAACCCCATTTTTACAGGTTCGTTCATGTTATCCATCAAGTAGGTCGATGAGTTTTAAATACGTCGATGAGGTTACAGATTTAACAACCCCGGACGTGTCGGACGCTTCTCGCTCACTCCTTACAAGATTGGTGGAGCGTTTTTGAAAAATTTGTCAGGTGTATTGACAGAATAAGGGTTTGGCGCAAACGCTCATGGCCAGATGGTTAGAGCCACGTGAGGGTGGAGTGTCTGAAAATCTAGGTTCGGACGCTTCGGACAGATGTTTCTGAGTCCATTGGAAATTGGTGGTCTTACGGACAGAGTGGACACCTCCATAATTCATGAAGAACTTTTTAATTCTTACACCACCTACTCCCCCCACCCTAGCACACTTCACCACTTCAACAGGACTCACCAACATGCGTCCGTGACGTCCGGTTATCATCAACCCCGGCGTCACCATTTTCAGTAGGACTTGATTTTTGCCGTCCGTAGTGTTTGACCACCACAGCGGGCTTCGGTGCAGGCTCCACATACCGCTTCACCGTCAATGGTGGGATAACCGATGCAGAGCGGGTGCCGGCCAGTTGCATGATAAGCTTGTTGTGCTGCTTGTCTCTGGGGTTGGCCACGCAACCATACCTACCGTCAGGGTAAACGATGAGGTGATCGCCCTTACTATCGTGCCCATCTTGCGCACAGGCGGGGCAGCGGGCCACAATGGACCCGTCACCCCTGCGTTGCACCTTCTCAAGCACGGTGATGTTCAGCGCCATCAGTGTACCCCCGTTCGATGATGGCCACCCCGCGATAGCCACGGACCTGACCCATCCCATGACCAATATCGTGACTCTGCCTGACACGATGAATCTCAGCCATCTTCTTGAGCAAGTCCGAACGAACCTGTCTCTCGCCCTGCGGTATCCAGTTCCGTTCATCGCAGAAGACGTAATACTCACCTTCGAGGTCGGCACAAGTGATCGAGCGACCAGGCTCCCTGCGGATGCGTTGTTGCACAAAGACTCGAACGCTATCCGACTCATCCATCAGATTATTCACTCGCGCCTTCTGCTCATCGGTGAGGATGTAATCACCCTTCTCTTCCAAGTCCGCCAGAAGGGCTTTGGCCCCATCAACCATCCAACGTAGGATGCCTTCTCCTTCTTCCGCCAATAACTGTTCAGCGAAGTCGGTGATTCTTTTTGCTGGCGGAGCCTTCTCGTATTTGATTACGAGCAAGCGACGGCGCCAAGCATCGGTATCGCCCTCGAGTCGGATGTTGAGGTCGGCATTGCACGTGATGCCAACATTAAATTCGCCAACAAGCTGCACCCTGTCGTTGCCCCCCTTCTTCTCGGCTTCCAACAGATCGCCGCCGACAAGAGCTTTAAGGGTGTGCGCGCCCCTTTGCATCAGGAAGCCTGCGGCAACATCCTTGCCGGTCAACAGTGCACGACCGACATACCCGAACAACTCAAAGGCTTGTAACGTTTTCATCCGCAGCAACAACTGTCGTGAGATCGATGTTGATGAAGAAATTCGGACCACCTGCTGTGGAGATGCCGCACCAGGGACACACCGCAATACCGCGAAAATAAGCCCCTCCTTTCTCTTTCCATTTCCCCAATCGACTGGGATTTACCCGTCCGGCCCGTCCGACAGGAGGGAGTCGTCCCCAATTGGAGACATCGTTGCTGGGGCTGCTCGGGCAGGCGCGGTGGGATCATCCGTGCGTGTCTTCTGTCACTTCGCTTGCCTCTCCCGGTTTCATCCGGTAGAGTGACGCCATGTTGGTTTCAGTTGAAATCCCAGACTCGATTGCGCACCAGTTGCATCTTGATGGACCGGAGCGCAATCGTCGTGCTTTGGAGATGGTTGCGCTCGAAGGTTACCGGTCGCTGGAACTCTCGCGCCGGCAGGTTGGCGAACTGTTGGGGCTCTCCTTTTATGAGACCGAGGAGTTTTTGAAGCGAAAACATGCTGCGATTTCGCTCACCATGGAAGAGTTTGAACGAGGTTCCTCGGTGTTAGACCATCTTCTTTCTGTGTGACAACCGTCGTTTCCGACACGTCGCCCATCAATTACGTGTGTTAGATTGGCGCGATTGATGTCCTCCCGAAGCTTTTTGCTGAGGTGTTGGTCCCGCCGACTGTCCTTGCCGAGCTTCGTCACCCCCACGCTCCGGAGTCGGTCGCAGCGTGGCTCCGGCAGTTGCCCGATTGGGTTGTCGTACGGCAACCGCTGGAGATTCATCCCGAGTGGGGTCTGGACCCAGGTGAGACCGAGGCAATTTCGTTGGCTCTCGAATTGCGAATACCCGCGATTTTGATCGACGAGAGGCGCGGTCGTCTTGCCGCCGAGAAATGTGGCATCGCAACGGTTGGGACTCTCAACATCCTTGAAGCATGCCATGCCCGTGGGCTTCTTAAGATTGCGGATGCGATTGCCCGACTTCGGCGAACCAGCTTCCATGTCAGCGATGCGATCATCGACGCCATAATCGCCAGGGAACGTCTCCGCGAGGGTGCGTGAGAGGGATTCAACGCTCGGGCTTGCCTGTGAAAAGTCTTTCACACGCTGGCCGGTGAAGGTAAAATCAGAACCCAAACAGAAGAGGCGATAAAAGGTTCATAAGTACAACAAAATAGCAACGGAAGTCACCTTGCGGGTAAACTTTCGCCTTTTTAAGGCGTTGGTTGCGGGTTCGAGTCCCGCCCAACCCACTCCTGAATCGCCCCACCAACCCGGATTGACGCGATGCTTCGCCAGCGCTTGGGCGTAGCCAAGTTTATTTTTTTCGGTCGGGCGAAACGAAACTCGTATTTTGCTACGGGCTTTGAGGAAGGCATCAACGACGCGGTCGGGCACTACTTCTTAACCTTTTTGAGTTTGCGCTGGATGCCGTCCACTTGAGCGAACGCGAAAGTTATTCCCACCCAGCTGCGAGCTCCTACAATCAAAGATATCGTCGAAGCTGACGGCGAGTTCCTCGAAAGCCTTGCAAGCACCTTCTGGTGCCCAGGGCATGGTTCAAGCGTTTCGCAGAATTTCCAGAATTATCAGTCCGATGCCGGCCAAGATCAAGCCGAGGCATCCTTTCCCGGCCGGCATTGCAGGATATCGGGCTGGATCTTTCGCATTCAGTTGCAACGCCAGCGTTTCGATGAACTCCTTCGAGCTTTTCAAGTCGCTCCCGGTGAAACTGCGGTAGAGCTTCAGCGCCTCAATTTTCTGGTTCTTGGCGATGGCATCGGCAATCTGCTGGATTTGTTCCGGGGTTGGATTCAACACGGCGCTTCACCTCATTTCGATCAGTTCGCCCACCCGCGCATGAAAGGCTTCATGCGCTTCCTTTGCCGAAGGGCAACCCGAGATGGCCACCTCCACGGTTTGCAGCGCAATGTTTCGCCGCCCTTCGATCGCCCGTTCGAACATGCCCGTTCCCTCGAACTGTGGAGTCGCCGTGACAGCCCCGGCGCCCGATCCCTCTTCGTACAGGCAGAAAAAGATATGGAGCGTCTTTCCCGACAGCCCAAAGGTGTAGGTATGAAAGGGAATGTTCATCCGGCCCACCGGGACTATTTGCGTCCCCATATCTCTTTCCATCGTCGCCCCTTCCGCATTCAAGCACACGTCTGGACGATGAACTTTTGCCGGTTCCGCCGCCACGTTACCGGGGTTCCACCGGATCGAATAGAGCGACCACTCGCTGCCGTCGGGTTCTTTCCACGTCGCTGCTTTGAGTTCGTCACATCGAAGGATTCGCTGGGAATGCGACGGAACCCGGGTCCATTTGAATGCCTCGCGATGCTCCGGCCACCGAACGGCCCAACTCCACCCCTGCCACTTGGGCTCGTGAAAGCGATACCAGGCCTCCACGGAACCCTCCGTCACCGCAAACCAAATCAACAGCGCACAACCGAGCTTCCACGGAAACCTCGGCGTAAATCCGCCTTTCCCCTCCCCGCTTTTTTCGCAAGCCGCTGGCGGCGCCTCTGTCCTTGCGGGCCGGAGCAGAAAAGCCGCGGCGAGCGTGCCCGCAAGCGAACAGACGAGGACGGCCATCCCCGCGATGTCGTGGAAGGCGTCAAGCGCAGGCAGTCCGCGGTTGAAGCCGATCCACGAGAGATTCACGGTGCGCACGACGTTTGCCAGGAGCGTCGCCGCCAGGCCTAGCACCAGGAGCAACAGCCGCTTCACCGGGGTTAGCCGGAATAGTTCGCCCAGAAAGAGCGAGATCATCACCATCGCCTGAAGCGACCGGATGCCACCGCATGCTTCATCGATATCGATGACTCCCGCCTCGATCTGCACCAAGTTACCGGATCGCGCGCATGGAATGCCGACGAGGCAGAGAATTTCCACGGTCACGGAGGCAGTCGCCCGCATCAGGTACTCCGTGGTGAACATTTCCAGCAAGTGCGGCCAAGGGACAGCGGTGAGGACGAACCCGAACGGGAAGCCGAACCAGCGCAGCCATGCGAAGCCGCCGGAAAACGCTATCAACGCCAGGGACGTCCCCACGCTGACAATCGCCAGCGACCACTGGCAAATGCCCCGCTCGGGAGCCGCTTCCTGAAGCCAGAGGGCGGGGAGCGTCAGCAAGGCAAGGGCGATCGCAACGAAGACTGCCGTCCCGACCGGCGCAGATGGCTCCGGACGGTCGTCCCAGCGGGACTTGCACAGAAAAGCGGCAAGCAGCGGCACCACCCAGCCATAGGCGTAATCGGCATCGGGGTTCCACGTTCCGTGTAGATGCCAGAAAAGCAAGGCTGGGCAGAGCAGGACCGCCGCGGCAAAAGCGCTCTCCCGTGCGCCGCCGGGCGCAGCCTGCGTGCCGGATGCCCATTCGCCCTTTGTGTTTGGCAAAACGCTTTTCATGGCCGGAACTTTATCACCCTTCAAGAAGCATGGCGAAAAAAATTGCATCCACGCCCTTGGCAAGCGAGACTCTGCCTAATTCGCGAGTCCAGCAGTCCGAAACGGTCGTAAAGCTCTGCACACACGATGAAACCGCCATTCCTCAAATTCGTATTTGCTTTCTGCTTTGCCGTCGCCCTCTTTTTTGGGGCGAAGGCGTCCGCTAATTTGATTCAGGATCCCAATTTCACAAGTGTCACCTATTCCGGCACTCTTCCGATCACAGGCGGGACGTACTACGGCCAGTTTTCGAGCACTCCCGTAAGCGGGTCGGCTTCCTTGAAGGTGGCCAACTGGTCGACAGTGGGGTACAATTACGTGTTTACTCCGGGGTCGGCGGACCTCGGCACCAATACCTCCGGCGCCCCCACCGGTTCGCCACAGGAAGCGCCCGCTCAGTACAACGCTTCCAGCGGGTACGGCGATACGTTCATGTGGGGGCCGCAAAACGGCAGCACCAATGGATTTTCAACTACGTTCCCTTTCGCGGGAAACATTCTCGGAGCAGACCCCGTTTATGAACAGGCCGCGATCACTCAGTCCATTTCCGGACTGACTGTGGGAAAGGTGTATGCCTTGCATTTCTGGTGGGCGGGCATCCAGCAGGAAAGCTTCGATGGCGCCACCACGGAGTGGTGGCAGGTTAGCCTGGGGGGCAATACACAGATCACGGGAACGGTCAGCCTGGCAAGCCACGGCTTCTCGGGCTGGCAGCAACAAAACATGTTTTTCACCGCCACCAACAGCACCGAGACGTTGTCCTTCCTGGCGGGGGGAACGCCCTCCGGGGTACCGCCCTTTGCCCTGCTGGGTTCGGTGGATATGGAAATCGTGCCAGAGTCATCCAACTGGATTACCTTCACCGGGTTCGGTTTCGCATGCATCGTCTTCGAGACCGCGCGCCGCCGGCGGCTTCGCAAGCAAGCCGAAAACAAAGACCCTGCGACCGACTCTTAGGCACCCTCTATGCTCCTCCATCTCTACGCCCAGTTCCTCAGCTTTTCCGCTGACGTGATGCGCCTTGCCATCTGGCTGGCCTTGCTCGTTGCCATCTTCGTTCCGCTGGAGCGGGCATTCGCGCTGCACCCCGCCAAGATTTGGCGCAAGCAGTTTGGGGTGGATCTCGCTTGGTATTTTATCAACACCCTGTTTCCCGCCACGGTAGTTGCGGTGTCCCTTTCGGGAGTGACGCAGGGGCTGCACAGGCTCGATCCCGGCGGCTATTACTCCGCGGTGGGCGCCTGGCCGTTCTGGCTGAGACTCCCCTTGATGCTGTTCGTGAGCGATCTTGGCGTATACTGGGGGCACCGCGCACTGCACCAGATTCCTCTGCTATGGCGCTTCCATGCCATTCACCACAGCGCCGAGGAGATGGACTGGCTGGTCAACACACGGGCGCATCCTTTCGATATGATCCTCGTGCGTGTGTCGGGTCTCACGCCGATGTACCTGCTTGGGCTGGCGACCGTGCCCACCACCTCGACTATCGACCCCGCGGTAGCGCTCGCAATGATCGTGAGCGTTCTTTGGAACTTCTTCATCCACTCCAACGTCCGTTTCCGGCTGGGCCCTCTGGAGTCGCTGATTTCGTCGCCGATGTTCCATCATTGGCACCACTGCAACGACCAGCACCGCCATACGAACTACGCATTCATTTTCCCCTTTATCGACCGAATTTTCGGCACCGCCTGGATGCCGGGATACTGGCCCGCCGGCTACGGGGTCGAAGAGAAGATTTCGACGACGCTCGTTGGGCAATTCCTGGATCCGATCGACCCCTCCCCTGCCCGCGTCAGCAATCCTGCTGAGGAAAAGACGGTCGTGTGATCAACGGCGCGTGACGTTCAATTCCTTCGCCAGGTCGGCGGCGAGTTTCTGCTCCTCCGGGAGCAATCCCGTTGGATTCAGTTTTCCCAGATAATCCCGCGCTCGGGCGGCATCGCCACTCCCGGCAAGCACCAGGGCATAATAAAGCGCAATACCCGGGCGCTTGATAGCGTCGGGAAGCAGTTTCTTCAACTCCTGCGCGGCCTCGGAATCCCTCCCTGCGCGATGAAGGGCGAACGCGTAAGTCACAGTCCACTCAGGAACCATGGGGTTCGCCTGGGAAGCCTCCCTTGCCATGCGCAAGTAATTCTCGGACGGACCGTTCAAGAGCAGCCAGAGAAACGCCACGTTGTTTTTGTTGGCGGGGTTCGACGGATCGAAGTTGAGCTGCGCCGTGGCGACGTGCAGCAACGCCCCCGTATCGTTCGCGCTACGGTAAAGACTCCAAAGCAGTTGCAAAGCTTGCGACGCCGTCGCCGGTTTGGTGGCAGCCTTCCAGAGCAGCCGGGTTGACTCGTTGCGCCAGTTCCAGCCGAGTGCCAGTTGGGCCAGAAGAAGGGCGTCGCGTGTGTTTGCTTCGACCGCGGTTGTCAGATTCGTCCACTCCTTCTCCCAAGGCTGCGCGGTTTCCCGTTTGCAGCGGATCAGCATCGCGCGCCGCAGGAATTCGCAGTCCGCCCACTGGCGCGCGCCCAGGAAGATTTCGAGCTCTTTCCAATGGCGCAGGGCGAGCTGGCTTTCCGCGGTTGCGATCTGGACGCGAACATTCGACAGCAACTTTTCCGGCAGCCCCGCCTGCCAGCGCAGCGCCTCGCCAGCCATTCCGCGGGAGTTCAGCCAGTCCGCCGTCTCCGCGACCCATTTCGCATCCGCTCGCGCTTGGTGCTCGACCGCTTCGAGCGCGGGGCGAAAGGCCGGATCGGACGTCACGGCGTCCAGGCAGCTCAGGTCGTCGCTAAAATTGTGCTCCGGCATCGAGCGCAGCTTCCCGGCGAACCGTCGTGCCCTCGTCGCGTCCTTATTCCTTAGCGCATCGGCAAGCAAGGTGCGGACAGCGGAGAGTCTTACCCGCGGGTCTCCCGCCAAACCTTCGATATCGTGAACGGCCGAGGCCCGAACCGCCAGGCTCGGGGAATTCGCGACGAGAAACGCCGCCAGATTCAGCAGATGCACCGGATTGCCGCGGTCGAGCTGCACCGCCCTGAAGAACAGCCCCTGCGCAACACCGAAGTCGTGGTTTGCCATCGCACAACCGGCCATCAGTTCATGGTATTCGGCACTTCCATTCTTGAAGTCCTGAGGGAGAATCTTTAAGGCCCTCAGCGCCGTCTCGAGTTGGTCGAAGCGCATCGCGCATCTTGCCCAAGCCAGAATGTCTTCCGCACTGCCGGGCGCGCACTGTACCGCCCTGATCCGCCAGGTGAGCGCCGTGGGGAGATCCTGTGCTTCCTCGATTTCCGCCATTAGTCGTGTCGCATCGACACTCAACTGATTCGCGCCCAACGCGCGTCCCGTCCAAAATTCCGCCGATTTGTAGTGCTTCGCTGAAAACTCGCGATGAGCGCGCACCAGCCAAAGGCGCAGCGTCAGCAACCGATACCCGCTCCACGCAAGGGCAATCGCCGCAACAAGTGCGAGCAGAAAGAAAATCGGCCACTTAAGACGCCGCCAGATTGAGGGTCTCGCTATTTCGATCTCGGTTGTTTCCATGGCTGGGGTTGCGGCATTTCTTGCAGCATATCGGATTCCTTGGGGCCGTCGATGCCGATTATCGCATCCCTGGGCGACGCAAAACTCCCCGACGCGAAAAAAAACGTCGATCGCACGGGCCGTTGAACCTAAAAACGGCGATGAAAATTTCGCGCAAAGGCGCCAAGCACGCAAAGAAGAAGGGTTGGAAGAGTTTTAAGTAACCCAAGTGGCTAACCCTTACGGTGATCCACAGCAAAGTTGTAAGTCTCTGTCTTTGCGTGCTTTGCGGCCTTTGCGCGAGATCCATTCCCGCGTTTAGGTTGAACGACACTTGCAAAGGGATCGCAATCTCTTGGAGAGGGACTTGTACCTACCTAGAGCGGCGGAGTCGCAAAATCCGGGGAGCGCACGCGTCCCGCGTGCTGGTCGCGGCGTCTCGCCGCGACGAACTTTTGGCATTTTTCGCCGATTTGGGCGTTTTTCTGAAAAAGAGTGCCGGAAGTTCGCTTTGGCGAGACGCCAAAGCCAGCACGCGAGACGCGTGCGCTCCCCAGAGTTGCAGGCCGACGCCGTTTTCTTACACCGTATCTATACCCCGTTACACACGGGCTTCCCGGTGATTGCGATCCGCCGGAAGAAATTTGTCCCGCGCTCGGCGCCAAAAATTTCCCTTTTTTGACTTGCTTCGTAGGAGTCGTTCCTGTGCACTATCTGGTCAAAGGACAATCCCCCGGACCTACCAGTCTGCATGAACGCACTCAACCGCATGGATTTTGACGCATTTTTCGAGAAGGCCACCGCCGCCGCGCGCTCCGACAGCACGCCGCCGCGCGGTGATCGCGCCGCGCCCGGCTTTTCGCCCTACGACTTCCAGCGGCGGCTTGCCTGCGGCGAGCAAGAGGACGGCGAAACGCGGGAAAACTGGCTCTCCGGCGCCACCAATTGCCGTTCGAAGCTCATCAGCATCCCGACGGGGCTGGGCAAGACGGCGGCGGTGATTCTGGCGTGGCTGTGGAACCGGGTGGTGCTAAACGGCTCCGACTGGCCCCGGCGGTTGGTCTATTGCCTGCCGATGCGAACGCTTGTTGAGCAAACGGAGAACTCCGCCCGAAGCTGGCTGGCCAACCTGCAAGACTACGCGGCAGACCACGGATTTCTCGACCGACTCCCCGATGTCCACATCCTGATGGGCGGCGAGGAGAAAACGGATTGGGACATCTTCCCGGAAAAGAACGCGATCCTCATCGGCACGCAAGACATGCTCCTGAGCCGCGCCCTGAACCGCGGCTACGGAATGAGCCGCTACCGCTGGCCCATGCACTTCGGGCTGTTGAACAACGATTGCCTTTGGGTGATGGATGAAACGCAGCTGATGGGGCCAGGGTTGAGCACGGCCTGCCAGCTTGAAGCATTCAGACAAGGTCAAGCCCGCGGCTTCGGTAGCGTTGGGGAGGCAGGCTCGGTGACTTGGTACATGTCAGCAACGAACAACCCGGAGCATCTCAAGACTCGGGAATGGCGCGACATCCCTCGCCCTACTCGTGAATTTGACTTTTCCATGAGCTCGGAGGAAAAATCCGCCACTACCGGCCCCGTTCACCAGCGCCGTCATGCCGTGAAGCGGCTGGAGCTTCAACCAGATTCTGGGTTCGTGGATTCAACCGCGCTCAGTACACTCGTCGCTGTGATTGTGACGCGTCACGAGGAAATGATAGAGGCTATTGCAAGCGAACCAAAACTCCCGGCTCGAACTCTGATTATCTGCAATACGGTGGACCGGGCTGTCAAACTTCACGAGCTGCTGGCGTCAGAAAAACCGGATGGCTGCGATTTGCTGCTTCTCCATTCCCGGTTTCGTCCGCCAGAGCGCAGGGCGCAGCTGAAACAGCTCAAAACAATCGACGGCACAGCGTTTCCCAAAGGGCAGATTGTCATCTCCACACAAGTCGTTGAAGCGGGCGTGGACATTTCGAGCGGCATCCTTTGGTCCGAAGTTGCGCCGCTGGCGTCGCTGGTGCAGCGGTTCGGACGGTTAAATCGAGCGGGTGAGTTCAACGATTCCCCGTGGAAGCCTTTGGCCGGCGTCATTGGGGTTGGTGTCGAAGAGGCGACGCCGCGCGAAAACAAAGAGACTCGCGAAAAACGCGAAAAGGACAACACCGGACGCTGCCTGCCTTATGAACTCTCAGCGTGTAAGGCTACGTGGATATCATTGGAGAAACTTCAAGGTGACGCCTCACCCGCGAACCTGGAGCAGATTCAAGCCGATGTCGCCGCCTCGATCCCACGCTGTCCTTATTCTCTCCAACGCCATGAATTGACTGATTTCTTCGACTCGGATGCCAATCTTTCGCTTGGATTCACCGATGTTTCGCCGTTCGTGCGTGGGCTGGATGACGACACCGATCTGCAAGTCCTCTGGCGTGAAAGCTGGCTTCAAAAAAACGGTGACGAAGGAACGAGCGAACCCGGCTTCACCCCCGACTTCCAGCGCGACGAACTCTGTTCCGTGCCGATGAGCAAGGCCAGGGTCGCGCGCGAAGTTCTGAATCATGGCTGGCTCTGGCGTGGCAAGGAAGCAGGCTGGCTCAGTATGCGGGACCTCGATCCCGCTCCCGGAATGACCATCCTCCTGCCGCTGATCGCGGGCGGATACGACACGGATGCCGGGTGGACGGGCGACAAGACAAACAACAAACATTCGTCGCACTATCAGACACGCGAAATGCCTTCGGATGAAGATCAACTCTCCTCTCTGGCCAATGGCTGGCGGAGCATTGCGGCTCACACTGGTGATGTCGCTCATGAACTCAACGAGATACTGCGTGATCTTTTGGCCGCGAATGATAATGAAACTGAACGCGCATCCATCCTTGGCGCGGTGTCGTGGCACGATGTCGGGAAGAACCATGATGGCTGGCAGAAGTGCGTTCGCGATGCTCTGAAAGAGGCTGGCATCGCAGGCAAGGATGCGCACCGCCCTTTCGCCAAGTTCTCACTTTCCGACAGTCCCTCGCTCAGAGACTTGGAGGGCGAAGTTTTCAAGAAGCGGATTCGGGAACTCCGAAGTTCCTTCCGCCCCAGCATCGCCCACGAAGTCGCCTCCGCGCTCGCTTTCCGCGCCTCCGAGCAAGCTCGTCTCGGCCCGGACCGCGACGCAAACCTTGCCAGCCTGCTGGCCGAATACGTCATCATGAGCCACCACGGGCGTGTGCGGAAAGTGCTCCGCGACGAAATCCCGAGGTATCCCAAGGACGAAAAGGATACCAACACCGTGCGCGGCATCTCGGAAGGTGACAAGCTTCCGGCAGTGGAAATCGATGGCCAGGACCTCGGCTGCACCGCGCTTTCCACCGACTGCCGCCAAATGGGGCGCGACAGTAAGGGGCACGAAAGCTACACCCGTGGCGTCCTCCGCCTGCTGGAACACTACGGTCCATTCCGCCTCGCGTTCTTTGAAGCCATCTTTCGCGCAGCCGACATTCGCGCATCGATTCTTGCAAAAAACAGTTTTCAGCCCGATACTTCACCCGATGACTTGGGCCGAAAACATCCAGAACTGGCGATCCCTTCCATCGGAGCACAAGTTGCGCATCCGATGGGAGAGCATTCCCCGGGACGTGGTGGAGAGCATGGCGTTCGAGAAGGAGCCGGTCGCGGAAGAGATGATTCGCGCGATACTCGCCCGGGTAGAGCCACCCGCTTCGTTGAAACCACGCTTGGCATCCTCAGCTACACGGAACTAGCCCCGCTCCTTGCCGAGCGGGTGGCGAAGCTGGAGGCAGCGATTTTTTCGGGTGCATTTGCCGAACATCCGCTCGATGAAGAACTGCTGCTCAGTTTTCATCGTCAGATTTGCGAAGACTTTGTCCCAAGCTGGGCCGGACGTTGGCGGGACGTGGCTGTGACTGTAGGTCGGCTTGAGCCGCCCCCGCCCCACGCGCTTCCGGTACTAATGCGCAATTACACGCTGGATCTTCAGGCCCGCTGGCAGGACGCATCGGCATCCTTGTCCGAATTGACATTAGAGTTCCTTGCTTTTGCGGAGGGACGATTTCTCACGATCCATCCGTTTAAAGATTTTAATGGTCGGACGATCCGGGTAATCCTTCTGGAGCTTTTGCGCCGCCTGGACCTTCCCCGGGTCGAACTGGCACCGCAGACAGAACCGGGCAGGGACCGTTATTTCACGGCTCTCGAATCCGCAGACCAGGGAAATTTGCAGCCCCTTATCGCCATCTGGAAAGACCGCTTTACCCCCATATCCTGAACAATATGGAATACATGGAAACCCACGGCTGCCGAGCACAGATGCGCCACATTTCTCCCGCCCCTGTTTTTTCCGCTTGCCCGCCAGAGATCTTTTGGGCGAAATGGACAGCGTTGGCCGCTTCGGAATGTAGCAATCGGTTCCCTCGCACGACAGCATGACCGCAAATCAACCCACCGAGTCCCGCGCCGCGGCTATCGCCAACGGCATCGACGATTTTTGTTTCGACGCATTTTTCCGGAAGGCGATGCGCTGGGAGAGCAATCCGAAAGGCTGCGAACCCTACGATTACCAGCGACGGCTGGCATGCGGGGAGTGGCGGAAGGGGGATGACGAACGCCGGATCCGGCAGGAATGGCTGCGGGGCGGGACGGAGTGCCGTTCGAAGCTCATCAGCATCCCGACGGGGCTGGGGAAGACGGCGGGAACCAGTGGCAACGACTTGAATGCGCTCGCAGAGGAAATCTGTTCGACGAGTGTAGCGAGCGCCGGCCTAACTTTGCCTGTCGTCAATGCCGCGAATATCTCATCCAAGCGCCGCCTAACTTGTTTCGAAACGCCGCTGCACGCGGTCGATAGGCTCGCCTATGCTCTTGCATCTGGATTTTCCTCAGGCAATCTTGTGACGCATGAATCTTCGAGAGCAAATCCAGCGATGGCGGGCATTGCCACCCGAGGAGCAGCTTCGGCGACGTATGGAGTCGGTGCCGGAGAGCGTTTACTGGAGCATGTGGATGGAGGGGCAACAGGTAAGCCTTGCGTGGCTGAAGGAATTACACGTCCGGCGAGGGCCACACGCACTGTCGAAACCACCTGGGACGAACTCGCCTTCAGCGAAATAGCCGAACTGCTCGCCTCGCGCGCAAGGGAGATTCAATCAGGAATCGCGGTCGGTGCTTACGCCGACCTGCCCCTTGATGAGTCGCTGCTCGCCCTTCTTCACCGGAAACTTTGCGCAGAACTGGCTCCCGACTGGGCCGGCAAATGGAGAAATGTCGAGGTGACGGTCGGGGCACACGTTCCACCTGCCTGTTATAAAGTTGCCACAGCTTTGCGCGACTACGCCGAAGACTTGGCTGCACGCTGGGAATTCCTCTTCGGTGAAGACGAAGAATTGTTTCTGGAGACGCTTGCTTTCGCTGAAAGTCGCTATCTTTCCATCCACCCGTTCAAAGACTTCAACGGTCGCGTTGCCCGCCTCTGGTTACGCGAAATCCTTCGTCGCGCCAGACTGCCCGAAGTGCGGCTCGAAGTGCGTAGCGAAGAAGAAAGAACCGCCTGCTTCGCCGCTCTCCACGCTACGGATCGGCACGATCTCGCGCCGTTGAAAACTATCTGGCGTCAACGCTTTGCGGAAGCCGTCTAACCTGATGCAGCCTCTCGATTTCTTTACTTCAAACTACGGCATACTCCGTCCGCGCTATCAGCCCATGAAATGGATGGAGAGGATGTTTCGCCGCATCATCGACGGCGAGCCGCCGTCCTTGGTTGACCTGCCAACGGGAGCCGGAAAGACGGAATTGGTAGTTATCTGGCTGATTGCGTTGGCTTGGTACGCGAAGAATCGCGAAACGACAAAAGCGATGCCACGTCGACTGGTATGGGTGGTCAATCGGCGGGTGCTCGTTCAGCAGGTATTCAACCTCGCACGCGAGCTTCGAAGAAAGCTGGCTGACACCGCAGAAGTCAAACTTGACGAAATGCGCCGATCCCTCGCTTTGTTGAGTGGTGGGGGGACTGAGGTGTTCAAAGTTGCGGAGTTGCGCGGACAGATCATGGCCGACCGCGATTGGGCCATTTCGCCGGCGACGCCCCTGCTAATTATTGGCACGGTGGATCAAATTGGCAGCCGTCTGCTTTTCCAGGGCTATGGGTTGGGAAAGTGGGGGCGACCTCAACAAGCGGGCTTGCTCGGCGTGGATACGTGGGTGGCTGTGGACGAGGCGCACTTGGTTCCAGCGTTCGTGCTCACGCTACGGCAACTCCGGGGTTACTGCGCTGCTCCCACGGCGAAGCTGCCCGCGCCTTTCGACAGTGTCTTTTCCCGACTTCCGTTCTGGCACACTGAGCTTTCAGCGACACCGGGACTGCCTCATCCTTCTGTAGATAAACCCTTCAGTCTAACCGACGAGGAAAAGAATGATCCTATCATCGAGGACAGAATTCTGGCATCGGATAAACGGCAGGTTCTGGTGGAGTTCTTGCCACCGGGCAAGAAGGCAACGGAAATCAAGGAAGCCCTTGTCCAAAAACTAATCAGAGGCGCTGTTTGTTCTAAAGCACAGCGGATCGCAGTTTTTGTTAGCGAGGTCGGAGTCGCTGATAAGGTGGCTTCAGGAATCAAAGCCGCCCTCAAAATCGCAAATATCAACGAGGACCGCTTGTGCAAAGTCACCGGGCGCATTCGTGGCTATGAAAGGGACCGCCTTGCTGAGCAGAAGGCGTTTCAGGTCTTTCTCGCACCGAGAGAGGATGCAGCATGTGAAGCAGGCACCGACAGTTGGTATCTCGTCGGCACCGCAGCGGCGGAAGTTGGCTTGGATGCAGATGCTGACGCGATTTTCTGTGATTTCGCGTCGCTGCCAACGCTCTTGCAAAGACTGGGTCGGTTGGACCGGCGCGGTTTTTTGAGCCGCCGCCATGCGGACGGAAAAGGAGAAGAGCCGACGATGGTGATCTTTGCTCAGCGGTCAGAGACGGAAGCAAAAGTTCGCGAAAAGCTCACTGCCTTAGCCAGTGCACTTAAAACCGACAATGAACCATTTTCACCGGAACTGATGGCGGGCGCGCACTGGCTCAATGCAGTCAAAGCCAAGGACGAGAAAGCTGGCGACGACGCGAAGGAAGGAAAGTCGGCGAAAGACCTGACCGCTCCTCTCATTGATGCGGCGACCTGGAATGTTCTCAGCCCCGCGGACGGCGTCTGTAGCCCCAAAAAGAACTGGCTCGCAGATGAAAATGCACGGATCGCCTCGGGCCCGGTCGTCGTGCCGCCTTTGACCGACACGGTGCTGGACTACTGGAGCGCCACCACTGACGCCCGGAGCCCGCATCTATCACCGCATCCATTTCTCTACGGTCTTGCGGATGATGACGAAGGCACCCCTCTGATCGGCGTCGCCTTCCGACTCGAAGTCGAAGCCTTGCGCGAAACGGCGGACGACGAAGACAATACCGAGGCAACGGACGCCGTCGCCGATGTGGTGGAAATCTTGAAACGCTTCCCACTGCTACGCGCCGAGTTGCACCAAATGAAACTCTCTACTGTGCGCGACTGGCTGACATCACCAGAGGCGGAGAAGCATCCGCTGGTTTATCGCGCCCGTGACCAGTGGCACGCCAAGCCAGCCGGAGAGCCAGCCACATCAGCCGCTGCCGCGCTCGGCCCGAATGGCACTCTCATCCTGCCCGCCAGCGTGCTGATGCGCGAACCCTGCAAAAAGCTGCTGGAAGACTGCGAGCAGATCGGAGGCAAGGACACACCAATAAGTGATGTTCTGGATGGCGTCTCAGACCGGCAGCGAGCGCGCTACCTTCGCACCATCGAACCGCCTGAAGGATGCTCTGGCGATGATGGTGCGTGGCGCTGGGATGCCGAAGAACACGACAAGACTTCGCCAGTAGCGACCAAGCCGGATGGCTTCAGGCAATCACTCCGCAAGGAACTCAGAATCGGCGGCACAGACTATGTCTTCCGCTACTTCCGCCCGCACCAGAATAACCAACAACTGCAATATCTCGACGACAACGAAGGCATTCCCGGCCACATTACCCGTGCTGAATGTGAGGCCGCTCGCATCGCCGAGACCATCGCCCCGGGCGACAGCTTCCTGCGGACTCTGCTTGCCACCGCCGCGCACTTTCACGACGAAGGCAAACGCTTCTCCAAATGGCAGCGTGCCTTTGGTCGTCCCGCAGGAAAACCGGAAGTCGCTAAGCTCGCGCCCGGTCTGGAAAGGCCTGCTCCGCTTCATGGGTTCCGTCACGAGTGGGAATCCCTTCGGCAACTCTCCCAAAAGGGCGCGCAGCCACCGCCGGAGATACTAGCGGAAGCCCACGAACTCTGGCACGACCTGCTGCTTCACCTCGTCGGCGTGCATCACGGCCACCTCCGGCCTTCGATCACTGATGACGGCCTAATACCAACCACCGAAGCATCAAAGCAAAACCGGCTACGCCTCGAAGCCGCTGAACGCTTCGCCCGCCTTCAACGCCAGCTTGGCCACTGGCGGCTCGCCTACCTCGAAGCCCTTCTGAAAACCGCTGACGCTGAAGGCAGCCGCGTCATTCCCGAAGACGAAGACGAAGACGATGGAAACTGACACCCCACTCCTGCTCGACTTGGACGAACGAAACCTCGCCCACTTCCTCTCCGCACTCGCGCTCGCCGCACTGGCCCGGCGCGTGGAAGGCAGTGCCATCGAATTCCGCCGCTGTTGGTGGCCGGAACCGGGCCACTTTGCTATTCAGACGGAGCTTCCATCTGACGAATTCCGCCCACTGCTTTACGCCAAAGCGCACAACTTTCTTAAAGCGATGAAGTGGTATCCTGGTCTCGGTGGCGCGTCTTCCGGCCTTGTCGTTAGCGAGAGCGAAATAGGCGTGAACCCTTTCATCGCGCTTTCCGGGGCAGTCCGTGAAAACACACCACTCAAAGGATTCAGCGCCCGCGTGCTTCCCGGTGCGACGCTCCCAGAACAACAGGAAAAGCTGTCACCGCCAATAGTCCGCCCAGACTGGCTGATGCAGCGGAACTGTGGAGCAGGCAGTTGGGGATTCGACTGCCGCGTAAACATGCACGCCAGCGATGCAGGCATTTCCTCCGACGCTGAGAACACTGGCCACCTCGATCCCTTTTACCCGGCTGTGGAGCTACTCAGCCTTGCGGCGGCAGCATTCTTCGTCCCGGCCCACGCATGGCAGGTGCGGAAGAATGCTCTTCACGCATCTGCATGGACGAAACCCGTCCCGCTACCTATGGCCGCACTCGCTGCCACAGGACGCATCCACGGCCTGCCCGCCCGCAACTATCAATTCGACTACCGCGGAGCCGCACATGGCAAAGGCAGCGCCTATCACTTCTTCCCACCCGCCACACTTCAAACATCCACAATATGAGCCAAGCAAACAGACCAACGCCTGAACAAATCAAGGCCATCAACGACCACCTCGACGCCCTGCTAGGCATGGACGTCCGCAAACCTGGCAGTGCTGCCAATCTGCCCGCCGTCATTCGCATCACCGAAACCCTCGAAGCCGCTGGAGGCAAAGACTTCCCGGTTTTCCCGCCGTCCTACGCAGGTGAAGGAACGAACGCTTCGCCGGTATATGACCTCAACGGAATTGAATGGGGCGAAGTGTTGCGGGAGAAGTCCGCCAAGGACGGCACGAAGCGCGTCACGCGCTACATCAAGCGTGCCCGGCACTGCACGATGGACTCGCCTCAATCGCACGCCAACCGGACAGAAATTGCATTCCGCGACGACGAAGCGCTCCGCGCACTCGTGCCACAAGCGGAAGCCAAGATTCCTCGGAAAGCAGAGTTTGCCGACCAATCAAATGCCAACATCCTCGCGCTACCGCATCGCGTCGCTGATTTCCGCGTCCGTGCTTCAGACCAAAAAGAAGCTGCCGCGAAGGTCATCAAGGCATTCGCCAATGGCGACGCACTGCCGCTGCTGCGCTTTATGCCCACGAGCATCATATTCGGCTTCTGGGACAGCCGCGCCGAAGGCTACCAGCACAAGCATTCTCGCATTCTGCTTTCGCGTATTGATGCTTTCGGGGTCGTGCCATGCGAAAAGCGTTCGCTCTACACCGGCCCTTACTCGAAGGATGAGTGTGCCTCTGTGGTTCTCGGCAACGATAATCTCGCTCAGGAGCTCTCCGAGTATGATGACAAGGCGACCGAAGACGATGAAAAGGCCAAAGCCAGCAAGGATGCCAAGAAGTGGGCCGACAAGATGGCCGAACGAGGATTCAGCAACGCGCTGAGTAAACCGAATACTCCCGGGGGAGTCTTCGCTGAGCGCATCGAACGACTGGCCCTTATCTCGCTCACCGACATTGCGAGTGTCTTCTGCTTCAAAGAGAAAACAGACGAAACAGAAAAGCCAGAACCAGACAAGGATATGACCAACGCCGCTCGGCGCTACCTTCTTGCACTCGCACTGCTGGCGGAAAGTCACCCGCGTTCCATTGGCAGTTACCGGTTGCGCTCAGGCTGTGAGTTGCTGCCAGTGGGTAAGGAACTCGCGCTGCTCGGTGCAGGTCATGATTCCAAGGATGCCGATACCCTCAAAGCACTCTGTGAGAACCGTGAACTCTTGATTGAGGTGACAAAAGCCGCACACAAACTTTTGAACATCCCTTCGGAACTCCCACTGTTTGAGTCCGACGCAAAGAGTTTGAAGAGTGAGTTGGATAGCGGAAAAAAGAATGGGGTATCTGAAAATAAATCCAATCGCGGGAAGCGCGACAAGAAGGGGACAGCAGCCGCTGAGATACCTGTAACCCCGGAAAATTATACCGAACTTGACGACGCATCAAACTGATGGCTATGCCTCAACTCATCATCCATTGCCGCTACATCGCGCACAGCTACACCGGCGTGCGGCAGGACCGCACCCGGCGTGATGAACTCGACTGGCCACCAGCCCCGGCGAGGCTGCATCAGGCGTTCATCGCTTCGACACTCGCAAACCTGCCGGACTCGCGGCACGAGGATTTCGCGGGTAAGACGCTCGCCGCGCTGCGTTGGCTGGAGACGCTGTCGCCGCCGACCATCATCGCCAGTCGGCTCGCAGACGACAGCGAGTATCGCCGTGCCCTCATGGTGGCCATGCCGCACAACAGCCCGTGGAAGCCGGGTGATTTCTCGAAAGCCCACAACGATCTTGCGCCCGTGCTGCGCGCCACACCAGACCACGAAGGCTCGTTGCGTGCCGCCTATCGCTGGACGGACAACTCCACGGACTTTTGTCAGAAGACAGAGCTTCATCTGCCCGCCTTGCGCGAAGCCGCTGCCAAGCTACGCTACATGGGCCGCGCGGAAGACCGTGTGGAATGTGAAGTTGTTTGGTATCCGGATGGGCATCCGCAGCCAATCAGTGAATCACTCGAAATCTGGCGTCCATCCGCACAAGCGGAAGACATCTGCCTTCTCACTGCCCATCCCCAATCCACGGACGCCCTCACGGCCGAATTCGAGAAGGCCTGCGAACGTCGCGCGCGTGAAGCGAAGCGCCCGGCACGCCTCTTCCTTCACGAGCAAAGCTACGTCTGCGATGCCGCCGAAGGGTTGCTCCCTGCCCATGTCGCTATCTTCCAAATTTTTGAACGTGACTGTCCCGACCCGTTGGTCTGCGACGCCATCAATGCCCATCGCTGGCGCTCCCCGCTCCGAGGTCTCGCGTGCCGCATCGCAAAAGACGCCGAACGCTGGAACGATCCCGCCTTGGCCGGTGAACTCATATCTGGTCATTCTTCCGGTGGAGGACGTGTGCAGCAGCCTCATCTCGCCTTTGTCCCGCTTCCATCTCTTAGCCAGAGCGGAAAGGCCGACGGACGGGTGCGCCGTTTCGCGCTGCTAGGCTATGCCGCAAAGGAAGCGGAGAAGGAAGCCACCTCAATCTACCGCACCCTTGCCGCAAATCTTGACGGAGAGGAACTCGAATCCGATTACCGGCTTCAACTCATGGAAGACCCGTGCCGTGATAAAGTCTGGCCGCTCTACACACGACCCAGCCGTGTTTGGGTCACTGCTACACCTCTGGCTATCGCACGCTGCTACAAAGTTCCGACACACGCACCCGACGGCACGTCGCTTTCCAGTAACGAGCGCCATCGCCGTCGTCACTCCGAATGGAAGAAGCTCGTCCGCGCCAGCATGCACGACGTCCGCTTGCCTACAGACCTCGTGGATTCATGCGAAATACACCTTACGCCGAGTCCCTTCCTAGCTGCCACCGAGAGAGCAGAACGGTACCGAGCCAAACAAGAAACCATTCCTTTCCTGCACGCACGCATCGAGTTTTCTCGTCCGGTGAGAGGTCCCCTGCTCTTGGGAGACCGACGCTATCTCGGCCTTGGCCTTTTCGTGCCCGTGGACCCCGGCTCGAGGGATTGACGGTTTGTAGCGGGCGGGCGATTGTCATTGATTGCAAATCTTAATGACTTCCACACTATGAACCCCAATCCTGACAAAATAGACGATGCGGTGCTGGCGCTGCTGCACTTGACCAGTTTCACGGAGGGCAAGGAGCCGTTTACGGTGACCCGCGCTTGGAAGGGGCACGATTGGGAGGCGATGGAGCGGTTGCATGCGAAAGGGTGGATTGCGGACCCGCGAAAAAAGACTAAGTCCGTGGTTCTCACCGAGGAAGGCCGGCGGCGGGCGGAGGATCTGTTTCGGCGGTTGTTCTGCGAGGGGGCGTAGTCGGTCGGTGGGTTGGTCGCCGAGGGCGCGGTATTGGCGATCAGCATTGGCGATCAGCATTGGCGATCAGCATTGGCGGTCGAAAACAACATCGGCGGGGGGCGAGGACGGCAGGGATGGCACTCCGTGCCGTCCGCGGGGCGTACGCTTGCCTCACGAGTGGGGCATGGGGCCATGGGGCATGGGGCGCAGTTGGGTGGGCACCAGGCGCCGGGAAACGAACAGGCACCAGCGCCTATGGTTATTCTTTCAATGCTCTCGCCGGGGTGACTTTGAGCAACAGAACCCCGTGGGATGGAACCGCCGCGGAGTAGGAACCCTCAAACTTTCCAAGGTCCTTCTGCCGCCAGAGATCGCGGAGGAAACACGCGCCCCGGAGGCCGGCCGCCGTCCAGTCGAGGGTGATTGCGGTCCGCTCGTTTCCCGTGTTGAAAAGGCCGACCGCCATCGTCCCATCCGCCAGCTCCTTCACGTACACTTTCGCATCGCCGGCGGGCGTCACGCAGCGCGCGGCTTTGACCAGGGGATCCTGATCGAGCTCGATCACCTCGTCGTTGGTCAGGAGGCCCAGGGTGAAATCGTCAAGTTGCTCCAGGTCGCAGCCGATGAGCAGTGGAGCGGAGAGCAGGCACCAGAGGGAAATGTGGGTGTACTGCTCGTCGGGTGTAAGATTGGTCGGGTGCGGATCTCCCCAGCCGACCCGGCCGACAACGAGCATGTCCGGGTCATTGTAATGGCCCGGCCCCTGAAAGCCAGCCCAGACGGCCTGCTTGTCAAAGCCGATGGAACTCATGTTATTCCAACTGTCGTGGATGTCGCCGGTCGTGCGCCACAAATTGGCTAATGCAGCCCATTCCGCTCCCTCGGCCGGGTTGGCGCTGTTGGAGAGGCTGTAAACGATGTCCCGGCCTGTTGCGCGCAACGCCCGGCTCATGGCCCCGGTATGCTCGACGTCGATCGGGTTCCAGTCGTACTTGAGGTAATCGACACCCCACGCGGACCATTGCTTCGCGTCCTGCTCGACCAACGGGTGGGCTCCGAATTTCCAGTTGGCCTTGCGCTTGGCCATGACCATGGCGCCCTCCTTGCTGTTGTTGCGCGCGGCCTCGTTCTGCGCTCCGCCGACCAGCTGGTCGAAGGCGGGACCGGTCTTGCCAATGCGCATGAATTCGCTGTGGTCGCCGGCTTCAATCCAGTCGTATGTTCCGTCGGGGCGGTCGCAGGAGGAGCCGATGTGCCCCTCGTAGCTTCCCCGCCAGGGCGTGGAGTAAATCCCGAGCTTGAGCCCCATGTCGTGGATCTGGTCCCCCAGGGCCTTCATGTCAGGGAACTTCGAGTTGGATTGAATCGCGTTCAGGGCGCCACCGCGTTTGCCCTGCCAGCCGTCGTCGATGTTCACAAAGGTCCAGCCGTGCCGGCTCAATCCCGTGGCAACCATCGCCCTGGCGGAACGAAGCGCCTTGTCCTGGCTGACCATGCCTCCCCAGCAGTTCCAGCTGTTCCAGCCCATGGGCGGCGTCAGGGCGATATTCTCGCCTGCGACAATCCGAAGGGTGCGTTTCGCCTCGCCCTGTTCGTTTTTTGCAACCAGGGTGACCGAATATTCACCCGCCTTGGACAACGAACCCGTGATCCGGCCGGTTTTCGCATCGAGGGCCAGGCCTTCCGGGAGCCCTTCGGACGCGAAGTCCATGGGCCGCTTTCCCGTCGCGGCGATGGAATAAAGAAATGGTGAACCGGGACGCACTCCGAAAACCCGAGCCCCGTTGATCCTGGGAGTTTCGGCTGCGGGCGGAGTCAGGGGTGCCGGCAACGGCGGGACCGCCTGGGGCGCGGAATTCCGGGCTGTTGAAAGGCTGGTTTGCACAAGGGTCGTGGAAATAAGAATAGCCTGCGTGAGAAGGCGGGTGAATCGGGCGGGGAACGGGCTCATGGTGGATAGGTAAGGTGACCGGCATAAAATAAGCGACGGGATAAAGGGGAGTCAACGTCAAAGCCACGTCAAAGGGCGCGGGACAAATTTCTTCCGGCGGATCGCAATCACCGGGAGGTCTGTGTATACCGGGGTATATACGTGGAGAAAGAAAACGGTGTCGGCCTGCAACTCCGGGGAACACACGCGCCCTCGCGTGTTGGCGTCGGCGCCCTCGCCGACGCGAACTTTTGCTTCATCGAAACCACGGATTTCACGGATTACCACGGATGAAACTTATCCGTGTTCATTCGTGTAATCCGTGGTTCATCGGTTGAATGCGGGCTTCTTGAGAAGATGCCTTTGGCGGGGCGCCAAAGGCCGCACGCGAGGGCGCGTACGCTCCCCAGATCCCGGTCTCCGACGTTCTCGCAAGAATCGGCGGGCCAAATAATAGAAGAAATTTGTCCTGCGCCCACGTCAAAGGGGTTTGCATTCGCACTCTTGACCTTGGCACGCGAACACGCTTAATTGGCATCGGTTTTTCCCTTATGCTTAGCAACGTATTTTCTTTGAGGTTCCTCGGTGCGGTCTGTCTTTTCGCCCTGGCTGCCTTCTTCTCAGGGTGCGCTTCCGACCCGCGCCTGAACCGCGACACCCTGTATTTCGGCGACAGCCAGGAGATGATCGGAACGCCCGATCGCGGACGGATGGAGTTCGACAACGTCTCTTACTGGGATGGAGACGGCGTTCAGGGAAAACCGTCGATCCAGATCCGCCTGAGCGAACAGCACGCCTACTTCTACAAGGGCCGGACGCTGGTCGGGGTCTCGTCCATTTCCACCGGGCGCGAAGGCTTCAACACGCCGCTGGGCAGGTTCAAGATCATTCAGAAGGACAGGGACCACGTTTCCTCGCGCTTTGGCGATTTCCTCGACGGGCAAACCAAAGAGATCGTCAAGAAAGATGCCGATCGCGCGGTGGACAAGCTGCCCAGCGGCGCCATCTTCGACGGTGCAAAGATGCCGTATTTTATGCGGATTGTCGGCGGAACAGGCATGCATGAGGGTTTCCTGCCCGGGTATCCGGCCTCCCACGGATGCATCCGGATGCCCGGTTTTATGGCCGAGGCGTTTTTCCGCAGCGTTTCCGAGGGCACTGCGGTGGAGATCTGCCGGTAGGAACGCGCTCGGCGCTCGAATTTCCAAATGAATCCTGTTTTCATCACGCTCATTGTCGTTGGCGCGGCGGGGATTGCGTTTTTTCTGGCCGGACGCAAGATCGTCGCATGGCTGCTCCTGCTGGCGGGCCTCCTGGCCTCCGGCTTGGGCGTTGCCGCGGTTCACCTGATCGAAAAGGGTCCGCAGAGCGTTTTTGCCCATGTACCCCTGTCTCCGACCCGGGTTGCGTGGCTGGGCTCGATCCTGGCGTTGGCAGGGTTCGGCGTAGTCGTCGGCATCCTGCTCCGGACCTGCAAGGATGCGTTCAGGAAACCGCGGTAGACATAGAGGGACACAGGGCGCTGTCCGAACCGACGCCGGCTTGCGTTCACTCTTGGTCCCGCGGGCCGAAGTTCTTCTGGTCGAAAGGCTGGAATCCGATTTCAGCCACCGGTGAATTCTTCTTTAATTCGAACCGGCGCAACGTCGGACCCGAAAATCGCGGATCGGCGATGCGCGAATGCGTATCCTGTCCCTGCTTGCGCCAGTCTTCCCAAGCCAGTTTGCTGAACACGGGCGGTTTTTGATCGAGCATCCAGTAGAGATTGCCGTCGAAGCGATAGTTGTTGTCGGCGAGTTCTCCCGTGCAGACCGGTCCCTTTTCGCCATAGACAATGTTGTGCTCGAAGGTGAAGGAATTGTGGTCCTCTGCGCGCGTGCGTTGCATCTGCATGTCGCGTCCAAATGCGAAGATGTTGTTTCGCACGAGATTGTCCTTGCCGTAGTGCTGATGAAATCCGCCGTGGGTCGTGTTGTAGACCAGGTTATTTTCGGCCAGGATGTCGCTGCTGCCCTCGTCGAAGTAGATTCCCCAACCGCCGTACCGGATGGCGGCAATGTCATGCCAGCGGTTGTTCCGGATGACCGTTCCCGGCTGTTTGCCGAGGGTGTAAATGCCGCCCATGTCGCTGAGAATCGGTCCGTCGCCGCTGGAAAGGCGCCCGATGTGATGAACGTCGTTGTTTTCGATCCGGTTGCCGTTTGCCAGGGACGGTCCATAACCCCACGTCCAACCGATGGAAATGCCGCTGTAGTAGAAATCGTAGATCTCGTTGTGGCAAAGGCTGTTGCTGGCGCTTTGGCCTATCCAGACGCCGATTGCGCTGTGAAAGATTCTGCCTCCGTCATGAATGCGGCAGGCGCGGACTTCGTTCCCGGAGGTCTGTTCCGCCGCATTAGCGCGAATACACGTTTCGCCAATCTTGATGCCGCCGCCGGCCAGATCGGAGAAATCAGAGTGGGTAACACGATTGTGCTGGCAGGCGCGTCCCAGTTCGAGCGCATAGCTGCCGAGATTTTCAAAGTTGCAGTGCGTAAAGGTGCAATAGCGAATTCCATCCGCTGATACGGCTGCAGGAAGACCGACTGAAGCCTGGCTGAACCCGCCGATATCGCCATTCGGCCAACCGGGCTTGAAATCCGGCGGAAAATACCATTCGGTATGCGAGAACGACAATCCGCTAACGGTGACGTGTTCGACAAACCTGCCGTTATGCGGATCTCCTTTGAACGTCAAACAGGCCGCAAGACGGGGCGCAACGGCGTCGGCAGTGGCCGCGGTTTCATCCAGCAACGGCAGGTAATACAGCGTTCCGGTTTTGCAATCCAGATACCAATCGCCGGGGCTGGTCAGAAACGCCTGGGCGCCCTCCAGATAATAGAGATCGCCGGGATCGACATGAAAGACGCTGCGTTTTCCGCAGGCGATCGTGCGTGTCCCTTCGTCCACGTGCAACACCGGCAGATGGGAATCCACCCAGCGGTTCATGATTACCAAATCCGCGCCGGCGATCGATTGGACGCCCTTCAAGTCGCCTTCTTTGAAGACAAACTCAGTCTGGCCGGCCTTCCACTCCGGTTTGGAAATCGGGTCGACTCCTTTCTCGATGGCGAGATAGCCGGAATGCGGAAAGCGAGCCCGCACTGCCCGGCGTCCGTTGACCCAAAGCTGGTGGAAATTCCACTTCCCATCGCGCACCTCCGGGAGGTCGGCGGTCCACAGCCGTTTGCCATTCTTGATGGTTTCATGCCACCCGGCGATCCGCCGCCCGCCGCTGATGGTAACCCTTTGGCTTTGCCAGCCATCGAGGGTGAGTTTGGAATCCTCCGGAGTCAATTCCACGGGTTTATCCAGCCAGTAAGTTCCTCCGAGCAGGTGGATTGTGCGCTCGCCTGATTTGCGAGTTGCTTGCAGCGCCCGGGGTAGGGTTGCGAACGGCTTTTCGAGAGTTCCGGGGCCGTCGTCGCTGCCGGATGGCGACACAAAATAAGCAAGGTTTGCAGGAGGCGCCTCCGAAGCGAGCGTGAGGTCGACGGACTGGAGGGCGGTGGCTGCAATCATGAAAAGAAGAGTGCGAGTCATTGGAATAAATGTGTGTAATTAAAGTGCTCTATTCCGAAAACAACGATGGGCGGACGGTAGGGATGTAACTCGCAACGGATTGCAATGGGAGTTCTGAGGAACGCGCCAGCGACTGGTAAAGCTCCAACCGTTTTCGGTAGTGGGCCATCATCAACGTCTCAGTTGGCGCTCCCAGACAGCAGCACCGCGCTCCCGTCTCGTGTAATCTCAACTCGCGTGCGGTGGTCGGGGCCCTCCTTGAAGCGCAGCCGGTCGGTGTGTTCCCCAAATTTCTGAGCAGCCTCGCTTTGGCCACCGCTAATCTCAGGCATTGTCAAAGCGGGCTCGGAACGGAACGGCGTTAACAGAATGCGGAAAGCGGCGTCGGTGCCGCGTTTGGTGACGGTGAGCCGGTCGTAGGTTTGCGCGGGCTTTCCCGGTTCGTCAGGCCCCTTGAGGGTTTCGGTGGCGATCAACGGAAGAACCGCATCGCCGCTGCCGCCGGGACTAAGCACGGTGACGATGAGAATCGGCTCAATGGCGCCGGGAATAAGGGGCGGTTTCTCGCCTGATGCGGTGACTTCCTTTGCGGACGGATCGCAGGCGAGAGCGAGCTGGTTGACTTCCAAACCGGCAACGTCCGCCCGCCAGACGCCGGGGGCAAGCATGGCCGTCCACTGGTAGAGGTGTTCCCTGTCGTCCTTTCTGACATCATCGACGATCACGCCATAAGGGTGGTCTCCGCGGACCAGGGCGACGCTGCGATAGACGTATCGCATCGGGTTGAACGGCACGCGCGCGGTGGGGGTGAAGCCGGAGTAAGTGTAGGTTGGTCCGGTCGACCGCATCTTGTAGCGTTCGGTACCGGCAAAAATGCGGAGAATGGCCGGCGCGGGCTCCAATTCCCAATTCGTTTTTGGAAGGCGGATTTCCGACGCCGCGTCCGGTTGCGCATTCCACTGCCAGGAGTAGGCATACGTCAGATCGGCGGAGGCGGACGATGCGTCACGGCCGATGGTTGCTCCCAGCCATGCGGCACGTGCCGGGAATTTTTCCGGCATGGAGGTTCCGTCCACGAGGACATGGTTATGGAATTTCCCATCGGCGGCCGCGACAAAGGCAGACTCGGTAAACCAGTTCACGCCCAAGGCTGAGAAGTGGAACAGGCCGGCATCGGAGTGATGTTCGCCACGCCCAAGGTAGTGATTGGAACTTACAATCATGGCCATCCATGCCGCGTCGTTTGAGTCATCGCTGCGGACGGAAAAGACGCCCTGGACCGGGTCGCTGTAGTCGAGCTGCAGTTTCAGTGCGTTGCGCACGACGTAAGACCAATCCGTGTCGTAAACGACGCCGCGGGCGAGCAGTGGGTAAGTGGGACCGGGCAGGCGCAACAGCGGCAGTTTCGCAATCAGGCCCGGATACGTTGGGGGATGAAAGAACGGAAGATACCAACGGCGCACCACTTCGTCGGTCGTTTTGTCGGTGGAACGGCTACTGCCCGCTACCGAGAGAAGGTAATCCGCGCATCGGTCTTCGGGATAAAACGCCTTGATCTCGGCAACTGCCTGGAGCGAAAGCGCACTGGAACTGAACGCACCGCCGCTCAGGGTGAGCCATCCGTTCGGGCTGGTGCATTGCGCTTGCGCTTGCAGCAGGTTGCGGAAATGCGGATGCCCCCACAGGTTCTCGCCGCGGCGCGCCAGCACGATCATGGAGAGGAGTTGGAATTGAAGGCCCGGGCCGTTTGTACCGTTGCCTTCGAAGATTTGCCCGTGCTCGTCGATGCCCCACTCGCAGAAGGCGCGCGCCGATTCCATGCCGGATTCGTAAACCTCCCGGTCAAAGCCTTCCAGTCCTTCGATGGCCGTGGCCGCGAGAAATTGCGTCAGGCCCAGCGTCATCGAGTTGTTGTCGCGCATCCGGACCGGACCGTCCTGGCCGAACGAGCGGCCTCCGTAGGTGAGCTTGGCGATGATGCGGCGCATCGAGTCGCGTTGCTCGGGCGTCATCCATTTGCCCGCGAAATCGAGCGCGAAGGCGAGGTCCATGTGCTGGCCCGGGTGAAAGCTGCGCCGCCTCTGGAGTTCGGCATCGCCGGCGGTCTCAATGGAACTGCCGATCTCGCTGGCGCTGAACTGGCGCTGTCGGTCGATGAACGGCTCCCGCAACTTGTAATATGCGGCGACGGCGTTGGCGGTTTGGCGGCCTCGTTCGTTGTCGTCGGTCAGCAGGCAGTAAAGGGCGATCGATGTCAGGCATTGCGGCACGTAATCGACATGGGTGCTGTAAATGCCAGGCTTTTGCCCCTTGAAAACGTGCTTGGGCTCCCACGGGCGCGCGGGATCGCCCGGTTCAAACTCCAGACCGGTCGTGTCTCCCCTGGCCAGCTTCTCGAATATCTGACCGTCGCTCGTTTTCGGGTCCCACCACGAGCGTTTGAGAAGAGTCTCCATTTCGATCAGCGACATCTGGCCGAAGCGTTGCGACCGATGCCGTTCGGCCAGCACGGGAACGTCTTCGGGGCTGAACAGCAAGCGCGGATAAACGCCCGGCGCCGGCACCTTTGACCCCAGGAGGGCCGTATTGAAGCCGGTGAGATCGTATGCCGATTTGGGCGTGCACGGCCATTGCGTTTCCGGTCCGGCCAACGCCTCCACTTGCTCGGGCGCCGCCTTGATGCGCTCGGTCCATTTCCCCTGGCGCTTGAGGTTCGGGATGGAACGCGTGGCGATATCGGGATCGGCGAACTTTTCGGGTGTATCGAACAGGGTCACCACCGTGTCGAGTTGAACGGAGTCGCACTTGGCGAGACCCGCGTCCTTTTCGCCGACGACAAGCAACCCGAGCGGACTCTGGAAAACCTTCAGGCCTTTCGCAACGGCCAGTGCCGCGAGGGAAACATACGGCTTCCCGGCGATGTCGATCGATTCGGCATTCCGTGCGGGAACCGCTGGATTTCCCGTTCCCGAGATCGCCATCTCCAAAGTGTACACCCAACGATCAGCCAGGTAATCCGGCGCCGGCGTCGGTGCGACCTTCTTTAGATCCAGCACGGATGCAAAAGCTTGCGGAACGTAGATCTGGCCGTCCTTCAGGACCGCTTCGCTACGGAAATCGGCCTCGTCCAGCCGCACCTTGAACCCCTTCACGTAGCCAAAGCGGCTTCCCGCGAACACGGCGACGCTGTTCTTGATGCGCGCCAGCCCGGCTGCCCGCGCCGACCGCGTGTACGGCAGGCCGCGGTCCTGGGGCGGAGCCTCCGAACGCGATTCTGGGATTGCGGATGCGGAGGGCGGAACCTCGCATTTCGCAGACATTTGCGCGGCGGACAACACCACCACAACGACCGACAGCTTCTGGAGGAAGGAATTCACAACAAACGGGCAATTTACGCCCCTACCTTGCCCGAACATCGTGGCGCTGTCCACTATCCGCAATGCGGAATCGGCGCGGAGATTGGAACCACGGATTTCACGGATGGCCACGGATAAGAAAGACAAGGAAGAGTGGCAGTCGGTTCAATCGACAAAAATCCTATCCGTGTTCATCCGTGAAATCCGTGGTTTCCCTCATTCCTCCTGCACCACGGATTTCACGGATGGCCACGGATATAAAAGACAAGGAAGAGTGGCAGCCGGTTCAACCGACAAAAATCCTATCCGTGTTCATCCGTGAAATCCGTGGTTTCCCTCATTCCTCCTGCACCACGGATTTCACGGATGGCCACGGATAAGAAAGACAAGGAAGAGTGGCAGTCGGTTCAATCGACAAGAATCCTATCCGTGTTCATCCGTGAAATCCGTGGTTTCCCTCATTCCTCCTGCACCACGGATTTCACGGATTGCCACGGATATAAAAGACAAAGAAGAGTGGCAGCCGGTTCAACCGACAAAAATCCTATCCGTGTTCGTCCGTGAAATCCGTGGTTTCCCTCATTCCTCCTGCACGTGGTTAGGGGGGGCAACTATTTCCTACGTTCATCCGCTCCGCCGTTCCCGAAACGCGGGTGTTGGTTGTAACTTCGGAAAACAGGATGTTGATCGAGCTTCGGTCGTTACCCTCGTACCGCGCCTGCCCGAGCAGAGATACCTTGCTTATGAATAATACGAACATTGTTCTTGGAAATTCAGACTCGGTGCGGTGGAAGGCTTCAATGAGACAAAGACCTCCGGGTGCTTTTATCGCCTTGCTGGCGGCGGGTGTGCTGGCAATCGTTGTGAATTCATCGGCCGTTGCCGGTCTCGCAATCGATTTGGTGCGGTCGACCGATCGGTCCAGTTCGGCTACCACCATCACCTCGCCCGCACTTACCACGGGTTCCGCCAACGAACTGCTGCTGGCCTTCATCGCGACCGACGGCAACGGATCCACGATGACAGTCACGGGAGTGACCGGCGCGGGCCTCACATGGTCGCTCGTTCAGCGCGCCAATGCGCAACGCGGCACCGCCGAGATTTGGCGGACGTTTGCGCCAACGGTGCTGTCCAACGCCACGGTGACCGCGAGCCTTGCTCAAAAAACGGCCGCATCCATCACGGTGATCACCTTCACCGGCGCCGATACTTCCGGCGCCAACGGCTCCGGGGCGATCGGGAGAAGCGCGGGCGCCAGCGCGGCTTCCGGCGCCCCCTCGGCCTCGCTGCTAACCACGCGCGCCAATTCATGGGTCTTTGGCGTTGGCAACGACTGGGACAGGGCGATCGCCAGGACGCCTGGCTCCAACCAAACCATCGTTCATCAATATCTTGCCACAGTCGGAGATACCTACTGGGTGCAACGGCAGAATAATCCATCCCCGATGGTCGGAATGCAGGTGTTCATCAATGATACGCAACCGACCACGGATCGATATAACTTAAGCATCGTGGAAGTCCTTCCGGCGGTCGGGTCCGTCCCTGTTTATAATATCATTGGCGCGATCGCTCCCGCCACCCTCGGGGCCGGGGCTGCGATGAGCTTGAGCCAGGGGGGGACGGTTCTGGCTTCGACAACAGTGACCGGCAGCGGCTCGTATTCCTTTGCCGGCGTTCCAAACGGAACCTACACGGTTACTCCAAGCAAGACAGGCGTTGTGTTTACGCCCGGAAGCCAGGCGGTGACAATCAACGGGACGGATGCGCTGAATATCAATTTCACGGCTGCCAGCGCTCCAACCTGGAGTATCTCGGGCGCAATCAGTCCGAGTGCTCTCGGAGCCGGCGCCATGGTTTCGCTGAGCGGTCCGGCAAGCGCAACAACCGCGGCCGACACCTCCGGTTCTTACAGCTTCACCGGGCTTCTGAATGGGACCTATATGGTGACGCCAAACAAGAGCGGAGTCACTTTCACCCCCGGCAACCAGACAGTAATTGTCAACGGGAGCAATGCAGTCGGCATCAATTTCACGGCCCAGTCGCTGCCGCCTCCCGTTGGCAATTACCCGGACCTGAGCGACATGATCCCCACGGCCCAGATATCGGTCGTGGGCTCCGGAACCGGTCGGCAACTTCAATATACCCATGACACGTTCAATGGCGGGACCGGTCCGTTGGAAATATTACCGGTCTATAACTCGGCTTCGGGCAACTATCAGGGGTACCAGCATATTTATTCATTCAGCGCGTCAGGCTCCGCCACGCTCGTTCAGACCATACCCGTTGCCGGAGCGTTCGTTTTCGATGCCGCGCACGGGCATTTCCACTTCCCGTTTGCGTCGTACGGGCTTTACCCGTCGAATCCGGATGGAACCATCGGATCGCCCGCCATTGCGGTGAGCGCCAAAGTCGGATTCTGCATCGACGATTCATTCATCTTAAATACGAACCCGCCGTTGCCGAACGCCGGCGCCTTCGGCTCGTTTCCCGGCCCGTTCGGTCAGTTCGGCTCATGCACCGATCCGACATCTCTGCGCGGCTTGTCCATCAGCGGCGTGGACGAATACGATCAAACTGACGAAGGCCAGTCGATTACGATTTCCCCAACCTTGAGCGGCACGTTCTGGCTGCGGGCGATTGTCGATCCGTTCAACTATTTCGCGGAGAGCGACAAGACCAACAACGAAACGGATGTCCAGTTGGTCATCGGCGCGAACAATAGCGTCACCGTGCTTCAAACGGTGGCTCCGAAGTTGACTCAACCTCCCGGCATCGTTCTGACCTCGCCGACCGGCGGCGCCGTCAGCGGTACAGTCCAACTCAGCGCGAGCACGGCGGCAAGCGGTGCTGTGCAATACCTTGTGGATGGCCTTCCGTTCGGCGCGCCGGTGTCGAACGCACCCTATCCGCTGGCATGGAACACTACAGGCGTGCCGAATGGAACCCACTGGCTTGCGGCTCAGGTTTCCGATTCGACTGGGCGCGTCGGCACCTCGGCAGTCACGAGCGTGACGGTGAACAACAGCACCACCATACCGCCGGTGGTCACAATTACCGACCCCGACGCAGGTTCAACAGTGTCCGCGGTGGTTACAATCGCCGCAACCGCCGCGGCACAAGTCGGCGTACCCTCCGTGCAATTCTATGTAGACAATAGTGCGCTGGGTTCGCCGATCGCCGCGCCGCCATACATGACTTTGTGGGACACCCAGACGGTGACGGGCGGCACGCATATTCTTACGGCGTCCGCGGTGGACCAGAGCGGACTCACTGGCTCTGCGGCCCCCGTGGCGGTCATCGTGGACAATTCGCATCCCGCAAACCCGATAGGAATGGATGCCACGGTCTTTCAGGATGGCAGCGGTACGCTGCAAACACCGGCGTTCTCGACAACAACGAATTCGGACTTGATCGTCGCATTCGTGGCCTATGACGGCCCCGCCAACGGCACACAAACGGCCACAGTAAGCAGCGGCGGCGGACTGGTCTGGCAACTCGCCAAGCGCGGCAACAGTCAGTTGGGCACCGCTGAGGTATGGGTTGCAAAGGCAACGGACTTCCTGTCGTCTGTAACCGTCACATCGCAACCGGGAACGGGTGGCTACCATGGTTCGCTAACCGTAATTGCGTTCACTAACGCGTCAGGCGTTGGCGTGGTCGGAGCCGCCGGCGCGTTGACCGGCGCGCCGAGTATTTACCTGCCGGGAATATCGGACGGCAACTGGGTCTTTGCCGTCGGCAACGACTGGGACAACCCCATCGCGAGGACGCCGGTCAGCGGTCAGGTTCTCGTCCATCAAAAAGTCGATACGCAAGTCGGCGACACCTACTGGGTGCAGTCCACCGCCGCTCCCTCGCCGGTCGGCGGCATCGTCACGATTCAGGATACCGCGCCGACGACAGACCGTTGGAACTACGCCGCCGTCGAGATTGTCGCAACGCGGCAATAAGGGGCCGTCTGGCGTCTCTCCTGGCGTGGGATTGCGCCGCCCTTCGGCGCCGCTCCATTTGTGCGAACACTTTCTCCACGCTGGTGTCGCGCCGCGGTAGGAAATAGCGCCGACGAATTAGCGCTGAAAGCGCGGTACAAACCCCACGTGGGCCTTTGTGATGGGCCTACAGCCCAAATCGGCCCTGCGGAAGGAGTCCTATGGCGTTGCCATAGTACATCGCTTGCCTCGGGAAGGATTTGAAAAACGCTTTCCGCCATTCGTTCGGAACATACCGGCAAGCCGTTTTGAAGAACATCGCGCAGGTTTCCGACGAAATGGGGAACAGTATCGGAATTTGCAAGTGCAACTACGCCAAGCCGATTTCCCCGGAAATCGCTCAGGAATGGTTTTCCATTCTCCCCGAGTAAACCGGGGAGGGCGGGGAGAAAGGGCAACCCCGACACGGGTTGCCCTTTTTCTTTTCCCCGGATGCCCGACGTTTGACCGGAATCCGGCCCCGGTGCATTCCCACCCTCCCGTTGCCGAATCGGGCTTTTGTGGGCAACGTGGGCGGATTGCAAAGCGGGTTCCGGGGGTAAATCGACCCCGGTTGAACGTTAAGGGCGCTGTCGCCTCCGGTCTGGTTCGCGAGTGGCAAAGTAGGCGAAAAAGCGTTGACAGGGAATCCTCCATCCGGTTAAAAGGGAAAAAATGAGCACTTTAACCAAACAAACCAACAACGCCCCCTCCGATCAAAAGCCCGCCGTTCTTGCATTCCAAGCATGGCAGTTTTGAGGCTGCTCTGAGCTATCCTTTCAAACCATCCGAACCAACCAACTAACAAACAGACAAAGCCCACTGCCCGCCGCGCCTCCGAACGAACAACCCGGAAGCGCGGCGCGGTGAAACTTAAACAAACATATCCTTCCCAAGCGCATCTTGGGAAAAAGAAAAATCTATATGGAACTAGAAATTACATGGAAAAGAGCGATTCGCATTTGGTGGTCATACTTTTGGCGTAATCTGCTAGCTGTCATCGCATCATTGTTCATCGGTGTAATTGTCGGAGGGGTCATCGGCTTAATTTTAGGAATCGCGGGTGTCCCCCCCGAAACGATCAAGATTGTATGTATGCCAATCGGCGCCATCATCGGGCTAGCGTTATCCGTTGTCCCGATAAAGCTCATTCTCGGAAAAGATTTCGGCGAGTTCCGCTTGGTTCTTGTCTCTAAAGAAGCGCCACCGTTACCAGCTATTCCGGAAGGAAGTGAGACGGACGCCGAACAATGACTATTCCAGATCGCCACCGAGTGATCCTCGCTGCAAGCGGTCTTCTTTTGCCATTTATTTTTCTCTCGCTCCCAAAGTTAGCGAAGCGCTTTGGGAGCGTCTTTCTCTTGAAACTCCGTTTCCCGATTGGCAGCCTGGCCTCATGAGAATCCGCACCAAAGTTTGTGAAAAAGCCCATTACCCGCTGTCGGGCCACCCAGCCAACAACCCGGAGGCGCGGCGCGGTGAAGCAACAGAGTTGCGGGAAGCGGAGGCGTTCCCAAAGCGCTTCGCTTAACTTTGGGAGCGAGAGGAAAAAAAGCGCTTCAGCCCACACTTTATGAAACAAATAATTCTGGCTCTCCTGTTTTCTGCGTCTTTCGCGATGGCGATGGAATGGGAGACAGCGTTTGAGGTTGCTGTTTGCCCAAACCGGGCAGGATACGAGACCGTTGGCGCTCGCGCCGTCGCTCTCCTTCGGGAGCACGACATCAAAGCGATGCTCATGTATTTCGACAAGCCCGATAGACAGCATATCGAAGCGTTGACTGAGGACGCCGAAGACGCAAACAGATGGGGGCTTTACGTCCATATTAGCGAAGCCACAAAAGCTCGTAGGGTGCTCAAAATTGCAATCGACAACGGCCTGCGGATTAAACTTACACATGCGCCTAAACCGCAAACAATCAAAGCATCTAACCTTCTCCCTAACTAGCGTCATACGGGTTTCCTTTTCTAAGTGACTCGCTAGTTACTTCCTTCAAACAGACGGCGCCGCGCCGAGTGAGATGCCCGTTCCCAAAGCGCTTCGCTTAGCTTTGGGAACGAGAAGAACCGTTGGTCCAATTTACCGCTGCAATCTCAAACGAGAAAACTACTGTTAGCCGAATGAAAAACATTGCATTTTTATTGGTGGTGTTGTGCGTATCGACCTCGGTCGCTATGGCTCTAGATTTAAAGACGAAGGATGGAGTTGTCTCCATTCCTTTGCAAAGAGGATGGGTATTCGCAAGCGCGGGTCGTCCTAGCCCATATGACGGCATTTCCTTCTCCCCGCAAAACTACAAGGAGGACTGGGGACACGCCACGACAACTCTTAGTTTTTGGGGAGCGGATCAACAGGAATCTAGCGACAAGTCCAAAGAACCGAAGTCACGAAAATTAAGAGAATTTAAGGCGGGATCTCAAACGGTGAGGCTAATGTTTAGCAAAAACTATATGGTGGATTATTTTTCTACGTGCTTTGTCAGGCAGGGCCATTGGGTGTTTGCGATGCTGGCAACGTCGGAACGCCGAGACGAAGAATATAGAAAACGTATGCTAGACGATTATATCGCTATCGTGAAAAGCCTTTGCGACTGACCTGCCGGCAACCGAATGAACGCGCGCGCCGGAGAAGCGAGCGGAACATGGCGGACTAGCATCGGCAATGTATCTGACTTGGCGCGGAGGTTCTCCCCTCGTTACGGAGCTGGGCTCCGTAACGCACCCATCTTTCGAAGCGTCGCATTACGTCCGCCCACGCTTTGGTCTCGTTCCCAGGCTCCAGCCTGGGAACGCCCCTGTCTTGGAGGCTCCAGCCTCCCGTTCCCCTCCGGTGCGCTGTGTTTTTGGAGGTCCGGCAGGAGGCTGGAGCCTCCG